>FWPU01000624.1_pt1 | contig 113634 bp, 97 predicted proteins | sample 2228361 | NCBI WGS metagenome assembly FWPU01 (sample SAMEA103939777, study PRJEB20133) | metagenome | reverse complement strand
CCGCTTCCACTCCTCCCCACCTTGTGGAGGGGGATTGGGGGAGAGGTCGGGCGGTTGGCGGCTTAAATTTACCTACGATTGTGATGTGCACCCGAACAGGGAGCCGCGCTTGACAGCGGTTCCCCCTGTGTTATACTGAACTAGTAATTCCTGACCAGCGAAGCGGGGTGGAGCAGTCCGGTAGCTCGTTGGGCTCATAACCCAAAGGTCGGTGGTTCAAATCCACCCCCCGCAACCAATCTTTTTAACTCGTTCAGCGTCATACGCTCGCGGATCGCCTCGACCACGTAGAGATCGTTCCGCCTCGAAACAGCAGGGACGATGATGGCCGAATAATCGCCATCCCTTCTCTGCGAGATAGCGGGATCGATGGTGATGTAGTACTCAAGCTGCTCGGCGGGCAACGAGTAATAATAGCGTATCCAGGATTTCTTGAAAGTCGCGCTGTCGTCGTCCACGGGCTCATTTTGATATTGGCAGGAGAGGATGTAAGACCCCTGGCTTTTTCTCTGCTCTTCCAGGAACTCCCGCGACAGGCGCTCCGGAAAGAGCAGGCTGCCGTCATCGGAAATGGCCTTCTTCACCAGCATATCGAAGCCCTCGCGCTCGTTCTCCAGAATCGTAGGGGTCCGAGTAGTGCCATCTGGTGCCCACAACGATCAGATCGCCCCGCGGCTCAAGAAGCGACAGGATCAGACGATAGTACTCGACGACCTTCCTGATCTGCTCGGGCGTAGTCACGTTCAGCTGCGAGTGCAGATCGTCGCACACGATGACGTCATAATGCGTGCCCACCTTCACAGCGTCGATGCCGGCGGCGCTAATCGTGGGTTCCTTCAAATTCCTGGTGCGGCCCCCTACCGTGATCGCGTCTTCCGTCCAGCCCGGGTCACGGCGCAGGTTGCCAAACAACGCGCGGAAGCGCGGGTTATGCTCGACTCTGTACGGACTAGCTCTGCGCGCATTTTCCCGAAGAGCCTTTTTTATTTAAATCGGCGGGGGCTGCCAGCCGCCCAGGACCGCCTCGAGATAATGAGCTGCCGCTAATGCTGTCTCCTCGCGCCAGGGGCGGGCTACTATTTGAACGCCTATGGGAAGCTCCTCGGGAGATGTGCCGGCCCGTACAACCGCCCCGGGCCAGCCGGTGAGATTATAGGTCATGGTGTAAGTGAAGGCCGGTATGTTCTCGTCGTTAAACGTTGTGCCGTGCGGCAGTGCCGGATAAGCATTGACCGGGCATATTATCAGGTCGTACCTTTCCATAAAAGATAGCATGGCGCTGCGGAACATGTCCCATCTCGCCAGCAGGCCGGAGAAGCCGGCCGTGCTTATCGCGCTGGCGCGCATTACATCGAGCAGCCGCCGCATCAGGGGATGAGGTTGGGTGGTCCCGAGCATCTGGAGCGCCATCTGTATTCCGGCTCCGCCGTCTGCCGAAGCGAGGCCGACAAACAGCTCGAGAGTTTGTTCGATGCCGGGGGGCCGGACCTCTTCAACGGTCACGCCGGCATCAACAAGAGATTTTGCCGCGCGTTTTACAACCTCGACCGTCTCGCGCGTGGGGGTGAGAATCCCGTTATCGGTATAGAGCGCTGCGCGCAATTGCTTGAGCTCGACTCGACGCGGGTCGCCGAGCGGCATCGGTACGGTTGCCGGGTCGCGCCAGTCGATTCCAGATATCATCGGGAGGGCGAGCATCAGGTCCTCGGCGAACCTGGCCATTGGGCCGGCCGCGGTATACTGTCCCATTATTCCAAACAGAGGCGGGATGTAGCCGGTCAAAGGGACGCGTCCCGTGGTCGGCCTGAGGCCGGCGATGCCGCAATAGTGGCACGGCAGGCGAATGCTCCCGCCGGAGTCGGCGCCGATATCGAGCGGCGACCCTCCGGCCGCGATGATCGCCGCCTCGCCGCCGCCGCTCCCGCCGGGCGTGCGCGACAGGTCATAAGGATTATTGGTGCGACCATAGATCAAATTGTCGCTCTCATAGGCCAGGCTCAGGTCAGGCACGTTGGTCTTGCCGAGTATGATCGCTCCGGCGGCGCGCATGCGCGCGACCACCGTGGCATCGCGCTCCGGCAGATAAGAAGCGAGCCCCTTGGTGCCGCCGGTCGAGATCACACCCGTCACCTCCCAACCATCTTTTATCGTTATCGGCACTCCGTGAAGCGGCCCCTTTGTCTCGCCGCGGGCGAGCGCCGCATCGGCTCGGCGCGCCTCCTCGCGCGCCGCATCGGCCCGCAATTGCACCACTGCGTTCAGTTTCGGGTTCACCGCCGCAATGCGCTCGAGGTGCGCATCGACTACTTCTTGAGAAGAGACCTCCCGGGCGCTAATCAGGCGCGCCAATTCGCTGGCCGAGGCATAGATCAATTTCTCCATCTTTCCACCACAGCCTCTCGCTCCATTTTAAATCGGCAATGCCAAAGACGGTTCGTTTGGCGGCAGCTTAAGACAAAGCGCGTTATCGAGCGCGCTGATTCCGAAAACGAAACTCTTTTTGCCTGATCAACCTGTGAAACGATCCGAAGCGCTCTTCTGGACTCTCTCCGATTTGATCGAGAGGCTCGATCGGGTCGTCGCGGCCGTCGCTCGAGAAGAGGCGGAGGACATTGTACGTTGTGCTGCGTTCGGCCGGAATGCGGCCGGCGTCGCGTATGATGCGGCGAAATTCCCTCGGAGGAACAAGCTGTCCGTATTCGGCTCCCGCCGCCGTCGAAATGCTCTCGTTTATCAGCGTGCCGCCGAAGTCATTCGCTCCGGCCGCGAGGCAAAGCTCGGAGAGCTTGAGCCCCTCCTTTACCCATGATACCTGGATATTAGGCATGTAATTGTTCAAGATAAGGCGCGCCACGGCGTGGACCCTCAACACCTCCATACCTGAAGCCCCCGGGCGCACGCCGTCGATCAGGCGCTTGCGATACATCGGCGCTTCAGTGTGGACGAAGCTCAACGGCACGAACTCGGTAAAGCCGCCGCTCTGGCGCTGGATATCGCGCAGCAACACCATGTGCCGCGCCTTATCCTCGTCGCTTTCGACGTGGCCGTACATCATGGTCGAGGTCGTGGGGATGCCCAGGCTGTGCGCCGTGGTGATCACCTCGATCCACTGCGCCGTGCTGATCCGTCCGGGCGAGATGCGCTGGCGCAGCCGGTCGTCGAGGATCTCGGCGGAAGTGCCGGGCAGGCTCCCGACGCCCGCGGCTTTTAGTTCGATCAGATACTCTCTTATGCTCATGCGCGAGCGTATCGCGCCATAGAGCACCTCCTCGGGCGAAAAGCCGTGAATGTGTATATCGGGAACCGCCTCCTTGATCGCGCGGCATATCTTTATATAGAGGTCGCCCTCCATTTGCGGCGGAAGCCCCGCCTGAACGCACACCTCTGTGGCGCCGAGCGCGCGCGCCTCCCTGGCGCGCCTGATGATCTCATCGAGCGGCAGAAAGTAACCCTCCTCCTCGCGATGGTCGCGGCTGAAGGCGCAGAAGCCGCAGTGCTTGATGCAGACGTTGGTGAAATTGATGTTGCGGTTAACAACATAAGTAACTACGTCGCCCACCTTCCGCCGCCGCAGTTCATCGGCGGCAAGCAGCAGCGCGTGCAGCTCGAGCCCCGATGTCTTAAGCAGCGCTGCGGCCTCTTCGACCGTAATATCACCGCCGTCGAGCGCGCGGTCGAGGGCCCGCGCCATGCCTGAATCTATAGTCCTCAGCAACTGCTCCAGAGACCCTTTCTCCCGCTGCTCAAACGGTAACATAACTTCCCTCGAGGGCTGTAACGCCGGCCGGTTGTAAGATGCGCTCTTCGTTCAGCGCAGACGCGCAGAGACTGCAGAGGGCAAAGTAGCATTTTTCGACCAGAGAGTCAAGCAGTGAAGGAGCTAGCGGTGCGCCAACTGGAACTTGGTAAAGATTCGGGTTGGCCTGCCAATGGTCTTGCCCCGAAGGGGCAGTGGAAATTGGCCGGCTAATTTCCGTTGCCTCTCCGGAGCGAAAAGGCGCAATGGCTTCGTAGCCTACCAAGTTCCAGTTGGCGCACCGAGGAGCTAGTAAGAGCTAAGGAGCTAGAAGCTAGGAGTTAGGAGCTAGAAGATTAATCTAGATAAAGCTACCGGGTGGTGAGGCCATAGATGTGAAGTGAAGAAGAGAATGCAAAGCCGGCCCGAGGAGATTATCTATCGCCTCCACCCCTACACCATGTATTTATTCTAGCTCCTAACTCCTAGCTTCTAGCTCCTCTCTTTTTTATTGCTCCGGCGCGGGCTCCAACATATAATTGAGTCATTCGTTTAGTCTAGGCCTGTTCCGAACCTTGCATCGGAGGAAACGATATGGCGAGATCAAGGAAAAGCGGCGCCGGAAGATCGGGCATATCGCGGCGCGAGTTCATACGCGGCGCAGGCCTGGCCGTCTCCACCCCCTTTGTCGTGGGGGAGGGAATAGCGCGGGCCGAATCGGCAACCGATACCAAGATTTACGGGCCGGGGAAGGTCCCCATCGCCTTGAAGATCAACGGCGCCAGACATTCGCTCGAGCTGGAACCGCGCGTGACCCTGCTCGATGCACTTCGAGAATACCTTCAAATAACCGGAGCTAAACGAGTCTGCGACCGCGGCACCTGCGGCGCATGTACAGTCATCGCGAACGGAAAGCCGGTCTACTCCTGCTCGATGCTGGCCATCGAGGCCCAGGGCCTTGAAATTTTAACCGTCGAGGGGCTGGGGCAGCCGGGCAGGCTCCATCCGGTACAGGCGGCCTTCGTCGAGCACGACGCGCAGCAGTGCGGTTACTGCACGCCGGGGTTCGTCGTCGCCTGCAAAGCCTTCCTCGATAAGAACCCCAACCCTACGCTCGACCAGATCAGGAAAGGGCTGGGGGGTAATCTCTGCCGCTGCGGCACCTACGCTGGGATCATGAGGGCTGTGCTCGATGCGGCGAAGGCGCTCGGCGCTGGAAAGGAGGGGGGATAATGGCTCGGTATTATTGGCCTGAAGCTGACAAGAGAAAATTGATCGGCAAGCGGATCTCGCGCCTCGATGGGCCGGCCAAGGCCTCCGGCGCGGCTAAATATTCGTCCGACCTGCATCGCCCCGGCATGCTCTACGGCATGATCCTTCGCTCCCCTTACGCTCATGCCCGAGTGGTCAGCATCGATATCAGCGAGGCGGAACGAATGCCGGGGGTTAAGGCTGTGAGGATCATGAAGGGGCCCGGGGCCGAGGTCCAGTGGGCCGGCGATGAAATCGCCTCGGTCGCTGCGGTGGACGAACAGACGGCGAAAGATGCTATCCGCAAAATCAAAGTGGTATACGATAAGCTCCCGCACCTGGTCAACGAGGAGGACCCGAGCCGGGCCGGCGACCGCGCTAAACCTTCGGCCGAAGTGACCGAAGGGAATCCGGACCAGGGCTTTCAGGAGTCCGAAGTGACATCGGAGACCTACTATGGCCTGCCGGTGATAACCCACTGCTGTCTGGAGCCGCACGGCCAGGTGGTCGAGTGGGAGGGCGAGAACCTGACCGTCTATCCCTCCACGCAGAACATCTCGCGCCTGGCGCCGCAGTTCGCAGAGCCGCTCGGGATCCCCGCAAGCAACGTGCGCATCCGCATGGACTACATCGGCGGCGGCTTCGGCAGCAAATTCGCCGCCGACGTCTGGGGCATCGAGATGGCGCAACTCGCAAAACAGACGGGCAGGCCGGTGAAATATTTTCTCGACCGCGCTGCGGAGTTGATGGTGGCCGGCGCCCGCCCTTCCGCCTTCGCCCGCGTTAAGATCGGCGCGAAAAAGGACGGCACCATTTTAGCCTGGGAGTCCGAGTCCTGGCGGACCGGTGGCATTCGCCCGGTCAACGAGCCGCCGATCCCTTACGTCTTCAAAATCCCCAATCAGCGCCGGCGCCATACTGCCATCTCGGCCAACATCGGCGCGGCGCGGGCCTGGCGCGCGCCTAATCATCCCCAGGCCTGCCTGATCACCATGGCGGCGCTCGATGATCTGGCAGCCAAGCTCAACATGGACCCGCTCGACCTCTTTCTCAAGAACATTGCGCTAACCGGCGAGCGCGCGGAACTATATCGGAAAGAGCTGCTTAAGGCCGCCGAGCTTATCGAGTGGAAGAAGAACTGGCACCCGCGCGGCGATAAGACGCCCGGGCATATCAAGCGCGGCCTCGGCCTGGCCATCCATACCTGGGGCGGGCGCGCACACGACAGCGAGTGCGACCTGACCATAAATCGCGACGGCTCGGTCGAGGTCAGCTTGGGGAGCCAGGACCTGGGGACTGGAACTCGCACCGTGATTGCTATCGTTGTCGCTGAGACCTTCGGCCTTCCGGTCGAAGCGATAAAGGTGAACATAGGCGATTCGCACTATCCACCGTCCGGCCCATCGGGCGGGAGCACGACGGTTGGCGGCGTCAGCTCCTCGACGCGCCGCGCGGCGCAGGACGCGCTGGAACAGCTCTTTGCCAGGGTCGCTCCTGAGTTGGGCGCCGACCCGGCACAGCTTGAAGCTGCAGATGGCAGGATCATCGTCAGGAACGATCCCTCCAGGAGCATGAGCTGGAAACAGGCCTGCGCTAAGCTGGATGTCAAAGGCATCACGGTCAGAGGCAAACAGCCCGGAGACGGCAGGCTCAACTCGAGCGGCGTCGGCGGCGTGCAGATGGCCGATGTCTCGGTCGATACTGAAACCGGAGTGGTGAAGATCAACAAAATGGTAGCGGTGCAGGACTGCGGCCTGATCATCGACCTGAAGACCGCCGAGAGCCAGGTCTACGGCGCCATGATCATGGGGATATGCTATGCGCTTTACGAAGAGAAGATAATGGATGACCTTACCGGGCGGATGCTCAATCCTAACATGGAGTTCTATAAGCTGGCCGGCATCGGCGACATCGGCGAGCTTATCGTTCATATGTGGACCGGCGATAAGGAACAGGATGACCGTGGCGTGATCGGTCTGGGCGAGCCGCCGGTGATTTCTCCCGGAGCGGCCATCTCGAACGCCGTGGCCAACGCCATTGGAGTCCGCGTGCCGGGACTCCCGTTGACTCCGGATAGAGTCCTGGCAGCGCTGGAGAAAGGAGGGGGCGTATAATGCAGGCTTTCGAATACGCAGCTCCGACAACCAAAGAACAGGCGGTGCGCCTGCTAGCCGGCGAATGGGGCGAAGCTGAGGTCCTGGCCGGCGGCACTGATCTGCTCAGCCTGATGAAAGATTACATCGTGACGCCGAAGCGCGTGGTCGATATCAAGGGGATCAAAGAACTGGGCGGCATTGAATATCGCTCTGATTCCGGGCTCAGGTTGGGCGCGCTCGTAACGCTGGAAGAGCTGATCGAGCATCGAGAAGTGAAGCGGCATTATCCCGCTATCGTGCAGGCTGCGGAGGGAGTCGGCAGCCCGCAAATCCGGAGCCGCGGCACCGTCGGCGGCGACCTCTGCCAGCGGCCCCGCTGCTGGTACTTCCGGCTCGGTTACGGGCTCTTCGCCCGCGATGAGAACGGAAAAGCGCTCGTGCCCGACGGCGACAACCGTTATCATGCCATCCTGGGCAACTCGGGGCCGGCTTACTTCGTTAACCCTTCGAGCCTGGCGCCCCCCCTCATCGCTTTCGGCGCGAAGTTGCGCATCTACGGCGCACAGGGGGAGCGCGAGGTCCCGCTCGAGCAGTTCTTCGTCGTGCCGAAAAGCGAGCGGGAGCGCGAATATCTGCTCAGGCCCAACGAGATATTGACTGAGATCTTGGTTCCACCGGACGCAGGCCTGAAGAGCGCTACCTATGAGGTGCGGCAGAGAGAGGCGCTCGACTGGCCGCTCGCCGCTGCGGCCGTGGCGCTGAAACTCAGCGGGCGGAGGGTGGAGAGCGCGCGGGTGGTGCTCGGCCACGTCGCGCCGGTCCCCTGGCCCTCGCCGGAGGCGGAGCGGGTGCTGGTCGGTAAGACCATCAGCGAAGACCTCGCGCTCGAAGCGGGCAAAGCTGCGGTCAGCCGCGCTGCCCCCTTGAGCCGAAACGGCTATAAGGTCCAGCTTGCGCGCGTCGCGGTGAAGCGGGCGATCTTGCAGGCTGCGCAAGGAGGTGCCTAGCTATGCACGAAAGGTTTAAGAGCCTCGGCCACCAGGTCTGCTATTGCCTCTGCTCGAAGGGCATGCTGGTCGGAGTCGAGCCCGACCCGACCGTCCCTCCAGCGAACGACGAAAGCTACTGGTGCGTGATGACCCAGACGGTAATCGGACCCGACGGAAAGGTGGTCACACCCGAGGAGTGCAGGCCTGGACGTTCCTGCTATTACCAGCTCGATTAGAAGGGAGGCTTTCAGCCGTCAGCAATCAGCGGTCAGCAAGAGAAAGCAGGTTGTGAACAAAAGGTTATCTTGGCATCGCTAGCAGTTTCCTTATATTATTATTGCTGAAAACTGACGGCTGATAGCTGACGGCTTATTTATCAGGAGGTATGAAGATGCGTAAGTTCAATCCATTAATCGGCATTCCATTCGCCATACTCCTGGCGGCGGCCGGCGCATCGGCTGCGCAGATTTACGGCGATTACCTCGAGGTGCGCAGCGCCGATGTTTACACCGGGCCGTGCGTGGCCAACGCCGAGGTCGGCCTGGTCGGCGACCAGGCTATCCTGGCCTGGCGCATACAAAAGGGCTCATGGGACGGGGTCGAGCTTGGCGGCCTGAGCGTGGTCGGCGTGGTGAAAGCAAAGGCTACGCTCGGCGACCCGTTCGCTAATCCCTATCCAGCCAAATCGGTCCTGGTCGTGGACGAGCGGGCTGATGGCAGGCAGCGGCGCGCGCTCGAGAGCTTCGCGCGCTCGATGGCGGGCAAACTGCTCGACAACGTCGTGATGGTTGCCGTCGCCCCGATTACCTTCGATGCCGGGCCTCACGGCGCGGTGCGCCTGGCGGCAGGTGAGATAGCCCGCATCGAGACCCGTTGTCTCAACCAGGGCGACCATCTCTGCGGCAACGAGGAGGTCTACTATTCGCCGCTCACCGCGCTGTCGCATGCCATGCCGGCGTATACCATCGTCGATCAGTTCAAAGGCGACGGGCTCGGCGTGACCTGGACCTTGGCCGATAAACGGAGCGCATTCATCGGCACATTCTCGCGCTGATAAAAGCAGGAGCCAGAAACCAGGAGCCAGGCGTTAGAAGCTAGGAGCTAGAATACTTTCATCCATGTTTACCTTCAACCGTTGCTACGCCACTACCCCTGTAGCCTCATCGAAATTATTCTCCTGGCTTCTGGCTCCTGGCTCCTTCTCTTTTATTCTACTCTCCGCCCTGCTTCTGGTCCAAGGTCTCGCCGCTGCCTCTGAGTACAAGATTGAGCCTGCCGACGCCTTAACCGCTCCGGAGGTTGCGGAAGCGATACGCAGCGCGCTCGAACCGAGCGGCGTGCGCCTGGTCGATGCCAGGGGGACCGTGGTGTGCGAACTCTGGCTGCGCAGCGCGGTCCCGCTGCGCGCAGGGGGAGCCGGCTATGGCAAAATCGACACTGGTACGTTGATCGGAGTCCTGCGTTTTCCCGCAGCCGGCAGCGACTTTCGCGGCCAGCCGATCAAGGCGGGCTATTATACCCTGCGCTACCAGCGGATGCCGAGCGACGGCAACCATATGGGAGCCGCGCCCTCGCAGGACTTCCTCCTGCTCGCCCCGGCCTCAGTTGACCGCGAACTGGGCACACGGGCCGATTTCAACGAGGTGGTCGCGCTCAGCCGTCAAGCCTCCGGGACCAATCACCCCGCCATCCTCATGCTGGTCCGCCCGGGCGGGCAAAATTCTTCTCCCTCGCTCAAACAGGACGACTACGGGTACTGGGTTGTCGGATTGAAAACTCAGGGCAAGCCCGCGGGCTCGGATAAACCCATCGATTTTCCCGTGGCGCTGGTTCTGGTGGGTCGAGCCGAAGTTTAAGAGTATTTTTAGCGCAGAGGCAGCAGAGATCTCAATATCAGTTTCTCTGCGCTGAAAAGAGATCGACCGGGACCTCCCTCAGCTCGAATGGGTTTTGGCAACAATAGCAGTCGCCGGGCCGATAGGAGGTGATATTGCACACCTGGCAAAAGCAAACGACTCGGTGGAGCTTTCCGTCGCGGAACGTATAGAGTTTAGCGACCTCGAAGACGTCGTTCCCTTTAAATTGCCCTTCGAGGCGCAGCTCGCGGTTGGCGAGCCTGACGTCTTCAAGAGTTTCCTGCATCGCCTCATTTGAGCTGGTGAGATGATACTCGCGGAATTCGAATCGCCTTTAGCTCCGCTTTCGGCCTGCGCAAGCTGATAGGCGATCGCCAGGACAGCCAAGTAGATAGGCAATTTCATATCACTACTGGACTTTTGCAAATTCTGGATTTCGTCCTGCAGGGACGAGGGAAAGCGGCCGGCGGTTGCACCGCATAGGCGCCAGGATAAGGTGTAAATAATTTAAAAGACGTGACATACTACACTTCCCCTTGCCTCCTTAAGTTTTGCAAATTGCCCTGTTGGGCTGGTTTGTGAGACAAATTTAGAGCCTATCCTGAAATCGCTCGTAGTGAGGGCTTTAGCCCTTTCTGATGCGCTCGAGCGCACACTACCAACCAATTTAGGGTGTGGGGAGGGATTGTAAGCTTGGCGGTCTTGAGGCTGAAGCTTAAGTTATGCTGATTGAATGGTTTACAGCTTATCCTGGCGCCTATGCGGTGCAACCGCCGGCTAATTTCCGCTGCCCCTCCGAAGCGAAAAGGTGTAATGGCCTCGTACCCTTGCCAAGTTCCAGTTGGCGCACCGTTACTCAAGATCAGGGTTTGATTTTGCCACAAAGCGGTTTATAATCTTTCCTTTGCACTTGCACGGGGAGCAGCGCAATGAAGATCCACGAATACCAGGCTAAGAAGCTGCTGAGCGATTTCGGGGTCCCGGTGCCGCGCGGCGAGGTGGCCTATACGCCGGCCGAGGCGGCGCAGATTGCGGAGAAGTTGGGCTGCGCCGTGGTGATTAAAGCGCAGATTCATGCCGGCGGGCGCGGCAAGGCCGGGGGAATCCGCCTGGCCCAGAATCCGGAACAGGCCGAGGCTATCGCTAAGGAGATGATAGGCATGCGCCTGAAGACCGCGCAGACCGGCCCGGAAGGGCGCGAGGTGCGCAGAGTCCTGGTCGAAGAAACCCTCGATATAGAGCGGGAACTCTATCTGGGCGTAACCATCGACCGCAGCGCGCGCCGGCCGGTCTTTATAGCAAGCGCGGCGGGCGGCGTTGAGATAGAGCAGGTAGCCGCCGAGAGCCCGGAGCTGGTTTTGAAGGAGCACATCGAGCCGGGGCTCGGGCTGCTCCCGTTCCAGGCGCGCAAGCTGGCCTTCGGTATGTCGCTGGCAGCGGAGCTGGTCGGAAAGGCGGCCCAGGCGATGACCGCGCTCTATCAGGCCTTCGAGAGCACCGACGCTTCGCTTGCCGAGATAAACCCCTTCGTCGTGACTAAAAATGGCGCGCTCTATGCCCTGGACGCTAAGGTCAATTTCGACGACAACGCCCTTTATCGTCACAAGGAACTGCTCGAGCTGCGCGATTATTCCGAAGAGGACCCGCTCGAGGTCAAGGCCTCGCGCTATGGGCTGAGCTACATCAAGCTCGACGGCAATATCGGCTGCATGGTCAACGGGGCTGGCCTGGCTATGGCCACCATGGATATCATCAAATATGCCGGCGGGAGCCCGGCCAACTTCCTGGACGTCGGCGGCGGCGCCTCGGCCGAGCAGGTCCGGCATGCCTTCGAGATATTGCTGAGCGATGAAAACGTCCGGGCCGTGCTGATAAACATCTTCGGCGGCATCATGCGCTGCGACGTCGTGGCCTCGGGCGTGGTCGATGCGGCTAAGGCGACAGGAGTGGATATCCCGGTGGTGGTAAGGCTGGAGGGGACCAACGTCGAGAAGGGGCGCGAGATCTTGCTCGGCTCGGGACTCAAATTTATCGTCGCCTCGGGAATGAAAGAGGCCGCGGAAAAGGTCGTGGCGCTGGCGCGGGGCTGAGGAGCATATGGCGATACTTGTCGATGAAAACACCAGGCTTCTGGTGCAGGGAATAACCGGACGCGAGGGGAGCTTTCATGCCCAGCAAGCCGTTGCCTATGGCACGAAGGTCGTGGCCGGGGTCACCCCGGGCAAGGGGGGCGTGCTGCACGAAGGAGTCCCGGTCTTCAACACGGTCGAAGAGGCCGTGCGCAAGGAGGGGGCCAATGCCTCGGTTATCTTTGTCCCGCCGCCCGCGGCTGCCGAGGCGATCATGGAGGCGGCCGATGCCGGGCTCCCCCTGGTAATATGTATCACCGAGGGGATTCCGACCCTGGATATGGTCCGCGCCATGGCCTTCCTCGAGAGGAAAAAGACCAGACTGATCGGCCCTAACTGCCCGGGCGTAATATCGCCCGGCAAGTGCAAGGTGGGAATAATGCCGGGCCATATACACATGCCCGGCGCCGTCGGAGTCATCTCCCGTTCCGGCACCCTGACCTATGAGGCAGTTGACCAGTTGACGCGGCGCCGGATCGGCCAATCGACCTGCATTGGCATCGGAGGCGATCCGATCATCGGGACCAGCTTCGTCGATCTGTTGATGCTCTTCAAAGAGGACGACCAGACCAGAGCCGTCGTCCTGATCGGAGAGATCGGCGGCACGGCCGAAGAGGAGGCAGCCGATTTCATAAAACGTGAGTTTCCTAAACCTGTAATCGGCTTCATCGCCGGGCGCACCGCTCCGCCCGGCCGGCGCATGGGGCACGCCGGAGCGATAATCGCCGGAGGCCGCGGCACCGCCGAGGAGAAGATCGCGGCGCTGCGGGCTGCCGGCGTGGCCGTGGCCGAAAGCCCGGCCGAAATCGGCAGCACCGTGGATAAAATCCTGGCCAGAGGGGCATAGAGTAGAGGCAGGCCTAAGTGCCTGCCCTCAACCATGAGAGACCAGTGGAAAGGACCCTGTCTATAATCAAGCCCGATGCCGTGGCGAGCGGCAATATCGGCAAGATCATCGCGATGATCGAGCAGCATGGATTTAAAATACTCGCCATGAAAATGGTCCGCCTGTCGAAAGGCCAGGCGGAAAATTTTTACATAGTCCACAAGGACCGCCCCTTTTACCGGAGCCTGACCGATTTCATGTCGAGCGGCCCGGCCGTGGCTATGCTGCTCGAAGGGGAAAACGCCATAGCTCGGCTGCGCGAGCTGATGGGAACCACCGACCCGAGCCGCGCCGCCGAGGGGACCATCAGGAAGGCTTTCGGCACCAATGTCGAGCGAAACGCCATCCACGGCTCGGACTCGCCCCAATCGGCCGACTTCGAGATAGCTTTCTTCTTCAATCAGCTCGAGGTCTGTTGAGCCATGGAATTCAACCCGTTGTCGGCGCTCGGAAAATTCTTAATTTTATTAGGCGTTGTCCTGATTGTCGCCGGGATTCTTCTCGCCTTGGGCGGGCAGCTTCCGCTGCGCATCGGGCGGCTGCCGGGCGATATCTATATCAAACGGGATAACTTTATCTTTTATTTCCCGATAACTACGGCCATCCTGCTGAGCGTGCTGATTTCGCTCCTGCTCTATCTGCTGCGCAGCCGATAAAAAAGGAGCTAGAAGCTAGGAGTTAGAAGCTAGGAGATTAAGCTCGATAAAGCTACAGGCGTGGTGGTGTAGCAATGGGTGCAGAAGTATATAGGTCCTCTTCTCCCTCCCGCCTTCCGCCTCACGGCCTTTATTCTAGCTCCTAACTTCTAGCTCCTAGCTCCTCATTCTGGCTCCTGATTTTTTTCTTTACAGTGGCGCAGAAGTAATGTATAAATATGTGAACGCACGGGTAGTTGGAGGTTCGTGCTTTTGTAATACACAAAGCGGAAGATGAAAAGCCTCTTGGCCAGGCTCGGGACTTATTGCTCATTAACTGTGCTGGCGCTGAGCGTTGGCTTGACCTTATCTCAGCTCAAGTCGGACCCGCCGGAGAAATCGGTACGCCTCACCTCGAAGGCCGGGCATGCTGTGAAGGGGGGCTATCGATCTCGTACCACGCCCATACGGTACAATTTTGGCAGCAGGTTGGGGCAATCGAGTCGCCACGACCCCTGGTCCGATAACCAGGAGCAATGGATCGAAGGGACGATCTATTCCTGGTCGAATCTTCCTAGTCAAGAGTCGAGGGAGTCGAACGCCCGAATCCATACGATCAAAAGCCGTCCCGCGCAACTGGAGTCGGCAGCGCCGCTTGCCGGCAGTTTCAGCCTGGATCCGGCTTTAATCGAGAACCTGCGCGCCGAGTTCCAGACGCCCCTTGCCTCTTTTGCCTCTTTTCTCATTTCGGGCCGCGGCGACCAGTCGACGGTAGAGAGCAATAACCCGTTTTCCGAGGCGCTGAAGCAGAGCGAGGCCGGGCAGTCGGCTGCTGAAAAAGGCCCCCAAGATACCGCCCGGGCCGAGTCGGAGCCGGCCAAAAGCGCCGAGCAGGCGCCGGAAAACAGCGAAAGCACCTCGGATTCGAACACCGCTGTTGCCGCCGTCCCCATGCAGCTTCTGTTTATCGGTGACGTTAACGGCGACGGCGTGGCCGATTTGACCCGAGGCGCCATGATCGACAGGCAGAGCTTCGCGCTTCAAGGGCTGGGCGTCTCCAAGTTCGGCATGACCGTCTTCCAGCGGCCGGCAGAGATCCCGCGCGTAACTGTAGTCACCGACCTAAACAGAGACGGCATAGGTGATATCGTCACCTCGCAGTGGTATAGCGGGCTGATATCGATCCGCCTGGGGGACAATGCCGGCAAATTCATAGAAGTTAGCAGAGTGGTCACCAATGCCGATCCGATCAATCTGGCGGTCGGCGACATCGATCGCGATGGAAAACACGAGATACTCATGGCCGTGGAAAACGGCGTGACTGTGGTCTACTCGCAGGCCCGCAATGACCTGAGCTTTATCAGGACCGGAAGCATATTCTTGCCTGAATTGCCATCCTTCCTTGCCGTAATCGACCAGAACCGGGACGGCGCCCCCGATATCATCGGCGGCGACTATCTCGCGGGAAGGGCATTTCTGCTGCTGGGTTCGAGGGAGTCGAGAGACTTCGCCCTGGGCGGATTGGTCGAGCTGCCCGTCGCCCCCAGGTTCGAGGACCTGAACGGCGACGGCAAGCTCGAGGTCCTGCTCCTTTCCCAGGTCGGCAGTCAGCTCTTTATCGGCCTGGATAGCGGGCGCGGCCTCTATCACGTCGCCACCATCGACACCCGTTCGAACGCCTACGCCGTTGTCGGAGACCTGGGCAGCAGCGGCGGCATAGACCTCGCCATCGCAGTCCCCATCCGGTAGGAGCTGGAATAAATTTATTGGTCCTATCTCGGCAAGTTAATACAAGGCTGCGCTCCTACTCTTCCTCGACGATCTCTCCCTCCCATTCCACGGCTATGCCGCGCTGCACGCTCTGCGAGGCCGGACACTTCTTATCGTGATTGGCCAGGGCCCGCTCGGCCGCCTCGCGCTTCCCCTTCGGTACCTTCAGATGGTGCTTGACGCGAATGCGTGTTATCATGGCGAGACCATCTACGTTTTCGATATAGCCCTCGACGTCGGCATAAAGCTTTTCGGGATGGCTCGCTATGCCGCGCACCTCCAGTGCGCCTCCCAGCGTCCCGACCATTCAACCCGCCACGGCTGCAACAATATGATCCAGAGTGGCCGGAAGCTCCTCTTCTGGCTCCAGGCCATAGAAATGCTTTATCCCGCCGTGCACGCCGAAGCGGACCGGCTCGGAAAAGCTCTCGATATAAGCGCGCCGAATCGGGCCCTTGTCCTTGTGAATCCGGATCCTCGAAACGTGGATTATGTCGCCCATAGCATCCTCCATTTATCGAATCGCGAACCGATAATCCGCAGTCCTCGTTGAGTGTAGCATAAATATGTGACAAATTTTTATTCGCTGCATAATTTGTTCAATAACTTTTGTTACAGCGCCGTCCAGGTATGGTACAATAGCCGATCTTAATATGCGCTGCTTTACTATGGATAACGCGCTGGTGATTCCAATCAGGGTCGAATGGTGCGATACCGATCTGGCGGGCATAGTCTACTATGCCAATTTTTTTCGCTATTGCGAGATGGCCGAGAGCGAGCTTTTCAGGCGTTTAGGGACGAGCAAGACCGGCATGACCGATGAATTCAACGTGCTCTTGCCGCGCGTCCGCGCCCACTGCGACTATCATGCTCCGGCCCGCTACAACGACCTGCTCGAGCTGAGGTTCTGGGTGGGAAGGATCGGCAAAAGATCGATACGCTACGAGTTCGAGTTTCGGCGCGAGGGCCGTCGGATCGCCCGCGGCCATCTGATTACAGCCTGCGTCTCGAAGGAGAGCTTCAGGTCCGTGGAGATACCCGAAGGGCTGGCCGCGATGCTCGCCCCCTACTGCCGCGCAATAGCCAGGGCGCGGCGCCACAGGTGAAAGGCAATGACGCAGATAGGCTATGGCGTTATAGATATACATGTTCACATTGCTCCATGGCGCATGGCGCGCCGAGGCGTGATCGAGCTGGTGTCGCGCGGCCGCGACAACATGCCCGAGATCATGCGGATGGTCGAAGACCCGGACCGGCTCATCGAGCACATGGACCGCGAAGGGGTGGAAAAGCTGGGGATGATCAATTATCCGGCGCACGAGGTCATCGGCTTCACCGACGAGGTCAACCGCTATTCGGCCGAGTACGCCCGCCGCTATCCCGACCGCCTGATCCCCTTCGGCGGCCTCGACCCCCGCTGGGTCAAGGATCCGGCCGGCGCGGTAACTCGCCTCATAGAAATGGGGATACGGGCGATCAAGCTACACCCACCGCACCAGCTGGTATATCCCAACGACTATCTGAACGGGCTGAAGGCGCTCGAAGTCCTCTACGGCGCGGCGCAGGAAAACAAGATGCCGGTCATGATCCACACCGGCACCTCGATCTTCCCAAACGCGCGCAACAAATACGGCGACCCGATCCACGTGGATGACGTCGCGGTCGATTTCCCGGACCTCGCGATCATCATGGCGCACGGCGGCAGGCCGCTCTGGATGGAGACCTGCTTTTTCCTGCTGCGCCGGCACCGCAACGTCTATATGGATATTTCAGGCATACCGCCGCAATCGCTGCTCGAATATTTCCCGCGCATTGAGGAGATCGCCGACAAGACCATGTTCGGCTCGGACTGGCCCTCGCCCATGGTGCCGGGAATACGCGCCAACATCGATAGGTTCCTGGCGCTGCCGATCTCGGACCGGGCGAAACGCCAGATCCTGCGCGAGACGGCACTGCGCGTTTTCGGCCATAGCTGTTAAAATTAAAACTTAGCCGGGAAAAGACGGGAGGCCTTTATGGGGCTGGAGAAGGAAGGGAACTTCGTCCCATGGACTAAGGTGGTGAGTTACCGGAGCATCGCTCCGGAGACCAGCGTCGGCCGCGAGAGCTTCGATCGCTTTATTGCCGAACTCGGCGAGAAGTTGCAGGACAGGTCCGTGGACCGCAACGCGCTCTGCCGCGAGGTTCTTTTTGAGATCTACTACGGCCGTCCAGCTTCAGAGTACCAGGAGGTGCTGGAGGGGCCGGGGTTGGGCGCCGCGCAGCGCGCCGCGCTCCTGTCGCTCGACCCGCGCAACGTCGCCCTCGAGCCGGAGTTTTACCAGGAGGTCGATATCGAGAAGTACTACGCGCGCAAGCCTTTAATCTGGCTCTGGATAATGTTCGATCGCTCGCCGCTCGGCATGAACTGCCATCTCGGCTTCAGATTGAGGCACCTGCTGGCCAGGCATATCTTCAAGCGCTGCGGCGAAAACGTCAAGATCTTCCAGAACGTGGAGTTCACTTTCGGCTACAACCTGTCGGTCGGAAACAACGTCACCATCCACCGGCACGTCTTCATCGACGACCGCGGCGAGGTGATCATTCACGACAACGCGAGCCTATCGGACTACGTCAACATCTACTCGCATTCCCACAGCATTTACGACATCCGCGAGGTCTCGGTCGGACGCACCGAGATCGGGCCGCGCGCCAGGCTGACCTATCATTCGACCGTCCTCTCGGGGGTGAGCGTCGGCGAGAACGGAATGCTCGGGGCCGCGGGGCTGGCTACTCGCGACATTCCGCCCGACTCGGTGAGCGTAGGAATTCCGGCCAAGGTGGCGAAAGACAAGAAACGGGAGCCAGAAGGCAGGAGCTAGAAGCTAGGAGTTAGGAGCTAGAATAAATTCATGGATCAGCAGGCATAAGGGGTAAAGCGTAAGAGATACATTTGCTCTTCACCCATTACTACACCACCACCTCTGTAGCTTCATCGAGCTTAATCTCCTAGCTCCTAACTCCTAGCTTCTAGCTCCTTCTTCAAAAGAGCGTCTTTTGCGTGCGCTGGAAGGGGATATTGAAGTGCTCATAGGCCAGGCGCGTCGCCACGCGGCCGCGCGGCGTGCGGTCGATGAAGCCGATGCGTATCAGGTACGGTTCGTAGATATCCTCGATGGCGTCGATATCCTCGTTGAGCGCCGCCGAGATGGTATTGACGCCCACGGGCCCGCCGCCGAACTTCTCGATGATGGTCAAGAGCAGCTTGCGGTCCAGTTCATCGAAGCCGTAATCATCGACCTCCATCAGGGCCAGGGCCTCGCGCACGACCGATTGGGTGATGCGGCCGTCGGCTTTGACCTCGGCGTAATCGCGCACGCGGCGCAGCAGCCGGTTGGCGATGCGCGGCGTGCCGCGCGAACGGCGCGCGATCTCGTGCGCCCCTTCAGGATCTATCTCGACGCCCAGTATCCTGGCCGAGCGGAAGATGACTTCCTGAAGCTCTTCCGGGCTATAAAAGTCGAGCCGGTGGATGATGCCGAAGCGGCTGCGCAGCGGTGCCGTGAGCAGTCCGGCCCGCGTCGTGGCCCCGACCAGCGTGAAGCGCGGCAGGTTGATCTTGATCGAGCGCGCTGCCGGGCCTTCGCCGATGATGATGTCGACCTTGAAATCTTCCAGGGCCGGGTAGAGTATCTCCTCGATCGCCGGATGCAGACGGTGTATCTCGTCGATGAACAGGACGTCGTTTTCCTGTAAGTTGGTCAATATCGCAACCAGGTCGCCGCGCTTCTCGATGATCGGCCCGGAGGTTGACTTGAACCCGACGCCGAGTTCATTGGCTACGATCCCGGCCAGGGTGGTCTTGCCGAGGCCGGGAGGGCCGAAGAGCAACACATGGTCGAGCGCCTCGCTCCGCTTGCGCGCCGCCGAGATCGAGATCCCGATGTTCTCTTTGACCTTGCTCTGGCCTATGAAGTCTCTGATCAGTCGAGGCCTCAGGCCGATCTCGTAGGCCTCCTCGTCCCGCGAGCGCCTGGGGCTCATCAGCTCTCTTTTCGTGGGTTTTTCTTCTTCCATGGTTTCAATCCCACAGTGGTTCGATTACCCGGTCAGCATCCTCAAGGAGCGCTTGAGCAGCTCCTCGAAACCGGCCTCGCCGTCCATAGCGGCGAAGGTGCGCGCCACCGCTTTCTCGGCGACGCTGCGCTGATAGCCGAGATTGGCCAGCGCCGAGACGACATCGTCGCGCAGCCGGATAGCGCCGGGTGCCGCCGCAGCGGCATATTCTTCGGCGGTGGCCAGCTTGAGCATCTTGTCCTTCAGCTCGAGCGCGATCCGCTCGGCGGTCTTTTTGCCGATGCCGGGTATCGAAGTCATTCGATAAAGATCACCTTTCCTGATCGCCTCGATGATATCGTCCACGCTGGCGCCGGAGAGCAGGGCGATCGCCATCCTGGGTCCGACCCCGCTCACCTCGATCAGCCGCTCGAAAAGCTCCTTCTCGCGCGCGGTCTTGAAGCCGTAAAGAGCAAGTGTGTTTTCACGCATGTAAGTGAAGACCTTGAGCGAGACCTGCGACCCTTCCTCGCCCAGCTCGTAGAAGGTGGAAAGCGGAATGGTCAGCTCGTAGCCGACGCCGTTGGCCTCGACGATCACACTGTTCGGCTTTTTGCTGAGAATTTTACCGGTAAGATGCGCTATCAATCCCCCGACCTCACCCGAGTTCAAGGAGAATTATAACACAGCCTCAGCTTTTGCAGCCGGCGTCCCGCTTCCTCCAGCGTGGCGTCGCGCTTGCAGAAGCAGAAGCGCACCTGGTTGTAGCCGTATTCCGCGCGGTGATAGAAGCTGCTGCCGGGGACCGGCGCGACTCCGATCTCGCGCGTTAGAAAGAGCGAAAAGTCGGTGTCGTTGGCGAAGCCGAAGGGCGAGATATCGGACATGATATAATAGGCGCCGCGCGGCTTGTAACAGCGAAAGCCGCCCTGGTTGAGCAGGTCGAGGAGCAGGTCGCGGCGGCGGGCGTAATCGGCGGCGAGCTGCTGGTAGTATGCGCGCGGCATCGAGAGGGCAACGGCGCCTGCCTCCTGGAGCGGCGCGGGCGCGCCGACGGTCAAGAAGTCGTGCACCTTGCGGATGGCCGAGGTCAAGCGGGGCGGAGCGATGGCGTATCCGACGCGCCAGCCGGTGACGCTGTAGGTCTTGGACATGGCGTTAATGGTGATGGTGCGCTCGCGCATGCCGGGAAGAGTGGCGATCGGAGTGTGTTGGTGTCCATCATACACTATATGCTCGTAAATTTCATCGGTTACGGCAATAACATTCCACCTCTGGCAGAGCCCGGCAATCAGGTCCAGCTCCCAGCGCGAGAAGACCTTGCCCGTGGGATTGTTCGGCGTATTGATGATGATAGCCTTCGTCCGCTCGTTGAAGGCCGCCTCGAGTTCCGCGGGCTCGAAGTACCAATCGCCTTCGGGCTCGCGATTCAGGTCGGGCGGGTAGAGCGTGACGTAGCGCGGCACCGCGCCCGAGAGGATGGAGTCGGGCCCGTAGTTCTCGTAAAACGGCTCGAACACTATCACCTCATCGCCCGGATTGATGATCGCCATGAGCGAGGCGATCATGGCTTCAGTAGAGCCGCAGCAGACTGTAATCTCTGATTCCGGATCCATTTCCATCCCGTAGTGTTCGGCATACTTGCGGGCAATGGCGTCGCGCAGCCTCTTAGCTCCCCAGGTTATCGCGTACTGGTTGATATCCTGCTCGATGGCCTGCATAGCGGCGCGCTTTATCTCATCAGGAGTAGGGAAATCGGGAAAGCCCTGCGCCAAATTGATCGCGCCGTGCAGGCTGGCCACGCGGGTCATCTCGCGTATCACCGATTCTGTGAAGAGTTCTGCCTTATCCGAGACAAGTTTTTTCATAGGACCGCCTCCATCAGCCATAGGATAACGCGCTGCGCTTCGGGTGCCAATACCAAAAACAGGAGCTAGGAGCTAGAAGCTAGGAGATTAATCTCGATGAAGCTACAGGCCTGGTGGCGTAGCAATGGGCGAAATGAGAGGAACAGAGAAGTCCTCTTGCCCCTTACGTTTCTCGCCTTGCAGTATATGCATTTATTCTAGCTTCTAACTCCTAGCTTCTAGCTCCTCTTCTTTATTGCTGCCCGTAGATGCGGCGGTAATGCTCGGCGGTAGCGATGATCAGCTTAACGTAGTCGCGCGTCTCCTGAATGGGAATGCTCTCGATGAACTCGTAGACATCCTCTGACGGGTAGCGTTCGAGCCAGGCGGCGACGCGCGTCGGCCCGCCGTTATAGGCCGCGAGCGCCAGTTCGATCTGGCCTTCGAACCTCTCGATCAGCCGCGCCAGATAATATGATCCGAGCTTGACGTTGAGCGCAGGCTGGTAGAGGCTGCGGCTGGAAAAGCGTCGGTAGCCCAGCTTGCGCGCCAGGCTGCGGCCGGTCGATGGCAGGAGCTGCATCAACCCGATGGCATTGGATGGAGAGACGGCGCGGGAATTGAAGGTTGATTCCTGGCGGATGAGCGCCGAGATCAGGTACGGGTCGAGCCCGAGCCGGCGCGCTGCCGATTGGATCTCGCTCCAGTTCTCCAGCGGAAAGAAGGCCTTCCAGATCTCGAGCGGCAGGCTCTCGCCGTTGAGCTTATAGTAATGAGGTATCAATCGGCGCAGCGTCCTGATCCAGAAATAATGGTTGTCTTCCATCGGCCGCGACACCGGAAAATGGCCGGCGCGCTCCGCCGGCTCGAGCGTCAGGAATTCGAGTTCGCCCAGCGCCCAGGCGCTCAGGCCGATCGCCTTCAATTGCCGGAATTTCTTGATGCGCATCTCCAGCACATTCGGGTCGACGGCCGGGCACTGGTCGGCGGAAAGCAGCGCTTCGATAAGCGAGTCTATATCGCTGTAGTCTGCCGGCCCGCCCTCTTCTTTTAGCTGCCGGCGCGCCAGCATGCCGTAGAGCGAGTTGGGCAGGAAATCGACCAGCCTGCTCCAGAGATAATTAGCCCGGTCTTTTTCGCCGAGCGCTGCGTAAGCACGGCCCAGCCAGTAAAGGGCAGCCTCGGCGCTGGCGGCGGAGGGGAACCTGGCGATGTGCTCGGAAAAGGAGCGGACTGCCGCTCGATAGTCCCGCCTGAGATACGATTGCCAGGCCAGCTTCCAGTGAGCGAGCGCGGCGTAGCGGCCCGATGGGAAGCGGGCCAGGAGCTTTTTATAGATGCGCTCGGCCTCCGCCGGCTCGCCCTTCGCCTCATAGTAATATGCCAGCCCGTTAAGGGCCGCTTCAGTAGCTTCGCTCCCCGGGTGCTCCCGCTCCAATTGCGCTATCGTCTCGATGTGCTGCGAATCGCGGCCGAGCCTTCGCTGGCAGAGGGCGATGTGATAGAGGGCGCTCGGGCGGGCCTCCGAGCCGGCCGGCGTCAGCCGGAGGTTGGCGAGCGCTCCAGTGTAATTTTTCAAGTTATAGTGACAAATGCCTATGCGCGTATAAATCTCCTGGCCGACGAGCCTGCGGCTGCGCCTGAGCAGGGCGCGCGCCTCGGCAAGGGCTTTTTTGTAGCTTTTCAGCTCGATCAGCCTGTCCAGTCGCGCCAGCAGGATGGCCTTATCCTGCGGCCTGGCTTTGAGGGCCTTTAATCTTTCTTCAGCCTCGTCCGCTTCGCGGCTTTCCGGATGCCGGCTGTAAAGCAGCCGGTAAGCCTTGGCCGCCTCGTCCTTGCGGCCGAGCGCCTCGAGGCAGCGCCCTTTGAGCAACAGGGCCTCGGGCCGCGCGGCCACCGCCCTCTCGCCTATTGCCTCCAGCTCGGCCAGAGCAGCCCGGTTGTTCCCGAATTCGCTCTCGCAGGCTGCCAGCCGAAGACGAGCCTCGGCTAGCAGCGCCGAATCGGGATGTTCCGAGAGCAGGTGCCGGAATATCTTCGAGGCTTTTTCGAAATCGCCATCCTGCTGATAGCCGATGCCGAGCAGCAGGTCGGCATAGTCGCCGAGCAGAGTGGCGCTGTGTATCTCGGGCCCGGACTGCTGATTCCGATTGCCGGCCAGCGCGGCGGGCACCTTAACCAGTAGGATTCTGTTGTAGACTCTGTGTCCGGCCAGGATATTAATGGTTTCATTTTTATCACCTTGCGAGTGGGCAAGATGAGCTTTGCGAAGGAATTCGAGCGCCTCGATCGTTACCGGAGGAAGATCGTCGTTGTAGATAGACCTGAAGCGCTCCGTGGTCAAGTCGTGGTGTGCGCCACGGCCCAGGCTCTTAGCACTAGCCTCGGGTGCTGCGGGCGTATCGCCGTACGCCGGCAAAGATAGGATCATACAGAGAAAGAGGGCTGGCATCAGTTTTATCGGGCGAGCCGGGATCAGCTTCAAGGGAAGGAAGCTACAGGCTGGTACAGAGCGGCAAATACTTCTTAAACCCACGCCGGGGCACCTCCTTGTTCGATCGTTAAAAGCCGTTAGGCCTCGGAAAACCTGGGCCCGGGGTAATCGATGCCCAGGACAGTGGGATCGTTATCGCCGAGAATTCGTACAAGCTCGTCATGGAAATGATCTACTTTCGCCTTAACGCGGGGGGAAGCGCGGCGCTCATAAAGTTCACGACAGCGGTCTATATCCTGTTTCAAGCGCAGGTAGATATCTTTGTTTTTTCTGCCTTCTATTACCTTTTGTTCGTTGTAGAGCTTGATCTCGGAGACCAGCAACCGGGCAAAGCGCCTGGCCTCAGAGTGCAGAGCTTCGTCTTCAGTTGGGGGCTGGCTTACGGGCAGGGTCTGGGCTGGAGCCGCAGTCTGGGGGGCCTGCGCCGGGACAGCTTCCACGGGTTTTTCTATAGCTATCGGCCTGATTTCGGCTGCCGGGCGGGCAGCAGTTTCGGCGGCCAGGACTGCCGGCTGGTCCTTGGTTAGGGCGAGAGCCATGGTCAGCTTTTCCAGAGCGACGCCGGCGACAGAGCAGAGCGCCAGCAGGGCTGAAAACTGCAGCCCGTGGTCCAGGCTGGTCCCGGAATCGGCATAAAGGAGCGCCGGGATCTTTCTGCTCACCACTATCGGCAGGGCTGCAGCCTCGAGCGGCATCCTCTTGCCATCGGCCCGCGCGGAGCGCAGCGGCTCGGGAAGGGTGGCGCTGTCGCCCAGCCGGCTGGAGCCGGAAGCTACGGCCGCGCCGAGCAGATTATCAGAATTTATAGTGAAGCTCAGGGACTTGATCTGGTCTCGATCGAATCCCTCGGAAAAACCGCTCGCCTGCCAGCCTGTTATCTGGTCGCCACGGCAGAGAAAAATTGCCGCCCGCTGCGCAAAAGAGCGGGCCGCCTCAAGCAGGCTGGAGAGGACCTCCGCCTGTGAGCGCCTGGCGCAGATGCCGGCGATGGCCGAGGCCAGCCTTGCGCTGCTCTGAGACTCCCTGTCTTCTTGGCCGGCCAGCAATTCCAGGGTCGAGCTGACCGCCTCGCGCTGTCGTCCGGCCAGCCAGCGGCGAAACTCCTCGACCGCCTCGGAATGCCTGGCCTGAAGCGCAGAGAATTTCTCTCCAACCTCACGCGTGTAAGCAACGATCAGATCTTCAATCTTTTCTTTAATTTCCCCCACAACCCCCCCATTCAGAACTCGGCAGCCCAAATTGCCAAAGTTCCCTTTCCCAAAATATAGTGGATTGCCGTCCGGATTGTCAATTAAATTAGGAGGAGCTAGGAGCTAGAATAAAAACATGCCTTCAGGCATAAAATAGTGAGACATGGGGTAAGGGATACATCCGCTCTTCATCTTTCACCTATTGCTACAGCACCGCGCCGGTAGCTTTATTATATTCTAGCTTCTAACTCCCAGCTCCTAGCTCCTCTTCTAGATTGCAGTTTCTTGGTTTTATCGCTAAAATTTTCAAATATGGCATTGCGAATTTATAACAGCTTGACGCGCCGGAAGGAGGAATTCGTCCCGCTCGAACCTGGAAATGCCGGGATATACGTATGCGGCGTCACGGTTTACGATGAGATTCATATAGGCCACGCCCGGACCTTGATTGCCTTCGATGCTGTGGTCCGTTACCTGCGCCATCTGGGCTACCAGGTTAATTACGTGCGCAATTTTACCGATATCGACGATAAGATCATAAAGCGGGCCCATGAGGAGGGGATAGAGAGCGCGGCCCTAGCCGAGCGCTACATTCAGGAGTTCCGCAAGGACCTGGCCCCCTTCAATCTAATACAACCTGATTTCGAGCCGCGGGTCACCGAGCATATCCCGGAGATAATCGGTCTGATCGAGAAGCTGATCGCCTCGGGCTCGGCCTATGTTGCCGACGGCAATGTCTTCTACGAGGTCGGCCGCTTCGGGGACTACGGCAAGCTTTCCAGGCAGAATCGGGAGGATATGCTGGTCGGGGCGCGGGTCGAGGCGCATGAGAAAAAGCGCGACCCGCTCGATTTTGCCCTCTGGAAGGGGGCAAAGCCGGGAGAGCCGAATTGGCCGAGCCCCTGGGGCGAGGGGAGGCCAGGGTGGCACATCGAGTGCTCGGCGATGTCCATGAAATACCTGGGTCAAAACTTCGATATCCATGGCGGAGGGGCTGACCTGATATTCCCGCACCATGAGAACGAGATAGCTCAGTCCGAGGCGGCTCTTGGCCGGAGCTGGGTCAGGTACTGGATGCACAGCGGGATGCTGACGATTGACGGGGAAAAGATGTCGAAGTCGCTCGGCAACTTCATCACGGTCAAGCAGATCCTCTCCAGGTATGAGCCGGAGCTGGTACGCTTCTTTTTCCTGAGCCACCACTATCGGAGCAACGTCGATTTTTCGGAAAGCCGGCTGGAGGAAAAGGCCCAGGGTCTGGAGAGAATCTATACCGCCCGGAAGGAGCTGGAGGAAAGGATCGGCGGCGAGGCGGCATGGCCGGGGGCCTCGGGAGCGGCAGGGGCTGCCGTTGCGGAACTCGAGGCAGAGTTCTACCGCGCCATGGACGATGACTTCAATACCGCGCGCGCTATAGGGGTGATCTTCGAGCTGGTATCGCTCGTCAACAGCCACATCGCCGGAAAGCGGGGAGCGCTTTCTCCGGCGGATTTAACCTTGGTGTTAGACGCACGCCGCCTTTTCCAGAAGGCGACAGAGGTGCTGGGCCTGTTCGGGCAGGCGCCGGCCGGCTATCTGGAAGAATCCCGGTACAAAAAGCTGGCGAAGACAGGTATCCCGCTCGCTGAGATAGAACGGCTGATCAGCGAAAGGAACGAGGCGCGGAGGAAGAGGGACTGGGCCCGCGCCGACGCAATCCGCAGTCAATTAGCTGCGCAGAAGATCCTGCTCCAGGATACCCCCGATGGGACAACCTGGACGGTGGCCGATCCTTGAGGCGGCTATCTCCGCCTGGCCTTGCCCTTGCTCTGCTTTTTGGCCTTGGCGGTCGGCTTCTTAGCCGCCTTCTTCTTGGGCGCCGCCTTTTTGGCAGCCGGCTTCGCTGCAGCTCTCACCTTCCCCTCGAGGGCTCTCAAACGCGACTCGAACTGCTCGATCCGCCCGGCCAGCGATGTGATCTGATCACGCAGCGAGGCCAGCTCATCGACTCCGGCTGCTTCCGGCTCCGGAGGCCTCTCTTCGCCCCATCTTTCCTCTTGCATTATCCCTCCTTAAAGACGAGCTGATACTGCAAGCTAATCAAGCGAATTGCCACCAGCTAAAACAAATGTATGACATCCGATTTAAACCGCCCGCTGCAGGTTCACTCTACAGCGGCACGATCGGATAAACTGTTGTTGCATTTGCCCGATAAGGCTCAAGCGCCCGGAGGCTTAACCCTTGGCTCGGGGCCGGGCAAGCTGCCTCCTGCCGGCCTCTGGCTCGGGTCACGCGCTAATTTTATGAAAATAAGTTACTTCAGTCAACGCTTTTTTAGGCAACTGCTCGCGCCTGCCCTCCCGCAGCTGCTATAATCTTAGCAGGCTTATGGCTCCAAAGCTAGTGCTTGTAGCAAAGGAATGGAAGCCGCGCGCCCTGGCGCGGGCGCAGCTTCTGGAAGAGGGGTTCGAGGTCACAGCCTTGGATACGCTTGAAGATGCAATTTACTGCATAGAATCGAAGCTGAGAAAGCCACGCCTGCTCATCTACGAGAACTCTGGCGAACTGCTCGACCAGGCCGCGCTCGATAAATTGCGGCGGGCGCGGCAACTGGGAACCGAGGTGCTCCTGTGCGTCGGAACCGCCGACCGCGAGCGCTTTGATCGGGAGGAGTTCAAGCATTTCATGGTCCGCCCCTATAGCATAGGAGAGTTGCTGGAGACGGTCAAATCGCTGGTGCTGTAAGCCGTCAGCTAACAGCCGTCAGCTTTCAGCTTTAAGGCTGTCAGGCCAAAAGGCCGTAATGGGAACCTTCTTTTCGCCTCACGGATTTTGCGCCTTCCATCTGATAGCCGGAGGCTGACGGCTTGTTCGTGGAAACGCTTGACTTGTAATAGCACTTTTTGAATAATTTATTCGACTCGCGAGGAGACATTGACTGCTAAAGCCCGTAAAACAAAGAGCACCAAGAAGCTAAAAAGGAGCAGTACAGTGGTAGGTGGTGACCTGCTTGAAAGAGGCCTGAAGTATCTCCACGAGGGCGAATACAAGAGCGCCAAGGCCGTATTCGAGAACATAAAAGAAAAATACCCCGGAGAGAAGGACCTGCTGGTAAAGGTGAAAAGCTATCTTAGGATCTGCGATAATATGCTGGCCCGCAGGTTCAGCCCCAGCAGCGTCGAGGACTATTACAATCTCGGCATTTTTAAGCACAATGAGGGCCAGTACGACGAGGCGATAAAGCATCTGAACGAGGCCTTGAAGCTCGAGCCCAAGGCCGATCATGTCCACTATGCTCTGGCGGCTGCCTATGCCATGAAGAGAGACCATGCGCAGGCGCTCAAGTGCCTGGAGCGGGCCGTCAAGCTCAACCCCGATAACGCGGTCTTTGCGCGCAACGATGAGGATCTGGCGGCGCTGCGCGAAGAGAAAGCTTTCAAGTCGCTGGTCGGATCCAGCTAGGATGAGGTCGGGTAGTCGAGCCGAAAATCTTAAGCTTGTGGCAATCGGCGGTGGTACCGGCCTTTCCGTTCTACTTTCCGGGCTTAAAAAGCATGTCGTTGGAAGCGGGCCGGGCGACGAGGCCTGGCTGGAAGAGCTGACCGCTGTCGTTACCGTCACAGATGACGGGGGAAGCTCGGGCCGCCTGCGCCACGAGCTTCAAGTGCTCCCGCCGGGAGATATCCGCAACTGCCTGGTCGCCCTCTCCGAAGACGAGCGCCTGATGTCCCGCCTTTTCAAGTACCGCTTCCCGGGCCGCGGCATCTTGCGCGGCCACAACTTCGGCAACCTTTTCCTGACGGCGCTTACCGGCGTCACCGGAGATTTCATCGAGGCGATCAAGGTTTCGAGCGAGGTCCTTGCGGTAAAGGGGCGCATCTACCCCTCCACGGTACAGGACGTGAAGCTGATAGCGGAACTGGCCAACGGCGAGCGGGCCTACGGCGAATCGGCGATCTCGTTCTCGCGCACCCCGATCAAACGCCTCTATCTCTCGCGCCCCGATTGCCGTCCGGTCCCCGATACCCTCCGGGCCATCGCCGAGGCCGATATCATCACCGTCGGGCCGGGCTCGCTCTACACCAGTCTCCTGCCGAACCTGTTAATAAAGGAAACAGTCAGCGAGATAATGAAAAGCAAAGCGCTGAAGATTTACATTTGCAACATCATGACCCAGCCGAGCGAGACCACCGGCTACAGCGCTTCGGACCATGTCCGCGCTATCTACCAGCACACCAGAGCGCAGATCTTCGACTGCGTTATCCTAAACTCGCGGCGCGTCTCGCCGCGCATGCGGCGCAGATACTTGAGGCAGGGAGCAACGCAGGTGGAAAACGACATGGCGGAACTCGAGAAGCTCGGCCTCGCCGTCTATGCGCGCGACCTGGCGGTGGAAAGCCGGGTGGTGCGCCACGACCCGGAACTTCTCGCCGCCGCCATCCTGGAGGCCTACAACTCGGCGGCTTGAAATCCCCGCTGGTTCGTTTTCTGCTATAAAGGTAATCTTTATTCCGAGTAGAGCTGAAATCCTTCTCTCGCGAAATCGGCGTCAAAAGCAAAGGCTACGCGAATACCTTCCTCCCGCATTACCAGGAAGCTGACCTCATCGACGAGACTGACCCGGCCCTTTCGCTTGAGGAATCGCCCGACGGCGGCTCGATGAAGCGTCTCATCAACCCAGCGTATGCGAAACGCATCCACGTCGTTAAGGAACCGCCGCGCTTTCCAAGATCAGGTAATTATGAACGAGGAGCGTGTGTCCGGCTTCGAGCGCGCGCTCGAAGCGGTGCAGCGCCTCACGATGGTTCAGGTCATCGCGGTCAGCGAGGGCGTAGATTGCAGAGGTGTCAAGGAGAATTACCGTTGTTGCTCGCCGAGGGGCTTATCGTGCTCCTCAGAAATGCGGTTCGGCTCGCCTGAGGCGAAGGCTCCGATAAAGGTGAACTGCTCGATCTTTCGGGGGGACGGCCGGGTAATTCCCAGCGCCTGTCGTAAAAGTTCTCGAATGGTGGCTGAAAGCGACTGCCCGCGCTCGAAGGCCAGGCGGCGAAGCGCCTGGTAGGTCTCTCTATCGAGTTGGATTTGCGTTCTATGCATGGTTTTTATAGCCATCATAGCAGCATTGCATCATGTCGTCAAAAGGAGCGCGCTGCCTGGGCGCGACGGGAGGCGAAAAATGAATCCGACTAGTTCCCCTCAGGTGCGAATAGGAATAACCTCGCGCATTTTTAAATCCTGGTCAAGACTAAGGATTTAGGACTTATTCTGGCCCCTGACTTCAGGACCATGCATGCTGTATAATGTTGCCATGAGTGAGTTTTATGTTTTGGTCCTGGCTGCGGGGAAGGGGAAGCGGATGAAGTCGAGCCGCGCCAAGGTGTTGCACCCCCTCTGCGGCGTCCCGCTTATCCGCTATGTCTGCGATACCGCCCTCAGGCTCCAGGGCCGCGGCGTCTTCCTGGTGATCGGCCAAGACGGTGAGATGGTCCGTGCCGCTCTGGCTGATAAAAGCATAGCTTTCGTTGTGCAGCCCGAGCAGTTGGGGACGGGCCACGCTGTGATGTGCGCCGCTGATTCGCTTGCCGGTAAAGAGGGCGACCTGCTCGTCCTCTACGGCGATACCCCGCTGGTGCGTCCCGAGACGCTCGAGCGCCTGCTGGAAGCCCACCGGGGCCGGGCGGCGGCGGCAACTGTGCTCACGGCGCAGCTCGAAGACCCAACCGGCTACGGCCGCATCGTCCGCTCCTCGGACGGCAGACTCGAGCGTATCGTCGAGGAGAAGGACGCCTCGCCGTCCATAGCATCGATTAAAGAAATCAACACGGGCATATATTGCTTCAAGATCGCGGAGCTATTCCCGGCGCTGCGGCAGGTCTCGAACGACAACGCGCAGGGCGAATACTACCTGACCGACGTCATAGCCCTGCTCGGCGCGGCGGGCAAACGCATCGAGACGGTCGAGGCCGCCGACCCGGAAGAGGTGCTCGGCATAAACACCAGATATGAGCTTGCTGTGATCGAAAAGAAGATGCGGCGCGCGGTTCTGCGACGGCTGATGGAGGAGGGCGTGACGGTAATCGATCCCGAGGCGACCTACGTCGATGCCGACGTAGAAATAGGTCGCGATACCGTGGTCTATCCCAATGTCTTTATCGAAAAGGGCACTAAAATAGGCGAGGGGTGCGTCATCCATACCGGCTCGCTCATCAGCTCGTCGGTAATCGGCGACCGGGTAACAGTCTGGCCCTCGAGCGTGATTGCCGAGAGCCGAGTGGGCCGCAACAGCACGGTCGGCCCCTGCGCCCACCTGCGGGCGAACACGGTGGTGGGAGAGGGCTGCCGCATCGGCAACTTCGTCGAGATTAAAAATTCCCGCCTGGGAAACGGCACCAAGGCGGCGCACCTGGCCTATATCGGAGACGCCGAGATAGGAGAGCACGTTAACATCGGAGCCGGGACCATCACCTGCAACTACGACGGCTTCAAGAAGAGCAAGACGATTATAGAGGACGAGGCCTTTATCGGCAGCGACAGCCAGCTCGTCGCTCCGGTCAGGATAGGCCGCGGCGCCTACGTCGCGGCCGGCTCGACCATAACCATGGATGTGCCGGCCTACGCTTTGGCCATCGCGCGCGGCAGGCAGGTCAATAAAGAGGGCTGGGTGACCGAGAAGCTGGAAGGCCGCAAGTCGGAAGTGGGAAATCGTAAGTAGCAAGTCGGCAGCCGCTGGTCGGCGGTCCAGCAACATCGCTTCGCGAAAAAGCAAATGGGCATCGCTGGAAAGTCGCATCGACTTGTATACCTGGCCGCGCTGGGCCTGGCAGCCTGCCTGGCGCTTCGCTTTGCCGCGCAGGAAGACCCGCGGCGCAGAAGCGACCTCACGCCCATCGACCTGCCCGGCGGTTCGCGCGTCGAGTTCAAGGCCTTCTTCAGCAAGAGCCTGAACCGGCAGCAGCAGTACAGCATCTTCCTCCCGCCCGGCTACGGCCGCTCGAAAAAGAGCTACCCGGTGGTCTATTTCCTGCACGGCCTGAACAACAATCACACCAGCTGGACGGTCGATCGCTACGGCAGCCTGCAGGAGAAGATCGAAAGGATGATCTTGTCGAAAAAGATACCAGAGATCATAATGGTCCATCCCGACGGCGACAACAGCTTTTACACCAATTCGGCCGACGGCAGCCTCAGGTTCGAGGACTTCATCGTCGCCGATATGATCGAACATGTAGAGAAGGAGTATCGGGCCCGAAGCGGGCGGCAGAATCGCGCCATCGCCGGCACTTCGATGGGCGGTTACGGCGCCCTGAAAATCGCCTTTAAACACCCCCAGCTTTATTCTGCGGTTGCCGCTCACTCGCCGATCGTCTTGAGCGATGGCTTGCTGAATGTCGCCGAGGAGGTCAGCGGGACGCGCTTTTATCAGTTCTTCCGCGCCATGCTCGGCAGGATATTCGGCGATCCTATCGATAAGAAGCACTGGGAGGAAAATGACCTGCTCGTGCTGGCCAGACGCGGCAACCTGAAAGGGCTCAGGATATTCTTCGATTACGGGACGGCGGACCGCTATATCAGCTCGATAAGGCTCGATGAAGGTTGCCGCGCGCTGCACCGCGCGCTGGAACGGGCTGGCGTCAGGCATATCTTCAAAGAGCGGGAGGGGGAGCCGCACGGCTGGGCGCTGGTCAACTCCAGCATCGAGGAATCGCTCCCTTTTCTCTGCCAGGATTTCCGCAATTAAAGGAGTCAGGAGCCAGAATAAAGCGGATTGGTTTTGCTCGGGCTCCTGACTTTGCGAGCAGACAATGGGACGAAATAATATTTTCCAGCGCGTTTACAGGTTGGTTAAGAAGGTCCCGCGCGGCCGGGTCGTAACTTACGGCCAGGTTGCAGCCATGCTCGGCGATCCGCGGGCCGCGCGCACCGTCGGCTGGGCCCTGCACGCCATCAACGACCCGCAATCCGGCATCCCCTGGCACCGCGTGATAAATACCAGCGGCAGAATCTCCTATTGCAATGCCCATAGCGCCATCCTTCAGCGAAAGCTGCTCGAAGCCGAAGGGATCAAGTTCCGGAAGGATGATTCCATCGATCTAGAGAAGTACCGCTGGCGCCCGAAGTAACTTAGCGGCCTCGACTGCCAGGTGCACGACGCTATGCCAGCATGACCATCCTTTATTTTGGCTCCTCTCTTTTCGGGCAGGCGCCGATATTAAGATGGCTTTCGAAATCTGAGCGGAAGTAGCGGAGGGCGCTGCGCACGGGCGGTCCGGGCATATTGATCAGGCTGCAGTAACCTTTCCCGCGATTGAAATCGAGCACCTTTTCGAACTGATCAAATAGCGCGGCGTTGCCTTGGCCGCGCTGCAGCCGTTCGAGCACAGCGGCGAGCATTCCGGTCTCCATGCGGCAGGCCGGGCACTGGCCGCACGACTCGCGGGCGAAGAAGCTGAGGATATCGAGCAGGGCTTCGACCAGGCAATCGCCCTGGCCGTAGAGCTTAAAGACCCCACAGCCGAGGGCCGAGCCGGCCTGGCGCAGCGCATCGGGCTCGAGCTTCATGTCGATCATCTCGGCTGGCAAGAACCCGCTCGAAGGGCCGCCCGGCAGGACGGCGCGCAGCGGGCGGCCGTCTCTCAGTCCGCCGCCCCGTTCATAGACCAGCTCTCGCATAGGTGCGCCAAAAGGCAGCTCATATACTCCGGGCCTCGCGGCCTCTTCGCCCAGGGTGAAGAGCATTGTGCCGGGAGAGTCAGCGGTGCCGAAGCTGCGGTACCACTCCGCGCCGTTTTTAATTATCGGCGGCACATTGGCGAAGGTCTCGATGTTATTTACCACCGTCGGCTTGCCGTAGAGCCCGGCGGCGGCCGGGTAGGGAGGTTTAGGGCGCGGCAGCGGCGCCCGCCCTTCGATTACCTCCAGGGCCGCCGTGTCCTCGCCGGCAACATAGTTGGTGGGAGCAGAGCATATCTCCACGTCGAAGGAGAACGTGGAACCCAATATCTTTTCTCCAAGCAGACCGGCGCGATGCGCCTCTTCAAGCGCCGTGGCGATGCGCTCGACCGCCCGCTCGAAGGTCTGGTTTATGTAGAAGAACCCTTTTTCAGCACGTACTGCATATCCGGCTATGATCAGGCCTTCGAGCACCAGGTGCGGGCGCTGCTCCATGAGCATACGGTCCTTCATGCTCCCCGGCTCATCCTCGCCTCCGTTGGCCACAACGTAGCGCGGGAAGGCCTCGGACTCGAGGGCGATCGACCATTTCTTTCCGGTCGGGAAGCCGGCGCCGCCGCGGCCGCGCAGCCCGGAACGAACTACCTCTTCGACGATTTCCGCCGGCTGCCGCTCGAGGGCGCGGCGCAACGCCTGGTAGCCGCCGCGACGATAATAGTCGTCGAGGCTTTCCTCCCCGGTAAATGTCCCTTCAGGCAGGATGATCATCTTTAGAACAAGTCGTCAGTATAAAATCTATAGGCTGCCGACTTCTTTAAAAAATCCCCGCATCCAGGAGCTGGAAGATCAGCTCGCGCAGCGCGGGATCGACGCGGTCGGCCAGCCGGCCGACCGGCGGTCCGCCCAGCAGATGGGCCACGATTTCGTCCAGGTCTTCGCCGCGCACCCCGGAGTACCAGACCTTTTCCGGGTAGACTACGATGTTCGGCCCGGACTGACAGGCACCGAAGCACATATAAGGTTTGACCACAATCTCGCTTCGGCCCTGGAGCCGATCGTTCAGTTCCTGCAAAAGCTCCTGCGCCCCGCGCGACTTGCAATCGACGTTTTGGCAGACCAGAACGTAAACCATAATTACACGTCGCTCTGCGAGCTACGACACCGGCAGGATCCAGTCCTTCTCCTTAAAAATCCGCAGCAGCTCCTGTTCGTCGGCCGGGCCGGGCAGGACCTCGGCCAGGTGCGCCTGGTATTGATCGGGGCTCAGGAGCTGGCCGTCGATGCTGTAGGTCTTGCCGGCATACTCGCCGATCTTTCGATTGAAGCGCATGTCGGGAAGCCGGAGCCTGGGCTGGTCCTCGGGGACGAACTTGTTGAGCGAGTCGATAAGCTCCGTAACCTCTTGTGTGTAGAGCTGACGCGCCAGCTCGTTCAGGCGCTCCTTATCGGCCGGGACCGCAGCCGTGTCTTCGTTGTAGCGCCCCTTCAGCCCCCAGACGTAAAACCAGTAAGCCGAAGAAGAGTTATCGACGCCGAAGAGGTCGAGCGCCGTCGAATACCATCTGTTGATGTATTTCTGGAGAATAGATAAGGGAATGCGGCCGGCGCGCACCACGCGGGTCAACCCGGTGTGCCCGGTGAGCAGATGATAAAACTCCTCCTTCAACATCGGCCCCATCGAGCGGGCCAGCGGCGCGAAGCTGGAATGGCTCAGCATCTTGAGCTGGTACTTGCCGTCGCGGTCCACCAACTCGGTGAAGCAGAAGAAGTCGAGCCAGTGGTTGACCGGCTCGTTGAAGGAGCCTAGCAGGCGCGTGTTGCGGTCGGCGCGGCGCTCGAGCAGCTTCTGCGCCTCGATTTTGCCGGAGCGGCCGAAGTAGGTCACGAGCAGATAGCTCATCTGCCAGCCGTGGCGCATCTCCTCGCGCATCACCTTGATCAGGCTGCCCAAATCGTAATCGGATGGAGCGGTCTCGATCAAGCGGCGTTGCTGCTCGACCGAGGCGAACTCGGTATCACCCTGGTAGACTATCAGGTGCTGCAGCGAGTCGCGGATGCGCTGGTCGGGAATCTGCAAAACGTTCTCCCATTTGGGCCGCCCGCGGAAATCGCCGAACTCGATCTCGCCCGCGCATTCGCCGAACTTGGCCTCCCATTGGTAGTCGCCGAATTTGGAAATATCGAGACCGATCTCTTTCTGCCATTGCCTGAAGTAATCGATCCAGTCGTCGAAAGTAGATATCCTGGGCATCTCTGTAACCTCCCGCTCTTTTATCTCCCTTTGAATTGGGCGGTGCGCTTCTCGCGGTAGGCTTTCAGGCCTTCCGCAGCGTCCTCGGAATCGAAGGCCTGGCGCAGCACCTCGCGCTCGAAGGCCAGCCCTTCCGTTATCGCCATCTCCACGCCGGCCTGGATGGCCCGCTTGATCAGGCCGACCGAGAAGCTCGCCTTGTTTGGCGGAACGAACTGCTTCGCATACTGCAGGGCCTGCTCCATGAAGTTCTCCGGCTCGAAGATCGCATTGACTAGGCCCAGCTCCTCGGCCTCCTCGAAAGAGAGCATCCGCCCGGTAGTGGCGACCTCCATCGCGCGCGCCTTGCCAATAAGCCGCGGCAGCCGCTGCGTCCCTCCCATGCCGGGCAGCACCCCCAGGTTTATTTCGGCCAGCCCGATCCGCCCGCCATTGCGCTTGGCTACGCGCAGGTCACAGGCCATGGCGATCTCGAGGCCGCCCCCGACCGCATGCCCGTTCAGCGCGGCGATGGTCAGCTTGGGCGTCTGCTCCAGCCTGAGCAGAGTCTCCTGCCCGTGCAGGGCGAAATTATAGCGATAGCTCGTCGGTTTGCCCGCGAGCATGTTGATATCGGCTCCGGCGCAGAAGAACTTCTCCCCCTTGCCGCGCACCACTATAGCATGTACGTTATCATCGAAGCGCGCCCGGAGTATCGCATCGTCAAACGCGCGCAGCAGCTCATGGGTGTAGGCGTTGGCCGGAGGATTGTTCAACTCGATTATCGCTATTCCATCTTCCGTTCTGTATTCTATTAAATTTTCCGCCATATCTCCTCCTCTTGGCAGGGCTTGCCCCGCCCCTATGAAACGGCAACAACTACAGATTTGGTCTCCATGTAGTAGTCCAGCGCCTCGGAGCCATGCTCCTTGCCCAGGCCGCTCTGTTTGACCCCGCCGAAAGGCAGCTCGTCGTAGATGATCTGCGCCGAGTTGATCCAGGTATAACCGGCCTCGATCCGCTCGGCCGCCTTGGTCGCTTTCACCAGGTCTCTGGTCCAGATGGAAGAGCCCAGGCCATAGATGGAGCTGTTGGCCTTCTCAATGGCCTCGTCCAGGTCCTTTACCCGAAAGATAGGGAGGGCCGGGCCAAAGCACTCCTCCTTCACAATGCGGGCATCTTCGGGGACATCGACAAGCAGGGTGGGCAGGTAGAAGAAGCCCTTTTCGAACTCGGCCCCCTCGGGTCTTTTGCCGCCGACGATGACTCTCGCTCCGCGCTCGACCGCGTCCTGCACCTGCTCTTCAACCTCCGCGCGCTGCGCAGCGGTGTGCAGGGGGCCGAGCCTGGTATCGGGGTTCAGGCCGTTGCCGACCTTCAGGCGCTGCACTTTACCCACCAGCTTCGAGATGAACTCATCGGCGATGGAGTCGAAGAGGTAGAGCCGCTTGATGGCCAGGCAGGCCTGGCCGCAGTTGTAGAAGCGACCGACCGAGGCCGCGGTCACCGCGCGGTCCAGATCGGCGTCGTCGCACACGATCATCGGATCGGAGCCGCCCAGCTCCAGGGTCACGCGCTTGAAGTCGCGTCCGGCCACCTCCATGACATGTTTGCCCGTGCGCGTCTCGCCGGTAAAGGCGATGCGGCGGACCTTTGGGTTATGGAGCAGCTCCTCGCCGACCACGCTTCCAGGCCCGGTGACAATGTTCAGGACCCCTGCAGGCAGGCCGGCCCGATTGAAAAGCTCGATAATACGGATGGCGGTGAGCGGCGTGGTCGAGGCGGGCTTGACCACGACGGTGCATCCGGCGGCGAGCGCCGGCCCGATCTTAGTGCCCATCAAGGTGATGGGAAAATTCCAGGGGACGATGGCGCCGCAGACGCCGACCGGCTGTTTCAGGACCATGCCGTACATTTTTTGATCGGGCAATGGGACATAGGCGCCGCGCACCTTGGAGGCCAGGCCGGCATAAAACTCCATGCCGTGCAGAAAGTGTTCTATCTCGCGCACCGCTTCCGGAACAGGTTTCCCCTGCTCTTTGGTGAGCAGCACCGCCAGCTCCTGCTTCTGCTCTTCGACCAACTCGATCCCTTTGCGGATGAGCTTAGCGCGCGCTTCGGCTGCGGTCTCGGACCAGCTTTTAAAGGCAGCCTCGGCCGCATCGATGGCGCGGCGGACATCTTCGACCGTGCCGAGCGGAGCGGTATCGACCACCTCGCCCGTAGCGGGGTTTCGCACCTCATAGGTCTTGCCGCTCACGGAATTGGTTAATTCCCCAGCAATAAACATCTGTGCCATGCTTCCCTCCTGGTTAACGAAGGATACCTCTCAAATAGATTTCGCTCATCTGTCGAGCCAGCTCAGCCGCCGGCCCGTCGCGCTTCTCGCTGTACCAGTTGTAGATCCAGTTCATCATACCGAAAAGGCTCATCACGGCGACGCGCGGGTTCATCGGTTTTATCCTCCCGCTCTGCTCGAGCTGTTGTATGACGCCGAGACAGATCTTGTAATAGTGCCTTTTGATCTGGTTGATTTCGGCCAGATAGCTGCCGCTCAAGGAATTCGATTCGTGCGAGAGGACCTTCATCTCCGGCACGTTTTGCGTGAAGTGTTCGAGGTGGCTTTCGATCAGAGCGCGCAGCTTCTCCTCCGGGTCGGCGGCCGACTGCAGGCGCTGCTCGAGCCTTTCCAGCAGGGTCTCGAAGCAGTGTTTCTGGATGAAGTAGAGCAGCTCGTCCTTGCTGCTGAAGTAGTAATAGAGTCCGGCCAGGCTCATGCCGGTCTTGCGCGCGATGTCGCGGATCGATGCGGCGCCGTAGCCCTTATCGGCGAAGACGACGGCCGCGGCGTGCAGGACCTTTTCGAACACGCGGTCGTAGCGGTGGTTGACGCGCGCCGCGGCGCGGCGCCGCTGCGCTCCCAGCTCAACGGTCCTGGCCATAGCTTCTCGTTCGAACGTTCGTTCTAAATTTTAAACCATGCCCCGCCCCCTGTCAAGGCGATTTCGGGCTCACCCCGCCCCTTTTGATAAGCTTGGCTTCGAAAAGGCTTTTTGCTTTATCTCCCTTATTCCTGGCACCCCTTCAAAAAGGGCAAGTGAGTGCTCTATACTGTGCTGAATTTTTTCTTGACAAAGACTAATGGAGCGTATATATTCAAACCGTCAAGAGGGTTGAGAGTCCTGTGGCACAGCACGATAAGGAACTCAGCTGCTGACGCTACCACATCGGGTGCTTAATTAAAACTAAGCGGAGATGAAAATTAAAATTATCTCGCTATGTATTCTATTCATGTTAATTTTGCCTGATCAGGCATATGCATGTGTGGGAAATCATCCAGCCAAACCTACAACTTGCATAGAAAACCATGATAGGTTCCCGCCTGCTCAAACGGCATTCTCATCTTCGAGAGCTTCAGAGGTTGATTTATCATCCTCGATTCGAGACATTTTGAAGCGTGCGGAGGCCGTAGATGCCGAGCTATGCGCCGTTTTGAGAAATCACATTTTCGATAAACAAGATGCCTATAGAAAGGCGGACAAGCTTGCAAGTCTATTTAGACAGGTACATGTTGAACTAGTCCGCTCGCTTAAGCAAGGACAAAAGGTGCGGTTCGATGATTCGATTTTTTATTCACATTTGTCTTCGACCATATTCTCGAGAGCTATGGTCTACTGGAAGGAAATAGGGCTTTCGAATGAGCAGCTGCTAGGCCTCATCGAGGTCTCGAAAGCTTTCAGGACCGATTATATTGCCTGGGCATCGGGGGAAAGAAATAAATTGGTGGACGATATCAATCGAATTATTGCGAAGAAAGACTTCGATTTAGACTCTGCCTTGGCAGCGGCGGATAAGCTGGCTGATAGTTATGGAAGCATATTTAAACATGGAATAGATGCCTTCTTTAACGGACACAAGATATTTAGCGAGAAACAGTTCGAAAAACTGGTCGAGATACATGATCAGGAGCTAAGCTCCAATTTGTTTGGCAATACACAGGAAAAATCTTCAAAGAGTCCTTTGTCAAATTAGAACAGAAGGAGGCAATCAAATGAGACTCCAAGGGATGCTTCTCGGGTCTTTGATTTTAATCTTTTCCTGCTTAGATACTTCTGCCGCAGCAATTGCCGAGCTTCCGGATGGCGAGATAACCCAGGTCTCTTTGGCTTCAATCGAAGGCACCCAGGTCTTGTATTTAAAAGAAAATGCCGACGACAGGTTCCTTCGGGTCATGGTCGGCGAATGGGAAGGCAGAATGATTAGCCTGGCATTACAGCAACTCAAGGGCAACGCGGCGCCGCCGACCAATCGACCTCTCACTTATCGGTTTATGGCTAATATCATTGATGAGCTGGGCGGCCAAATCGAGAGGGTCGTTGTATATGATTTCCAGGATACAACCTTTCATGCGTATGTTGTCTTCTCAACTAAAGATGGCAGAAAAATTATCGATTCCAGGCCCAGCGACGCTATCGCCTTAGCACTAAACATGGGAAAGCCTGTCCCTATTTATGTGGCCAAATGGATAATGGATCGATTGGGGGCTCGCGGTCCAGCGCCGGCGTTTAAATGAAGACGTCTCACCTCGGAGCGCCATTCATAATGCTGCCAGAAAAAAGCGCGCGGATGATGCGGATTCCGCGGAGTTAGGCGCATCGCTCCACGATGATCCACCAAATCAGCATCGATTTGCGTCCCAATATCCGGCTATGTCGGGTTCGGGAAGAGAGCGGGCGCGAAAAGGGAGGGACCGCGCGGCCCCTCCCCACAGGACTAGAAGTAGAGCTTCAGGGCGAACTGGAAGAGCCGCGGGTCGAAGGCGCGCGTCGCCTTGCCGAAGAGCCCGCTCGCTAGGTTGGTGTTGGTGAAGTTCGGATTGAAATTGGTGCGGTTGAACAGGTTGAAGACCTCGGCGCGGAACTGCACCCTGCCCGCCTCGCCCAGCGCCGTGACCTTGAAGTTCTTGTAAACAGCGAAATCGACGTTGGCCAGGTCCGGTCCGGTTACAGTATTGCGACCCACGTTGCCCAGGCCGATGAAGCTGGTGCTGAAGGCCGAGCGGTCGAGGCGGCCGTCGCCCCAATTGCTGCCGCTCTTGACCGGATTGCCCACCAGGTTCGGGCGGTCGTTGAGCTGTCCGTCGCGGTTCATGTCGCCGCCGCGCCGTTCGTCGTTGCTGGTGAACACGCTGAGCGGCCGGCCCGACTGGACGGCGACGATGCCGTTAATCGTCCAGCCGCCGAGCAGCGCTCCGAGCAGTCCGCCGCGCCCGCTGAAGAACGGCATGTCCCAGACCCAGTTAATCACCAGCCGGTGCGGTATATGGAAGCGGCTCAGGCCGCGCTGGTTCTTCTTGATATCGAAGATGGTCACCGGCTCGTCGTGCGCGAAGTTGTCCGAGTCCTCGTCGATGAACTTCGAGAGCGTGTAGGAGGCCTGGAACGAGAGGCCGCCGCTCATGGGGCGGCGCACCGAGAGCTGCAGCGAGTTGTAACTGGAGTTGATCATGTTTGTGACCAGGAGCACCGGGCCGAATTCACGATTTATCCGGTCGAGGCGGCCGTCCAGCAGGTCGCCGTCGAAGCGATTGTAGTTTATAGTAACCGGCAGCTTCCGGCCGATGCTCGCCTGATAATCGGCCTCGACCACCAGCCCGCCGACCAACTCGTGCTGCAGCCCGAAGAACCAGGACTGCATGTAGCTGGTACGCATCTTCGGGTCGTGGCCGCGCACCTGAGCGCCGACCGGGATCGGTCCGCCTTTCAACTCCGAAGGAACCCAGGACGGAATGGAGTAAACGAAAGTCTGGCCGCGGCGCACATCGAAAGTCAGCGTGGTCATAAAGGGGGGATTGAACTGGATGTTCTCGTCGATGTTCTGGAAGAGGCGCTCGTAGAAGAGGCCGTAGCCGCCGCGAATCGAGGTCTTGGCCCTGCCCGTCGGGTCCCAGGCGAAGCCGATGCGCGGCGCGAAGTTGTTGTTGTCCGCGTTCCAGAGCTTTTCGGTCTTGACCATCTGGATATTCGAGATGACGTCCTGGAAGATGTTCTGGCCGGGCCGGATTAGAATTTGTGAGATTCGACCGGTCTCTTCCTTGGGCGGGCGGAAATTCTCGTAGCGTATGCCGTAATTGAAAGTGAAGTTGCGCGTCACCTTCCAGTCATCCTGGAAGAAGAACATCCACTCGTTGCGATCATACACGCGGAAACCATCGGCGCGGATGCCGCGCGTCAGGTCGAAGCTGAGCGAATAAGTCCGCGCCCTATCGGCCAGGAAGTCAGCGGCACTGGCGAAAGCATACGAGCCGCGCACCAGAGCGTCAAAGGTCCTGGCGCGCTGGATGTGCCTGAACTCCGCCCCGAACTTGAAGGCATGCGCGCCCCGCTTCCAGGAGACGGTGTCCATCAATTGATAGACCATTGGAAAGCGGTTCTGCGGCATGTTGGTGGCCGCGCCGAAGCCCTCCATGCCGGTAATGGTAATGGTCGGGACCTCGGGGTTCTGCGGCCTCCAGGCAAAACCGTCGCGGGTAACGCCGAACCTGAACTCGTTGATCAGGTTGGTCGAGAAGATATGGATATCGCTCAGGCCCAGGTTCTGCGAGAGCCCGGTGAAGTCGAGCTGGAATCCCCTGACCAGAGTGTTAGAGATCAAAGTCCCAGCTCCAACCACCGGCTTGTTGTAGGCGTAGCGACCGCTGATCCGGTTCTTCCCCTCCATCCACTCATGGTCCAATTTAACCACGAAGTTGTAATTGTCCTCGACCTGCGGGATGTTAGCGATGGCCGTTCCGGTAATCGGGACCCGCTCTCCGCCGACCGTAGCGAAGGTGAAGGGAGGACCGAGGTTAGCCGGGCCCGGGAATTTCTGGATCAGCTCGCGCGCCACCCTTCCGGTAGCAGCCCTAACGGCCTGGGGGGTAAAGAAGACTCCCTCCTCGAAATCGGAAGAGCGCTCGGTTGTCACCTCGAACGAGCCGTAGGCGAAAGTTTTGTTTTTTATTACCGGCCCGCCGAGTTCGAAGCCGAACTGGTTGCGAATGAACTTCGGTTTCTCGCTCCCCCTCTTTTGCCCCGGCTCGCCTCTGACGAAGAAGTTTCGTGCGCTGATCGCGCGGTTGCGATGGAACTCCCAAACGGTGCCGTGTATTTCGTTGGTGCCCGATTTAGTGGCGATCGAAAGAGCGCCGCCGGACAGCCGCCCGTATTCGGCCGACATCGAGTTGCGGATCAGGCGGAACTCCTGCACGCTGTCCAGAGGAACCGTGACCTGAGTAAAGCCGGCCACCACCGGGTCGTTGTTATCGACGCCATCGAGCACAAAGCTGGTGCCGCGGCTGCGCGCTCCGCCGATCGAGATGCCGCCGGTATTAGAACCGACGCCGCCCGCTACCACGCCAGGCTGGGTCAGGGCAAGCTGGATGAAATTGCGCGTGCTCAAAGGTAGATCGACGATCTGTCGGTTGGTAATTACCGACGATAGCCTTCCTTCCTCGGTATTGATGACTGGCGGCTCGGCCTCAACTGTAATCACCTCGCTGATCTCCCCCACTTCGAGCGTGATGTCCAGGCGTTTGGTCTCATCTACAGTCAGCTCGATGCCAGTCAAGACCGCGGTTTTAAAGCCGGTTAGCTCGGCCTTGACCTCATAAACGCCGCGCGGCAGGTTCATGATCCGGTAAAGACCGGTATCGTCGGTTAGCGCCGCGCGCTCCAGGCCGGTCCGAACCTCGCGCGCCTTTACCGTGACTCCAGGGATGACGGCCCCGGTGCTATCCTTGACCAGCCCGGTGATACTCGATGTGGTCTGGCCTGCTGCCAGTCCGCCATTCAACAGCAGCATTGCCAGCAAGAGGATCAGATGCCATCGAAAGCTCTTCATGCCTCCTCCTGAATCAAATTAGCCTTAGGTCGAAAACAGAAGAAACATAAAAGAAAACTAAAAACTAAAGCTAGCCCTGGCCAGGGGGTAAGCAATTTTAATTCCGCAGATGGTGAGCAGCCTAAGTTCTTATTTTTCTTGAACTTATTTAAACAAGCCCCTTGGCATGTCCGGGTTTGGGTTCAATAAATTGAATTCAAAATCCAAATTATTGAACAGGATTCGGTCAGGAGGCGCGGCCATGCTTGCGATAGCGTGCAGCCCTTCGTGTGATGGGGCAGAAGTCGAGCTGGGGGTCGGCAAGGGGGCGGGACCGCCTATCTTCAGGCCTTATGCTCGGCTGCGGGCTGGCGGCCGCTGGTAAAGGCAATGAGCTGTTCGAGCTTGGCCAGGGCGGCGCCGCTGTCGATTGACCGGCGCGCCATTTCGCAGGCATCGGCCAGGTTTTCGGCCAGTTCGGCCGCGACCAGTGCGGCGGCGGCGTTCATCAGGACGATATCGCGACGCGCCCCGCGCTCGCCTTCCAGCACGCGGCGGACGATGAGGGCGTTGTGCTGAGGGTCGCCGCCGCGCAGCTCTTCGAGCCGCGCCTGCGGCAGGCCGAAGATCTCAGGGGTGATGGTGTAGTTGGAGATCTTACCCAGGTTAAGCTCCGATACAGACGTAACGCCCAGGTTAGATATCTCGTCGAGGCCGCCGGCGCCGTGGACGACGAAGGCGCGCTGGCAGCCGAGTTCGGCGAGGGCGGAGGCCAGCTTCTCGGTGAGCAATGGGTCGTAGACCCCGACCACCTGCGCCTGGGCCCCGGCCGGGTTGGCCAGCGGGCCGAGCATGTTGAAGACGGTGCGCAGGCGCAGGTCGCGCCGCGCGTTCATGGCGTGGCGCATGGCGGGGTGGAGCTGAGGGGCATAAAGAAAGCATATGCCTATTTTATCCAGGCATTTCTCTATTTGCTCCACCGGCAGCTCGATGTTCACGCCGAGCGCCCGCATACAATCGGCGCTGCCCGAGCGGCTCGACACCGAGCGGTTGCCATGCTTAACCACGCGGGCCCCCGCGCCGGCGGCGACGAAGGCCGCAGCGGTCGAGATGTTGAACGACTCGCTCCCGTCGCCTCCAGTGCCACAGGTATCGACGAGCAGGCCCCTGCCGGCGTCGGCCTTGACCATGGTCGCCTTGCTGCGCATAATGCTGGCGAAGCCGACCAGCTCATCGACCGTCTCCCCCTTCATGCGCAGCGCCACCAGCAGGCCGGCAATCTGCGGGTCGCTGGCACGCCCCTCCATTATCTCCTCCATCGCTGCCGCCGCCTCCTCGCGCGTCAGCGAGCCGCCCTCAACCACTTTCCTGATGGCATCGGTAATCATGCGCGGAAAGTAACAAAATTACCATTTGTCCCGCCCGCGCGCAATAGCGCTCGCCAGGCGCTTTGGTATCAGTAGAATTAAGATCCAGAGATGCGGGACGCCATTCTCGAAGGCATCGGCAGATTTTACCTGTTTAAATTGACCACGAACATCGGGTATAATTCGCCCATCGGATGGGGAAGCAGCTCGGCCCGGAAGAGCGCGCCAACAGGCTTTCCAAGGGTCAGAGAGACCATCCTGAATTTAACTTATCCCTGGTTTTGTTTTCTGTATAACAGTTTTTCCGATCGAGGCGAATAGCGTCCTGTGAACAAAAATCCCTAAAGGAGGTTTTCCGATGTTGGGAGAGCAATTAGGCGAGGAAAGGGGCAAGGTAACGGGCACCAGGGTGCTGCCGCCTGATGGGCAGGGCCTCAAGGTCGAGGTCTCCTTCCAGGCCGCCGGTCGAATCCTGGGCATGGAGACCACCGATATGGGGACGTACTGGTCGGTGGTCAGGCCCGACGGTTTCCTGTTCGGCGAAGGACACGGCGTCGTAACAAGCAAAGACGGAGATGTAGCCACCTGGACCGGGAACGGAGTCGGAAAGCTTACCGGGCGCGGCTCGGCGGTCAGCTGGCGCGGAGCGATATACTACCAGAGCGCTTCGCCGAAATTCGCGCGCCTGAACGGCGTGGCTGGGGTCTTCGAATACGAGGTGGACGAAAACGGCAATACCCAGGCTAAGATCTGGGAGTGGAAGTAGAACCATTTTAAGAGCCCATCTCAAAATGAAGCTAAACATTTGGAAACACATAATTAACCAATAATTTTGAGATGGGCTCTAAGTTAATTCTGCTCTTTGTTGGGACGACCGAAGGGGTTTTAAAAGGAATGGGCTGCGGATAACGCGGATAGACTTTGATCCGCGTTATCCGCGGCCTAATACTCTGAACACTGCAGATCCAATACCACGCGCGATTTACCCCTCGGGCCAGTTGGCGTACAGGTACAGAAGATCGACAGCGGATTTCTCGTACTCCACCAGGCCACCGACCTTCTCGTTACCATCTATCACGAAATATTCATCGACGCTGTGCATCCTGCCGCCGTGCCCGAGCGCTCCCTGCGCCGCCGGCAAATTAAGCGGATCTCCCGTATACAGGTATTCCGGGCTGCCGTAGGGAACATGCGGCCAGACCACCGGCTCCTTCCCGTAATGCTTGAACAGGGCAAGCACCGCCTGGACTACCGGCTCCTTCACGCTGGTCTTGGACCACCCGGTCACCGACAGCGGCTTAACCTCGATGTCGCCGTAGCCGCGCTTTTCCAGGTGAGACCGCACCAGCTTGAACACCTGGTCGGAGTTCATGCCGAGCGGAAAGCGGCTCTCGACCTTGGCCAGCGCGCTGTTGGGAAGTACCATGTAGTAGAGCGGGCCGGTGTAGCCGGCCGACAGTCCATTGATGTTAAAAGTCGGAGCATATAGCATCCGCTCGAGCACCTGCCCGGTCGTTAGCTCCTTTCCAGAAGCATCGCGCGCCCAGGAGCGTATGCCGAGGTCGTTTTTCTGAGAGCTTGCGTCCCAAACCTGGGCCAGCCGTTTGAGCAGCTCGCGGTCCTCTTCGCTGATGGCCGACACCTCATAGCCTTCAATTACAGGCTCGGTGCCGGCCTCCTCGGCCAGAGTATTCAGAGCTTCGATCAGCCGCCAGACCGGGCTCTCGACCACGGGAGAAAAGGCCCCTTCGATGGGCCGCGCCTGCGGGCCGCGGCCCCAGAGCGCCCCCGAGGAGCGCAGTTCCATGCTCGCCACCCCGCGATATCCGAGATAAACGTTCACGTTGCCGTTGGCGTCCTGCGCCGGGCGGGGCTTGAGCATGCCGTTGGCCTTCTTGAGCTTGGGAATATATTTCTCTATGAATTTCGGAAAATTTGGGCTTCCGATCTCCTCTTCGCCGTCGGCGGTGATCATGATGTTAACGGGAAGCTTGCCTGCTACTGCAACGATCGACTCGATGGCATTAAGATAGGCGCGCTCGTAGCCTTTATTATTTATGGCGCCAACCGCGATTATCACTTTTTCGAACGGCTTCATCTCGACCAGATCGGCGGCGAGCGGCGGCGACGACCACTTCTCGGCCTCGAAAGGCACCGTATCGTACATGAAATAGCTGACGATGGTCTTCGCCGCTCCCGCGTCGAAGTATCCCCAGACCGCGGGATGGCCGCCGGTGGGCACGACCTCGGCTTCTCTGGCTCCTCCCTGTTTGAAATAACTGCGCAGCAGTTCGGCGCATTCCTTTATCCCCTCGCCGGTGGTGCTCACGCTCGGCTGGCGCAGGTATTCCTGGATCTTCGCGACGTGCTCGGCTTTCTGCTCCTCGATGTGCCTGTGAATTCTTCGCACCTCGCTGGAGTTGAGAACGTCCTGCGCATAGGCGGTATCCTCGAGAAAATCGAAGAACCCGAAGCGCGAGAGCGCCGACAAGGCGGCGGCCTTGCCGCTCATGCTGATAAAGTCCTTTCGACTGACGCGCATATCTGCTCCCCCTGCCTAGAATATTAATTTCAGGCCGAACTGGACCTGCCGCGAACTGGTCACGGTGTTGGTAAGCCTTCCGGCGGCGGCGCTGGGAATACCGCGCGGGTCGGTGAAAATGACGCGATTCGGCGCCTCGGGAGTGGCGAAATTGGCGCGGTTGAAGATATTGAAGAACTCGGCGCGAAACTGGACCTGTGCCCTTTCGCCTATGCTCGTGGTCTTGAAAAGAGCGAAATCGAAGCTGGCCAGTCCCGGCCCGATGAGCGTGTTCCTCCCCAGGTCGCCGAGAAAGCCCGCCGGCTGAAGCTCGAAGGCGCTCGAATCGAACCAGCGGTCGGGCGATCCGATTTTGGGATTGTTGCTGGCTCCAGGCCGCAGGTTGGGCCGGTCGGCGCGGAACGGACCGATGGTCCCGATGCGCGAGCGGTCGAAGCCGTTGGTCACGGTGAAGGGATTGCCCGAAGCGATGGTGATTATGCCGTTGAGCTGCCACCCTTCGAGGAGCTTGCCGGCGAAGCCGATTGCCCTGCCGCCCAGGCTCTTTCCCGGACCTAGCGGCAGATCGTAGACGTAGTTCAAGACCAGATTGTGCCTGATGTCGAAAGGCGAAAGCGAACGGTCCAGCCTGCGGTTGCGATAGTCATAGAGGATGCCGGGAGCGTTCTCGATGTCCCGCAAGATGGGCGGCGCATCGTCGATCGATTTGGCCAGCGTGTACGAAGCCTGAAACTGAAGGCCGTGGCTGAACTGCTTCCTCAGGCTGAGCTGCAGCGAGTTGTAATGAGAGTTCCCGCCGAAGTCCCTCAGGTTAATCGACCTGAAATTGGGATTGACCCTGGGGGCATCGGCCGGGAAAAAGGCCCGCCCATCGGGAAGGATCTGCCGCTGCCGGGAATTTATGTCGGTGGGACGGGGCAGGTTCACGCCACGTGAACCGACGTACCCGACGGTGAAAACGGTATCGCGAAAGAGCTGGCGCTGGACGTTCAGGTTGTACTGAATCACATACGGCGTGTGGCCGTCGAACTCCACCGGATTGGTGAACAGAGGGATGAAGCTCTCCCTCGGAACCACCGGGAAGGGTGGAATGATCAACTGGGTGATCGTGGTGAAGGGCGGGTTAAGGGTAAAGCCGTTGACGAAATTGGGCAGTCCGAGCTGATTGTAGAACAGCCCGAAGCCGGCGCGCACCGCCGTCTCGCCGTCGCCCGACGGGTCCCAGGCCAGGCCGACGCGCGGCATGAAGTTCATGAGCGAAGGGTTCTCCATGAATTTGCCCAGGACGGGCGCGGCGTCCCGCTCTGGATCGACGAAGTTGGCCGATTTTCCGCGGCGCGAGTGAGGCGTGGTTATGAACTCGTAGCGCAGCCCGAGGTTCAAGGTCAGGTTCGGGGAAACGCGCAGATCGTCCTGCAGGTAAAAGCCGAACATGGTCATCCTGACGGCGTTGGTCAAATCGGAATCGGGGCTGGTGCCGAGAAAGATAAAAGGAAACGCGCTCAAGAAGTCCTCGAGGCCGAAGAAAATATAGAGGCCGCGGTCGAGGAACGTGTTCCTGACGTTGTATTGAAAGCGCTTGACGTTGAAGCCGGCCTTGAACGCGTGTTTGCCGCTGGTATGGGTTAAATCATCCGAGTACTCGAAGAGGTTCTGGATCATGTTCGTGACGTTTTTCGTGTCGCTTCCGAGCGGCGTCAGCCCTTCAACGTCTATATTCCCGCGGCCGCGATCGTCGCCGATAAACGACAGCTCCGCCGCGACCACCTCGGGAAGACTTGCGTCTCTGATCTTCGATCGATTGAAGCCGAGGCGGAACACGTTGAGCAGCTCGGGAGATATGATGCTCTTGAAATCGAAGGTAAAAATCTGCTGGCGCGAGAGCTGTCTGACGAAATCGGGGGGCAGGGGAAAGGTCACATCCTTGCTCGCGTCATCGAAAGTGTAGCGGGCAAAAAACGAGTGCTTATCGGAAAAGTTGTGATCGAGCCTGATCACGAAAAAGTCCTCATCGGTCGGCTGCCTGAAGCCGAAGAGGAACTCCGCGGTGCCGTCGCCGAAGTCGCGCCCGTTGGGCAGCGGATACAGATCGAGAAATGGCCTGATCAGGGGGTTCACCGGCACGCGGCGGCCGGGCAATTCGCCGTTGCGCCCGGCGCGGCTCGGCACGCGGGCGATCTTGGTCAGACCGAGGCGCTCGCGCAGCCCCTCGTAGCTGGCGAAGAAGAAGCTCTTGTCTTTTACCATCGGGCCGCCGATGGTGAAGCCGAACTGGTTGCGCTTGAACTCGGGCGGCTCCTGGCCCGGATCGAAGAAGTTGCGCGCGTCGAGCGACGAGTTCCTGTGAAACTCGAAAAGCGAACCGCCCAGCTCGTTGCTTCCCGAGCGGGTAACCGTGTTGATCACGCCGCCGCCCACGCGGCCGAATTCGGCGCTGTAGGTGCTGGTCAGGGTCTGAAACTCGCGGACCGTATCGACCCCCAGCAGGACCCCGGCCACGCTGCCGGGAGCGTTGCCGAAAGCGTCCAGGGCATCGGTGCCGTCGGTGAGCACCAGGTTGAATTCCGGCCGCGCGCCGTTGATGGCGATGCGCACGCCGCGCCCGCCGAAGAGGGTAATCGACCTCGGGCTGACGGCGTTTCGGAATAGCTGCACGCCCGGGTCGAGGGTCGAGAGATCGGCGAAGGAGCGGCCGTTGAGCGGCAGGTCGCGGATCTGGCGCGGGTCGACCAAGCCGGCCAGCGTGGAGCTGGTGGTGTTAACCAGCGGGACTTCTCCGCTTACCGTCACCTGCTCGGCCAGCTCGCCGACCGTCATGGTGAAATCGACGATAGCCTCGCGGCCGATGGTCAGGGCGACTCCGGTCCGCACCTCGGTCTTGAACCCGCTCAGTTCGGCGCGGAGTTCATATTCGCCCGGCGCGAGGCCCGGCGCTCGATATCTCCCTTCGCCGTCGGTGAACGCCATGCGCGTCGTTCCGGTAGCCGTGTGCTTGATAATTATGGTAGCTCCAGGAACTATTGCACCTGATTCATCTTTTATAGTTCCAGAGATCGCGCCGGCCGTGATCTGGGCCGAGGCGAACTCGGAGGAAAGTACGATGACCAGGGATAAGCTGACGAAACCGAGGCGATAGAGCATTTTCATAAATAACCTCCATTTCATTGCGGTAACTTCAAAAATTTAAACGTTATTTTAATTTTCTACCTAACGTTAGACAAACGCATCTTATGCCAAACGCCCGCGGCTGTCAAGCAAAAATGAGAGGCGGCCGCCGAGCTTGCCCCTGCACCGCGTCCTGTTTTAGTTGCCGCACGGTGCGTCCTGGCGCTCTATCTAGCTCTATGCTTTCTGTGATATAAATTTAATTCTTGCATTCTGGGCGGTTTTGAAATGAAGTATTGCTTATCTCTGGCGCTGTTGGCTCTCTTTATCCTCTACTTCCCCCAAGGCCAATCGCAGGCGGAGCGCGAAGGACTGATCGGCTTTACCGCTGCATCATCGGCCAAGCAACTTGCGCTCGAGACTGAATTCGAAAGGATGCTGAGCCGCGAGATGGCCGAGCGGCAACTGCGCATCTTCACCGAAGAGCCGCACATGGCGGGCACGGAGCGCGACCGCGCGCTCGCCGAATACGTGCGCAGATCATGGGTCGAATACGGCTTGGATGAGGTGAAGGTCACGGAATATCAGGTGCTCTTGCCCTATCCAGAAGAGGTAAAGATCACCATGCTCGAGCCCTTCGAGCGCGAGGCCTCGATGAAAGAAGAGGGCTGGCACGAGGACAAAGACTCATACGATTCGGCGGCAGGCATCCCTTATCACGCCTATTCGGCGAGCGGCGAGGCGACGGCCCACGTTGTATATGCCAACAGCGGCAACCCTGAGGACTACGATAAGCTCGAGTCGATGGGGATCAGCATCAAAGGTAAGATCGCGCTGGTGCGCTATTCCGTCCCCTACAGCTACCGCGGCTTCAAGGCGCTGACCGCCGAGCGGCGCGGCGCCGCCGGCATCCTGATCTATTCCGATCCGGCCGACGACGGCTACATGAAGGGCGACGTTTATCCGGACGGGCCGTGGGGCCCGGAAAGTCACATCCAGCGCGGCGGCATCGTCTACGACTTCCTGGTGCCGGGCGATCCCCTGACTCCCGGCTGGGCCTCGGTCGAAGGGGCGCGGCGCATCCGGCGCGAGGAGGCACAGCCGCTGCCGAAAATATTGAGCGCGCCGCTCTCGGCTCGAGACGCGCGCATGTTTCTGGAAAACCTGGCCGGGCCGGCGGTCCCCAAGGGCTGGCAGGGGGGGCTGCCGTTTACCTACCACGTCGGCCCGGGCCCGGCCAAGGCTAGAATGCGGCTCAAGATGGACGACAAGATCAGGCCGATCTGGGTGGTTACCGGGCTGTTGAAGGGGAGCGAAGAGCCGGAAAAGCTGGTGGTAATCGGCAATCACCGCGATGCTTGGATCTACGGCGCGGTGGACCCTTCGAGCGGCAGCGCGGCGCTCATGGAGGTGGCGCGCGCGCTCGGCGCGCTGGCGCGCAAGGGGATCAGGCCGCGCCGCTCGATCCTGCTCGCCAGTTGGGATGCCGAGGAGTTCACGCTGACCGGATCGACAGAATGGGGCGAAGAGCACGCCGATGAGCTGTCGCGGCATGCCGTGGCCTACCTCAATGTGGACAGCGCTGTCTCGGGGCCCGACTTCGAGGCGAGCGCTGTGCCCTCGCTTGCTAGATTTATCGAGGAGACGGCGCGCGACGTCACGGACCCCGCCACCGGCAGGTCGATCTACGAAGCATGGCGCGCCCGCGTAGGGGCGGGGCTTGCCCCGCCCAACCGCGGTTTTTTGGTCGAACGCCGCCTGGGGAGTGGCTCCGATTACACCGTCTTCCTCAACTTCCTCGGCGTGCCCATCGCTAACATCTCCTTCGATGGGCCCTACGGCGTCTATCACTCGATCTATGATAATTTCTACTGGATGAGCAAATTCGGCGACCCGGGCTTTCGCTATCACGTCGCTATGGCTAATCTCTGGGGGAGGATGGCCTTGCGGCTGGCAAACGCTGATATCCTCCCCTTCAAGCTGAGCGATTACGCCGAAGCGGTGGAAGAATATCTGGATGAGATGAAGAAGCTCGCCGGCGGGAATAAAATCGACCTCGCCCGCTGCTTCGAGGCGGCGCGCAGGTGGAAGGACGCGGCGCGCGCGCTGGAGGAAGAGGCCGAACGGGCGCTTGAGGCGGGCGCGCGGCAAAAGGAGAAGCTGGCTGCGATCAACGGCAAACTGATGGCGGCCGAGCGGGCGCTGCTGGATAAAGCGGGCATCGCGGGGAGACCGTGGTACAAACATCTCATATATGCTCCTAAATTCACTTATGCGGCTGAGGTGCTGCCGGGGCTGTTCGAGGCGATCGAGGCGCGCGAATGGTCGCGGGCGCAGCGCGCGGCCGACCGCCTCGCCGCCGCCCTGACGCGGGCCGCAGCCGGCCTGGAAACAGCCGGCGTGGAGAGTCCTCGCTAGGAGAGCCCACTGGAATCGAATATGAAAAGCATTATCTCGGCAGGAGCGGCACTATTTTTATTTCTTGCCACGGCGTTCGCCGCCAGGCCAAATGTCGTCCTGATCACCGTAGACACCCTGCGCGCCGACCGGCTCGGATGCTACGGATACCGGGCAGCGACGACGCCCAACATCGATCGGCTGGCCGCGGATGGCGTTTTGTTCCTTCAGGCCATCGCCCAAAGCCCGACCACCATCCCGTCGCACGCCTCTATCCTGACCGGCACCTATCCGGTATGGCACGGCGCGCGCGACTTCGGCTTCGCCCTGGCCCCCGATAACCTGACCATAGCCGAGGCCCTGAAAGGGCACGGCTACAACACCGCGGCCTTTGTCGGATCGCTCATCCTCGACGCTCATCGCGGCTTCGGCCGCGGCTTCGATCAGGGGTTCGATTACTATTACGACGATTTTGTGTTCGACGATTCCCCCCGCGCGCGCTGGGAAACGATAGAGCGGCGCGCCGATCTTGTAGTTGCCGAAGCGATGCGATGGATCGAAGCCGCTAAAACGAAGCCTTTCTTCGTCTGGCTGCACATTTTCGATCCGCACGACCCCTACGATCCTCCCGAGCCCTACCGGAGCGCTTTCGCGCGCTCGCCCTACGACGGCGAAATCGCCTTCTCGGATGCCGCCTTGGGGCGGCTGTTCGAATACCTGAAAGCAGAGAACCTTTATAGCAGCGCTTTGATCATCCTGACCTCCGACCACGGCGAGGGGCTGGGCGAGCACAAGGAGCCGGCGCACGGCCTCTTCTTATACGACTCGACGCTGCATGTGCCTTTAATAATAAAGCTGCCCGAAAACCGGCTGGCCGGCACGGTATACGGCGGCCAGGTGCGCAGCATCGATATTTTCCCGACGGCGCTTCAGGCGCTCGAGCTGCCGCGCGCCGACGGCATACAGGGGGTCGGGCTGATCTCTCATCTGATGGGCAAAAAGAAGATCGACCTCGAGGCTTACGCCGAAAGTTTCTATCCGCGCCATCAGTTCGGCTGGAGCGAGCTGCGCGCGCTCCGTTCCGGGCGCTACAAGTATATCCTGGCGCCGCGGCCCGAGCTTTACGATTTGAGATCAGACCCTCGGGAGCTGAACAACCTGCACGATCGGAACCTGGCTCTAGCCGGCCAGCTCAAGCAAAAGCTGATCGAGGTCGAGCGCCGTTACGCGCGCGCCTCGACCGCGCCCGCCCGGTTCGCGCATGACCCGGCCCTGCTCGAGCGGCTGCGCTCGCTCGGTTACGCTGGCTATATGGGCGCGCAGCCTTCGGCTGCCTCTAGTGCCGGCGCTGCGGCTGACCCGAAAGATAAAGTCGAAGTCTATAACCAGTTGCGCGCGGCGTTGCTGGCATCCGAGGCGAATGACAACGCGCGCGCCATCTCGATGCTGGAGAAGCTGATCGCCCGCGAGCCCGGCTTCTTCAACGCCCATTATCTGATCGGCCACAGTTATTACCGCGCCGGTCGCTTCGCCGAAGCGGCGTCGGCCTTCGAGCGAGCGCTCGCCATAAGGCGCGACGATCCGAATGCCACGCTCTACCTCGCGCTCGCGCGCTTCAGGCTCGATGACTACGATTCGGCTCTCGCCGGCTTCAAGCGGGCTGCCGAGTTGGTCCCTTCCAGCTTCCAGGCGCACCACTCGCTCGGCGTGACTTACCTCAAATTAAAGCGCGCGGACGAAGCGCTGGCGGCCTTCGAGCGGGCGGTCGAAGCGGACCCGGCGAACGTCGAAGGTCGCATCAGCCTGGGAAGAATGTACGCTTACAAGCGCGACTTCGCCCGCGCCTTCGCGGAGTTCGAAGCAGCCCTGAAACTCGATTCCAAAAACGCCCGGGTTTATTACTATCTGGCCGAAGCTTACACCCGCGCGGGAGAGGCGCAGCGTGCCGCCGAGGCGATCAGAAAGGCGCGCGAGCTAGATCCTTCGATTAAATGAGGAGCTAGGAGCTAGAAGTTAGGAGCTAGGAGATTGATCTCGATGAAGCTACGGGCCTGGTGGTGTAGCGATGGGTGAAAGGTAAAGACATGCACGAATTTATTCTAGCTCCTAGCTTCTAACTCCTAGCTCCTCATCCTGGCTCCTGCTTAAGCGCGGCCAATATCAGGCGCGCCCGCTCGCGTGCTGCCTCCTCCAGCTCAGCCCGCTTGGGGTCGGGCTGCCGCGAGAGAAATTCCTCGAGCGCGACGCGCAGCTTTTGACGGGCCGCGCGATCATGCTCGGCGTTTATCGGCTTTCCCACCTGAAGCTTGCGCGGACCTTCGTTGCCCCCCTCGGCGATGTACCAGTCGCGGAAGCCGCAGTAGAATCCGCTTTGGAACAGGAGCCAGCCGAGCGGCGTGGCCGCGGGCGGGACTCCGGCACCGAGCGCGTCGAGCGTAGGTTTGTGGCAATCGCTCTCGTACTCGACCATGATGTGGCCGTCGGCGGGAATAAGCTCGGAAAGGCAGAGAAAAAGCTCGCGGTCGAGCCCAGCTTTTTCAAGCTCGAGCTTTTCCTCAGATCCTTCAAATGCTACCCGGCTCGAGTAGCAGACGTCCATCCAGGGGGGGATCCCCTTGCCGCCGCAACTGTATATCCCCTCGACAAGCGGCGGATTACAGCGCCGCCCGTTTTCATCTTCGAGCAGAAGAGAGAAGGCGCGCCAACCTGAGAGCTTAAGCGGGGCCAGGCGGCCCAGGCGCAGCCGGTATCGGCCGAGCCGCCTGCCGTCCAGAGCCTCGAGCGGATGCTTCTGGCCGGAACTCATGTTCAAAAAATAACTGCCCGCCGCTGTCGAAATCAAGCTCTTTCGCGGGCAAGAAAGCCGGAGCGGGGCTAGCGCCGCCCTACCTTAAGCATGTTAAAATTCGATTTGTGAAAGTTGCTGCAGGCAAAGTGCCCGCCGGCATCATCGGCGAATACGAGACCAGCTCTGCTCAAGAGACCATCGCGCTCGGCAAAAAGCTGGGGAGCATGCTCGAGCCGCCGCTGCTCGTGCTGCTGCGCGGCGACCTCGGCACCGGCAAAACGACCCTGACCAAGGGGATCGTCCTGGGCCTCGGCGTCAAAGACGAAGCCGAGGTCAGCAGCCCGAGCTTTACCTTGATCAACGAATATTTCGGACGCTGCAAGATATACCATGTGGACCTGTACCGGCTCGAAACGGTACGCGACCTCGAATCGATCGGCCTGGAGGATGCGCTGCGCGATCGAGCCGTGGTGATCGTCGAGTGGGGCGAGAAGCTGGAGCAGCTCGAAGAGGCCGACCTGATCGTGGATATCATCGACCTGGGAGATGACAAGCGCAAGCTGGTCGTGCTGACTCAGGAAAGCAAACCTGCTCAGGTGAAGAAAAGGCCGAAGCGCGGCAAGAGAAAGAATTATTCGTGAAGTTCGTGGCTAAAAACCAGGGCACGAATTTCACGAATTTATTACCTATCACATGTTCAAAAAGCTGCCGGGCCTGCCGGAACTCTTCTTGGACTTCATATACAACTATCCGGCGGTGGCGCCGTTTTATCCCGTTCCCCCCTTCGATCTTCAGGCAATTGCCGAGCGGGCACGCCTCGTTTCCCGCCTCGACTATCCGCGCCGCGAATTAGCTCAAGTGCTGGTCGAGCAAAATGTCCGTTTCGGAGCGGGCGCCCGCGCCCTGGCGAATGCGCGGCGCATTGCGGACGGAGCGGTAGCCGTGGTCACGGGTCAGCAGGCCGGCCTGTTTACCGGGCCGGCGCTTACCATTTACAAGGCGCTCACCGCCATACGCATGGCCGAGGCGCTGGAAAAGATGGGCATAGCTGTGGTCCCTCTCTTCTGGATTGCCTCTGATGATCACGATTACGCCGAGGTCGCTTCAACATATTTTCTCGGCGAAGCAGGGGCGAGCGCCGTCGAATATCGCTTCGATGAAGAGGAGCGCGGCAAGCCGATAGGCGATATCTTAATCGGCCCGCAAATTTTCGAGACGATAGAACGGCTCGAACGGGTGCTCCCCGCCGGCGCGGGAAGAGAGGGGAGCCTGGAGCTGATTCGCTCGTGCTATCGGCCCGCGGAGGGCTATGCTTCCGCCTTCGCCGGCCTCATGGCGCGATTGCTCGGCGAGCGCGGGCTGGTGCTCATCGACCCTTCGAGCGGCAGGCTCAAACGGCTGGCGCGCGGCCTATTTGCCCGCGCCATTAGGGAGAGCGAGCTGATAGACCGGACGCTGGAGGAGCGAGGCGCGCAGCTCCGCTCGGCTCGCTACCGCCTCCAAGTCGGCAAACCGAAATCGCATACGCTGCTATTCGGGCTGGAGCATGGAAAGCGGGTGCCAGTTAGCCTCTCTGACCGGCTTTTCTATATAGGCAACTCAAAGGGCCTCACGCTCGAAGAGGTATTAGAAGAGCTAGAGCGCGCGCCCGAGCAGTTCAGCCCGAGCGTGCTCCTGCGGCCGCTGGTGCAGGACACCCTGCTGCCGACTGCAGTTTACATAGGCGGCGCTTCCGAAATCTCCTATTTCGGGCAGGCCTTCTCGCTCTATCGATTTTTCGCCAGGCCCGAGCCGGCCCTGGTGCCGCGCGCAAGCTTTACGATAATCGAGCCGCACGTCTCGCGCGTTATCGAAAAATATCATTTGAAGCTCGAGGACCTCTTCGCCGACCTGGACGAGCTTCTGCAGGCGGCCGCCGCTAGGACCGAAGCGCGCGGGGCGATAGCGCTGCTCGATGATACGGCCGAACTGCTCAAAGCGCGCCTGGAAAGCCTCGACCGGCTGATAAATGAGCTTGACCCGACGCTGTCGCCGGCCCTGGCCAGGTCCCGCGATAAAATGCTCTACCAGTTGAATAAGATTCGCTCGAAATGCACAGCCGCCGCAGCGCGCCGTGACGAAACGGCGCGGCGCCAGCTCGAGCGCGCCCGCAGCAGCGTCTACCCGCTGGAGAGGCTCCAGGAGCGGGCCCTGAACATCTTTTATTTCATAGCTCGCTATGGCTATAATCTGCTCGACCGGCTCTACGGCGAGGTCGAGGTCGAGCGGATCGAGCATAAAACGGTCTCTTTATGAATATCGGGATAACCTGTTATCCGACTTACGGCGGGAGCGGCGTGGTGGCGACGGAGCTGGGCAAGGAGCTGGCGCGCCTGGGCCACACCGTGCACTTCATCAGCTACGATCTGCCCAACCGGATCGTCGAGCTGAACGAGCGGCTCTGGTTTCATGCGGTCGAAGTAACGACTTACCCGCTCTTCCACTATCCCCCTTACGACCTGGCGCTGGCGACGAAAATGGCCGAGGTGGTCGAGGCGCATAAGCTCGACCTGCTGCACGTGCACTACGCCATACCGCATGCGATAAGCGCTTATCTGGCCAAAGAGATAATGGCGCCGAAGCCGCTCCCGCTGGTGACGACGCTGCACGGCACCGATATCACCCTGGTCGGCAACGACCGCTCGTTCCTGCCCATCACCCGCTTCGGCATCGAGCGCAGCGACTGCGTCACGGCGGTCTCGCATTACCTGAAAGAGGCGACCTATCGAGAAATCAACGTTAAAAAAGAGATAACGGTGATACCGAACTTCATAGACCCGGAGCAGTTCAAGCGGCACGAGCTGCCCTCGCTGCGCAGAAAATATGCCCCGGCGGGCGAAAAACTCCTGATCCACATCTCGAACTTCAGGCCGGTCAAGCGGGTGGAGGACGTGATCAGGATATTTTACAGTGTGGCGCGCCGCCTGCCGGCCCGCCTGCTGATGGTCGGCGATGGGCCCGAGCGCTCGAACGGCGAATATCTCTGCCGTCAGCTCGACATTTGCGATAAGGTCTATTTTCTCGGCAAGTACCGCAAGGTCGAAGAGCTGCTTTCGATTTCGGACCTGCTCCTGCTGCCGAGCGAGCTGGAGAGCTTCGGGCTGGTGGCGCTCGAGGCGATGGCCTGCGAGGTGCCGGTGATCGCCACTAACATCGGAGGCGTGCCCGAACTGGTAATGCATGGGGAAAACGGCTACCTGGCGCCGGTCGGCGATATCGAAGCGATGAGCGAAGCGGCATTGAATATTTTAATGGACGATGAGTTCCATGCCCGGCTGGCGGCTAACTGCCGCAGCCGCGCCCTCAACTATAGCGTCGAAAAAGTTGTCCCTCTCTACCTGGAGGCTTATCGGCGGCTGCTTAATAAGGAGCCAGAATATTGAGCGAGAGCAATGAGCAAGAGCGAGAGGGTCCCTCTTGCTCTCGCTCTACCTCTTGCTCCTCGATTCTATTATGTTGTGGCAGGTCGAGGAGATCACAAGATGGCTGGAGGAGGCCTACGGTGTGCCCGAGGTGCGGGGTTCGAGCGAGCCGCTCGATGAGCTGATAGAGACGATTCTCTCGCAGAACACCAGCGATGTGAACAGCGGCCGCGCCATGGCCGGGCTGGTGCGTCGGTTCCCGACCTGGGAGCAGGTCTTACGGGCGCCGACCTCGGCTGTGGCCCGCGCGATTCGAATCGGAGGGCTGGCCAATATCAAGGCGCCGCGCATTAAAAAGATACTGGCCCATATCCGGAAGCGCCACGGCAAGCTGAGCTTGAAATTCCTGCGCAGGATGGCTCCAGAGGAGGCGCGCAGCTATCTGGAATCCCTGGATGGGGTCGGGCCCAAGACGGCGGCCTGCGTCCTGCTCTTCTCATGCCGGATGCCGGTCTTCCCCGTGGACACCCATATCAAGCGCATCGGGACCAGGCTCGGCTGGTTCTCGAGCGAGACGAGCGACCGGCAGGCCCACCGGATAATGCAGCAGATGGTGCCGCCTGAAAAGGTGCTCTCACTCCACGTCAATTTGATCCGCCACGGGCGCGCCGTGTGCCGGCCGCGGCGCCCGCGCTGCGAGGCCTGTGTGATCTCGAGTTACTGCAACTACTACAGGAGACGGTTTCATGAATCGTAAGTCGTCAGGCGTAAGTGGAGCTTCTTTTCGACTCACGACCTTACAGCTTTTCTCCTGGCTTCTGACTCCTGGCTCCTTTTAAAAAAGGCCGATATGGACTATCAGCCAGCGACTATGATATAGTCGATGTGGAGCGAATCGGGCGTTGTCCTTTTCGCTTTAGCACGCAGCGAGGAGAAGAAAATGAGCCTTAAATTCAGCCGTTACGCTTTTTTGTTGCTGGCCATGATCATCTGGTTCTCGCCGCCCTCGCTGGCAGTAGAGCAGCCCGGTCCGGAGGAAGAAGAGCCCGATTACACCGAGGAGGAATACAACGCGCTGCAGCAGGCGCTCAACGAGACCAATCCGGCCAGGAAAGAAGACCTGCTGCTGGCCTTCCTTCAGGCCGGGCATAAGTCGAAGACGCTGAACGATTATGCGTTGCAGGCCTACATGGCCCTCTACGGCGAATATCAGAGGCAGGGCAACTACGAGCGGCTTGGGGCTGCGGCCGAGAAATTCCTGAAGTTCTACCCGGACGATATCACCTCGCTGGGCCTTGCGGCGGATGCCTTCCAGCGCCTGGGCAACACCAGGAAGTTCATCGAATACGGCGAGAGGTTTTACGCTAAAAAGCCGGTTCTGATCACCGCCTACTACATCGCCCAGGGCTATAAGTCCCTCAATAACCTGGAAAAATTCGCGGAGTGGGCGGAAAGGATAATAAATGATATAGACGACAGCACCATGCTGGCCGACATTTCCGTTGAGCTGTTCAAGTACTATGCGCAGCGGGGCAAGTCTCAGGCTGCTGCTAAATACGCCCGCGTTGCGGTCAAAGCTTTGGATGGAGCTGGCAAGCCGCCCGGCAACATTACGGAGGCGGCCTGGAAGCAGTATAAGGAGAGCAGCCTGGCCGCAGCACACTTCTTGATCGGCGAGGAGTTCTACGAGAAGGACCGCTTCCGCGATGCCCTGGCCAGCTACCAGAAGTCCTTGAGCTTCAACTGCCGCAACGACGCGGCCTATTACCGAATGGGCTTCGCCTACTGGCGGCTCGAGCGACACAACGAGGCGATGGACAGCTTCGCCCGCGCCTCGCTGCTCAACGGCCAGACGTCGAGCGACGCGAAAAAGCGGGTCGAGGAGATATACAAGCCCTTCCACAACAATACCACTATCGGCATCGATAAGGTTTTCGATCGCGCGCGGGCGAACCTGAAACAAGCCGGTTGCCTCTAGTTAGATTTTCAACCCAGCGATAGCGGCAAAGGCAGGCGCTCAGCCCTCGGCAGTCAGCATCAGGCTGAAAGCTGATGGCCGATTGCTCGAAATTCACCGGGCGCACGTCTTTATTGTAGGTTGCCAGCCAAAATTGAACATAAGCGTTTAGCCTGTGCCACCCTGGCTGAAGCTCGACGCTACCATTGTTTGGTCTGGGCCGGTGCTGTTCTGCAGGCAGGCGACTGCAGTTGGCGGCTTAAATTTACCTGCAATTGTGATATGCGCCCAAATTCACCCCGCCATTTGAGATTTGCAATTCCCTTATGATACTATGGGAAAAACCGCCCCGGCCGAAAAGCCGGAAGGGAAGGAGGCAGAGCAGGCTTGCATATAGCGGCAAGGCGTGTGAAAGCGCTGCTGATTTTCCTCCTAGTGTTCCTGGACTGTGTGGCGATAGCACCGCAAGCCGAGGCGCAGCGACGCCAGGCGCGGCGGCCGCGCCCGCCATATTACCGCGAGCTGGCCCTGCGCGAGGACACGCAGAACGTAACCAAAGTGGTGCTGCGCAACGGCCTGACCCTGCTGGTCAACGAGATCCGCACGACTCCTATTGTTTCTATAGTTACATATATTAAAACAAGCCATGCCGATCGAGCTGCAACCGCGGCGGCGCGCCTGGTCCAGCGGATAGTGCTGGGAGCGCCGTCGCTCAGGCGCGAGCTGGGCCTGCTCGGGGTCGAGGCAAGCTCTCATCTCGAATCGCGAGGCTCCGTGCTTCGCCTGTCCGCGCCGTCGGAGAACTTCTCGCGCCTGCTCGGCGCCTACGCCGAGTCCATAACCGGAGCGCAAATTAATGCCGATGCGCTCTCGGAGCATCTGACCGCTCTGGTCGGAGAAGCCAAACTCGCCCGCTATCATGCTCCGAGCTTCATCAGCGCGCAGCTCGCGAGCCTGGCCTTCGATGCTCCGGTCGTTTCGGGCCCGGGCAGCTTGGGTCCGGATGCCGTCGCGGCGCTCACCCTGGAGAAAGCGGCGGCGTTCTACAAAAGCTTCTATCGCCCGAACAATGTGATCATCGCCATTTCGGGCGACGTCGATACCGAGAAGGCCGTGGCCGATTCGGTGCGCCGCTTCGCAGGCTGGCAGGTGGCTGCCCCTGCCTCGGAAAGCAAGAGTGAAGCGGCCGGACCTCTTCCTCGGGCGGGGTTCAATTACCGCGAGGCGCGCGGCGATATAGCCAGGACTTATCTCGCCGTCGGATTCGCTGTTCCATCCGCTTCGGAACAGGAGCGACACGAGCTCCTCCTGCTCTCGGCCGTGCTCGGGTTGGGACGCGGCTCGGTGCTGGCCCAGAGGCTCGTCGATAAGCTCGGGCTGGTCGATGCGGTCTGGGCCGAGCTTCACGATTTTAAAGGCTCTGCGCTGCTCCAGATAACCGCGCGCATGCTGCCGCAAAACCTGGACAAAGCCGAACTGGCCCTGTTTACCGAGCTGGAGGCGCTCAAGCAGAAGGGGTTCGAGGAGTGGCAGGTGGAGCGGGCCCTGGCCCAGCTGGAAAAGGACTATTATAAAAGCCAGTGGACCCTGGCCGGACGGGCCGCAACGCTGGCCAGGTTCGAGGCGGGCGGCAGCTTTAAGCAGGTGGAGCGATTTGTCAACAGCCTGCGCCGGATAAAACCTGAAGACCTGGCAGAGTTGCTCGACAAACACTTGACCCTGGACCGGGCCAGCGTTTTCGAATATCAGCCTTTCTCGGCGGAAAGCAGGAACTTCAGCGCCGAATCGCTGCGCAGCACCATCGAGCAGTTGCTGCCGGCCTCCCTGCAGCAGAGGCTGGCCGAAAAGCCACCGCTCGAGGAGCTGATCAAAGTCCTCAAACCTTCCAACGAAAATTATAAATTCCAGCCGATGCAGATCGTCGGCCGCGGCGTGGTGCGCGCCTCCATCCTGCGCGGCCCGGAGGTCTACGTGCGCGAGGAGCACATGCTTCCGCTTATCTCGATCGGGGTCTTCTTTCCCGGCGGGCTCGCCGATGAGACCGAAGCCAACAGCGGGATAACCGAGCTGATGCTGCGCTCGATGCTTGAAGGCACGCGCACCAAATCGGGCGAGGTGATGGCGGCGCAGATCGAGCTGTGGGGAGGAGAGATCGAGCCGGTGGTCGATGCCGACTACTTCGGATATCTGCTGACCGCGCTCTCGAAAAACGCCGAGAACAGTCTGAAGCTGGTGTTCGAAGCGTTGCGCGAGGCGAAGTTCGAGCCCGAAATGGTGGAAAAGGCAAGGCAGGCGCTGCTCGCCGACATCGTGGCCGAAGGCAAGAGACATGAGGAGCGCGCCGTCTATTTATTGAGAAAAGCGCTGTTCCGGGGGCACGCTTACGCCCTTCCCAGGCATGGGCTGGAATCGGCAGTAAGCAGGCTGGATGCCGACGCCGTGGCCGCCTGGCACAAGGCCCGCGTTCTCAAAAGCAAGACCGTGCTGGTCAAGCCGCTGGTGGTGATATCGGGCGACACCCAGGGGACGGCCCTGGTCAGCATGCTGGCCAAGGATTTGACCCGCCTCGATTTCGAAGAGGCCAGGCCGCCTGAAAAGGCAGTGCAATCGGCTGCCGGCGCCAGAGAAGAGGAACGCCGGCAGGCCGATATCTCGGTGCTCGCGCTCGGCTTTGCCACCTCGGGAGCGGTTTCGGGCGAAGATGAAAGCTACGCCATCCAGGTGGTACGCCAGGCGCTGGGCGGGCCGGGCGGACGCCTCGACCGGCTGCGCCGCTCCGCCCCGGAAAAGCTCTTCTACTATCTGGACCTCAGGTTCGAAGAGAGCCGGAACGGCGGCATGCTCTATTTTATCGCCGCCGTGCCCGCGGGACGGGAAGAACAGGCGGCCGCGCGGTTGAAAAGTGAGCTGAAAGAGCTGGAAACACGGCCGCTCTCAGGACAGGAGCTTTTGGCTGGAGCCGGCGCCGCAATCGGCCTCGAGCGCATGCGCCTGGAGCAGCCCGCCGCGCTGGTCAAATTAGTTGCGCGCAACGTCATGTGGGGAAGAAGTTACGAAGAGGTTAATTTATATGCCGAGCGGATAAAATCGCTAGCCAGGGAGGACGTTAGATCTGTGGCGGAAAGCGTGCTCAGGCCAGACCGTGCCTCTCTCGGCGCGGTGAACGGCGCTCTGTCCGCACCGGCAGAAACGGCAGTCAAGTAAACCTAAGGAGCCAAAGAGAGGAGCTAGGAGCTAGAAGTTAGGAGCTAGGAGATTAATCTCGATGAAGCTACAGGCGTGGCGGTGTAGCAATGGGTGAAATGAGAGGAGCAGAGGGTTTCTATTGCTCCTTATGTTTTTCGCCTTGCAGCACATGTATTTATTCTAGCTTCTAGCTCCTCATCTGGCTCCTCTCAGGAGGAGGTTGGGTGTACGCCGGAACCTTTTGTCTTTTGTTTCTGCTCCCCCTCTGTTTCACCTCTATCGGTAGCCCGCTTTTTGCCGGCGATAACGGCAAAATCGAGGGGCTGCCCAATTTTCACAAAGTAACCGAAGAGCTTTATCGCGGCGGCCAGCCGAAAGAAGAGGGCTGGGAGCGGCTGCGTGCGCTCGGCATCAAGCTGGTGATCGACCTGCGCGGCGACGACTCCGAGCGCGGCGAGCGCGAGGAGGCAATTTTGCGGGAGATGGGTATCAAGTACCTCAATATCCCGCTCAGCGCGCTGCGCAGGCCGAAGCCGGCAGAGGTCGAGGCCTTTTTCGCCGCCCTCGATGATCCGGCCAACCAGCCGGTCTTCGTGCATTGCCGGCGCGGCGCCGACCGGACCGGCGCCATGATCGCTGTTTACCGCATCGCGCGCCAGGGCTGGACGGCAGACCGGGCCTATAAAGAGATGCGCCGGCTCGGCTTCCGCTGGTGGTATCGCGGCCTGAAAGGTTTCGTCTACGACTTCGAGCGCGACCTCAACCGCGAGCTTCCGGTGGGAGAAAAGGTTGTAACCTCGAATTAAAACGGGTAACCCGGACGCGGATTCAAGTCTTGTTTCATTGCGGCTATCGTTTTTCTTTCTTGTTGATGTAGAAAATCCATAGGAAGTAAGCGCAGACCCAGAGGGCCGCGAACAGGAAAAATCCGTAAAAGTTCCAGCCGAATCCGATAATCTCGCTCATCGATTTCCGGTATTCAACTTCTTATTGTATTTGACTCTCCAAATTACCGACCCGATGGCGATCAGCAGGATGATCGCCGCGTCGTTCAGGACAGACGGCGCGGCAACTCTATCGGCAAATGAAATGGAGCCGGCGGGTTTCGTGACAACCTTCACAAATGATGGCACGTTGGCCAGATCGGCATAGCCGCGGCCCGAGTCCCGCCAGGCGAGAACGGGAAACGAGTCGCCGACCGGCACTTCTCCTTCGGGCAAGGTTAGCGAGATATGGACCGCGCGCTCGCCCAGCGGAGTGCGGAGCGCGGGCACGGGCAGAGGAATCCGCGGCGGCCCTTTAGCGGCAATATCAACTTTATACTCGATGGTATATGTCGATCCGACATTGGAGGAAGCAAGCAGGGTCGAGGCGGAAAAATCAAATCCGAGCAACCTCGGCCTTCGCCTGACGTCCAAGTCGGCTAATTCGACGCCTTCAGCCGTTACGCGTAAATCTCTGATCTGCTGCCCATCGTAAGCGATCAGGCTGTGAGCCAGAACATCGGCGCTCTCCAGCCCTTCGACTCGGGCCGCCGCGGTTACTTCGACCTGCCGCCTGCTCGTGAATTCGATGCGGCAGTTGAAATCGACGAGCAGCGGCTCCACAGCCTGCGCCGAGATCAACGTCGCCTGGATGGCAAGGAGGACTAAGGGCGTCGATCTCATAAATCCAGATCAATACAGGAATTCAGGAGCAAGAGGGAGAGCGAGAGCAAGCGGGACCCTCTCGCTCTTGCTCATTGCTCTTGCTCATCTCGCTCTTGCTCTCGCTCAATATTCTGGCTCCTGTTTAAAGAACACCTTCAGGTTCTCTTCGGGAACGGCCCGCGCAGAGCGGCTGACCAGAAAATAGAGCAGGGCGCTCGACGCTATCCCCACCTCTACGGCATCGATGCCGAGAAAGCCATCGCCGACCAGAACGCCCCAGAGCAGGCAGCCGAGAAAACCTCCGAACATCGAGCTTACCGCCCCGGCCGGACTCCCGATCCTGGAGTTGAGCCCGAAAACAACGGGAATGAAAAAAGAGCTGGCTATGAATTTTGTCTCGAGCACGACGATGGATTGTACATCGGTGTAGCGCTGCAAAGCGAACCAGACCGGCACGGCGCCGAGCAGGAAAATGCTCAGGCGGTTCAGCAGAAGCTTGCGCCGCTCAGAGGCATCGGGATCGATCAGCTTGCCGTAGATATCGTGCGACAGGCCGGCCGAGGTGACGATTAAAATCGAGTTGACCGTGGACATGATCGCCGAGATCATGGCGACGAGAAAGAGCGAGCCGGCGATGGGAGAAAGCAGGTTCAGCGCCATGATCGAGCTGGCCTGATCGACCGATGAGAGGTTGGGGAAGAGCATGCGCATTATGATGCCGATGGTCATCACCGAGCCTGCAATGATCGCCTGAAAGAGAAAAGATACGCCGATGGCGCGGCGCACCGTGGCCTTATCCCGCATCGAGTAGAATCGCACCATCTCGTAAGGGGCCGCGGCCATGGTCAGGCCAAAGGCCAGCGAGAATGCCAGGATCTGCTTCCAGTTGTACCACCAGCCGGTCAGGCGCGGGTCGAGGGAATACAAATACTCGCCGACCACCTTCATTCCTCCGGCATGGTGGGCCAGAACGGGAACAGCGAAGATCAGGCCTGAGATCATGATCAGCATCTGAAGGAAGTCGATATAAGAACTCGACCTCACCCCCCCCAATATCGTGTAGACCAGGGTGCTCAGCATGAGGGTCGCCATGGCGTATAGCGGATCGATTCCGAAAATGGCCTGAAAAATCTCGCCGCAGGCCTGATACTGCGCGACCAGCAGGATCATGTAGCCGAAGATGATCAACAGCGATCCGAGAAGGCGCGCCAGCCGGCTGTTGAAACGCGCGTCGAGGTAATCGGGGATGGTAACCGCGCCGAATTCGCGGAGCTTCGGCGCCACGAAAATGGCCGAAATCAGCCATCCGAACCAGAGGCCCGGCCAGATCCAGACCCAGCTCACTCCGGTGGCGTAATGCCGGCCGATAGTCCCGACGAAGGTCCCGGCGCTGATCTGCGTCGCCGCCAGCACCGCCCCGCCAACCCAGGGGCCGATGGTGCGGCTCGCGGTCAGAAAATCTTCTTCTGTATGCGTGCGGCGGAAGCCGAAGATGCCGATGGCCAGGATAACGGAGAAGTAAGCGACCAGGACTATCAGAAAGGTCAGGGAGATTCCCGCCATCGAGGTTATCGTGCGCTAAATGTGCCTGATGTGATTCGCTGCAGAGATAGCTAGGGGCGCTGGCGGTTGGCTGTAGCCAATAGCCTTGCTGCGCCACCTTTGGGCAGGGCAAGCCCTGCCCCTACTCTGCGGTTAAATTAGGATTTTAATCCGCCGCGATGCTTTCCGCTATTCGCCTGGCCGCGAGCAGAGCGTGAGTCGCCTTGTTTCGTTCTCTGATCATCTGCGTTTGCAGAAAGCGATAGCGGCTCTTATCGCCGGCCAGCTCAGGCAACTGCTTCACAGGTTCGATCCTGGGCAGCGGGGGCAGGGAGATGGCCGGGTCGTGGTCGAACCGTTCGCCCCGCGCGTAGTTGATCGGCACCAGGACGCGCGCCAGCTCCATCATCGCCCGGTTGATCCGGCGCGCCGCTTTTTCCCTGGAAGCGCTCGAGCGCATGGCGAGGACCTCCTCCACGCGCTCGTAGAATTTCGCAAGCTCGCTCCGCAGCTCATCGGCCGCCGAGATGGCCGGGCCGAGATCGAAGTGGCCGTCGCATGCCTGCTGGTACTCGTGAAGATGCTCGAGGATCTCATCGACGGCGGAGACATAATTAAAAGGATAGATGATCGAATTCAACACGCGATAAATCGAGGCCACGTATATCTTGACGTCGGTATAGAGCACCTCCGGGTCGCCGACCTCGATGGTATCGTCCTCGGTATGCCAGGCGGTATTGCCGCCGCAGCCGCCGACGATGTAGTTGAACCCCTTCTCGCGCCGCACCTCGGGCGGGATATTCGAGAGCAGCATGTAAAATCCGCTCAAACCGATTTGATTGAACGAATAATCTCCGGCGCGCAGCGGCCGCTTGCCGCGCGACTCCTTGCCGGTGACATCTCTGATCACGCGGCGGCAGAACTCGTCGGCCTCGCGCATCCACATGACGTCTTCGCTGTACTCGGTGGCCCAGCGGCAGCCGGGCGAGTCGATGTCGATCTGAGCGATGCAGTTGCGGTCGAGGTCGAGGGCGAAGTTGTCGGCGTACCAGGTCGAGCCGGCGTAACGGCCATGGGAATGGCCGGGCCACCAGGCGACGCGCAGCGAGCGCTTCAGCTTATCGCCGTGCCTGTGGAACACCCGCGCTATCTCGAGCAGGGCGGCGTCGCCGGTGGCGTTGTCGCCTATCCCGACATGCCACGAGTCGAGATGACCGTGCACCAGCATGAACTTTTCCGGCTCGAGGCTGCCGCGCACCGAAGCCACCGGCAGCGGGCATTTGACCCAACCCTCATCGAGATGGGTCTCGACCCGGACTTTCAAATCGCCCCCGCGCCACATCTCGATCAGCCGCTCGCCGTCAGGCTGGTTGACGCAGATGATCGGAGTCGACGGCTTATCGTTCAGATTCGCAGGCGTCGGCGTGCCCCAGATCGAGGTGCAGATCCCCTCGTGGATCGCGGTGCCGGGATTTATGTAGATTTGAGCAATAGCGCCGCGCTTCTCGTAATCGCGCACCTTCATCGGCATGGAGAGGCCCTCGGTGAGCACGATGCGGCCCTTTACCTCCACTTCGCGCGCCTGCACTTTCGATTCGAAGATCTCCTCTATCTTCTCCACCTGTCGCGCCGTCACGTAGACCACCTCGCCCTCGACGCCGCGCCCGTCGGTCGAGAGAGAGAAGGCCGGAGTCTTGCAGCGCAGCTGCCTGCCATTTTCGGGCGAGATGATCTCGAGCCTGGCCCGCCTGGGCAGGCTGATCAGCAGTTCCGGCTCGTAAAGGTTTACCTCAACGCCCCATGATCTTAATTTATCGACGATGTATTGTGCCGCCTTCCGCTCGCCTTCGGTCCCGGATTCGCGCACCAGGGTCGAGAAATGCTCGACCAGGCCCCACGGCACCTCCTCGGAGACCTCGGCCAGCAGCTTTTTCTCTTCGGATAAGTTCCATTGGTTATATAATCGCTGCATGATGGTTTACCTCCTGAGATGGCAAATGGTCTCTCAAATCAGGGGCGGATTATTATCTTACCAAAGTGCTCGCGGTTTTCCATAATCTTGTGCGCCTCTCTGATCTTCTCGAGCGGCATCACCCGATCGATGGCCGGCTCGATTGCGCCCCGCTCCACTAACATCTTCGCCGACCTCTTCAACTATCGAGACCTTGTCCAGGCCCCCGTGCTCTCGAACCACCGCCGCCTTCACCGTCCGAACCAACACGCAGCCTCCAGTCGCCGGGCCGATTAGAAGATGAGCTTCAGCGCGAACTGGATCTGCCGCGAGGTGTTGACCGTCTTGAAAATCCGCCCGGCATTGCCCACAGGGACGCCGCTCGGGTCGTTGAAGATGATGTCTCCTCCGGCAACCGTCCCGGCCACCGTGCCGACGTTCGAGGGGATCTGGAAATTGGGGTGGTTGGTGAGATTAAAGAACTCGGCGCGGAATTGCAAGGTCACCTGCTCGTTGATAGGAGTGTTCTTAATCAGCGAGAAGTCGAAGTTCTTGAAATCGGGCCCGAGCAGGATGTTCCTGCCGGCGTTGCCCAGGAAGCCGGCGGGCTGAAGCTCGAAGATATTGGGATCGAACCAGCGTGCAGGGTCTTTCAACAGAGCGTCCTTCGGGCTCGCGCCCGGCTTCAGGTTCGGCCGGTCGGCCACTCCGGTACCGGACTGCAGGTTGTTGGAGCGATTGAAGGCAACCACGGGAGTAAAGGGCCGCCCCGAGACCAGGGTGAGGATGCCGTTTATCTGCCAGCCGTCGAGCAATTTGCCGGCGAGTCCGGTCAGATCGGCTCCGAACTTCCTTCCCTGACCGATGGGGAGATCGTAGGTGAAGTTGTACACGAAGTTGTGGCGGGCGTCGAAGGGCGAAAGGGCCTTGTCCCTCCCGCGGTCCTCGGGGTCCATCGTGTTGGTCGGCTGAGCAATGGTATCGGTCTGGAAGGGCCCGGCGGCGTCGTCGATCAGCTTGGAAAGGGTATACGATGCCTGAAATTGCAGGCCGCCGCTGAACCTTCGGTTGACCTCGATCTGCAGCGAATTGTACCAGGAGTTAGCGTCGGCGGTGCGCTGGCGCACCGGCCCGAAGGCCGGGTTCCTGCGAACCGAGTTCGGAGGGAAGAACTTGGTGCCGTCTTGCAGTATCTGCGGCCTCGCGGTGTTGGCCTCGAATACCCTGACCAGTTTGACTCCCCGCGTGCCGACATATCCTGCCTTTAACACGGTGTCGCGGGTGATTTCATGCTGAACGTTGAGGTTGTACTGCATCACGTAAGGGTTCTTGATCTTGAAGTCGATGGCCTGAATGCTCAGCGCGATCGGCACGCCGCGCGCCCGCAGCGGGTCGGGGAAGGGAGCGCCGGGCACGAAAAGGGCCTTGAGGAACGGCGGCTGGAAGCGGGTGTTGCCGAAAATATTCTCCCAGATGTGGTCGTAGAAGACGCCGAAGCCTGACCTGACCACCGTCTTGCCGTTGCCCGATATATCATAAGCAAAGCCCAGGCGGGGCGCGAAGTTCCTGAGCGAGGGGTTCTCGAAAAGCGGCGCCCCGAGCGTGACATCTTTGTCGGTCTCGGGGTTGCGCAGGTTGGTCAAACGGCCGGCCTTCTCCGTGGGAACCGTGATGAACTCGTAACGCAGCCCGAAATTCAGGGTGAAGTCTTTGGTTAATTTGAAATCATCCTGGCCGAAAAAGGCAAACTGAGACTGGCGCCAGTCGCGGCGCGAAGTGGAGTCCGGAGTCGCGCCCAGGTAAAAGAGCGATTTCCCCTCGAGCATGTTGCGCAGCGGTCCAATAAAATAGTTGCCATCGAAGGTGGCGTCGAAGAAGTTGCTGATCTGAATCCTGCGGATATCGAAGCCGAACTTAACCGAGTGCCGGCCCTTGTTGTAAGAGAAGTTGTCGATGAACTGGAATAGGTTCGATGTCGAGCCTATCGGCAGGATGGAAGAGTTGCCTATCGGAGATACATTGGTCGGGGCTATCGTCCCGAGCGGGCGCGGGCCCGGGAAGAGAGAGATCGAAGTCGGAGCGACTCCGGTGGGGAAGAGGGTCTGCTTGATGCGCGAGTACCCGAAGCGGAACTCGTTCAGGAGGTTCGGGTTTATGATCTTCTGATACTGGACCGTTGCATACTGGTTGCGGCGGTCCAGGTCGGTGGGAAAGCCGGGCACCGGAGTGCTGGCGAACGGGAGAAGGGCGGAGCTGTCGTCGAAGGTATAGCGGGCGAAAAACAGGTCGTTCTCAGAGAAGTTGTGGTCTATCTTCACCACGAAGTAGTCCTCATCCGTGGGCTGACTCTGCGAACCCAGGAATTCAGCGGTGCCGTCGCCGAAATTGCGCCCGTTGGGCAGCGGGTAGAGATCGAGAAATTGCTTGACTCCGGGAGCAATGCCGACGTCGATAAACCGACCCGGGTTTCGCGGATCGGGAAGCAGTCCCCTCCTGGCGTTTTCATCCGGCACCGTGGCAACACTGGTCACGCCGAGCCGTTCGCGCAGCCCCTCGTAGCTGCCGAAGAAAAACGTTTTGTTCTTCCTTATCGGGCCGCCCACGGTAAAACCGAACTGGTTGCGCTTGAATTGCGGGATCGGAGCGTTCGGCTTGTCGAAGAAATTCTTAGCGTCGAGGACATTGTTGCGCAGGAACTCGAAAGCAGAGCCGTGGATCTCGTTCGTTCCCGATTTGGTCACGGAATTAATCAGCGCGCCGGCGTTCCTGCCGTATTCGGCGCTGTAGGTATTGGTCAATATGCGGAACTCTCGAATCGCCTCGACCCCCAGCGCCACGCCCGCCGCGCCGCCGGGCGGGATGTTAAACGACGGGTCGTTGATCTCGGTGCCGTCGAGCAAGAAGTTATTCCCGGTAGGCCGGACGCCGTTCACCACGAATTTTCCGGTCCGGCCGCCGCCCGCCGAGCCGGCGGCCACGAAGGGGTCGGGGCCGGCGGTGAAAGTTGCCACGGCTCCGGTCTGCAGGAGCGCGAGCTGGCTGAAATCGCGCCCGTTGAGGGGGAGGTCTCGAATCTTCTTCTCGTCAACCAGACCGCTGAGCATCGAGGTTGTCGATTCGACCACCGGGGCATAGCCGGTCACAATCACCTGCTCTGTGACTTCGCCAACCTTCAAGCTGAGGTTCACCACCGCCTGCTGGTTAACGGTAAGCTCGATGCCGGTTATCACTTCGGTCTTGAACCCGGCCAGCTCGGCCTTAACTTCGTACCTGCCCGGCACGAGCCCACTGACCCTATAGCTACCCAGGTCATCGGTCACCGTGGAATGAGCCACTCCGGTGTTCACGTTTTTGACGCTTACGCTGACCCCAGGTATAACTGCTCCCATCTGATCGCTGATGATGCCGGAAATGCTGCCGGAGATGGCCTGAGCGAAGAGCAGACCGCCCGGCACGAAGGCCAGTTGCAGGGCCAAAAACATGACGGCGACAGTTAAGCGAGATTTATATCCATTAAACAACTTGCACCTCCTTCCGATCTCATGTATTTTTATTCGCCGCAGAACACGGAGAAATGCGAGAGTATGGCTTGCCCTGCCCAGCTCTGCGCGCTCCCTGGGCTCTGCAGTGAATTATTCGTTCAAATACTTTTGTACGGTTCACTGCTCTTAAAGACCAGTTCGACCCCTTTGGGTGGAAACGAATAGGCTTTTTTGCTGTGTGAGAGATTGATCGAGACCAGAGATTCAGCGACTTTAAGCGCGGCGAGCGCCGGATCGACCACGGGAACTCCCAGCTCCCTCTGCACCTCATCGGCGATTTCCAGGAAGGCCATGGTCATGCAGCCGAAGATCAGGGTATCGGCCCCATCCTCCTTTATCGCCCGGCTGCCCGCTTCGACCGTCTTCTCGATCACCATCTCCCTCGCCTCCATCAGGCTGAGCACCGGTATGCCGATCGGTCTGACCGAAGCGAGCTTCGAGCCGAGGCCATAACAGAGCGCCAGCTTTTTGAGCGGCGGCACAACGCTCTCGAGCACGGTGAGCACGCTAAAGGAGTGGCCAAGCATAGCCGCGAAGTGCATGGAGCTTTCCGCCGGCCCGACCACCGGCATCTTGACCAGCTCTCTTGCCGCGTCCAGCCCCGGGTCGCCGAAGCAGCCGATGATCACCGCGTCGATCCCCTCGCGCTCAGCCTCCACCACCTTTTGCATGGCGCCGGGTATCGAGAGGTACTCTTCGTATGCCGACTCTATGGAACTGGGGCCAGATTCGGTGTCCCTCACCAGGACTTCGACGCCTGCCGCCGCGTATTTCTGTAAGATAGCGCGGCGCCTATCAAGCTCCTTCGCCCCAAAAACGCCTTTCGACATCGGCCCGGGAATCAGATAGAGGATTCTCATCTCAGCCTCCGATCAGATAGGAGATTACCGTCGAGCACGCCGAGGCCCTGTGAACATTAAGCACGGCACTCGGCTGCCGCCACGTGCCTTACTGTGAACTTATTCCGGCTCCTGTTATCAAACTATTACTCCCGCCCTTATCCTCGCCTCTTCGAGCGAGGTCCTGTCGACTTCTAGCTTCGGGCGCGAGACAGCCTTGAGCCTTTTCAGATCGTCAGAGATATCGTCCCACATCCGGTTGCTGATCAGGATTAAATCGTACTGTCCGGACCTGGCTATCTTGGCCAGGTTTTTCACGGCGCCCGCCGGCCTGGCGATGAACTCGATCGGGCGATCGCCGAAGGTGCTCTTATATACGCCTACGATGACGTCGCCGTGTCGGGAGAAGTCCTTGTCCTGCAGCACGAGCAGGACGCGGGCCTTGGGAGGGAGGGACTTTATCTCCTTTATCGTTTCGCCGCTGAACTTCAAACTGATCGGTATGATGTCGATATTTAAGCCCTTCACCAGTTCGGCGACCTCATCGTAGCGATAATAGTTCACTATGATCTTGCTTATATGTTCCAGATCGGGTTTGGGGGTATTAATCAGTTCGTCTATGGAGACGCCGCGGACCGATATCTCCCAGAGCTTGCTGATCTCGTCGGCATTTTCCTGGGCCAGGGTCCGGCTCGAGTCGACCAGGATGCACGAGCTTCTCTTCCTGTCCTTCTCCAGGGATTTTTGCAGAAGGAATTTAGCGAAGGAGGAGCTGTTGACCCCAAGCTTCTCGGCCTTCTCAAGGGTGACGTTGGCCAGGTTCTCGACCGACCTTATCAGGGTCTTGTCCAGCTTGTGATTCAAAAGATTGTTCACGATAACCCTCCTGCCGTGCTTTATCATCAGGATGCCGCACTCCTGCAGCTCGAGATAGGCCCTTCTTATGATGGCCCGCCCGACGCTCAGCTCTTTCTCGAGGTCCCTGATCGAGGGGAGGGTATCGCCGGGGCGCAGCTCTCCAAGCACCAGCCCGATCTTTATTCGCTCTTTGATCTGGGTATGCAGCGGGACGGTCGAGTTCTTTTCGACGTTAAAGTCCATTTAACCGGCACAGTAAACTGTTATATAAATGTAACAGATGTTATCCTAATCTAACTTTTCTGCCCTGTCAAGGAATTTTTAATGGCGATTCCCGAGTTCGAGTAAGGGATGGAGGGATGAGGGCCCTTCTCGTAGAAAAAAGGAGCTAGAAGCTAGGAGTTAGGAGCTAGAATAAATTCATGTGCTGCAAGGTGAGAAACCTAAGGGGCAAGAGGACCTCTCTGCTCCTCTCATTTCACCCATTGCCACACCACCAGGCCGGTAGCTTCATCGAGATTAATCTCCTAGCTCCTAACTCCTAGCTTCTAGCTCCTCTCTTTGCAGAGTGGCCTCACCTGAAGTACGAACTCAGCGATTGGCCGCCAGGCTGCGGGCCTCGTGGCTCAAGGGACGGATTTCGCGGGTATAGGAATTGACCTGCCAAATGTAGTGCACTTCGCGGCCCGATTTTTTGTCGAGGAAGACCACGTCGATCCAGAAATTGTCCCCCTCGACCTTGGGCACGTCCCAGCGCTTGAATTCGAGTTCGGGGTTGGAGTTTCGCACCAGTTCGGCCACGTTCTTCTTTTCGGCAAGCAACAATTCGTAAGCCTGCTTCTTCTCGGCTTCGAGCGAGGGGGAAGCGGGCACAGGCGGCGCTGCCGCCGAGGGCTCGGAGGCGTCCGGCTGGCGCGGTCGCACCAATCGGGCGAGCGGCTCGGCCGTGCTCGAACTCGGCTGTTGCTGCTCGGCCCGACCCGCCTGAGCAGGCAACTGGCGGACCACTTTGATCGAAGGGGGAAGGGGGCGCTGCGGCGGCTGCGGCACCGGTATGAATTTCTCGGGGATGTTGCGCTCGGCCAGCACGATCACGGTCGGCCTGATGCTCTCCTCGGGCGACTGCCGCACCGCGCTGTAAAGCAGGCCGAGGCGCGAGACAAGACGCTGGCGCAGCGAGCCCGAGGCCGCGAAGAGAAAAAGCGCGGCCAGCACCAGGCCGAGCGCCAGAGTAGCCGCTATGTTTCTCACCCTACTTTTTCCCCCTTATAGCCTCTTTTTCGCTCAGCTTCTTAAACAGCAGGTATTCGTAGATCAGGTCATCGAGGTCGCCGTCGAGCACTCTATCGACGTCGCCGACCTCGTATTTGGTGCGGTGGTCTTTGATCAGCCGGTAAGGGTGCAGGACATAAGAACGGATTTGGCTGCCGAAGTCGATATCGAGCTTCGCCTCCTCCATCGCCTGCCGCTCCCGCTGCCGCTTCTCCAGCTCGTGCTCGTAGAGGCGCGAGCGGAGTATCTTCATAGCTATATCGCGGTTGCGGTGCTGCGACCGCTCGTTCTGGCACTGCACCGCTATGCCGGTTGGCAGGTGGGTGATGCGCACGGCCGAGTCGGTTACGTTCACATGCTGGCCGCCATGCCCGGACGCACGGAAGGTCTCGATCTTAAGGTCTTTCTCGTCGATTTCGACCTGGATATTATCATCGATTTCAGGATACACGAAGACCGACGCGAACGAGGTGTGGCGGCGCGCCGCCTGATCGAAGGGGGAGATGCGCACCAGTCGATGGACGCCGCTCTCGGCCGATAGATACCCGTAGGCGAACGGCCCGGAGATCAAGGCAGTCGCCGACTTTATCCCGGCCTCCTCGCCCGCCTGATAATCGAGCACCTCGGCCTTGTAGCCATGGCGCTCGGCCCAGCGCAGGTACATGCGCAGCAGCATCTGCGCCCAGTCCTGCGACTCGGTGCCTCCGGCCCCGGGATGGAGCGTCAGGATGGCGTTGCGCCGGTCGTGCTCGCCCGAAAGGAGCATTTCGATCTCGGCTTTTTTCACCTCGGCCTCGAACTCCTCCAGCTCGCGCCGGAGTTCGGACGCAACGTCCTCCCCCTCTCTGGCCAGCTCGAAGAAGGCCTCGAAGTCCTCGACCTTGCGCGAGAGCCTATCGGCCAGCGCTATCTCGTCCTCGAGCACGCGGCGCCTCTGCAGCACAGCCTGCGCCTCCTCGGGTTTGTTCCAGAAGCCGGGCTGGGCCAGCCGCCTCTCTATTTCGGCAAGCTCAGCCTTCTTGGTTTCGGCGTCAAAGGTACTCCTTTAGCAGGTCGACCTTCTGGCGCACTTCGTTAAATGTTCTCTCGAGTTCCTCTATCATAATTGCCTCCCCATAACGGAAATAAAAATGCAGTAATTATAATCATAACACAGCTTAGGGCGAAAACGTCGCCGAATCGCGTATAAAAAGTTATGTCGCTGCGTGGCACTACCTGGCTCCAGAGTAGAGCCTCTGTGTAAAGCCCGCTGCTCGCCAGGACGCGCCCGTAGGGATCGACGAAGCCGCTTATGCCGGTGTTAGCAGCGCGCGCCAGGTAGCGGCGGTTCTCGACGGCGCGCAGCCGCGCCATCTGAAAATGCTGGTAGGGGGCCGATGTCTCACCGTACCAGCCGTCGTTCGTGATGTTTATCAGAAACTGGGCGCCGCGGCGGACGAATTTGTGCACCAGGTTTGGAAAGATCGCCTCGTAGCAGATCAAGGTGGAGAAACCGATGCCGTCGAGCGAGCTTACGATAATGCTCCCCCCGGGCGTATAGCCTCCCACCTCCTGGACCAGCTGGCCGGCGAAGAAAAGTATCCGCTGCATCGGGACATACTCGCCGAACGGGACCAGGTGAAGCTTGTCGTAGCGCGATGCGAAACGGCCACCTTCGTCGAGCAGCCAGGCGCTGTTGTGATAGATAGTATCGCGGCCGTTGACCAACTCGGTATTGTTGTTGAAGAGCAGCCAGACCCGGTTCTCGGCGACCACCTTTTCCAGATGCCTTCGATAGTTCGTGTCGTTCTGGTAGGAAAACGGGGTCGGCGATTCGGGCAGCACTACCAGCTTGGCCCCGCGCTCGGCCGCTGCGCCGATCATGTGAGGATATTCCTGGTAGAACTTCGGGGCAAGCTCGCGCCAGCTCTTAAAGGGGATGTTCGCCTGCGCTAGGGCTATCTCGAGCGGCTCGCCGCTCACCGGCTCCGCTGACAGGCGATAGCCGCCATAGCCCAGGGCCAGAGCAATCAAGGCTCCCGCTGCGAAAAGCGGCGCCAGCTGGCGATGAAGCCTCTCTCCTCGGGTCAAGAAAAAGTAGGCCAGCCCGGCATTGACCGAGACCAGCAGGAAAGATATGCCGTAGACTCCGGTGATATCGGCTATTTGTATCAGCGCGAGCCGATCGGCCTGCGAGTAGCCGAGCAGGCACCAGGGAAAGCCGCCGAAGGGAATGTAATTGCGCGCCAGCTCCAGCGAGACCCAAAGGGGCGGCGCGAGCAGCAGGGCGCGCGCCTTGAAGCGCCGCGCCAGGTGCGATTGCACGAGGCCAAAGGCGGCAATGAAGAGCGCCAGCAGCAGCACCATCAGCAGATAAACGCCGAAGGCCAGGACTGCAGCAAGCTCGCCGTAGCGCCGCATCACTTCGGGCACCCAGTAAACCAGGCCGGCAAAGTAAATTGTTCCGCAGAGGCCGCCGAGCAGCAGCCCGCGCCGCCGGCTCGGCGCCAGATGCAGGGCGACGAGTAGCGGTGCGAGGGCCGCCCAGGCGAGAAACGACAAATCGAAAAGCGGGAAGCTGAGGAAGAGAAGCAGCCCCGAGACGCCAGCCAGGCCGTAAGAGAAGGAGCCAGGAGTCAGGAGCCACGGAACAGGAGCCAGGAGCCAGGAGCCAGGAGCCAGAATAAAGGCCGTGAGGCGTGAAGGGGAAGCTGTTCCTGACCTTTCACCCATTGCTACACCACCAGGCCTGTAGCTTCATCGAGATCACTCTCCTAGCTTCTAACTTCTAGCTCCTAGCTTCTTTATTTGATTATAACCTGGAAGCCGTCGCGCTTCAGGCGGTCGGCCAGGGCCGCCGCCTCCTCGCGGCTCTGCGTCCTGCCGACTTTGACCCGATAGTACTTGTCCTGCGGGCCGGCGGGCGCCTGGAGGTAAGCGCCGTAGCCGCGGCGCCTGAGGTCGGCGACGAGAGCTTCACCCTGTGCCCGCCGGGTGAAGGCGGCGACCTGCACGGAATAGGTTCTGTTCTGAACCGGGGCCTGCTTGTGGCTATTCTTAGCGGAGTCGTTTTTCAGGACTGTGATCCTGGGCGGCGAAGGTGACGGTTTGATCACTTCTTCCTGAAACTGGAGCTGGCTGCGTATGTCTTGTTCTTCTTTTTTCTGGGCGACCAGCGCTTCGACCCGCGGCCGGGCGCTCTGCCTGGACTGGACCTTCTCCTGGACTGCCGGCCGGCCCGCGTCCTGTTTTGCCAATTCCAATCCGTGCCGGCGTCCCAGCAGGTAGCCGATGACGAAGATGAAAAAGCATAGTACCAGGAGCGAGGCCAAAAGCAGGTAGGCATGCTTTCCGGCCACAACGATCTCGCGTTCGTTGCTTTCCAGCATTTAAACTTCCTTTCTCATTAGTGCTCCCAGGAAATCTACCGGTATAGGGAAGACCACGGTGGTATTTTTCTCAACTCCGATTTCGGTCAGGGTTTGCAGGTAGCGCAGCTGGACGGCGACGGGCTCGGCGGCGATGACGCGCGCCGCTTCCGATAGACGCTGCGAGGCCATATACTCTCCCTCGGCATGTATGATCTTAGCGCGCTTCTCGCGTTCCGCCTCGGCCTGCCTGGCCATGGCCCGGCGCATCTCATCCGGCAGGTCTACCTGCTTGACCTCGACCAGCGTGACCTTGACCCCCCACGGTTCGGTGTGCTGGTCGAGGATGGTCTGGAGTCGCACGTTCAGGGCCTCGCGCCGGCTCAGCAGGTCGTCGAGTTCCACCTCGCCGAGCACAGAGCGCAGCGTGGTCTGCGCGAGCTGCGAGGTGGCGTAGAGATAGTTCTCGACCTCGACGATGGCGCGCGTGGCGTTGACCACGCGGTAATAGACCACGGCGTTGACCTTTACCGACACGTTGTCGCGCGTGATGATATCCTGCGGCGGGACCTCCAGGGTGATGGTGCGCAGGCTAACACGGACCAGCTTGTCTATGGGCCAGAAGACTAAAATCAGCCCCGGGCCCTTGGCCTGCTGGATCAGCCTGCCCAGTCGAAAGACAACGCCGCGCTCGTACTCGCGCAGCACCTGGATTACACTTAAAAAGTAAATTGCCAGCAGAAATATCCCGACGAGCCATATTGGAAATACCATCTCTTCCTCCCCCCGCCTGATGGGTGCAGATGAACGCTGATTTTTATCCCCTTGTCGAGCCGCGTAAATCAGAGTTTATCCGCGTGCAAATTTTGCTTTTATTTAATCATCAGGCATTGTCGATATCGTCACTAAATTCTTCGACGTATAGCTTCAAATTATCTACCGCCACTACTTTCACTCTTCTCCCCTCGGGGATAGGACCGGAGCGAGAGGCCGCGTTCCAGTACTCGCCATGTACGAAGACCTTCCCCTCGGGATTGAGCTCCGTGCGCGCCGTTCCCACCTCTCCGATCAGTCCCACTTCGCCTGTAGTCACGCGGAACCTGAAAGCGCGCACCGTCAGCCTCAGCAGGATTAGCAGGATGGCGGCGAAAGGCACGACGATGGCCAGCGCCGTGGAGAGCTGGATGCCCAGTTCGGGCTGCGGCGTTTCGACCAGCATCAAGGCTCCAATCAACATGGATATGATCCCGCCTATGCCGAGAATCCCGAAGCCCTGGACTTTGACCTCGAGGATGAAGAGAACAAATGCCAGGATGATCAGCAATACCCCGACCACGTTGACCGGCAATATGTAGAAGCCGAGCAGGGCCAGGATGAGCGACATGGCGCCGATTACTCCGGGAGCAATGAAGCCGGGATTGGTAAACTCGAAGTAGAGAAGGAGGACGCCGGTAACGAAGAGGAGCAGGGCGATGTTGGGGTCCGAGATGAAGGCGAGGAAGCGCTGCCGCGCGTCCATCTCAAGCTCGTGCACCGGCCGGTCTTTGGTATGCAGCACCGCCTCAGCGCCCGAGAACATGCGGACGCGGCGCCCGTCGAGCTTTTGTAAAAGCTCGGCCTGATTGCGAGCCACGACCTCGACCAGGCCGCCCTCGAGCGCCTCGGTTTCGGTATAGGACTTGCTCTCACGGACAGCCTTCTCCGCCAGCTCGGCGTTGCGGCCGCGCTGCTTCACGATGCTGCGCAAAGAGGCAACGGCGTCGTTTGTGTGCTTCTCTATGATCGGTTTTCCCGCCTCGCTCACCACGGGAAACCCTCCCGGCAGGGCCAGCACCGGATGCGCCGCCCCGGTATTGGTCCCCGGGGCCATGGCCGCTACATCCCCGGTCATTAAAATAAAGAAGCCGGCCGAAGCCGCGCGCGCCCCCGAAGGGGCGACATAGACCACTATCGGGATGCGGGAATTCAGCATCTTTTTCTGAATGTCCTGCATGGCCATGCCCAGCCCGCCCGGCGTGTCCAGCTCGATCAAGAGCATATCGGCCAGCTCAGATTCGGCTTTTTCTATGCTTTTGGCGACGAAGTCGGAGGTTATCGGGTCGATGTCGCCTTTAATCGAGATCTTGTAGATAGCAGCCTGTCCCGACGAGAGCGGGACCAAGAGCAGCAACAGGGTTACAGGCAATAGGGATGACCGGCAGAGACTCATTTTCCGGCCTAATATCTGTCTAACTCGTTAAATTCAGACGCAATAATAACACCGCAAAGGCGCGACTGCAAATTTCCCGCAGAAATAGGAGCTAGAAGCTAGGAGTTAGGAGCTAGAATAAAGCCATGCCTTCAGGCATACGGAGTGAAACATGGGGCAAAAGAAACTATCTGCTCTTTACCTTTCACTCATTGCTACACCACCAGGCCTGTAGCTTCGTCGAGCTCACTCTCCTAGCTCCTAACTCCTAGCTCCTAGCTTCTTTATTTTTTGGCTGCCGCACGCAGCTTGCGGTATCTGGCGACGGCGCGCTGGTGCTGCCGGTAGTCTTCGGAAAAAAAATGGGTGCCGTCGTTTTTCGAAACGAAGTAGAGGAACCTGGTATCGGCCGGATAAAGCGTGGCGCGCAGCGAAGAGAGCCCGGGGCTGCAGATCGGGCCGGGCGGGAGCCCCGGATTGCGGTAGGTGTTAAACGGCGAGTCGAAGAGCAGGTCCTTTTTGCTGAGCTGGCCCTTGTAGAGGCCTTTCCGGGTCAAAGCGTAAATTATGGTTGGGTCGCACTCCAGGCGAAGGCCGCTGCGCAGCCGGTTGAGGAAGACTGCGGCGATCAGCGGCCGCTCCTCTTCCCTGGCCGTCTCCTCTTCCACCAGCGAGGCCAGTATCACCACTTCCCTGATCGAGAGGCCGGCCGCCTGGCTGCGCCGTCGCATCTCATCGTCGAAGACCTGGTCGAAGCGGGCGACCATGACCCGCACCAGCTCGCGCGCCGTCACCCCGCGCGGGAAGTAATAGGTCTCGGGGAAAAGATAACCTTCAAGGTCTTTAGCCTGCGGGTCGATGTGAAGCACCGGGGTCGGATCGAGCATCTCAGAGAGCAAGCTCTCAGTTGTAACCAGCCCGCTCGATGCGATCTCAGCGGCGGCCTCGGAAAGGGTCAGACCTTCGGGCACGGTCACGCGGTGCAGGTAGACCTCTCCTCTGATCAGTTTGTCGGAAACCTCGAGCTGGTTCGCCGGCGCTGCGAACAAATACTCGCCGGCCTTCAAGGTCGCGCCGCGTCGCACAAACCAGAGGTAAATCAGCAGGGGAATGCGGTGCGAGATGATCCCTTCGCGCTCGAGCCGGCGGGCAATTGCGCTCTTCGAGCTGCCGCGCTCGATCTGGATGAACTTCGCTGTTTCGCTGTAGCCCTTGTACGGGCGGGTCAGCTCGCGATAGCACCAGAGAGAGAAAACGGCGCCGGCCACAAGCAGGACCGAAACCAGGTAAAGCGAAATCCTGAGCGCGCGCCTCACTAACCTCTACTCCTGTCCAGGTAATCTTGGAGGATTACGGCGGCTGCAACCTCATCGAGCCTCTTCTTTTGCTTTATCTTATCGCGCGCCTTGCCGGCCCTGGCCAGAAGTTTTTCGGCCTCGCGGCTGGTCAGCCGCTCATCGATTCGCTCGACGGGTAGTCCCAGGGCCGCTTCGAGCCGCCGCGCAAACCGCTCGGCCCTTTCGGCGGCGGGACCGCGGCTGCCGTCCATGTTATAAGGAATACCTACCACTAGCCTTTCCACGCCGTAGCCAGCCACCAGGGAACGGAGGCGCTCGAGCAGCTTCTTCCAGCCTTTCACCTCGATCGTCTCCAGAGGCCGCGCCAGCAGCTTCAGCTCGTCGCTCACGGCCACCCCTATCCTGGCCGCGCCGTAGTCAAGCGCCATTATACGCATCTGCTTGTAATTCTCCCGAACCGGCCTTTAGGTTGTCAATGCTGATACCGTCGTGTATAATTGAAACGAAAAACGCCCGGAGGAATGAATGCGCAGCAAGGGTAAGATCTTCATCCTGGCCATATCCGCGGCAATTCTTATCTATACTGCTGCGGGTATATTCTACGGACGGGTAGCGGCCAAGGAGGACGGGTACAAAGAGCTTAGAGTTTTCGTCGATGTCGTCGATAAGGTGAGCAGCGAATATGTAGAGAAGCCGAATCTGGATAAGGCCATGGAGGGCGCCCTGCGCGGCATGCTCGATGCCCTCGATCCGTATAGCGGCTATCTGCTGCCCGACAAGCAGGAGCAGATCGAGCGGCATAATGCTTCGGCCAAAGGAGATATCGGGCTCGAACTCTCCAAGCGCGGCGGCCTGATTTATGTGGTCGCTCCGATAAGCGATGGGCCGGCGGCCCGCGCCGGCGTCAGGCCGGGAGATTACCTGGACTCGATAGATGGCGCGTCCGTACAGGACCTTTCGCTGGCCGAAGTCTACAGCCTGCTGCGCGGACCCGAAGGAAGCTCGGTGAAGCTCTCGTTGATCCGCGGCACATCGACCGAGCCGATCGAGCTTGAAGTCAAGCGCCAGGCTCTGTTCTACCCGCCGGTCAGCGGGCGCATCCTGAAGGACGATATCGGATACCTCAAGGTCGCTTATTTCTATCGCGGCGCGAGCGATGAGGCGCGCAGCGCCATCCAGAAGCTGGCGGGAGCGGGGGCCAGGAAGCTGATTCTCGACCTGCGCAACGCTGCCGGAGGCGACTTTTCGGAGGGAATATCCCTGGCTAATCTGTTCCTCTCGCAGGGAGTCATCGTCCAGACCGAAGGGCGCAGCGGCAAGCGCACGACCATCGAGGCCGCCCCCGACAAGGCGGTCTGGAATGGGCCTCTGGTCATCATGGTCAATCAGAGCACGGCTGGCCCGGGAGAGATAGTCGCCGGCGCCGTCGGCGACAACAAGCGCGGCCAGCTCGTCGGGGAGAAGACCTTCGGATATGCTTCGCGCCAGAAGATCGTGCCGCTCAAGAGCGGCGGAGCCCTGATCATCTCGGTCGAGAAGTACCTCACCCCCTCGGGCAAGGTCATCCAGCACGAGTCGTTCAAGCAGGCGGGCATTAAGCCTAATCACATTGTTCCCGAGGAGCAGGTGAAAACCGACCTCCTGTTCCGCACCTACTTCGGCGCGATAGCTGACCAGGAGAAGAACTATCGCAGACTGATCGAGGAGATCGAGCGACAGCAACTGGAAAAAGCGATAGAACTGGCCTCGAATTCATAAAAACAGGAGCCCAGGAGCCAGAACAAAAGATCTTCCGAACTCTTATGTCTCCTTTCCGTTATTGACAATTAATCTTTGTATTTGTTAAGTTTAACTTTGCAATCGTACAGGCGCGTAGCTCAGTGGGAGAGCACTTCCTTGACGCGGAAGGGGTCAGCGGTTCAAATCCGCTCGCGCCTACCATTTTTAAAAATCATTGAACCTGGCGGCTGCGTTTGATCGCAGCCGGCGAGATCAACCACAGGTTTATCCTGGCACTGAAGGGTGGGCCTGTGGTTGATTTTTACTTGGCTAGTGGCAATGCGGGTTATAGCGGCTGACGGCAGCATTCAAGAGATAGGATCGCGCGATGAGGCCCTGGAGGTCTACCGGCACAGCACCTCGCATCTCATGGCCCTGGCTGTAACCGAGCTTTTCCCTGAAACTCGCCTCGGGATAGGGCCGGCAACCAGCGAGGGCTTCTATTACGACTTCGAGCGAACCGAGCCCTTCACCGAGGAAGACCTGGCCAGGATAGAGGCGAAGATGCGCGAACTGGTAGCGCAGGACCTGCCCTATCAGCCGCGCGTCGTGGAGCTGGACGAAGCGGTGCGCTTCTTCTCGGAACGGGGCGAGAGGCTGAAGGTCGAGCTGATCAAAGAGAAGTGCGGCGAGCGCCTTTCCTGCTATCGGGTCGGCAGCCTGACCGATTTCTGCACCGGCCCGCACGTCCTCTCCACCGGCCGCATCCGCCCCGATAGCTTTAAGGTCCTAAGCGTCGCCGGCTCCTATTGGCGGGGCGACGAGAGGCGCGAGCGGATGCAGCGCATCTACGGCACGGCCTTTCTGACGCGCGAGGAGCTGGAGGAGTATCTCAGGCGGCTTGAGGAGGCCAAACAGCGCGACCACAGGAGGCTCGGGCGCGAGCTTGACCTTTTCAGCATACACGATGAGGCCGGGGCCGGGCTCATCTACTGGCACCCCAAGGGTGCCCTGCTCCGCTACCTGATGATGGAGTACCTGCGCGGGGAACTCGGGCGCCGCGGCTATCAGTTCGTCGAAATACCACACATCGTTAAAAGCGACCTCTGGCGCCGCTCCGGACACTACGATTACTTCCGCCAGAACATGTATATTTTCGAGATCGAGGAAGACGAGTACGGGATCAAGCCGATGAACTGCCCGGGGCACATCGAGATCTACAAAACGCGCCTGCGCAGCTATCGCGACCTGCCCATCAGGCTGGCCGAGTTCGGCACCGTCTATCGCTACGAAAAGTCGGGCGTGCTGCACGGCATGCTGCGCGTGCGCGGCTTCACCCAGGACGACGCGCACATCTTCTGCACGCCGCAGCAGGCCCAGGACGAGGTCTACGATCTGCTCGATCTGACCGATACCGTGCTCTCGACCTTCGGCTTCGCTCAGTACCGCGTCGAACTCTCCGTCTGGGACCCGGAGCGCAAGCGGGACTATGCGGGCGAGGCCGAGGAGTGGGAGCACGCCGAAGGGGCCCTGGTCAAAGCGCTCGAGCGCAAGGGGTGGAGCTACGAGCGCAGGGTGGGCGAGGCCGCCTTTTACGGGCCGAAAATAGATGTTAAACTAATAGACGCTATCGGGCGGGAGTGGCAGGCGACTACTATACAGTTCGACTTCAACCTGCCGCGGCGCCTGGAGGTGACATATATCGGACCGGACTCGAAGCCGCATCAGGTTGTGATGATCCACCGCGCCATCTTCGGCTCCTTCGAGCGCTTCATCGCTTTGCTCATCGAGCACTATGCGGGCGCCTTCCCCTTCTGGCTGGCGCCGGTGCAGGCGGTGGTTATCCCGATCAGCGAAAAGCACCGCGATTACGCGGCCGCCGTATACGATAAGCTCTCGAAGGCCGGGCTGCGCGTCGCGCTGGATGATCGCAACGAGAAGGTCAATTATAAGATCCGCGAAGCACAGCTTCAGAAAATACCCTATATGCTGATAGCGGGCGACCGCGAACAGCGCAGCGGCTCTGTCTCCGTGCGCAACCGCTTTCACGGCGATGAAGGGGTCTTCCCGCTGGCGGAGTTCATGGCCAGGGCCTCGCAGCTTGCCGCTTCGCGGACTGCCAGGGAGTAACATTTTTTCCAGGAGGTACGTGAGAGACCTGAGAGTTAGAGTTAACGAGCAGATCCGGGCCAGGGAGGTCCGCGTCATTGACGAGAACGGGCAGCAACTCGGAATCATGCACCCGCGCGATGCCCAGCGCCTCGCCGAGGAGCGGGACCTGGACCTGGTTGAGGTCGCGCCCAACGCCCGCCCGCCGGTCTGCCGCATCATGGACTACGGCAAATATCAGTACCAGCTGAGCAAACGGGCGCACGAGGCGAAAAAGCACCAGAAGCAGGTGGTGGTCAAGGAGATCAAGCTCAGGCCGCGCACCGATGAGCACGATTACCAGTTCAAAAAGAACCATATCGTGCGCTTCCTGAGCGAGGGGAACAAAACCAAAGTCTCCGTGGTCTTCCGCGGGCGCGAAATGGCCCATACCGAAATAGGTCGCAACATGCTCAGCAGGCTGATAAGCGAGCTGAGCGAGCTGGCCGAGGTGGAAAAACCGCCGCACCTGGAAGGCTACGCTCTGGTCACGATCCTCGGGCCCAAACGGGTGAGAACGGCGGGCAGAGAGAAAACGGCATGAAAAGCCAGGAGCCAGAATATTGAGCGAGAGTGAGCAAGAGCAATGAGCAAGAGCGAGAGGGTCCCTCTTGCTCTCGCTCCCCCTCTTGCTCCTGTGGCTCGTATCTTGAAAGGAGTAATAGTTTTGCCTAAGCTGAAGACCAAGCGGGCGGCGCGCATGCGCTTTAAGGTAACCGGCGGCGCAAAGATAATGCGCCGGCACAGCGGGGCGCGCCATCTGCTCACCCACAAGCCGCGCCACCGGAAAAGAAGATTGACCCAGCCGGCCGAGGTCAGCCGTGCCGACCGCCGCCGAGTCAAACGGATGTTGCTGCTCGGATCTTAATCGAGAGCCGCTCGGTCCGAAACCGTAAACGGAAAGAGGTAACAAATGCCCAGAGTTAAACGTGGTGCCAGGAGGCGCAATAAAAGGAAAAAAATACTGCGCGAAGCTAAGGGCTACTGGGGTACCAAAAGCAAGCTCTATCGCGCGGCGCGCGAGGCCGTCATGCGCGCCCGCCGGTTCGCCTACCGCGACCGCCGCGCCCGCAAGCGCGAGTTTCGCAGCCTCTGGATAGTACGAATTCGCGCTGCCGCCCGCCAGCACGACCTCTCCTACAGCAAGTTCATCGGAGGCCTGAAAAAGGCAGGGGTCGCTATCGACCGCAAGATAATAGCTGAACTGGCAGTCCGCGACAAGGAGGCCTTCGCCCGCCTGGTGGAAAAGGCTAAACAGTTCGTATCCTGATGTCAACCGAAATTAAAGAAGCGGAAATATATAAGCAGTTCATCCAGGAGCTCGAACGTGCCTCCAGCCTGCAGTCGCTCGGCGCCCTGCGCGACCGCTGGCTGGGACGCGAGCGCGGCGTCGTGCCGCTCGAGATCAAAAAGCTGCCCGAGCTTGCGCCCGAGGAGCGGCGCGAGCAGGGACGCCATCTTAACCTGCTCAAAGAAGAGATCGAACGCCGGCTGGAGGAAAAACTGGCTTTACTGAAACAGGAGGAGGCGCGCGCCCGCCTCGCGCTCGAGGCGGTCGACGTCACCCTGCCCGGCCACCCCTACCCGCTCGGCCACAAACACCCGGTGCGCATGGTCCAGGAAGAGATAGAAGCTATCTTCGCCAGCATGGGCTTTACCGTCATCGAGACGCCGGAGCTTGAAGACGAATTCCATAATTTCGAAGGGCTCAACATGCCTAAGGACCATCCGGCGCGCGAATCGCAGGATACCTTCTACATACGGGAGAACCTGCTGCTGCGCACCCACTGCACGCCGATGCAGGTCCACTTCATGACCAATAACAGGCCGCCGCTGCGCGTGGTCGCTTCGGGCAAGACCTACCGCCGCGACAACCCCGATGCCACCCACTCGCCCATGTTCTTCCAGAACGATGGGCTGGTGGTCGATGAGCATGTCACGCTGGGCGACCTGAAGGGGACGCTCGAGGCCTTCCTGAAACGACTCTTTCGACCGGATATTAAAGTCCGTTTCCGTCCGAGCTACTTCCCCTTCGTCGAGCCGGGGGCCGAGGTCGATATAAGCTGCATCTTCTGCCGCGGCGCCGGCTGCCGCCTCTGCAAGCAATCCGGATGGATCGAGATACTGGGCGCCGGTATGGTCCATCCTAAGGTCTTCCAGGCAGTCGGCTACGATCCGGAAAAATACACCGGGTTCGCCTGGGGAATGGGGATCGATCGCATCGTGTTGCTCAAATATGGCGTGGACGACATCCGTCTCCTCTACGAGAACGACCTGAGGTTCCTCGCGCAGTTCCCATGAAGATAAGCTTCAACTGGCTGAGAGAGCTGGTGGCGGTGGAGGTCGAGCCGCAGGAGCTGGCCCGGTCGCTGACCATGGTCGGGCTTGCCGTCGATTCGGTCTCCGAAGCAAACGGCGACTTTATCCTGGATATAGATGTCACCTCCAACCGCCCCGATTGTCTGAATCACCTCGGCGTGGCGCGCGAGGCCGCGGCGATCTATGGCCTCGAGCTGCGGGCGCCGCGGGCGCCCGAGCCTTCGGCCTCGGGAGAGCGGGTTGACTATTCGGTCGCGATCCGAAACAGCCGGCTCTGCCGCCGTTACAGCGCGCTGCTCATCTCCGACATCACGGTCGCTCCCTCGCCCGAATGGATGCGGCGCCGGCTGGAGAGCCTCGGCATGCGCCCGATCAACAACATCGTCGATATCACCAATTACGTGCTGCTCGAGTTGGGGCATCCGCTGCACGCCTTCGATTTCGGTAAGCTCGCGGGCGGCAAGATCATAGTGCGGGCGGCGCGCCGCGGCGAGCGGATCGTCACGCTCGACGGCGTGGAACGGCAGCTCGATCCGACCATGCTGGTGATCGCCGACGCCGAGCGGCCGGTTGCCGTGGCCGGAGTGATGGGCGGAGCGGAGAGCGAGATCTCCCACGGCACCTGGCGGGTCCTGCTCGAAAGCGCATACTTCGATCCGATTTCGGTCCGCCGCACCGCTAAGAAGCTCGGCCTGAGCACTGAAGCTTCGTACCGCTTCGAGCGGGGCGCGGATATTGAAGCGACGGTGAAAGCGATCGCGCGCGCGGCCCAGTTGATATGCGAGATCGCCGGCGGGCGCGCCTCGGGCGATCTGACCGATGTTTATCCGCGACCGCGCAAAGCAAAGCCGATCACCTTGCGCTACGAGCGCACGCGCGGTTTGATCGGCGCCGAGGTCAACAAGACATTCGTCGAGGAGATACTGCGCAGGCTCGAGTTCGAGGCACACGAGGCGCGGCGGGGCGTCTGGCGCGTGCTGGCGCCCAGCCACCGCGTCGACATCGAGCTGGAGGCGGACCTGATCGAAGAGGTGGCGCGGCATTACGGCTACGACCGCGTGCCGGCCAGCCTCCCCGCCGGCACGGCTGTGGGCAGGTTCCCGCACGACCGGCGCGCCGAGGATAGCGTGCGCGAGGCGCTACGCGGGCTGGGCTACAGCGAGGCTGTCTCTTTGAGCATGGTCAGCGCCGATGAGGAGAAGTTGTTCAGGCCCCCGTCGGGAGAGCCGATAGAGCCGCTGTCGATCGCTAATCCCATTTCGGAGGTCGATAGCACGCTGCGCACCAGCTTGCTGCCCGGGCTGCTGCGCGCCGCCGAGCGCAACTTCAATCACGACGTAAGAAACGTCAGGCTTTACGAGCTGGGCAAGGTCTACTTCTCCGAGAACGGCGAGCCGTGCGAGGCTAAATCGCTCGGCCTGATCCTGACCGGAGATGTCACCGATCTCGGCTGGCAGGAAAAGCCCCAGCCTGTGAACTTTTTCCATCTCAAGGGCGCGCTCGAAGGGTTGTTCCGGCGCCTGGGGATAGAGGGGATCGAGTTCCAGCCGGCGCGCGATATCCCGTTCCTGCACCCGCACGTAGCAGCGGCGATCAGCCGCCGCGGCCTGGCCATCGGCCGCCTGGGACGACTGCACCCCGAGCTTGAAGAGAAATACAAGTTCAAGCAACCGGTCTTCCTGGCCGAAGTCGATATCGAGCGCCTTCTTCCCATATCCCATCCGGAAAAGCTCTTCGAGAGACCGTCTCGTTTTCCCGCCACTTATCGCGATGTCTCTTTTCTCGTTGACAACAGCGTCGAATATAGTAAAATCGAGCGGGCGATTTTAAGCGCCGGCATCGGGGAGATCGTCGAGGTAAAACCCTTCGATCTCTATCGCGGAGCGGGCGTGCCGGAAGGAAAGAAGAGCTTGTCGTTGCGCCTCAAGTACCAGGGGCGCGAGCGCACGTTGACCCAGGAGGAGATAGCGGAGTTGCACGCCCGCGTGATCGAGCTGCTGCGCGAGAATTTCGGCGCACAGCTCCGCTAAGACCGTTAGTCCTGAGTCGCGAGTAGAACTTAATTTCGACTTACGACTAACGATTCACTAATAGGTATGTCCAAGATAGCTGAGTCCTCCTGCCTGGAGAAGCTCGACCTTTTGGAAGAGAAGGTTCGCCGCGCGGCTGAGACCTACAGCTCTATCGCCGAGGAGAACAGGCTGCTCCGGCAACAGCTGGAGGCCTTGCGCCGCGAGCTGGGCGAGAGCCGAAACCACATAGAACGGCTGCTGGCGGAGCGCGAGGAGGTCAAGGCGCGCCTGAGGCGCCTGCTCGAAATGGTGCCTGAAGTGGGAGCCCGAGGCTAGACTCATCTCGCAGATGAGGAGGCTCTGGTGGAAAAGGCCACATCTGTTAAGATCTTCAATCGCGAGTACAACATCAGGAGCGATGCGGAGAGCGAATACATCGAGAAGCTGGCCTCGCTGCTCGACGGCAAGATGAGGCGGGTCGCCGAGCGCACCTCATCCGCCGATGCCCTGAAGCTGGCGATACTGGCCGGGCTGGAGCTGGCTGACGAATATTTCCATGCCCATCAGCGATTGGAGGAACTCGAGTTGGAGGTCTCCCGCCGCAGCGACCGCTGCTCCGAAATCCTCGATAAAATCCTGAAGTAGCGAGCGAGTTCGTCGCAGCGAACAGATGGCCCGCCGCTGCGCCGCTCTGCGCTGTTAATTTGTTAAAATGGAAACATGGCCGAAGTTATCAGGGTTCTGGCGATAGGAGACGTTGTGGGCAGGCCCGGCCGGCGCGCCATCCGCGAGCTGCTGCCCACTTTGGTGCGCGAGCGCCATATCGACTTCGTCATCGCCAATATCGAGAACGCGGCGGCCGGATTCGGCATCACGCCCGAGATAGCCGAAGAGCTTTTGAACCTGGGCATCGACGTCCTGACCAGCGGCAATCATATCTGGGACAAGCGCGATATACTTCCTTACATCAGCCGGCAGCCGAGGCTGCTGCGCCCTTTGAATTACCCGACCAACAATCCGGGCTTTGGCTCGTTTGTCGGCGAAGCCAGACGCGGCGGAAGGGTCGGCGTGATAAACGTCCAGGGACGGGTCTACATGCCGACCAACGATTGCCCTTTCCGCAGCGCCGATATCGAGATAGCGCGATTGCAAAAAGAGACCCCTGTTATAATCGTCGATTTTCACGGCGAGGCGACCTCGGAGAAGGTCGCCTTCGGCTGGTATGCCGATGGGCGCGTATCGGCGGTCTTCGGCACCCACACTCACATCCAGACGGCGGACGACAGGATACTGCCGAAAGGAACGGCTTACATAACGGACGTCGGCATGACCGGTCCCTATGAATCGATAATCGGCATGGTGATCGAGCAGTCGCTGGAGCGATTCCTCACCGGCATGCCGGCGCGCTTCGAGCCGGCTAAACGAGACATCAGGCTCTCGTGCGCTTTGTTCGAAATCGACGCGCAGAGCGGGCGCGCCCTCTCGATCGAGCGCATGCAATTACCTCTGCTCGAATAAGGGTTCTGAACAGTTGAGAGAAATCTGGACATATATGGACAAGCAATGAAAATCAGGTGCTGTCCCTTGGAAACCTTGATAAAAGTCATTGGATCGGCGGAACTCTATAATTCAACAGTTCTTCCATTGACCAAACATGATCCGTAATACCAGCCACCATTGCTGGCGTGCGCGCAGACCAGCGCTGCTTACTTCCGTGCACTCCCTTGGTTGGTAAGCGAGAGGGTAGCTCTGCCTTTAGGGCATCATGCGGCCGGACAAAATGATAATAAGCAATTGCCAAGTTCAGTTGATTCTTTAACGGTTGTAAGGCTTTAGAAAAACCGTTCGTCTTGCGCGTCAAGCGTCGGGAACCTTGTCGCAGATTCAAATTGTCTCGTTCTACATAGCTGGTATTAATGGTTTGGCTTACAGGAGATTGCTCCAGCAAATGGTTAATGGCCGGTTTGGATCCGAATACGATCCACCTTCACCACACGTCCCTGTTGGCGCGTCTTGACTACCACAGCATACTGGAGTTGCGGCGGCGCTATCTTGATCGGTTTTGGAAAACGTCCCCCCATACCTTTGCGCGCCGGTTGGTGCCAGACCCCATAATGCTCTAGCAGAGCGGCCGCGTAGTGCGGCAGCTCATCGCTGGTAAAGAACGGAACCTGTCCATCACTTCGCTCTTTAACCAAGCGAATCAACTCGTTGGCGTTTTCCTGTGTGCGTTTACCTGCAATAAAAGCGGGTATTCGGTCTGGCTTCAAAACAGACCCATGCCCAAGCATCACCATGCTAGCAACTCAAGAAAATCAAGGTTGCATTCTTTCTTGTAAATGAACGTCCACAGCTCATCAAGCTGGCACTCCCTCAGAGGAAGACCTTTAAACAGATGGTTCATTAATCGTTCGCAATGCGGCCCCACTCGGTTCAGCCACAACCCAACGGTATCCTTCTCGCGGTCAAAAATGCGACCCGCCGCTCGGATACTCAGTCCTTCAGCCAGAGCCTTCATGGCCGAAGTAATTACTGACTCCCCCATATACAGCCCGAAAAGCGCCGTTCCGGTTCGCATACTAAAGTAATGCCCACAACGCTTGCATCCATACTGCGGTATTTTACCATTGCTGGTTCCATTCCGAATGATATTTTCCTGGCCGATCTACCGTATTTTGAGCAGGCTCGGTTATTGCAAAATAAGTTCGTCGTATCCATACCATCTCCCCTCAATGGGTTGCAATTTCTTATGGTATGGATACTTATTCAAGTCCTCTAACCTGCCTCCTGGCTGACTCTCATCAAGGTTTCCAAGGGCCACCACCAAAATAAGACTAATACTAAAGTATAGGTGACTGAAAAGGCAAAAAATACTTGCCTTATTTCACGAGTGCTCGATCGTGAGAAAGCCATTCCCTATTGCCGCGCTGTAGACAGCGCGACTCCAGCAAAATAAAAGGAAGACTGTCTATTTAGTCAGGTCTGCTACGAATTTCTCTTTATAAAGCAGCTTGACAGGCTGATCGCCGAGGTCGATCTCGCGCTCGAAAGTGAGCTCGCGCTCGACCGAGCGTCCGGGCGTCAGGAGAACGTCCTGGAACATGCGACGTTTCTTCCTGTCCTTTTCCGCCTCGTAGGGATCGTTGCCGAGATAGGCGGACCAGCGGATGGGCCTGTACATTAACTTTTCCCCGTTGGGCAGGGCGAGGGAGAAATCGGAGAGCTTGAGGTCGATGGTCATATTCGAACGATTCCTGATCTCGACGCGTAGAATTCCCGGCGCGTAGTCGTCAGAGCCCTCCTCCAGCACCTTTATCTCCAGCCCATCGACCCGCGCCGTCCCCTGCTTGACCCCGTTGACCTTAACCTTCTTGGAAAAAATAAGCGCAGCCTGGGCGAAGGCCACAAGGTGAACATAAACCAGCGCTGCGATCAGCAGTCTCGCGATCATAGTTTCGATATAATTTAACCGCAGAGAAATATCTCCGCCTGCTCTGCGGTCAATTTTTTCCTCGCGAACTAATCCTCGACCACCGTCTGGCTCTGCTCGCGCATGAACTGTGCTACGTAATAAGGCCCGAGGGCCCCTTTGCCGCTCGAGCCGCTCGCCTTCCAGCCACAGAAGGGCTGCACGCCGGGCCAGGCTCCGGTGGTGGCGCCGCCGCGCCGGTTGGCATAGAGCACGCCGGCCTGCATCTGGTCGAAGAACTTCTTTATTTCTTCATGGTCCTCGCTGAAGATGCCAGCGGTCAGCCCGTACTCGGAACGGTTGGCCCACTCGAGCGCCTCGTCGAGCGAATCGACCTCGGCCACCACCAGTATCGGCACGAAGAGTTCATCGCGGAAGAACTTGTGGTCTTTGGGCAGGCCATCTATGATCGTCGGGGCGGCGAAGTAGCCGTGATCGTAAATGCCTCCCTTCAGCGCCTCGCCACCGATTAAGACGCGGCCGCCATCCTGGCGCGCCGCCTGCACGTACTGCTGGTAATTTTCATACGCGCGCTGGTTGATCACCGGGCCCATGAAGGTGTCGCGCTCCAGTGGGTCTCCCACCTTGATCCCCTTGGTCCTCTCGACCAGCGCCTCTACGAACCGCTTCTTTACCCGCCGGTCCACATAGACGCGCGAGCAGGCACTGCACTTCTGTCCCTGATAGCCGAAGGCCGAACGGGCCACCCCTTCCACCGCTTTCGCGAGGTTTGCGTTCGCCGTCACGATCGCCGGGTTCTTTCCTCCCATCTCCGTGATGCAGGGGCGGGGGAGGCTCTCGGTGAACTTGCGAAACACCCAGGTCCCGACATCCTTCGATCCGGTGAAGACCAGCCCGTCGATATCGGGGTTAGTTACCAGCTCGTTGCCCAGCGCCTCGCCCGAGCCGGTGATGTAATTGAACGCGCCAGCCGGCAGCCCGGCCTCAGCGAAGATCTCGTAAATCTTAAGCCCGCAGTATGGGGTATCGCTTGCCGGTTTGAACACTACCGTGTTGCCGCCGAGCAGCGCGCCGGCGGACATGCCCGTGGCCAGAGCGAATGGGAAGTTGAAGGGGGCGATAACCGCCCACACTCCCCAGGGCTTTAGAATGCTCCAGGTCTTCTCTTTGCCCGAGGTGCTCAGGGGGCGCTCGAAGCCGTTGTTCTCTTCGAGCGTTTTAGCATAATAGCTTATCAGGTCGGCCGATTCCTCGACATCGCCGAGCGCTTCCAGCCGGCTCTTGCCGGCCTCCATGGCAACCAGCGCCGACAGCTCGAAGCGCTTCTCGCGGAAGAGGTCGGCGGCGCGGCGCATTATCCGGACACGCTCCTGCCAGGGCATCGAGCCCCAGACCGAGAAGGCCCTTTTAGCCGCGGCTACGGCGTCGCGCACGTCCTGAGCGACGGCGCGCTGAAAGTGGCCGAGCACCTGCCGCGTATCGGCCGGATTCACGTCGCGCAGCGTCTCGCGCCCGATGCGCGGCTCGCCGCCGACGTAAATCGGATGCTGCTGCCCGAGCTGCGATTTGACCGTCTCGATCGCCTGATCGAAAGCGCGATGGAGCTCCTCGCTCTGCGCTGCTAGAGTGGCGTAGGTTATCTTGATATCCTTTGCAACCGCCATGATCTTTTCCTCGCTATTAATTGAAGCTATCAGCAACTAGCCACCAGCTTTCAGCTGACCGCTGATGGCTGAGCGCTGATTTCATCTTCGCGTCCTCTGCGCTCAATGATACTACGCTGCGGCGGACCGGCGCAATCCATCAGAGCAGGCGGGCGAGATAGCGACCAGTATGCGATTGCTTGATGCGGGCCACCTCTTCCGGCGTGCCCGATGCGACAACGCGCCCGCCGCGCTCACCCCCTTCCGGGCCGAGGTCGATGATCCAGTCGGCGGTCTTGATCACCTCGAGGTTGTGCTCGATCACGAGGAGCGAGGCCCCGGCGGCTATGAGCTTATTGAACGTCGAGAGGAGCTTCTGGATATCATCGAGATGCAGCCCGGTGGTCGGCTCGTCGAAGATGTAGAGGGTTTTCTGCAGGTCGCTTCGGCCCAGGTAGTAAGCGAGCTTGATGCGCTGCGCCTCGCCGCCCGAGAGCGTAGTCCCAGACTGCCCGAGGCGCAGGTAACCGAGGCCGACGTCGTCGAGCACCTTGAGCTTGCGCACCAGCCGCGCGCTCGAGGCGAAAAAGGCGAGCGCCTCGCGCACGGTCAGGTTGAGCACTTCGTGGATGTTCTTGCCGCGATACTTGACCTCGAGGATCCCCCCTTTGTAGCGCGTCCCCTTGCACTCCTCGCAGGGGAGTTCGACGTCGGGGAGGAACTGCATCTCGACCGTCACCGTGCCGCTCCCCTGACAGGCCTCGCAGCGCCCGCCCGGGATGTTGAACGAAAAGTGGCCCGCCGAGTAATTGCGCGACTGCGCATCCTTGGTCGCGGCAAAGAGCATGCGTATATCGTCGAACGCTCCGATGTAGGTAACGGGATTGGAGCGCGGCGTTTTGCCGATCGGCGTTTGATCGACTAGGACCACTTCGGAGATGTGCTCGGCGCCGCGAATCGCGCGGCAGTTGGGGGGCTGCTCTTTGGTCGGCCCTTTTATCTTCAGCAGCCCGTTATAGAGGACGTCGTGCACCAGGGTCGATTTGCCCGAGCCGGAGACGCCGGTGACGCAGACCATCATGCCGAGCGGGATGCGCGCATCGATGTTCTTGAGGTTATGTTCGCGCGCGCCGAGCACCTCGATCGCCGTGCCGTTGCCGCGCCGTCGAAATACCGGAACGGCGATGCGCAGCTCGCCCCGCAGATACTTGCCGGTTAGCGACTGCTTCGAATCCAGGAGCCCGTCGAGGCCTCCTGAATAGACCACCTCGCCGCCGTGCTCGCCGGCCCCGGGCCCGAGGTCTATCACGTGATCGGCGGCGCGGATGATCTCGGGGTCGTGCTCGACCACCAGCACCGTATTGCCCATATCGCGCAGATGGCGCAGGATCTCGATCAAGCGCAGCGTGTCGCGCACGTGCAGGCCGATCGAAGGCTCGTCGAGAATATAGAGCGTGCCGACCAGGGTCGAGCCGAGCGCCGTGGCCAGTTGAATGCGCTGCGATTCGCCGCCCGAGAGGGTGGAGGAGAGGCGGTCGAGCGTGAGATACTCCAGCCCCGCTTCGATCAACAGCCCCAGGCGCCGCCGAATCTCGTAGAGGATGCGGCCGGCGATTTGTATCTCGTGCTCGTGCAGCTTGAGCTTATCGAAGAAGTGCGCCGCCTCCTCGACGCCCATGCGGCAGACCTCGGTGATGCGCCGGTCTCCGACCAGAACGTCGCGCGCTTCGCGCCGCAGCCGCTCGCCGCCGCATTCGGGGCAGCGCGAGTAGCCGCGATAGCGGCTCAGGAACATGCGCACGTACATCTTGTACTTCTTCTCTTCGAGAAGATCGAAGAAGCCGAGCACGCCGGGGAAGCCGTCGATCCCCTCGATCACCAGCTTCTTGTGCTCGGGAGACAATTGCTCGAAGGGCACATCGAGCGGGACTCCGCGGCGCTGCGCGATATCGCGCAGCCGCGACTGAAAGCCCCGGTAGCGCGGCTTGGTCCAGGGCTCGATGGCCCCCTGCGCCAGGGTCCGGCTCTTGTCGGGTATCACCAGGTCGAGGTCGAGGCCGATGGTGTTGCCGAAGCCCTGGCAGCGCGGGCAGGCGCCGAAGGGATTGTTGAATGAAAAGAGCCGCGGCTCGGGCCGCTCGTATTGAATGGCGCAGTGCTGGCACTCGAAGCGCTCGCTGAACTTGAGCAGCAGTCCCTCGCCCTGCCCCGCAGGCAGGCGCGCGGCGCGCCGCTCGGTGAAGCGCTCCACTATGAATTTTTCCAGGTCGCGCCCGGCGTCCGGCAGCAGCAGTACCTGGGCGCGGCCGTTCCCCTCGCGGAAACAGGTCTCGAGCGAATCGACCAGCCGCTGGCGCAGCCCGCTTCCGATTTTCAGGCGATCGACCAGAAGATAGCCGTCGCGGAGGCCGGCTAATTTGGCTTCGGGCGAGTCGAGTTCCAGGACGCGCCCGCGCACGAAGAGCCGCGTGTAGCCCTGGGCGCGCAGATAATCGATGAATTCCGCCGCGCCTTCCTGCCGTATGGCGGGAAGCGGAGCGAGCAGGTAGAGGCGAGTCCCCTCGGGCAGCGCCGCGATGAGGTCGGCGGCGCTCTCGGGAGAGTCGGCCGACACGCGCCGGCCGCACTGCCGGCAGAAGGTCTTGCCTATACGGGCATAAAGCAGCCGGAGGAAATCGTAGATCTCAGTTACCGTGCCAACCGTCGAGCGCGGATTGCGCGAGGCGCTTTTCTGGCGAATGGAAATGGCCGGGCAAATGCCGGAGATCTCATCGACCTCGGGACGCTCGATCCGCTCCAGGAACTGCCTGACGTAAGCGGAAAGCGACTCGACGTAGCGACGCTGGCCCTCGGCGTAAATAGTATCGAAGGCCAGGCTCGATTTGCCCGAGCCGGAGACGCCGGTCACAACCGTGAAGGAATTGAGCGGAATTTCCAGCTTGATGTTCTTGAGGTTGTGGACCCGTGCCCCGCGTACGATAATGCTTCCCGACATAACTAACGCTCCGGCCCCGAGGGGGCTTCAGCGGGGAGCCTGCACTGGTTTTAAACTTACTAGTTTATGGCCGAACCGGCCTTTTGTCAAATGCGGAAAGAGAGGAGCTAGAAGCTAGGAGTTAGAAGCTAGAATAAATACATGTACTGAATTGCCACACCACCAGGCCTGTAGCTTCATCGAGATTAATCTCCTAGCTCCTAACTTCTAGCTCCTAGCTCCTCATTGTTGACACTGACATTAAGGGCATGATTTAATGGAATTAACTGATGCCTGAGGTGGCGACCTGCCCCGGCAAGGAGGGCTGGCTCAGACATGAACGAAAAGAACATCGAGGTCCTGCTGGTCGAGGACAATCCCGACCACGCCTACCTCATCAGCCGGACCCTGCGCGAGGCCTGCGACCGGGTTGCGGTCAACGTGGTCGAGGACGGCGAAAGGGCGATCCATTATATAAAGAACCTCGGCCCCTACTGGGACCGACCGGCGCCGGACCTGATCCTGCTCGATATCCGCCTCCCCAAGCGCGACGGCCTTGAGGTGCTGGCCGAGCTGAAACGAAGCCCGAATTACCGTTCCATCCCCGTGATCTTAATTACAAGCTCGAGCCGCGAGGTCGATATGCTCGCCGGCTACGACCTGGGGGCCAACAGCTACATCATCAAGCCCGACGTTCCATCCGACCTTGTGGAGAAGCTGAAGACCATCGCAGCCTACTGGCTCTGCGCCAACGACCTGCCGCGAGATTAGAGGGAGCGCGCACGGCTCCCCTTCGATTCCCGCGCCCGCGCGTTTAATTGCTTCGATGCCGCAGCGGTGCTATCTTAACTGTTGCATCTATTCGAGGGGACGAACTATGCCCAGGAACTGGAAGCCCTTCATCAGGAGCACCATCGATAGGATGATCGAGGAAGGCTACGATAGCTTCAGCGTGGCGGATGACTTCGACGTTGACGGGAGCGAGATCAGCTTCGATGACGCGGTCCGCATGGCTACAACTTACCTCGATGAATTGGGCCACGAATACGAGGTCATCGGCCAGGGGAAAGATGCCCGGATCCGATTGAAGTGAAAAAAAGAGCCGGGTAGAAAAGCCGTGAATGGCGAATCTTAACCGAAAGGAGAGCCTATTCACGACGTCCTGGTTTTATGGGCAGTGCGGGTTCGATTTAACTCATGATGCATCTTGCTTTGCTCTTATTTTTTCTTGTAACTTCCTCCGCGCTGGCCGCGCAGCAGGCCGGCCAATCGACCTCATCTGGAGGCGAGGCGGTTCTGGAGCTGCCGGACCTGAGCGGTCGCAGGCAGAGCTTGGCCGATTATCGCGGCCGCATCGTCGTGCTCAATTTTTGGGCTACCTGGTGCGTTCCCTGCCGCGAGGAGATGCCGATACTGGTTTCGCTCCAGCGCCGCTACGGCGAACGTGGCGTCCAGGTGATCGGAGCTTCGGTCGATTGGGAGAGCAGTCGGCAGGAAGTCGCTCGCTTTGCGCAGAAGATGAAGCTCAACTTTCCTGTTTGGGCAGGCGCAACAGTCGCCGATATGCAGCGGCTTGGCCTCGGCACCGCCTTGCCGGCAACGGCAATAATAGGCCGCGACGGCACGATCGCCGCGCGCATCCTGGGAATAATAGACCGCGACGATATGGAGGAGCGGGTCGAGTGGCTGCTCGGCGACCGTTCTTCTCTCGCTCCGCCTGCTCTTATCGATAATATCGAGAAGCATCAGCACGATCACGAGCGCGAGGGCGCGGGGGGCGATGGTCATGAGCACAGGGGCGAGGAAGAGCACGAGCACGCGCCGGGGCTCGAAGGGGCATCGACTGTGCCGAGCTGACCGCTTTGACCGGGCGAGGGCCGCGCGGTCAGCGGGGCAGCGGAGACTAGGATCAGGCATCGATGGACGCTGGGGGTGCGCGCCATAGCCAACCAGATACCGCGCGCCAGCCTGCGCACCACGCTGACTTACAAACTCCTGCCCGAGCTTTCGGCCGGCATCGAGTACAACCCGCGCGCCGGCAAGGCGAGCCCGCTGGCCAACTGGCTCGCCGTCTCCGAGACCAGGCGCCGGCCGGCGCTCATGCTGGGCACAAGCTCTGATCGCATCGGCACGCCGTCGGGTCAATCGTTCTACGCCACCCTCAGCAAAAACCTGCGCCGCGAAACTGCCCTGCCGATTGCCCCATACGTCGGCGTTGCCTACGGAACGTTCGAGGACCGCCTGCGCCCGATAGGCGGGCTCAACGTCGGGTTCGTAGAAGAGCTGACCGCGCTGGCCATCTTCGATGGCGTGCACCTGCACTACCTGCTCAACTTCTCATACCGCCAACATGTGCTCTCATTTATACTGGTGCGCGGACGCCACCCGGGCGTAAGCTACAGCGTTTCGTTTTAGTGCTCAGCAGCCAGCCCGCAGCTCGAGAGCGGTCCGGAGCGATTTTAACCCGGATGTATGGTAACTGGGCGCCTGGACCCTTTGCGCGAACAAGATGCTCGAGATGCAGTCGAGTCTTAAGTTCTAGGCAACATATTGTGAGCGACTTTTTGGTTGGCGGCCATGCGCTCTGCTTTGCTGACAGGCTGCATACACGGGATCGCGGCTACTACAGGAGATATTTCCCAAAGCTCATCGTCCTGGAGTAAAAAACGGAAGCCGCGACATCTTAAATTTGGATGTATGGTTTAACCAGATATTCTTTCGCCCCGCTCCCCTAGTAAAATCTTCAGCCCACTTTGCGGGCATAAGAGGCGAACTCAGGCCTTTTAAAACTGCTATAGAACTATCGAATCCTAAAGGTTTCAGGGGAGTCCTCTAAACCCTGGCGGACCGGCAACTGTTCTCCCTTGACCGCAGGGGCGTTTAGCACATAAAATTGCCCAACGTATGGCCGATAATTTCCTTTGATCGGATCAGAAACCTTACGTTCTCACCAGGAGAGGACTATGCATGCCTATAGATTGCGCCCGGTACTGTTCATCGCTCTGTTCTGCCTCGCCGCCGCCTTAGGCGCCGCTCCAGCCCAGCGCCGCGCGCCGGCAGGCGATGGCAACTTCTCCGCAGATGCCGCCCTGTTCGAGCATCTCGAATGGCGCAGCATCGGCCCGGCGATCATGGGAGGGCGCGTCGCGGACGTGGAGGGCGTTGCGGGCAACCCTAATATCGTCTACGTCGCGACCGCCTCGGGCGGGCTCTGGAAGACGGTAAACGGAGGCATCAGCTGGACTCCGATCTTCGAGCGGCAGAACACTATCTCCATCGGGGATATCGCCATCGACCCGAACAACCCGGATGTGATCTGGGTGGGAACGGGCGAGTCCAACACCAGAAACAGCGTCTCCTTCGGCGACGGCGTATATAAATCGACCGACGGCGGCAAGAGCTGGCAACACCTGGGACTGAAAGAGAGCGAGCATATTTCCCGAATCGTCATCAACCCCAGCAACACCGATGTTGTCTACGTTGCAGCCCTCGGACATGCTTTCGGCCCTAACCAGGAGCGCGGCGTCTTCATGACCGAGGATGGCGGCAGGAGCTGGCAGAAGGTCCTGTATATCGACGAGGAACATGGGGCGTCCGACCTCGATATCGATCCGTCAAACCCCAATATCCTTTATGCCGCCATGTGGCGCTTCGAGCGCAAGCCCTGGACCCACAAGAGCGGCAGCGAGAAGGGCGGGGTCTACAAATCGGTTGACGGCGGACGCACCTGGCGTAAGCTGACCAACGGCCTGCCCAAGCTGCTCGGTCGCATCGGGGTCAAAGTGGCGCCGAGCAACCCGAACGTAGTCTATGTGATAGCCGAGTCGAAGGAGGGGACCCTCTTCCGCTCCGACGACCGCGGCGAGAGCTTCCGCCAGGTCTCTAAAGAGGACAAGATCGTCTCGCGCGGCTTCTATTACAGCGACCTGCGGGTAGACCCTCAAGACGAAAATCGCATCTATGCCCTTGCTACCAACCTGTTTGTCTCGATCGACGGCGGGCGCAACTTCAGGCGCATTTCGAGTCGAACCCACAGCGATTATCATGCCCTCTGGATCGACCCTAAAAACCCGCACCGGATGTGGCAGGGGCAGGATGGCGGCATCGCTGTCTCTTATGACCGGGGGGAAAATTGGGAATACGTGAACAACATCCCGCTCGGCCAGTTTTACCAGGTATATGCCGATAACCGGCTCCCATTCTATTACGTGAGCGGCGGGCTGCAGGATAACGGCACCTGGACCGGACCGAGCCGCACCCGCGAGCCGGCGGGAATATTGAACGACGACTGGCGTATGGTCAGCTTCGGCGACGGCTTTCACGTGGTAAACCATGCCGACGACCCGGACCTCTACGTTTCGGAATCGCAGGGCGGCAATATCGTGCGCACCGATATCCGAACCAGGGAGCAGCAGGTGATCAGCCCGCAGCCGCGGCGCCCCGATGGCAGTCCGGCCTCGGAGATGAAGTACCGCTTTAACTGGAACGCACCTATTGTGCTGTCGCCTCATGATAAAAACACCCTCTACTTTGGCGGAAACGTGGTCTTTAAATCGACAGACTTCGGCAAGACCTGGCAGGCAATCAGCCCCGACCTCACCACGAACGATCCGGAAAAGCTGAAGGATGCGGGCGGTCCGGTCTGGATCGAAAATTCCACTGCCGAGTTCTACTGTACTATCATCAGCCTGGCCGAGTCGCCGGCGCGGGCGGGAATCATCTGGGCGGGCACTGACGACGGAAACCTCCAGGTGACAAGGGATGCCGGCAAGAGCTGGACCAACTTGATAAAGAATGTTCCCGGCCTCCCGCCAAACTCTCCGGTATCCCACATCGAGCCGTCGCGCACTAGTCCCGACCTGGTCTACGTCTCGTTCGACCGGCACATGCTCGACGACTTCCGTCCCTATATCTTTAAGAGCACTGACGGCGGGCGCACCTGGACGGATATCTCGGGGAACCTGCCGGAGAAAGCTTACGTCTGGGTGGTGCGCGAGGACCCCAGGAACCCGAACCTGCTCTATGCCGGGACCGAGCTGGGGCTGTACGCTTCTTATACGGGCGGAAAAGACTGGATCAAGCTGGGCCTGAAGAACCTGCCGACGGTGGCGGTGCATGATATTCAAATCCATCCGCGGGAGAACGATCTCATCCTGGCCACGCACGGTCGGAGCATATGGATATTCGACGATGCGACGCCTATTCAGCAGATGACAAAAGAGGTCTTCGACAGCGAGGCGCACCTGTTCGACATCCGCCCGGCGCTGCGCTATGCCGCTCGCTTTACACGGTACGGCATGGGGAACAAGCCCTTTGCCGGACCCAATCCTCCATACGGCGCGCTCATCACCTACTATCTCAAAGAGAAGCCGGAGGAGAAAACTCCGTTCAAGCTCCAGGTCCTGGACGGGAGCGGAAAGGCAATCAGGGAATTGACCGAACTCCCCAAGGAGAAGGGGCTGAACCGTACCGCCTGGGACCTGCGCTATGACCCGCCGAGGCGGAGGCGCGAGCCGACCGAAGAGGAGAGGCGGGAAGCGGAGTTCTTCGGAGGACCTCGCGGGCCGCAAGTCCTGCCCGGCGTCTACACGGTGCGGCTGGTAATCGGAGACAAGAACCTGGAAAAGCGGGTGGAGGTACGGCTTGATCCTGCTCTCTCTGTTTCCGTGGCCGAGCTTAAGGCGCAGCACGACCATGCGCTCAAGCTGCGCGACAGGCAGTCGGCGGTGAACGATGCGCTCCGTGCGCTCGACAGTATCAAGGAGCAACTCAAACAGCTCGAGAAGACGGTGAAGAGCAGAATGAATAATGCCCCCGAGGAGTTGACCGAGGTGCTTTCCGACCACACCAGGCAGGTCGAATCGCTGGCCGGCCGATTGGCCCGCCCGGATGAGGCGCGTTCTATCGGCACGAGCGCGCGGCTCGGCGAGCGGCTGAGATCGCTGTTCAACAGCCTGGACAACACCAATGCCGCTCCCACCACATACCAGCTGGAATACTTCAAGGAGTTGGAGGCCGAATTTCAGGAAAAGATCAAAGAGGCGAACGCCTTTATTACCCAGACTGTCCAGAAGCTGAACGAGAGGCTGGCCAAACATCGGGTCCCGACCGTGCTGGCAGGAGAGCCGATCGAGCTGGAGTAAGTTAAAAGAGGAGCTAGAAGCTAGGAGTTAGAAGCTAGAATATTAATCTAGATAAAGCTACCAGAGTGGTGGTGTAACATGGTTGAAATATCAGAAGCAGAAAGGTTCTTCCCCTCCCGCCTTCCGCCTCACGGCCCTTATTCTAGCTTCTAACTCCTAGCTTCTAGCTCCTGACTTCTGGCTCCTTTCCCCTATTTTGCTGCCAAAAATTTCTTGACTGGCCGTTTTCCTGCCGGTAGAATCTAGCCAATGTTCATACGACTAACCTTGAATAATTCTCAAATCGGTGAGGAAGCCCGATGAAGCGTTGGATTACGGTTATTCTGGTTTGCTGGAGTCTCTTTATCTCGCTGGCGGCCGCTGCGCAAAGGAGCGACCGGCCGGCCAGGGCCACGCTGGCCATCGTCGGCGGCTACCTGATCGACGGAAACGAAGGGGCGCCGGTCCCTAATTCTCTGATACTGGTCGATGGAAATAAGATCGTCGCCGTAGGCCGGGTGGGAGAATTGCAGGTGCCGGCCGGAGCGAAGGTGATCAACGCCGAAGGGATGACGGTGATGCCGGGCTTGATCGATTCGCACGTGCACCTCATGATCGTCGGGCACGGCATTTACGACGAGTATTTTCCCAAATACAAGAACCGGCTGCGCGAGATAATGCCGATCTCAGCCAAGCAGCTCTTGATGCACGGCGTGACCAGCGCGCGCGACCTGGGGGCGCCGCTGGAAGATATCCTCTGGATGAGGGATGCGATAAACAAGGGGGAATATGTAGGTCCCAGGCTCTTCGTAACCGGCCCCTTCTTGCAGAAGACGCTGCCGCCCGCCGCTCCGCCTGCCTACGACTACAGCGTTCAGTCGTTCTTCCGGTGGACGGTGGACAACCCGGACGACGCGCGCGCCAAGACGCGGCGATTGATCGACGCCGGGGTGGATATGATCAAGCTCATTCAGATCGAGCAGATGAGCATGGATGAGGCCAGAGCGATCACAGGCGAAGCGCACAAGGCCGGTAAGAAAGTGGTGGCCCACGGCGGCAATCTGCGCGAGATCAGGATGTGCGTCGAGGCCGGCGTCGATGGCATCGAGCATATGGGCGCCGGGCTGAAGCCGGAATTCGAGGAGGAGAGCATCAGGCTCATGGCCGATCACGGGATGTATTACTGCCCGACGCTGATCGTCGGGACGATTTATGCCATCACCTCCGAGTTCCCGGAGCGCCTGGACAACCAGGAGCTGAAGGCAATGTTGCCGGCCGATATCTACGCCGACGTGCGCGCCTCGATCGAGAACTTCCCGCGGCTGAACTATTTCGCCAACTCCAAGCGGTCGATACTCACGTATCCGCGCAAGTTGCAGCAGCTCTACCAAGGCGGGGTGCGCCTGCTCGTCGGCACCGACTCCGGCACCCCGATGAACTTTCACAGCGAATCGACCTGGCAGGAGATGGACCTGATGGTCCGCTACGGTATGAACCCAATGCATGTGATCGCTTCGGCCACCAGGCTTCCCGCCCAGTTCCTCGGCAGGCCCCACGAGCTGGGCACGATCGAGCCGGGGAAACTGGCCGATATCATCGTGGTCGACGGCAACCCCTTGAGACACATGAGCGCGCTGAAGAACGTCGTGCATGTGATCAAGGACGGCAGGCAATATAAATAACGGGTGCCTTTTCGGATTGAAGATAATTTTCCAGGAGCCAGGAGCGCCGAGCGCGCTGAGAGGTGAAAAACATGAGAATCACGTGCCGCGTCAAAGGCGCCTGTTCGATGCTTGCGGCGTTGGTTTTGCTCTCTCCGATTCTCGCTTTCGGCCAACAAAAGGCCACGCTGGCCATTGTCGGCGGAAGGTTGATCGACGGCTACGGCGGTCCGCCCCTCGAAGACTCGGTCATCCTGATCGAGGGGAATAAGATCGCGGCCGTGGGTCGGGTCGGAGAGCTGAAGGTCCCCGAGGGGGTGAAGGTCATAAACTCCGAGGGGATGACGGTCATGCCGGGGCTGATAGATATGCATGTGCACTTTCTGGTGGTAGGGCATAACGATTACGAGTTCTGGTTTCCATATGCCCGCACCAGGAGCAAGGAGCTGTTGCGCCTCTCGGCCAAGATAATATTAATGCAGGGGGTGACCACGGTGAAAGATTGCTCGGGCCCGCTGCCGGATATAGTCGAGCTGCGGGATGCCATAAATCGAGGAGAGGTTGTGGGGCCGAGGGCCGTGGTAACCGGGCCGTTTCTGCAAAAGACCACCACGCCCGACCGCGACTACGTTTACTGGACGGTGAACGGCGTCGAGGATGCTAGGCAGAAGCTGAAGCGGCTGCTCGAGGCCGGCGTCGATCAGATAAAGATCGGCCAGGGGGCACAGCTTACTAAGGAGGAGCTGCATTTTATCGTCGCTGAGGCCCATAAGGCCGGAAAGCACGTCACGGCGCACGGCACAAGCCCCGAGGAGATCAGGGCCATGCTGGGCGCGGGCATGGACCAGTACGACACGCTGGAACACGTGGGCGGAGGCGTGGAGCCGGCTTTCGATGATGATATAGTCAAGATGCTAGTCAGGACCAGAGTGGGTCTGGTTCCGACGCGCATCGCTTCGGAGGGAATGGCACAGCTCGAGGAGTTTCCGGAGTTCCGCGACAACCAGAAATTGAAAGCCGATCTGCCGCCCGATATCTACTCGCTGGTCCGTAAATCTTATGAGGATTTCCAGAGGCACCCGCTCTTCGTCATGGGCAAGTTGACCAGGGAGCCGAGCCGGAAGAAGCTGAGGCAGTTGAAGGAGGCCGGTGCCAGGATACTCATGGGCACCGACTCGGGAACGCGCGGCAATCCCCACGAGCTGGCCGCCTGGCGCGAGATGGAGATCATGTCCGAGTTCGGCATGACCCCGATGGAGATAATCATGGCCTCTACCTACTGGCCCGCGGTAAACCTCCGTAAAGATAACGAGATCGGCACGATCGCGCCGGGCAAGCTGGCCGACATCATCGTGATCGACGGCGATCCCCTCAAACGCATAACCGACGTGCGAAACGTCGTCCACATCGTGAAAAACGGAGTGCAGTACAAGTAAGGTTATGAGGTTACAGGTAGAGCCCGCAGCTTTCCCCTCGCCGCTTGCGGAGTGGGCATAAAAGGGGTAAGACAAGCCTCTTCGGTCGATCACACGTTCTACCAATTTTCATAAATAGCAGCAATGGCCAAGGCGCGGCATGCTATACTATCCGTCTTGCTTTCGATCCGATAAATCGGGGGACCGATATGAGAAAAGCCTTGTTTCTGGTGCTATTTTTGCTCTACGGCGCCGCGCGGGCGCAGGATTCGGCTTTCCTTTCGGATGAGCTTTTCCGGCTTTTGAACAACGAGCTGTCGGGGGACATCGCTTTCGATCACGTGCGCCATTTGACCCGGTATCACGCGCCGAACGGCGGCTCGCGCGATTTCATGGCCGAGGCGGAGTGGATAGCGGCGAAGGCGCGCGAGTACGGCCTGGAAGACGTTCGCGTCGTCACGCAGAAATACCGCAGCCCGAGCTGGACGCCCCTGTCGGGCGAACTCTGGATGGTGGAGCCCGAAGAGATCAAGCTCGGCAGCTTCGCCGAGGCGGCCGTCTCGATCGCCGATTACAGCCGATCGGCGGACGTTACCGCCGAGCTTGTCGATGTCGGCGCCGGCGACTCGCCCGACGATTACCGCGATAAAAACGTCGAGGGAAAGATCGTCCTGGCACACGGCCGCCTCAGCCGCGTGATGGAGGAGGCGGTCTGGAAGCGCAAGGCCCTGGGCATTGTGGCCTACTCTACGGCGCGGCTGCTCGAACACCCCGACCAGATAGCATGGGGAAGATTGCAGCCGGAAAAGCCAGATGGCCAGAAGAACACCTTCGCCTTCAACGTCTCGGCGCGCACCGCGCTCTGGCTGAAGGACCGGCTGGCGCGGCGCCCCGAACGCGATCCATTCGTCGGCATTCGCGGCGAGGGCGAGGTGAAAGAGGGAGAGAGGATCAAGGTCCGCGTCGTGATCGAGGCCGAGTTCCGCGAGCCCTCGACCCAGGCGTTCGTGGAAGCCTATATCCGAGGCTCAAAATATCAGGACGAAGATATCGTGCTTACGGCGCACATGCAGGAGGAGAAGTTCTCGGCCAACGACGACCGCTCCGGCTGCGCCAACCTCCTGGAGATAGGCCGCGCCCTGGCGAAGCTGATCAAAGAGGGGAAGCTCCGGCGCCCGCTGCGCGATATCCGCTTCTGGTGGGTGAACGAGTTCTCCAGCGAATACCAATACTTCTCGGATTTCCCCGACGAGCGCGGGCGGATGCTGGTCAATATAAATCAGGACATGGTCGGGGCCAAGCAGAGCGTCGATTCGCGGTCGCAGCATATCACTCGCACCCCCTGGTCGCGGCCGAGCTTCCTGAACGATGTGGTTGAGAACATCGCGGCGATGGTCATCGACGGCAACAACTCCTTCCTGGCGGCGCGCCAGGCCGGCAGCCCGCAGCCCTTTTCCAGACCGGTCCTCTCGCGGCTCGGCACGCGCGAGCCCTTCGCGGCGCGCATCGTCCCCTATTTCGACTCCACCGACCATCATGTCTTCAACGACGCTATGATCGGGGTGCCGGGCGTGACGCTCACCAACTGGCCCGATGAGCTGATCCATTCGACCGATGACGATCTCTGGGCCATCGATCCGACGCAGCTCAAGCGCAACGCATTTATAGTAACCGCCGCTGCCCTCTATATCGCCGGAGCCGATGCAGACGAGGCGCCCGGCCTCGCCTCGGTGGTATACGCCGGGGCCAGGAGGCGCATCGATGAGGACTTCGCCACTGCGTTCCGGCTCTTGAAACAGAGCGCGCGTGCCGATATCATCTCCGCCTACAAGCAAGCTGCCAATCTGGTGCGCCAGGCCATTGCGCGCGAGGCGCGCGCCGTCGAATCGGTGGCGGTGTTCGCAAAACAGGGGAGCGGCGAGAAGCTGACCGCTGAACTGGCGGCGCGCCTGCGCGGCTCCGAGAAAGAGTACCGCGATGACCTGGCCCGATTTTATCGCGCCTTCGCCGGACAGGACCCGCCGGCAAGCTTTCCCTTGACGGAAAAGGAAAAACAGCTCGGCATGATGGTCGCAGAGCGAATCGGAACGGTCGCCGATTACGTCGAAAACCGCGAAAAAGTTAAACGGGTCAGGGGATTACACCCCTTGATGAGCTTCGAGATTCTGAACTTCGTCAACGGCGAGAACTCCGCGCTCGACGTCTATAACGCCGTGAGCGCTGAGGCCATCGCCGCCGGAGATTGGTATTACGGCAAAGTGACGCTCGAGCAGGTCGAGGAATACTTGAAAAACGCGGCCGAAGCCAAGCTGCTCAAAATCGAACAGGCGGCTAAAAACAGGAGCCAGAATATTGAGCGAGAGCAATGAGCAAGAGCGAGAGGGTCCCTCTTGCTCTCGCTCTCCCTCTTGCTCATCAGGAAGGGCCTGTGGCCTGTCGAACCGGCGGTTGATATAATTTGAAATAAAAATGGACCTATTCGAACAGCAAAGACCGGCTAAAGGCCCTTCCGCTAAACCCTCCTCTGTTCCTCTGGCCGAACGGATTCGCCCCTTGACCTTGGCCGAGTTCGTCGGACAGCAGCACCTGCTGGGCGAGGGGAAGCCTTTAAGGATTTTAATCGAGACCGACCAGGTCCCCTCGATGATCCTGTGGGGGCCGCCCGGCAGCGGAAAGACCACGCTGGCGCGCATCATCGCCCACCAGACTAAAGCCGAGTTCTTCCAGCTCAACGCGGTATCGTCGGGCGTGAAGGACGTGCGCGAGGTGATCGAAAGGGCCGAGGCTAACCGGAGACGCTTCGATAAGCGCACCATCCTGTTCATCGACGAGATCCATCGCTTCAACAAGGCCCAGCAGGATGCTCTTTTGCACAGCGTCGAGGAAGGTGTCATCACGCTCATCGGCGCGACCACCGAGAACCCATCGTTCGAGGTCATCCCGCCGCTCCTCTCGCGCTGCCGCGTCTACATACTCGAGCCGCTGGGAAAGGCCGAGCTGGAGAGCATCCTGGAGAGCGCCCTTGGCAAGGACCGCTTCTTGAAGGACCAGAAAATCGTCATCGGAGAGCGGGAACGGGCGCGCCTCATGCTCCTCTCGGGCGGCGATGCGCGGATGCTGCTGAACGGGCTGGAAATCGCGGTCCGCCTGGTCAAGCCCAACAAGACGGGGGAGAGAATTATAACGATCGAGGCGGTCGATGAGGCATTTCAACGCAAATATCCCAGGTACGATAAGGGGGGCGAGGAGCACTACAACCTCATCTCCGCCTTCATAAAGAGCATGCGCGGCGGCGACCCCGATGCTGCCGTTTACTGGCTGGCCCGCATGCTCGAAGGGGGCGAGGACCCCAAGTTCATTGCCCGGCGCATGATTATTTTAGCCTCCGAAGACATCGGCAACGCCGACCCTTACGCCCTCACGCTGGCGACCAGCTGTTTCGCGGCTGTGGACTATGTCGGCATGCCCGAGGCCCAAATCATCCTCTCGCAGGTCGCGGCCTATCTGGCTTCGGCCCCCAAGAGCAACGCGGCAATCGAAGCGATAAGCGAAGCCATGGCCGACGTGCGTAACCTGCCGAACGAGCCGGTGCCGCTCGACCTGCGCAACGCGCCGACCAGGTTAATGAGGGAGCTAGGGTACGGAAAAGATTACAAGTACAGCCACGAATATCCCGGCGGGTTCGTGGAGCAGCAATTCCTTCCCGATAATCTCAAGGACAGGACCTATTATCGCCCCAGGGACAGCGGGAGCGAGCGGGCCATCCGCGAGCGGCTCAACTCCTGGTGGAAGAAGAAGCAAAGATAAGGAACCAAGGGACAGGGGCCAGAATAAAGGCCGTGAGGCGGAAGGCGGGAGGGGAAAGAGAAACTCTATGCTTCTCTCATTTCACCCATTGCCACACCACCACCTCTGTAGCTTTATTGAGATTATTCTACTGGCTCCTGGCTCCTGTTTTATGGCTGAGGTTAAAAGGCAGCTGGAGGAGTTAGATCGCGGAAATGGAATTTTTTCTCCATGCCGTCGAAGGGCTCGCCATCGACTTCGACATAAGGATAGATGAAAAAGTTGAGCCTCTCCCCCTTCTGCGGCGGGTCTAGGAGGATGTCGCGCCCGATGGTGAAGAGCACGCGGTTTTCGTCGTGCGCGCCGAAGAAATAGTCGCGCTTGTCGGGGTCCTTGCTCGCCTCCGAACAATCGACCGGTATCCAGCCGTAACCATCGAGATAAAACTGCGCCCAGCAGTGATAGCCTGAGATCTCCCCCTCGCCCCTGGCGGCCGGCAGCGGGAACCCGATTTCGAACCTGGCGGGAATGCCTAGTGCCCGGCAAAAGCCTATGAAGACGGCATGAAAATCGGAACAGTTGCCCCGCTTCAGATCGCATGCATAATAGAGGTCGCCCCGACCCCACCCGGTCCCGCTCTTATCGTATTTTATGTTTGAAACGGTAAAGTCGTAGATGGCGCGCGCCTTCTCGAGCGCGCTCTCCTTGCCCCGAGCTGCTTCGGCGGCCAGCTGTACGACGCGCCCGTCGATCGGCACCAGGCGGTCGGGGAGCAGGAAGCGCTTGAGCAGCGGGTCGCGGCGGGAGGCGGCGGCAGGCCTGGCCTGCGCTGTATCTCTGCGCAGATGCTCTCTTCTTTTCACCTTGAACGTCAGGCTGAACCTTGCATCGCGCCTGGCCGGCTCAACTGCGGAAAAATAAAGCAGAGCGTTGCCATATTCCGGATCGCGGCGCAGCTCGTGCCGGTAATCGGAAACTATCTCGACGCGGCTGATCTCTTGATGGGCGTCGCTCTGCGGGAAGGGAATCCAGACCTCGACGCGACCGGCCTTCGCGGGAAGCCCTTCCAAGCTCGCCCGGTAAGTGAACTCGAATTCGCGCACGCGGGTGGCCGGGTCGAGCGGCCGGGCGGCATGAGAATTGATCAGGATAGCAAACGATATGGAGAACAATAGCAGAAAAGAAAACAACCCTAAGCTTCTCGGCCTCATATCAAATCGTCTCCCCCGGCTGCCGGGCATCGCGCCGGCTGCTCCGCTTCAAGCTCCTCACCTCTTGACCCAACTTTTTCATGTCTCTCGCGTTGCGCGAGGGATAACTTATCCCGAAAGTTTCTATGAGTCAAATAGTTTTTTCCTATGGATAAAGCGGCGAGCTATAGGAGGGCCGATTTCAGGCTTCCTTCAGCGCTGAGCGGGGGCAGGGCAAGCCCTGCCCCATATGTATCAAGTTAAGCCTCCTGGGCAGACTTGGAGCAAGAGTTGGTACGTATGAGGCTTGGTTTTCCGTTTGTTGATGCGACA
>FWPU01000623.1_pt1 | contig 113774 bp, 94 predicted proteins | sample 2228361 | NCBI WGS metagenome assembly FWPU01 (sample SAMEA103939777, study PRJEB20133) | metagenome | reverse complement strand
ACAACGCGAAGCGTTTGGAGTGCGGCAGCTTGCTGCCGCTTTCGGAAAGCGCCGGCCAGCCGGCGCACTCCAAGAGCTGGCGCGAGGTGCAAGCGGCTTGGGAAAACGCCGGGCATTTAGTCGTTTGGCAGGGCGCGCTCGGAGGGCGCGCCGCCTGATTCAAAAGGCTTCGGCGGGACGCCGAAGCCAGCAACTGGGACGGTTGCGCTCCCCGACAAATCGCGGCGGGCTGGGACAGCCCGCCCTACCGGCGATGAATTGCCCAACCCTCCGGTAGGGCGCGTTCTCCGAGTGCGCCGTTTCCCTTTTCCGCGTCCGCCGCGTGGACTGCGGGCCGGAATCCGCCAGGCTGGAAGCCTGCCCCTACGGGAGCGGCAGCCATCCGGGCGGCCGTGGAGAACAGCTTCCAGCCGCCCGGACAAAGGCCTGCCCCAACCGTCCCCTTCGCGTCTTCGCGTCTTCGCGCGAGTCTGTCCCCCGGCGGGTCAGGGCGCCCGCCCAGCGGTTGGCAGGGCTCGGCTGGGGATTGTCCCATCCCCGATGGTCGAGGGCGCGAAAGCACCCGCAGCGAGCCCGGAACAACAAGTCGGGCCCGGGGTGGCGATGAAGGACGTCCAGGAGGCCGAGCAACCTTTCCAAGAGCCGCCAAGAGCCGCATGGCGGGGAACCGCCCGATTTCATCTGAATCCTGTCCCGGAGTTCAGGCGGCCGGGGTGGACGGGTCGTGATCTCCGGCGTGCTGCTGCCGTTCCCACTCGGCGAATCGGGCGCTGAGTTCCTCCCAGCTTGCCCGCGGCGGTGGCGGACCTTTGACCCATTTCACCTGCCGCCCGCGCCAGAGGCTGTAAATGGCCGGGACGATCTCCAAGGTGAGCACCGTGGAAGTGATGAGGCCGCCGACCATCGGCGCGGCGATGCGCTGAATGGCTTCGGCGCCGGCGCCGCTGGCCCAGAGGGCGGGCAGCAGCCCGAGAAGGGTGGTGGCCACGGTCATGAGCTTGGGCCGGACACGTTGTACCGCGCCGTAGGTGATGGCCTCGAACAGGTCGTGCTGGGTGTGCATGCGGCCCGCGCTTTGCCACGCGTGAAAGGCTTCTTCAAGATAGATAATCATCACCGTGCCGGTCTGCGCCGCCAGTCCGGCCAGGGCAATGATTCCCACCCACACGGCCACGCTCAGGTGATAGCCCAGCAGCCAGAGCATCCAAAAACTGCCGGTCAGGGCAAACGGAACGGAGAGCAGGATGATCAGCATGGCCGGCACGCTCCGGAAGTTCAGATAGAGCAGCACGGCGATGAGAGCCAGGGTGAGCGGGGCCACCGTCCGCAGCCGCTCCCGCACGCGCAGCAGGTGCTCGAACTGGCCGGTCCACGCCACTCCGTAGCCCGGTTCGAGCAGGTCTTCCTCCTGCAGGACCCGGTTCACCGCCGCGCGGGCCTCCTCAAGATAGCTCCCCAGATCGCGTCCGGCCACGTCCACGTAGATATATCCCACGAGGCTCCCGTCCTCAGTTTTGATGAGAGGCGGGCCGGTGGCAATCCGAATGTCCGCCAGTTGTCCCAGGGGCACTTGGGCCAAGACGGGTTCCCCGAAGCGCGGCTCGTCCGACGCCCCGTTGCCGGAGCGGTCGGTTTCCATGGACGCCTCGGCGGTCCGGGAGGCCGTGGCCACCGGCACCAGCACCTGCTGGAGTTTCTCCGGGTCGTCGCGCAGTTCGCGGCTGTAACGCACGCTGATGGAATAGCGTTCGCGGCCCTCGATGGTGCGGTCCACCGGCATGCCGCCGATGGCGATTTCCACCTGTTCGAGCACGTCTTCGACGTTCAGGCCGTAGCGGGCGATCTCGGACCGGCGCGGGATGATGTCCAGGTAGTACGCTCCGCTGAGGCGCTCAGCGTAGGCGCTGCGCGTGCCGGGAATGGCTCTGAGCACCGGTTCGAGGCGCTCGGCCAGGCGGTAAATGCCCTCGAGGTCGGGACCGAAAATTTTCAAGCCCACCGGGGTGCGGATGCCGGTGCTGAGCATGTCTATGCGGGTCTTGATGGGCATGGTCCAGGCGTTAACCAGTCCGGGGTTGGCCAGGGTGGCATCCATCTCGGCCACCAGTTCGTCCCAGGTCAATGGGCGGGTGTCGGGCCAGACCCGGCGCAGGAGCCAGGCCAGTCCTTCCGGCACCCGGCCGGAATACCAGCGGGGCCGGGGCACGTGGCGCCACTCGTTTTGCGGCCGGAGCTGCACCACGGTTTCGAACATCTCCAGCGGCGCGGGGTCGGTGGCCGTTTCGCTGCGACCGGCCTTGCCGTGCACCGTGAGAACCTCGGGGAACTGCCGCAGCAGGCGGTTTTGGATCTGCATCAGACGCGTGGCCTCGGTGATGGAGACCGCGGGCAGCGTGGTGGGCATGTACAGGATGGTGCCCTCGTTGAGCGGGGGCATGAACTCGCTGCCCAGCCGCTGGTAAATCGGCACCGCGGACCCCACCACCCCGACGGCGAGGCCCAGGCTGAGCAGCCGGCGGCGCATCAATGCGCTCACCCACGGATAATACAGCCGGTGCAACAGCCGGCTCACCGGGTGACGGTGTTCGGGAATGACCCGCCGGCCGGTCATGAGCACGATCAGCGCCGGCCCCAGCGTAACGCTCAGCAGGGCGGCGGCGGCCATGGTAAAAGTCTTGGTGTAGGCCAGCGGTTTGAACAGGCGCCCTTCCTGGGCCTCGAGGGCAAACACCGGCAGGAAACTGACGGTGATGACCAACAGGGCAAAGAACAGCGGCCGGCCCAGTTGCCGGCAGGCACCGATGATGAGTTCGCGTCGCTGCGCGGGAGACAGTCCCGGCGGGGCGTGTTCAAGTCGTTTGTGGACGTTTTCCACCATCACCACCGCCTCGTCGCAGAGCACGCCGATGCTGATGGCGATCCCGGCCAGAGACATGACGTTGGCGGTCACGCCCAGGAAATACATCGGAATGAACGCCAGGCAGACGGCGATGGGCAGGGTGACGATGGCGCGGGCGGCGCCGCCCGGATCCAGCAGGAACAGCACCACCACCCCGGCCACGATGAGGCTCTCGGCCACGAGGGTGTGAGTGAGGGTGCGTATGCTGCGGTGAATCAGATCCGAGCGGTCGTACGTGACCACAATCTCCACGCCCGGCGGCAACGCGGGTCGGAGTTCCTCCAGCCGGGCCTTCAGCCGCTCGATTACGCGCAGCACGTTTTGCCCGTGGCGCACCACCACGATGCCACCCACCACTTCGCCCTCGCCGTTGAGGTCGCCCGCGCCGCGGCGCATGGCCGGACCGAGGGTGATGTTTTGCGCCACGTCGCGGAGCAGGATCGGTTGGCCCGCGGCGTCGGCGCCCACCACCACCTGGCGGAGGTCCTCGAGCGAGCGGAGGTACCCCCGGCCGCGGATGAGGTAGGTGGCGCCGAACCGCTCCAGCTCGCGCCCGCCCACGTCGTTGTTCGCGCGACGGATGGCCTCCACCAGCCGGTTCAGAGGCACCTGATAGGCGAGGAGCCGGTTCGGGTCCACCTCCACCTGATACTGCTTTTCGAATCCGCCGAAGGTGGCCACCTCGGCCACCCCTTCGACGCTTTGGAGCCAGTAACGCAAGTGCCAGTTCTGAAAACTGCGCAGGTCCGCCAGGTCGTGTCGGCCGCTGCGGTCCACCAGGGCGTACTGAAACCCCCACCCCACGCCGGAGGCATCCGGTCCCAGGGTGGGCGTGACGCCGGCCGGCAACTGGCCGGAGAGGCCCTGCAGATATTCCAGCACCCGCGAGCGCGCCCAGTACAAGTCCGTACCGTCCTCGAAAAGGACGTACACGAATGAGACGCCGAAAAAGCTGTGTCCGCGGACCACGCGCACGCCGGGCGCCGCCACCAGTCGGGTCACCAGCGGGTAGGTGATCTGATCCTCGACCAGTTGGGGCGACCGTCCCTCCCACTCCGTGAAGACGATCACCTGCGTGTCGGAGAGGTCCGGCAGGGCATCCAGCGGGGTGTGCCGCAGACACCACACCCCGGCGAGCGTCAGCGCGGCGGTGGCCAGGAACACCAGAAACCGTTGACGCGCGCTCCACTCGATGAGGCGCTCGAGGAGAGACGCGCGGTGAATCGCAGAGGCCGATCCAGAATCTTTCATGGGGGTGACAAAAGCGCGGGAGGAGCAACGAGGCCCAATCCCAACGCCGCGCTGTCGGCACGGAAAGCCACTTTCAACCTGCAATTCCCCGATTCAAGCCGTGCGACAATCATCGCTTGTCGCTTGTCCCGAGGGGGGGCCTCGGCCCTGTCTTTGGGGGCCTACCGTTCATGTTCATGCTCCATCTTCTGCCCCATCCCCGCCGCCACGGCCCGGAGCTGGCTTTCAGCGTCCACCAGAAACAGGGCGCGGGTGACGACTTTTTCGCCTTCCTGTGCGCCTTCGAGGACTTCCCACCAGTCCTCGGTGCGCACGCCCACGCGGATTTCGCGCGGCTCGAGGTGATCGTCCTCGCGCCGGACGAACACCAGCCGGCGGGTGCCGGTATCCAGAACCGCGCTGGCCGGCACGCTCAACCGTTCGCCAAAGTCCTCCTCGATTTCGACCAGCGCCCACATCTCGGGCCGCAGGGCGTGGTCGGCGTTGTCCAACGACAGACGCGCCGCGCCGCGTCGGGTGCGGGGGTCCACATGCGGGTAGAAAAATTCCACCTCCGTTTCATACGTGCGGCCGCCCAGGGCCGGAACCGTGACGCGCGCCACCTGGCCGGTGCGAACATACGCCAGATCGCTTTCCGGGATGCCCGCTCGCACCCACAGCCGGTCCAGCGCCCCGATTTCGTACAGGGTATCACCGGCCTGAAAGGCTCCGCCGACCGTGGCCATCCGACTGATCACGTGACCGGATACCGGCGCCCGCAGCCGCACCTCGTCCGGGGCTTGCTCCCGTTCTTCCAGCGCCCGGATTTCCTCGGCATCCAAACCCCACAGTTCCAGCCGCCGCCGGGCCGCCTCGAGCAGCCGCGCGGCGGTCTCCCGCAGTTCGACCGTCCCGGAATGTTCCACCGCCAGCCAGTGACGCCGGGCCAGGAGGTATTCGTTTTGCCCGGCCAGGACCTCCGGGCTGTACACCGTGAGCAGCGGCTGGCCCTGCACCACTTCCTGCCCCGTGAAGTTCACGTGCAACTCGCGCACCCATCCGCCGAAGCGCGGCGCGATGCGGGTCAGCCGGGTTTCATCGTGCTCCACCACGCCCGCCGTTCGCAGGCTGCGGCGCAGCGGCCGGGGAAACACCGTGGACGTGCGCAGGCCGATGAGCTGCTGCTTGTCCGCGGAGAGATGAATCATCACGCGCCCGGCGGTGGCGGGGACGTCGCGGGCCGCGCCGTCCGCGGGGATGGGCGCCAGCTTCATGTGGCAGATGGGGCAATCACCGGGACGCGGACTGGTGTAGTGGGGATGCATCGGACACCAGTACGCCGCTTTCTGAGCTTCGGCTGCGTCCGGGGCGGTTTTTTGACAGCCGGTCGCTCCGCCCAACCCGAGCGCCGCCAGGCAGAGGGCGGTCAGAGCGAAACGCGCTCCGCCGGCCGACCGGCGGCGCCGGAATATGCGCCCCAGCCGGTGCAGTGCGGAATCCGGCCCCATGTTCCCCGCGCTCTGTTTGTCTGGCGGATAAGCCTGCGGAGAGTTGGCAGACCCGGGCGCGAGACTTGGGGCATAGTTGCCCGGGCGAAAACGGGAGCGGATCAAAAGTCGCATGAGCATGGTCGGAGAAATTCAAGGTTGCGGTTGGGAGGGGTGAGATGTAGGCACGTCCACGCCGATCACCAAAAGGGATTCGAGGTCGCCGAGGCCGCAGCACAATACCAGCTCGGACAGGAACTGGTATTGCTGGGTGACGGCGGCCGCGTGCTGGAGCCGGGCCTCCAACCAGGCCCGGCGCGCTTCCAGCACGTCCGAAAACGGGACCCGCCCGGTCATCCACTCGGCGCGGGCGCTCTCCAAAGCCTGACCGGCCCGCGGCAGGAGCGCCTCCTGATACAGAAGCGCGGCGCGACGGGCGGCATCAATGGCTACCGTCAGTCGGCGCACTTCCTCGCGCACGGCCAGCTCGGCCTCCGCTACCTCCAGTTCCGCGGCCTGCTGTCGGGCCCGCTCGCGCCGGAGGTCCTGACGATATCGCCCTTCGTTGAACCAGGGCAGGCTCACGCTCACCGTGAGCATGGCCTGGGTGAAGTCGCCCGTGTCGGTGAAGTGGCGGGCCTCGACGCCCAACACCGCCTCGGGGTAGCGCGAACGGCGGGCCACTTCCACGGCGGCGGCGGCCACGCGCACGGCCTCACGGCGACGACGCAGGTTGGGTTCGTTGTCCACCGCCAGCCGGACCAGCGCCTCCCGGTATTCCACCGGTCCGGCCACTGGCGGCAGTTCCAGCCGTGGCCAGGGGGCGTCAATCGCCCGGCCCAGCAAGCGGTTGACCTCGGCCAGCGCGGTGAGGACCTGGCGCCGTTCGGTGAGCAGTTGATCCGCGCGGCGGGCGGCCTCGTTCTGCAGGCGCAATAGGTAGGTCTGTGGCAATGCCCCCACGCGATACTGTTCCTCGGCCGCTTGCAGCAGGCGCGCGAGCCAGTCCCGGTCTTCCTCGCCGATTTCAACGACGCGCTGCGCCAGGGCGACCCGAAACAGAGCCACGGCCAGATCGCGGCGGCGCTCCTGAAACAGCGCCTCCCGTTCGGCAACCTGGGCGTCGGCTTCGGCCGTTGCCAGCCGCCGCTGTGCCCGCGGGCGTCCGAACAGCGGCAATTTTTGCTGCACGCCGTACAACAGGTCGCCCTCCGCGGCGCGCATCTCGCGCTCGGCCATCATGCCGCCCACCATGAGCATGGGATCTTCCCAAGTCCGCACGGCGGCGGCATTTGCCGCGGCCGCCGTCACGCGGGCCTCCCTGGCCTGAACGGCGGGCGAATGGAGGCGCAACCGCTCCGCCAGCGCATTGATCAGAGCGGGTGACAATTTCACCCGCCCGTGCGGCGGCAAGGGCCAGTCCTCCGCCGCGCGGGACCCTAGAAAACACTGCCAAATCAGGAAACCAATCAGGAACCGTTGCTTCATAGTCTGACTCAACCACCGGGAACTCCGGATCAATCCGGGACCCCCCCTGTGCGCCCGCAGCGGGCACACTGCACCCGGGACGGGCGGTCAGGTCAGATCAGGAAGCAGCAGTTCCGCGCGAAGAGCGGAACGTTGGGAAGGATCGGGGGGGAATTGGTCCAACCGGCGGGCGCGGGGCGATCCGCCGGAACCGGCGCAGGCTGGGTGGCCGCGCCGGGAAGGAGGGACATCTCACGGGGCGAGTCGCCACTGGTCGGCACGGGAAATGCGGGCAGGGGGTGGCCCGGCGCGGGCGCGTTTTCTGCGCAACAGCCGCGACCGCCGCAATCACAGCAACGGCAGGGCAGGTCGCGAGCCGACGGGCCGAGCACGGCCCACTGGGCGACGAGCGGACCCGCCAGCAGCAGCAGGCCACTCAGGAGGGCAACCAGGCGTTTCACGGGCGACGCCGGACCGCGCTTGCGGCCGGCTCAGTTCTTGGGCAGCTTGGCCGCATACTTGGCCGGCTCCTTGTCAAACTTCTTCTGGCAGTCCTCGCAGCAGAACTTGAACTCCTGACCCTTGAAGATCGAAGCCGGCGCATCGGCGGGGAGGGGTTCGCCGGACATCAGGCACGTTTTGCCGGGGTACTTTTTCACCTTCTTGGCCTCCTCCTCGATCCGGGCCAGGAATTTCGCTGGATTGGCATCGAAGTCTTTCTTGCAGCTCTTGCAGCAGAGTTTGATCTGCTGCCCTTCGTGCACGAAGACAAACGGCTCGCCCATGCCGCCGAGTTTTTCCTCTGAGACCGCGCACACCTCACGCGGGTAGGGTTTGGGGTACTTGGATTTTTTCTCCGCCGCCAGGGCGGGCGCAGCCAGCAAGACAGTCGCCACGGCGGCGACCAGCCATCGGAGGGACGAAGACAACTTGGTCATGCTCTATACTATAACCGCTTTTTCCGGATACGCAAGCACCGGGATGAGGAGGGCCGGGGACTTCCCGTTGCGAACCCGCTCGCCTACCCTCGCCGCATGACGCGCCACTGTCACCAGTGCGGCTGGGTTTGGCCCTATTCCGGCCCGCCGGGCCGTAACGACACCTGCCCGCAATGCCGGGCCGAGTTGCGGGTGTGCCTCAACTGCGCCCGCTACGACGAACGCGCCGCCCATCAGTGCCGCGAACCCCGCGCCGAACCGGTGGCTGACAAGGACCGCGCGAACTTCTGCGAGTGGTTCACCTTCGCCGAGCGGGTATACACGCCGCGCCCCGGATCGGACCGCGCGGCCGCCGCGCGCGAGGCGTTGCGCCGGCTACTGGGCGATTGACCGGCGCGGCTCGAGGCGCCGGCCCGGGCGGACGCGGCGACCGACGTGCTGGCGGATTGTCATGAACACCGCTTTGTGGTCCAGTCCCGCGCGCATGCATGCGATGCGACTGCTTTGCTCCGCGGCGCTGGGTCTGGCCACGCTCGTCGCCGGAACGTCCGCTGCCGGGCTGCCCCGCGCCCTGCGCGCCGCCTCCGCCAGCATCACCGCCGAGGACCTGTTGCGACACATCCAGGTCCTGGCCTCGGATGAGTTCGAAGGCCGCGCCCCGGCCACGGTCGGCGAGGAAAAAACCGTGGCCTACCTTGCCGCGCAGTTTGCCCGGTTCGGCCTGGCGCCGGGCAATCCCGACGGCACGTGGTTTCAGGAGGTGCCCCTCGTCCGCCTGATCACCCTCGAACCGCGCTTCGAGTACCGGCGCCACGGCCCGAGCCGGGTCCCGCGCCAGCCGGAGGAGGCGGTGATCTGGAGCCGCCGGTTTGCGCCCGAGGTCGCGGTGGAGGAGACCGAGATCGTCTTCGTGGGCTACGGCGTCGTGGCCCCGGAGTACGGCTGGGACGACTACAAGGACGCGGACGTCCGCGGGAAGACCCTGCTCATGCTCGTCAACGATCCTCCCGTGCCGGATCCGGCCGACCCGTCGCGGCTGGACGAGCGGTTTTTTCGGGGCCGGGCCATGACGTATTACGGCCGGTGGACCTACAAGTTCGAGATTGCCGCCGCCAAGGGGGCCGCCGCCGCGCTCATCGTGCATGAAGATGAACCGGCCGGTTACCCGTGGTCCGTCGTGGCCGAAAGCAACGCGCGGGAGAAATTCGATCTGCCCAGCCCCGCCGGCAACGCCGGGCGGGTGGCCATCGAAGGCTGGGTCACGCGCCCCACCGGCGTGCAGCTTTGCGCGGAGGGCGGCTGGGACTTCGAGGACCTCAAACGCCGGGCCGTCCGGCCGGATTTCCGACCGGTTCCCCTCGGGGTCAACGCCCGGTTCGCGGTGCGCACGCAAACCCGCGAGGTCCGCTCGCGCAATGTAATCGCCCGCCTGCCCGGCGCCGACCCGCGTCGCCGCGAGGAATATGTGGTGCTGACCGCGCACTGGGATCATTTGGGACGGGATGGCTCGCCGGATGGGGACACCATTTACAATGGCGCTGTGGACAACGCCACCGGCGTGGCCGCCCTGCTCGAGGTGGCCGAGGCTGCCGCGCGTCTGCGTCGTCCGCCGCCCCGCTCGCTTCTGTTCCTGGCGCTCACGGCCGAGGAGAAAGGCCTGCTGGGCGCCGCCCACTACGCCCGCCATCCGCTTTACCCCCTCGAACGCACCGTCGCCAACCTGAACGTGGACGGCCTCAATCCCTGGGGCCGCACCCGGGACGTGGAGGTCATCGGCCACGAGCTGACCACGCTGGATGCCTTGTTGACGCGCGCGGCAAGGGCCCAGGGCCGGGTGGTCAAGCCGGATTCCGAGCCCGAGAAGGGTCGGTTCTACCGGTCGGACCACTTCGAATTTGCCCGGCGTGGCGTGCCGGCCCTTTATCTCAAGCCGGGGATTGATTTCATCGGCCGCCCACCCGACTTCGGCGCCCGCAAGTCTGCCGAGTACCTGCAGCGGGATTACCACCGCGTGACCGATGAGGTAAAACCCAACTGGGACCTCTCCGGCATGGTCGAGGATGTCCGGCTGTTGTTGCATGTCACCTGGCTGGTGGCGCAGGCCGGAGAATGGCCCGCCTGGCGGCCGGGCAGTGAATTCCAGCGCCCGTCCCCGACCCGATAGCGACGGTGATCGCGATTGCCCAGACCTGGTAGGGCGCGCTCTCAGAACGCGCCGCCGGTAGCGGCAACCATCCTGGCTGCCGTGGAGGGCGGCTTCCAGCCGCCCGGAAAAGGGAGATTCGGCCTTCCCTGGGGACCATTACAACTCTTCGCGGTTTCGCGCCTTCGTCTCCGAGCGCGTCGTTCGTGGCGGCTTCCGCGTCTTCTGCGTGGTCTGCGGGCTGGTATCCGCCGGGATGGAAGCCCGGCTCTACGGCAGGCTGGTAAGCCTGCCGCCACCGTGGCGGCAGCCGGCGGCTGCCGGGGCGGGATCCAACGGCCTGAAAGCGCGGAGCGTTTGGAGTGCGGCAGCTTGCTGCCGCTATTAGAAAGCGCCGACAGGCCGGCGCACTCCAAGTGCTGGCGCGAGGTTCGAGCAGCCCGGAAAACGCGGAGCGGTTTGAACGGCGCGTCAGCGCCACCGCTGACTGTGCGGCGGGCTGGGGACAGCCCGCCCTACCGGCGGTGGGTCGCCCGTATCCGGTCGGGCGCGCTCTCCAAACACGCCGTTTCCTTTCCGCGTCTTCTGCGTGGTCTGCGGGCTGGTATCCGCCGGGCGGGAAGCCCGGTTCTACGGCAGGCGCCTGCCGCTCCGGTACATGCCCGCCGTTTCGCGCTGGCGAGGCGGGCGCGCGGGACCTTAATCTCCTCCTTGCCCGTCCGCTCGGAACAGCCCATGAACGAAACCACGCGCTATCTGCAATCTGTCGGGGCCGACCGCCCGATCGAAGTCGCCACGCTGGTCAACTGTCTGCTCCTGGACGCCGTGCGCGCCAACGCCAGCGACATCCACATCGAACCCTGGGAAAGCACGATTGTGGTGCGGGTGCGGCTGGCGGGCGTGCTCCAAGAATTGGCCCACCTGCCGTTGGACCTCATGGACAAGCTGGCCGGGCGCATCAAGGTGATGGCCAACCTGATTTCGTACCAGACGGACCTGCCGCAGGAAGGCCATGTGCCCGCCAATCCCGAGTTCGGCGGCGTCGAGCTGCGCGTGTCGGTCTTCCCCACCGTGCGCGGGGAGAAGATCGTGGTGCGCATCTTCGATCCGCAGAACCGGAGCTTCGATCTCGCTAGCCTGGGCTTCGAGGAGGACACGTTGCACACGTTTGTGCGGCTGCTCTCGCGGCCCAACGGGTTGATCCTGCTCACCGGGCCGACCGGCTCGGGCAAGACCACGGCCATTTACGCGGCGCTCACGCATCTGGTGAACCGCCACGGGCCGACCATTTCGATCAGCACGGTGGAAGACCCGGTGGAGTTTCACCTGCCGATGGTGAGCCAGGCGCAGATCCATCCGGCCAAGGAGTTCACCTATCCGCGCGCGTTGCGCTCGCTCATGCGCCAGGACCCGCAGGTGATCATGATCGGCGAAATCCGGGACGCGGAGACGGCGGCCATCGCGGTGCAGGCGGGGCTCACCGGACACCTGGTCATCAGCACCATTCACGCGGGCAGCACGGCGGGGGTGTTTGCGCGGCTGATCAACATGGACCTCGAGCCGTTTTTGCTCTCCTCGGCCATCAGTGGGGTGCTGGGGCTGCGATTGATTCGCACCAACTGCCCGTATTGCGCGCAACCCTGCCCGCCGGACGTCGCCCTGCAAAAGGCCGTGCCGCCCGAGACCTTGGAATCTGCCACGCTGCGTCGCGGCGCCGGCTGCGCCGAGTGCCTGGACACCGGCTACGGGGGCCGCACCGCGCTCACCGAAATGCTGGTGGTGGACGAGGTGCTGCGCGACGCCATCCTGCAAAAGCTGCCCACGCGCGCCCTGCAACAGGTGGCCATTCAGCAGGGCATGTCCACGCTGTGGCAGAACGGCTTGCGCCGCGTGCTGCGCGGGGAAACCACCTTCGACGAAATCCTGCGCGTGCTGGCGGCGGATTTCTAGGCCGGGACATGATCACCTTGATGCTGGGCGGCCTGGCCCTGTTGAGCCTGGCGCTGCTGCTCTGGCAATGGGGCGAGGGCATCGCTTTCCCGCTGCACCGCCGCCGGCCCGCGGACGGCACGGCGCCGCCGGTGACCCTGCTCAAGCCTCTCAAGGGCGCGGACACGGAAACAGCCGCTTGCCTGCGCAGTTGGCTCGCCCAGGATTATCCCGCGCCCGTGCAATGTCTCCTGGCCGTCCGCTCGGAGGACGACCCGGCCGTGCCGGTGGTGCGCCGGCTGCTCGAGGAATTCCCGCAGGCGGACGCCCGGCTGGTGATTTGTCCGGAGCGGGACGGGCCGAACTCGAAGGTGTCCAAGCTCGCCCGGCTCGAGCCGCTGGCCCGTCATGACCTGCTGGTGGTGAGCGACGCGGACGTGGCGGTGCCGCCGGATTTTCTGCGTCAACTGGTATTGCCGTTTCAGACCGGCGCGGACGGCCCGACGGGATTCGGGTCCGCCGGGGCGCCCTCTGCGCCGCCACCGATCCGGGTGGGACTGGTGTGCGCTTTGTACGAACTGGCCACGCCGGCCACGTCGGCGATGCACTGGGAGGCGGTGGCGGTGAACGCAGATTTTTGGACGGGCGTGTTGCAGGCGCGCCGGCTCGCCCCGCTGCGGTTCGCGCTGGGGGCGGTGATGGCCGTGGAACGGTCGGCGCTGGGGCGCGCGGGCGGATTCCGGGCGCTGACGTCTTACCTGGCCGATGATTACGAGCTGGGCCGACGGGTGGCCGCGCTGGGGGCGCGGGTGGAGCTGACTTCCGTGGTGGCGGCCTGCCGGGAGGCGCCGCGCGGCTGGCGCGCGATCTGGCGGCATCAGGTGCGCTGGACCCGCACCATCCGCCACTGCCGGCCCGGGCCGTTTGCGCTGAGCCTGCTGGCGAATCCGACCCTGTGGCCGGGGATGTGGCTGGCGCTCGATCCGGGCACGACGTCGCTGGCGGTCGGCGGGGTGTGCCTGGCGGCGCGACTGGCGATGGCCGCGCATTGTCAGGGGCGGCTCACGCGCCGGTGGACCCACCTGCCCTGGGTGTGGCTGGCGCCGGTCAAGGACCTCCTGGCGGCGGTGTTGTGGGCGCTGGCCTTTCTGGGCCACACCGTGGAATGGCGCGGCGAGCGATTCCGGGTGTGCCCGGGCGGATTGCTGGAGCCGGTGAGTTGAGAAGCCCTGCGACTCTTGCCCCTTCCCGCATCAGAACAGCCGCGCCGAGACACAACCGACGCCCAGCGGAAACACTCAGGCAAGCGTTGCCCCTTGGTTTCACCTCACCCGGCGGGTGAGGCTGCTGCCCGAGAACACGCGGTGAAACCTTCCGCGGTTTTTGAGCCGTTGGCGTTTTCTGCGGAACCGCCACCGCGGAATCCGGGTCGGGAGCGGCGGACCCGCGCGAAGCCGCGGGCCGGCCCCGCAATTCAATCCGGCGAGAGATGGTCGGTCTCCGACGCGGCCAGTTCGTTGACCCGCCGTTGGAACAGGTACCGGTGAATGCCGGCCGCGGCCCGGCGGCCTTCCCGCACGTCGTACACCACCAGGCCCGGACCGCGAACCAGTTCACCGCCGGCAAACAAGCCCGGCTCGCTGGTCATGAGGTCCTCGTCCACGCGCACGCGGCCGTCGCTCAGCCGCGCCAGCGGGGCGAGCTCGCGCTCCAGCGGATGCGGCACGGGGTTGAATCCGTAGGCCACCAGCACCACGTCCGCGGGGATTTCAAATTCGGAATCCGGAACCGGCACGGGCGCGGGGCGGCCGGCGGCATCGGGGGCGCCCGGCCGGGTGCGGCGACATTGCACGGCCACGACTTCGCCCGCGGCGCCACCGCGGAGCGCGACGGGCTGCGCTTGCCAGATGAATTCGGCGCCGGCCTCGCGGGCCTCGGCGTAGGTGTGACGGCTGGCCGGCAGGCTGGTCTCCTCGCGACGGTAAACGCCCACGGCGGAGGCCGCGCCCTCGCGGAGCGCGCGACGCAGGCATTCCATGGCCGTATCTCCGCCGCCGAGCACCACCACGCGGCGGCCGGCCACGGCGGGCGGGTTCACCGGCGGGGCGGGCGAGGCCAGATGGGGCAGGAGGAACGTGAGCGCCTGGCACACGCCGCGCAGATGTGCGCCGGGGGTCTCGAGAGGCCGCGCCTGCTGGGCGCCGAACCCCAGATACACGGCGTCGTACCGCGCGCGCAGTGCCTCCAGGGTGACGTCGGCACCCGGGCGAACACCGTAGAGGAATTCCACGCCGCGCTGGCGCAGGCATTCGATGCGGCGCTGCAGGGCGGTTTCCTCCAATGCCAGGGCCGGGGCGCCGTTGGCCAGAAAGCCGGCGGGCAGTGCCCAGGTGTCATACACCGTCACCGCGTAGCCGCGGGTGGCCAGTTCGTCCGCGCAGGCCAGCGCGCCCGGGCCGGAGCCCAGCACCGCCACCCGCAGGCCGTTGGGCGGCGCCACGGGCGGCCGGGTCCCGGCGGCGCAGGCATACGCGTTGAGAAAGCGGGCCAGGGCCTGGATGGCCACGGGTTCGCCCCGGCCGCTGAGCACGCAGGCGCTTTGGCACAACTCCTCGGTGGGGCAGGGCCCGGCGCAGATTTCCGGGAGGTTGTTCGCGCTCTGAACCAGCGCCGCCGCCTCCAGGAAGTGCCCTTCGGCGGTGAGCTGGAGCCATTCGGGAATGCGGCTGCCCAGCGGACAACCGGCCACGCAAAAGGCCTCCGGGCATTGCAAACAACGGGCGGCTTCGGCCCGCGCGGTTTCCTCGTCCAGGGCGCCGTAGATTTCAAGAAACTCGGCCAGCCGCTCGGCAGCCGGGCGGGCGCCCGCGCCGGGGCGCGGAGTGGCAGACGGGGCGGAGGGCGGATTCATGACCGCGATGCTGTGTGTTCAGGGTTGTAGCGAAATCGCCGGCGCGGACAAGCCCGCATTCCGGGGGGAGACAGCGTCCGTCCAGGCCAGCGCCCCTTGCAGCGCGTGGAGGAAACGTCCCGGCGCCAGTCCCAGCGCCAGCACGAGGACCACCAGGGTCAGACACAGGGCGCGGGCCGGCGGGCGCAGCGGCACCGGCGCGGGGTCCGGAGCATCCCGGAAGAACGCCTCGCGGAACATCAACAGGTAGTAGTAGATGGCGATGGCGGAGTTGACCACGGTGAGCACGACCAACAGGTGATGCCCCGCTGCCCAGGCGGCCAGCAACAGCGCGAGCTTGCCCATGAACCCCGGCAAAGGCGGCAGGCCCGCCAGGCCGAATACCCCCACCGCCAGCGTGACGGCCAGCAGCGGCGCGCGCTGGTGCAATCCCGCCAGGTCCTCGAGGGCGAGGTTGCGTCCGGTCGGCGCCAGCAGAGCCAGCACGGCAAAACATGCCAGCACCATGAACACGTAGGCCACCAGGTAGTACAGCGCGGCGGTAAAGCCGCCCCTTTCCAGGGTCACCAACCCTACCAGCGCATAGCCCGCGTGTGCGATCCCGGAAAAGCCCAGCAGCCGCTTGAGATCGCGCTGCGCCAGCGCGATCAGGTTGCCGTAAAACATGGACGCCACGGCCAGAACGCTCAGCGCCGCCGGGATCACCCGGTCCCCGGGCGCGGCCAGGTCCGCGAAGCGGAGAAACACCGCCAGCGCACCGAGCTTGGGCAGCGAGGCCACCAGCGCGGTGGTTTCGTTGGACGCTCCCTGGTACACGTCCGGCGTCCAGAAGTGGAACGGGAACACGGCCAGTTTGTAGAACAAACCGCAGAAGACCAGCCCCAGACCCACCAGGGCGGCCGGACGGTCGAGGTGCGCCGTCAGCCGTTCGGCCATGACCGGCAGTGCCGTGGCGCCGGTAAGCCCGAACAGGTAGCTCAGCCCAAACAACATCAGACCGTTCGCGCTCACCCCGAAGAACAGGTACTTGATGGCGGATTCCATCTGCGCGCGTTGTCCGGCCCGTTCACGCCGCATCGCCACCAGGAAGTACTGGGGAAAGGCGGACAGCTCCAGTGCCACCACCAGCGTCAGCACGTCCACGCAACTGACTAGCAGCATCAACCCGCCCACGCACAGCGCCAGAAACAGGTGGTACTCGGGTTGAACCTCCTCCGGGATGTCGGGCAGGTCTCCGCTGAGCAGCAGCACCAGCAAATAGCCGCCGGCGAACAGCAGCTTGAGCCCCTGCGAGAAGGCGTCCACCCGGTAGGCGCCCTCGAAAAGCACCGCCTCCGCGCCCGGGGCGGCCAGCGCGGCGGCCAGCGCCAAACCCGCCACCCCCAGCGCGGCCCGCCGGGCCGGGCGCGCACGGTTTCGTCCCAGGCTCAGAAAAAACAGGCCCAGCGCGCCCAGCAACACGATCAATTCAGGGAGAAAGGCCATGCGTCAACCACGGCGGTGCCCCCTGTCGGCCCGTTCGGGGAGGCGCCCGCGGCGGCGGGTGCTGCCGCATTGGATCGGGACGGGGGTCATGGAGCCAGAGAGAGGGCGGCGGCTGCGGCGGGATGCACCCCGTCAAGCAGACGCAGCACGCTCGGTTCGATCAGCCGCACCAGCGGGCCGGGATTCAATCCGATCCAGAACACCCCGATCGCCAGCGGGCTCAGCGCAAGAAGTTCCCGCGGATTGAGATCGGTTACGCCGGCGTGGTCGGGATTGTGCGGTCCGCCGTAGGCCACTTTTTGCAACAGGCGCAACAGGTAGGCCGCTGCCAGCACCACCCCCGGCACAGCGGCCAGCGCCACCGGCCAGGCGCGGGCAAACGCCCCCGCCAGCGCCAGAAATTCGCCCACAAAACTGTTCGTGCCGGGAAAGGCCATGGACGACAATGCGAACACCCCCAGCAACGCCGCCAGTACCGGCAACCGCCGGCCCAGGCCGGCCGCCGCCGCCAGCTCCCGCGTGTGCAACCGCTCGTAGATGATCCCCACCATCAGGAACAACGCCCCGGTGGTGATGCCGTGATTGATCATTTGCAGGATGGCCCCCTCCAGCCCCGCGCGGTTTAGGGAGAAAATGCCCAGCGTGGCAAAGCCCATGTGTCCGACGCTGGAGTAGGCCACCAGTTTCTTCAGGTCGCTCTGCGCCAGCGCCGCCAGCCCGCCGTACAGGATCGCCGCCACGGACAACCACGCCAGCGACGGTCCGAACAGCCGCGCGGCCTCGGGGGTGATCGGCAGCGACAGCCGCAGAAAACCGTACGTGCCCATCTTCAGCAGCACGCTGGCCAGGATCACGCTGCCCGCGGTGGGCGCCTCGACGTGCGCCGCCGGCAGCCAGGTGTGAAACGGCACCATCGGCACCTTGATGGCAAAGGAAATGAAGAAGGCCGCGAACACCCATCCCTGGAAAACCGTCGAGTACGGCCGCCCCATCAGGTCCGGCAGGTGAAACGTGCCCGTCTCCCAGAACAACGCGACGATGGCCGCCAGTAAAAAGACCGACCCCGCCATGGTGTAGATGAAGAATTTCACCGCCGCATAGACCCGGCGCGGGCCGCCCCAAACCCCGATCAGCAGCGCCATCGGGATGAGCATCGCCTCCCAGAAGATGAAAAAAAGCACGAAATCCAACGCGCAAAACAGTCCCACCATCGCGCTCTCCAGCAGCAGCAGCCCGATCATGAACTCCCGCACCCGCGTGGTGATGGCCCGCCACGAGGCCAGCACACACAACGGCAGCAGCGCGACGGTGAGCACTATCATCACCAGACTCAGCCCGTCCACTCCCACCGCGTACTCGATACGCAGCGGCGGAATCCAGCGGACCCGCTCGACAAATTGAAAGGCCGGCCCGTCCGGCTGGTAATGCGTCAACAGGGGCAGCGACAGTCCCGCCACCGCCAGCGTGGACACCAGGGTCCACCAGCGCACCGCGGCGTCGCGCCGCAGCGCGAGCGCCACCGCCGCGGCGCCGAGCGGGGCAAAAATCAGCCCGCTCAGCAGGGGAAAGGAAAAGGAAGCGCCCGGCGGCAGGTTCATGGTTGCATCCTCAGGACCCACCACACCCCGACGGCCGCGGCCACGACCGCCGCCAGGCCGAAGGCCAGCAGCAGACTTTCCTGCACCTGCCCGCGCTGGAACGACCGCAGACGGTCGCCCAGACGGCGCACCGCCGCCGCCAGCCCGTCCACCGCGCTGTCCACTACCTGCAGATCAAATCGCCCCACCCCGCGCGCGCAGGTCAGCACCCCGGACAGCCCCGCGCGCTGGTACAGCTCACCCCACCAGGCATCCAGGCGGTGAATCGGCCCGCGCGCCAGCCGCAGGAACAACCGCCCCGCCCGGCGGTACACCCAGTCCAGGTCCAGCGCGATTTTGGCCTCGGGCTTGAGTTTCTCGATCAGCAGCGCGAAGCCCAATCCGGTGGCCAGCAGCAGTTGGAGAGTCTCCGACACGTGGTAGGCGGTGTAGGGTTGGTACGTCACCGGGAAGGGCAACTGCCGGTACAGGTACGGCGTGTAGCAGCCGATGAAGAAACACAGCGCCGCGGCCACGGTCATTGCCGCGCGCATGTTCCAGGGCGGGTCCGCCACGCGGTTCCAGATGTCCTCCGCGGCGCGTCGTTCTCCGAACCAGATGAAGTACGGCACCTTCAGCCCGGTGTGCAGGAACGTGCCCACCGAGGCCAGATTCAGCAGGAACCCCGTCCAGAGCCAGTGCGCATCGAGGGCGCCCTGCACCACCATGGATTTGCTCACAAAGCCGCTGGTCAGCGGAAACGCGGAGATGGACAGGCCGCCGATGAGCGTGAACCAGAACGTCTGCGGCATCTTCCGGTACAACCCGCCCAGCGCGGTGAACCGGCTCTCTCCGGTCATGTATAACACCGCTCCCGCGCCCATGAACAACAGCGCCTTGTACAGGATGTGCGCAAAGGCGTGGGCACAGGTCCCGTTGAGCGCCATCTGCGTGCCGATCCCCACCCCCGCCACCATGTAGCCCACCTGGCTGATGATGTGGTAGGCGAGCAGGCGCCGCGCGTCGTTCTCCAACACCGCGTACACCACCCCGTACAGCGACATGATCACCCCCAGCGGCACCAACACTTCCAGCCCCGGAAACCCCCGCACCAGCGCGTACACGGCGGTCTTGGTGGTGAACGCGCACAGAAACACCGACCCGTTGAAGGTGCCCTCGCCGTAGGCGTCCGGCAGCCAGGCGTGCAGCGGCGGCACGGCCGCGTTGAGCAGAAATCCGGTCAGCACCAGCCAGGCCGCGGGCGTCATCTGCCGCGGGTCAAACGCTTCGAAGGCCAACGCACCTCCCGACGCCGCGCCGTGTAGGAGAATGCCCGCCAGCAACGCCAGCCCGCCCACCACGTGCACCAGCAGATAACGGAAACCTGCCGCCAGCGATTCGGGCCGGCGGCGAAACCAGATCAGGAACACCGACGAAAACGCCATCAGTTCCCAAAACCCAAACAGCGTCAGCAAATCCCCGGCGTAAATCACCCCCAGCGCGCCCGCCGCGTACGCCCAGGCGGCCAGGTGTTGCGCGCGCTCCCGCACGTGCAGGCCGTAGAGCGTGCCGATCACCGCCATCAGACTCAGGATGTGGCCGAACAGCGCGCTGAGCCGATCCACGCGCCCGAAGACCAGGGACCAGCCCAGGAAATCCACCTCGCCCCACGTGCCCGGCGTCAGGCTCAGGGCCCGGCCCCACGTCAACAGCGGCACCAGCAACAGCCAGACCCGCAGCGCGCGCGCGGGCACCACCGGCAACAGCAGACCGCCGGCCCCCAGGATCAACGCGGGATGCAGCCAGAACTCACTCATCGTCGTAGTAGTCCTCCCGCGTCAGAATCCCCGCCCGGCCGTAGGCCTTCGACAGCAGGACAATGAGGATGCATCCCGCCAGACCGAAGACCGTCCAGAATCCCGGCCACGTTTCCCATTCGGTGTGGGCGTGTTCCTTGTTCACCAGGCCCGGCGCCAGGTCGGCCAGGAACAAGACCAGCAACACGCCCGCCGCCCACCGTGTCAGCCGGTGCTGGCGGTCGCGCCAGAAATGACGCCAGGCGCCTCCGCTCATGGCAGCACCTCCCGCGCAAGCCGCATCAACCAGTCAGGGTACAATCCCAGCGCCACCGAGATCACGGCGGTCAGGCTCAAGGGCGCCACCATCGCCGGCGACGCCTCGGCCAGCCGGCCGCGCGCCGGCGGGTCGGCCGCGGGCGCGGGAGCCGCCGGACGCCCGAAAAAGCCCCGGTACACCACGGGCACGAAGTAGGCCGCGTTGAGCAGCGTGCTCACCAGCAGCACGACCAGGATGCCGGGCGCCCGGGCCTCCTGCGCGCCCACCAGCAGATACCACTTGCTGACAAACCCGGCCACCGGCGGGACGCCAATCATGCTCAGCGAGGCCAGCGCAAACGCGCCAAAGGTGAAGGGCATCACCCGGCCCAGGCCGTCCATCTCCGAGATGTTCTTGCGATGCGCCGCCACGTAGATGGCCCCGGCGCAAAAAAACAGGGTGATCTTGGAGAAGGCGTGGTTGGCAATGTGCACCAGGCCGCCCTGGATGGCCGCCGGCGTCAGCAAGGCCACGCCCAGGATGATGTAGGACAATTGACTGACGGTCGAATAGGCCAGCCGCAACTTCAGGTTGTCCTGACTCAGCGCCACCACCGAGGCGGCCAGGATGGTGAAGGATACAAACCACGCCGTGGCCGTTCCCAGGTGCGCCGCCTCCAGCAAATCCACCCCGAAGACGTACAGCATGACCCGCGTGGTGGAGAAAACGCCCACCTTCACCACCGCCACCGCGTGCAGCAACGCGCTGACCGGCGTGGGCGCCACCATCGCCCCCGGCAGCCAGTGATGCAGGGGCATGACCCCGTTCTTCGCGAAGCCCAGCAGACACGCCGCATACAGGCCGGCGACCACGCCGTGGGACAGGTCCGCCGGCAGAATCCCGCCGCGGATGTCGGCGGCAAAATCGAGGCTCCCGGTGAGGACGTAAATGAGCACCATCGCCGGCAGGACCAGGCCCTTGGCCGCGCCGGTCAGATAGGCCAGATACCGGCGCCCGCCCGCGTAACCCTCCGCGTCCTGATGATGCGCCACCAGCGGGTAGGTGGTGATGCTCACCACCTCGTAGAACAGGTACAGCGTCAGCAGATTGTCCGCGAAGGCGCACCCCATCGCCCCGAACAGCGCCAGCGCGAAGCAGGTGTTGAAGCGCGTCTGCGCGTGCTCCCGCAGCCCGCGCATGTAGCCCGCCGAGTAAAACACCGTCAGCACCCACAGGAACGAGGCGGTCACCGCAAACAGCAGCGACATCGCGTCCGCGCGCAGGGCGAGCCGCAGCCCCGGCAGCCATTCGAACAGGACCCACCGCAGGGTCCGGCCGGCCAGCACGTCGGGCACGAGGGAGACGGTGAGCGCACACAGCGTCAGCGCCGCCAGCAGCGAACACCCCTCGCGGAGGTTGGGCCGCCGGCCGCCGGCCGTCACCAGCCCCGCGCCGAGCAACGGCGCCAGAAGGGCCAGCAACAGCCGGATTTCCGCGGAGTGCTCCATCGCTCAGCCTTTCAACTCCGTGAGGTCGCGCGGGATCACTGAGCGATAGTTGCGATACACGGCGATGACCAGGCTCAACGCAATGGCCACCTCGGCGGCGGCCAGGCCCATGATGAACAGCACGACCAACTGTCCCACCGCCGGATCGGGCGCGGTGAACCGGTTCAGGGCCAGAAAATTCAACGAGGCGGCCGAGAGGATCAGCTCCCCGGCAATGAGCATGCCGATGAGCGTGCGCCGCCGCAGCAGGCCGAAGAGGCCGGCTGCCAGCAGGGCGGCGGCGGTGAGGAAATACGCGGCGGGCTGGTCGTAGAGCGGGGACGTCATGACGGCGGCGGGGTGCGGCCGGCCCGGGCGAGCACCAGCGCGCCCAGAATCGCCAGCAACAGCACCAGCGAGATGAGCTCGAAAGCCAGACAGTAGGTGGTCAGCAGCGATCGCCCCAGGGCGGGAATCGAGCCGTCCCCGACCCGGTCAGGGGAACGGTTCCAAGGCGTGCTCAGGCTCACCCAGGCCACGCCCGCGCCGATCGCGGCGCTGACCGCCAGCGCGCCCAGCGTGGCCCAACGCCAGCGGGCACGGGGCGACTCGGGCGGCGGCTCGTCCGGTTCGGCCAGCATCACCGCAAAGACGATCGTCACGCAGACCGCGCCGATGTAGATGAGGATTTCCATCAGCGCGAGGAAGGGGCTGTGCAGGAAGTAATACAAGCCGGCCAGGCCCACCGCGCACAGGGCCAACCCGCTGACGCCGCGGATGAGCCGGGGAGTCAGCACGGCCAGCAGGGCGCCGGCGAGGGTGGCGGCCAGGGCCACCAGGAACACCCCGCTCACCACGACCGCCGCGCCCGGGAACGTGCTCATGGTTTTTGCGCCTGCAACCGCTTGAGCAGGTCCAGGTAAAACGCCTCCTTGCGGGTGTCGGCCCAGTTGTAGCGCTTGCTGAACCGCAGCGCCTCGGTGGGGCATACCTCCACGCAGGAGCCGCACAGGCTGCACCGCGTGAAGTCCACCCGGAACTCGGTGGGCGACTTGCGCTTCTCCCCCTCGCGCTTGATGCCCTCCACCAGAATGCAGCCGCTGGGACAGGCCTTCTCGCAGGACTTGCAGGCGATGCACAGCGACAGGCCGGTTTCGGGGTCCCGCACCAGCTCCACGTGGCCCCGGTAACGCTCCGGGATGGGCAGGGTCTGGTAGGGGTAGGGCACGGTGACCGGCCGCCGGAAAAACTGCCGCAGCGTGATTTTCAGCCCGATCACCAGACTGCGGGCGCCGCCGACAATGTCGCCCAGGCTGCGTTTCATGAGCCGAACACTTTCAAACACACGCTGGTCAGCAGCAGCGTGGCCAGCGACACGGGAATCAAAAGTTTCCAGGACAAATTGAGCAAGCCGTAGAATTGGGTGCGGGGAAAAGTCCAGCGAATCCAGACCACCACGAAAATCAGCAGGTACAACTTGAGCAGGAACCACCACACCCCGGGCCACAGCCCCAGCGGACACTGCCAGCCGCCCAGAAACAGCGCCGTGGCCAGGCTGCATCCCACTACGATGTTCGCATATTCCCCCATGAAAAAGACGCCGAACCCCATGCCGGCATATTCCGTGTAAGCCCCGGCCACCAGCTCGCTCTCCGCCTCGGCCATGTCGAACGGCGCCCGGTTGGTCTCCGCCAACAGGCAGATGAAGAAAATGATAAACGTCACCGGCATCAGCGGATTGGCCCAAAGCCGGAACACATTCCAGCGCCAGAAACCGCCCGCCTGCTGCCGCACGATCTCCGTCAGATCCATCGTTCGGACGATCATCAGTACCGTGATGACCACCAGCAGCAGCGGAATTTCGTAGGCGACGTTCTGCGCGACCACCCGGGCGGCGGAGATGATGGCGTACTTGTTCCGCGACGCCCAGCCGCCGAGCAGGATGGCCATCACATGGATGGACCCAAAGGCAAAGGCCAGCAACACCCCCACGTGGATGGGCCGCGCGGTGAGCGACTCGCCAAAGGGGATCACCGCGAAACACAGCAGCGCCGGCGCCATCACCAGCACCGGCGCCAGGCGAAACAACACCGCGTCCGCCCCCGGCGGCACGATCACCTGCTTGGTCAGCAACTTGATGGCGTCGGCTATCGGTTGCAGCAGTCCCTCCGGGCCCACCTCGGTCGGCCCCGGCCGCCGCTGGAACCGCGCCGCGCCCTTGCGCTCGACCCACACCAGGTACGCGGCGTTCAGCCCCACAAAGGCCAGGGCGCCGAGCACAAAGGCCAGCAGGCGATACGGTTCAGCCAGGGTCATGCGCCGAAAATGCGGGATCCCGGGAACACAAAGTGCGCAGCCCGCGGCCTGCCGGTGGAAACCGCCAAGCCCGCTCCAGCCGCCGGCCGCGACACCTCGGCCATTGGGGAATGCCGACATTGGGCCTTCGACTTTCGGCCCTCGACTCTCGACCTTCGATCTTCAGCCGATTCATCGGTCAATGTCCGGGATCACCAGGTCCAGGCTGCCCAGAAAGGCCAGCGCGTCGGCCAAGAGCATGCCGCGGCTGGCCTCCTCGAACAGGCTCAAATTGGAAAAGGAGGGCGTGCGCAGCTTCAAACGATACGCCCGGTCCCGGCCGTCGCTGATCAACCGCACCATGAACCGCCCGCGGGCGGCCTCCACCGCAAAGCAGGTTTCGCCCGCCGGCAGTTTGAGGTTTTTGGGCGCCCTGGCCTGCACCGGGCCCTCGGGGATCATCTCCACTGCCTGTTCGATCAGACGCAGGCTTTGCTCCATTTCCTCCATACGCACCAGGTAGCGGGCCATCGAGTCGCCCTCCGGGTGGGTAGGGATGCGGAAGTCCAGCTCCGGGTATACCGAGTACGGCTCGGCGCGCCGCACGTCGTAAGCCACCCCGGCGCCGCGCAGCACCGGGCCGGTCGCGCCGTAGCGCCGACACAACTCGGCGTCGGCCACGCCGATGGCTTCCAGCCGCTTGCGGAGAATGATGTTGTCGGTGACCAGGTCGCGGTACATCTGCAGCCGCGGCCGCATCTGCCGCACAAAGTCCCGACAGCCCTGGAGAAACTCCGCGTCCACGTCGTTGTACAACCCGCCAAAGCGGTAGTAGCAGTAGGTCAGGCGCGCGCCGGTGATTCGCTCCAGCAGGTCGAGAATCTTCTCCCGGTCGTCAAAGGCGTAGAGCAGGGGCGTGAAGCCGCCCAGGTCCAGCAGGAACGCGCCAAACCACACCAGGTGGCTGGAAATGCGGTTCAGCTCCGAGGTGATCACGCGGATGAACTCCGCCCGCCGCGGCACTTCCAAACCGGCCGCTCGCTCCACCGCTCCCACGTAGGCGTGCGTGTAGTGCATCGCCGAGAGATAATCTATCCGGCTGGTGTTGGGCAGGAACTGCGCATAGGTGCGGTTCTCGCCCATTTTCTCGTGCATGCGGTGGATGTACCCGCATACCGGCTCGGCGCGCACGATGTACTCGCCGTCCATCGTCAGCTTCAGCCGCAGCACCCCGTGCGTGGCCGGATGCTGGGGCCCGAGGTTCAGCACGAAGGTCTCGGCGCCGCCCGACGCGGCGCGCGCGGTTTTGACCTGGCTGAGCGAGCGGTTCACGGCGGGGTCTCCGGCGCGTAGTCCTTCCGCAGGGGATGGTAATCCGCGTCCTCCGGCAACAACAGCGGGGTCAGGTTGGGATGCCCGGCGAACCGGATGCCGAAAAACTCATGCGTCTCGCGCTCATGCCAGTCCGCCCCGGGATACACCTCCCGGATCGTGGGCACTTCCGGGGCCGCCCGTGGCACCCGCGTCCGCACCGCCACCCGCCAGCCGTCGCGGGGGTGAAAATAGTCGTACACCACCTCCATTTCCCCGCGCGCCAGCCAGTCCACGCCGGTGAGCGTGTCCAGGGCATACCCGTGATCGTTCAGCCAGCGCGCGACCTCGACCACCTGCGCCGCGTCCACGCGCGCCTCGAGGTGCACGCCGCACCGGGCAAACTCCATCGGCCGGCAGGCCGGCGTCTCCGCGGGCGCTTCCGGTCCGGGTGTGCCGGACGACCCGGCGGAGGCGACGCCGGGCGCGCCAAACCGCGCCGCGAATTCCTGCGCCAGCCTGTCCGGGGGGACGCTCATTCAGGGTTGACACGCGGCCAGCGGCGTTTGCCGGTGATTTTTTCCTCCAGCGCCAGAATGCCCTCGATCAGGGCCTCGGGCCGCGGCGGACAGCCCGGCACGTACACGTCCACCGGGAAGAGTTTGTCCACGCCCTCGACCACGGCGTACTGGCCGGGAAACACAAACGGCCCGCCGGAGATGGCGCAGTTGCCCAGGGCAATGACCCACTTCGGCTCGAGCATCTGGTCGTAGAGCGTCTTCACCGCGGGGGCCATTTTCTTGTTGAGGGTGCCGGCCACGATCATCACGTCCGCCTGTCGGGGCGAGGGCCGGAACACCTCCGCGCCGAAGCGGGAGATGTCAAAGCGGCTGGCGCCGGCGGCCATCATCTCGATGGCGCAGCAGGCCAGGCCGAAGGTCAGCGGCCACAGGGAGTTGGCCCGGCCCAGCGCGAGCAGGTCCTCGAGCCTGGCAAAGCGGATGATCTGTTGGCACTCCTTCAGCTCGGCGGGTTGGCCTGGCGTTTCCATTCGAACACCCCTTTCTTCCATGCGTACACGATGACCAGCGAGAGGATGCCCACAAACAGCCCCAGCTCGATCAGATCCCGCACGGCGAAGGCGGGCTCGTTGTACACCACCGCCACCGGGATCAGAAACAACACGTCCACCGCGAACGCCACAAACACCAGCGCGTACCGGTAGTACACCGCGCTGTAGCGAATCCAGGCATCCCCGATCGGCTCCACGCCGCACTCCACGGACTGGCCGGTCTTGTGGGCGGTCTGCCGGGTGCGTTTGGGCGCCAGCCAGTGCACCACCACGAAGGGACCCGCCGCAAAGCCCACCCCGGCCAGCGCAAAGGCCACCACGTAGATCAGGTCCAGGGCGTGCTCTGCAGTCATCATGACCGGGGAAACCAGGGCAATCGGACAACGGCAACCGGGCCGGCTTCTCGCCCGGGAACCGGGTAGGAACTGCTGCCGGGGCGGGTGGACAGGCAGCGGTTCGGGGTCCGGAGCGGGCCCTCTTGGAGCGCCAAACCGCCAACTGTCCGGCTGCCAATCATGAAACAGGAGGCACCCTTGCGTGCCGCCACCCCTCGAACTGGGCCAAGCGCCCCACCCTGTCAACACCGAAACATTTCCGTGTCGTGTAGTTTTCAAAACCGGACTGGGTCATTTGGGGAGGTTGGAGAACAGGACGAGCGGTCTGGCTTCTGGGTCTGGTGGAGTTGCCAGCACGGAAAGGTGGCCGGATGGATGGTGGCAGAGCACGAGGCGAGAGCCGGGCGCCGCTTCGACGCGCAGCGGCAAGGAGCCGATGGGGATTCGGACGTCGGGACCCACGCGGACGGCGGTGTGCAGACTCCAGATGAACGGCCACCACGGGCAGGTGGGTTTGGGACGCAGGACCGACCGTTGTTCTTGGAGGGCGAGGTCCCACGCCTTCTGCGGGGTCATGCGGAGCTCGCGATGGATCTCATGCTGGTTGTGATGGAGGCGCAGGGCCTGGACGTGGGGATCGGCGTGGTCCAGATCGGCGATCTGTTCACTGGCGAAGGAGGCCGGCAGGCGCTCCTGCCAAAAGAAATGCGCGCGCTCCACCTTACCCTTCGCCTGCGGGGTGGGGGCGAAACGGAAGGTGACCCCGTAGAAGTGGAGCGCCTGGCCCAGTTGCGTGAGGGCCTGGGGATCGTGGGTGAAGAAAAAGCTGTGGTAATCGACGTACAGTTCCAAGGGCAGGCCATACCGGGCGAACGCTTCGGGCAGCAGGTCCAGGTAAGCCAGCAGCGTTTCGCGTTGGTAGATCCGGGAGCCGGTGAAGAGGCGGCTGCAATCGTCCAGGAGATTGAGCATGGGGAACGCGTGGGCGCAGCCCGGGAACCAGCGGTGAGGGGTGGCATCCAGTTGCCAGAGTTCGCCAACCCGGCTGCGTTGCCAGCAGCGGACCGGCGCCGGCGGACGGTGGTTGGGTTTGGGAGGGGCCAGGCCGTGGGCGATGGCCCAGCGACGCACCTGGGCCCGATCGAGCTTGAAGTGGCAGAGCCGGAGCACTTCGCTGGCGGCAAAACTGTAGGAAGCCGGGGGCTGGCTCCCGAGTCGTTTGCGCAGCAGGGCTTCCACCGGAGCGTGCCAGGCCGGAGCGTGATCGCCTCCCGAAACGCCCGGCGTCCAGGTGGACTGCTACTGATGGGCGCAGGCTTTGAGGTAGTCGGTGTAGAGCTCGTAGAATCGGCTGCGGCAGAGCCCCAGCCGTTGCGCCGCCGCCAGCGCGTGGAGGCGGCCGGCACGGAAGTCGGCCAGGACCTGGCGGATCAGGGGAGCGGCCCAGCGATGGACCAGTTGAAGTTTTTCATCGCCGCGAACCTAGCCGAGCCGGGGGACGCTGTCCCCCGGACCCCCTGGGATTTTTCGCTTTGGGACTGCTCCAGCAGGAGGGGGGCCGAGGCGACCCCACGGAGGGCCGCCCCGGCTCCTGCTGTATGCAGGCACCCACCGGCGCTCGGGTTGCGTCCCCGCAGAGCCCTATCCTCCGTTGGGGCGCAGACACATTAGCACCGCGAGCACGGCCTCCAAGGGGGTGGCGGCAGAAGTCCGCTTTTGCTCGCACGTCCGGTTTTGCTAACGACAAAGTGTCCGGTTTTGCCGACTCCAGTAGTCCGGTTTTGCTCGCACCAAGACACACCTAAACATTTCCGTGGCCACCCCGCGCTCCCGCGGTTTTTTGTAAACCGCCCCTTGGCCTCGGCGCCCGCCGCCCGGACCTGAAATCCGCCGCCAGCAAGGTCCAAAAGCCCCAACCGGTTCGTCTGCGCGTCAATGCTCGGACACGAGCGCCAGCCACGGGCAGCCCGCAATCCGCAGACGGGATTCTGCCCGGACCGCACGGCGGCTCACGGTTCTCGAAAGAACTGTTGCAGCGTTTTCAAAGCGGCTTGGGGACGCCGGTCCACGGTGACCACCCCGTACGGACCAAACGGCGCGCGTTGAATGTAATCGCGACGGTGGTAGTAATCCGCCCAGCTCCACAGGACGCCGTCGCTGATATCCGGCACCCCCTGGATTGCCCTCCAGATCGCCTCAAGGGACGCAGCTTGGAGATCCTCGGAATAAACGGCCTCGCCCCGGATGCCCCGAATGCCCCGGGTTCCAAAATCGGTGACCCCAAACGGCTTGTCGGGGAACGCCCTTGCGGCGGTTTCCAGGTAGTGTTGCGTCGCCGTCTGGATGCGTTCTGGAATCTCGCGGTAACGGCGGGCGATTTCCCCGAACAGGGTTCCGGAGTACACGTTGGCGGCGACGAGATCCGCCTCGGCGTAGGACAGGTGCAGACTCACGTCCCCCTGTCCGCAGACGAAGGTGACCAGGCGGGTGGGATCCAGTTCCCGGGCGCGGCTCATGAGCGCGCGCATCGTGCGAATCCCCTGGGGAGTGTCGGTCGGGCTCTCGTTGGCCATGTTCCAGATAATGATCGAAGGATGATTCTTGTCCCGCAGGATCATCCGTTCCAGGGCGGGCAGGGCGACCGGCAGCAGGTCGTTTTCCCCGCCGTCCTCCCGCTGCTGGTTCCACCAGTTGATCGACAGCTCCTCGATCATGAGAAGGCCCAACTCGTCATAGAGCGAGATGAGCGCCGGCGCCTGGGGATAGTGCACGCGGATGGTATGATCCCCGCCTGTTTCATCATTTTCAGGTCCCGGATGACCAGGGCCCGGGGCGGGTGGGGGCCGTGCGGTGCATACTCATCATACCGGTTCATCCCGCGGATGCACAGCGGCCGGCCGTACAAGAGAATCTGCCGGCCCAAGACCTCGACCTACCGAATCCCAAACTTCTCTCCCACCCGATCCAGGACCTGGTTGTCCCGCTGGAGCACAGCCGAAACCTTGTAGAGGGTGGGGGATTCTGGCGACCAGAAACGCGCCCTCGGCACGTCAATGGCCAGTTCGATCGTTTCCGCCCGGGCGCGTCGGGCGTGGAAATTGCTGGACACGGTCACGGAGCCCGAGCGGAGGCGGACCGTCAACGATTGGTCCTCCTGGCTGCGAACCTCCACCCGGCAGCGGACCCGCGGGGAGGTGGCGATGAGGAACAGATCAGACAGGTAAGCATTGCCGGTGGTGATGAGCTGGACCGGCTCCCCAATACCCCCGTACCGCACCCACTCGATGACCTGGGTTCCGGGCAACCAGGCCGGCCGGGGACGGTCGTCCACCCGCGGAGCACCAGATGATTGACGCGATCCGAGATCAGTTTGCCGCTCACATCGAAGTCGAAAGGAAGCCAGCCGTTGATGTTTTCCCCCAGCAGCACGCCGTTCAACCACACCTTGGCGTGGTAGTTGACGCGCCCAAACCGCAGGCGCTGCACGGCGCCGGGCCGCGCCAGTTGTCCGTCGATCTCCCGGGCATACCAGCCGACTCCTTCGAATCCCCACAGCGCCGTCTCGTAAAGGTCCCACGCCCGGGGCGCCTTCACCGTGCCCCATTCGGACCGATCCATCTGCGGACTGAACCAGCCCCATTTTTCTCCGACGTCATCAACGTCCAGTTGAAAGCGCCAGCCGTCGGAGAACTCGATCACCTCGCGCCCGGACCGTGCGCCGGCGGAACCGGGGTGGGCCGTTGGGGCGATCAAAAGCAGGGCGCCGATCAGCACCCACCAAGGGCCGATGCGGCAATTGCTACCAGAGGAAGCCGGCGCAACTTGGGGCGGAAGCCCCGGGGGGTGAGACCGGTGCATGGAGGACGATTTGCGCGGAGGAACTGCCCCGATGCTTTTTCAATCCTTGAGACAGTCAAGCGGGAATCGTGCCCGCGCTTCTTGGTCACGCGTCGTCCGTTCTCTACCCGGCCCGGACCGAGACGGATTCTCCCGGGTTGGGAAAGGGGCTTGGCTCACGCCGGACGGCGCTGTGCGCAATCTGCTGGCCCTGAACCGCTCCGCCACCGCCGCGACATCCGAGGGCGGTTGGCTGGTTTCGACCACCAATCGCCTGTATTACCTGGGGCAGAACGGCGCGGTGCGCTGGACCTTCGATTTGCCCGAGGGCAATCGCCGGATGACCGCCAAGATGTTGGCGCCCGACGGGCGAATCTATTTTGAGCGGGACGCTACGGTTTATGCGCTGGACAGTGACCTGCGTCCCGCGACCACGGGTTGGTACACCCTGCGGGGCAACAACCAGCGCACCGGACAATGGCTGCCGCCACAGACGAGTCCGGCGCGTTTTCTGGGGGTGAAACGGTTGGACGACGGGGCTCTTGAACTCCGCCTCACCGCTCTGCCCGGCACCACCAACGAACTGCAACGAACCACCGATTGGCACACCTGGACCCCGGTGGAGACCTTCCCGGGAACCGGCCAGCCGCGCGAAATCCGGCTCACCCCGCCCGGGACGGACCCCTCCGCCTATTACCGGGTGCGTTCCACCGAGCCGTAATCGGTGCGGGCGACCGGGGACGCTGTTGAAATCAAGGTGATTGGTGCATAGCGGGCGCTGTGTTGCCAACTCCTCCCGTGTGCGCCATGCGCCCAGCCTTGTTCATGAGTTAGCTGCATCTCCCGCATCCCGCGTGGCGCCGGGGCAAACAGGCTCGAAGACTTCGCCGCCGTTCGGTCCGCACCCGGATGGAACGAATGCCCGCAAGCGACCTGCCCCGGACAATCCATGGCGAATTCGGAATGGAGGCCGGGCATCTCTGGCAGGGGCGGTCAGCTTGGGGGCAACAATGAGGCTGCCGGGGTTTTCCGATTCCCTAGAAATACGGGCCTCTTCGCCGAAAGAGGCGGCAGGTACTGGGGATTTGAGCGGGTTCGTGAATTCGCCATACGGGCATTCAGAGCGTGGGATTTCCCCCGTGACAAACACGCTGATCAATGGTATCTTGCCTCTCATTGATTTGATGATTCCCATGAAAAGACTTATTCTGACTCATTCCCTGGTCCTGGGGTTGAGCGGCCCCGCAGGGTTGGCGCTGGCCCAGGGCACGGCTCCCGTCCTCACCTCCGCCGAGCCCACCGTATTCCGGGAGGTCACTGCAAAACTCGATGCCGGCGGCAGCCTGTACGCCTACCTTTCAACCGACCAGTTTCTGCGCAACTTCTCGGGCAAGCTGGGCGGGCTCCAGGAATTTGTGCTGAGCCTGCCCGACTTGGGTCCGGGCGAACGGGAAGGGCTCGAGCAGACGTTCACGCTCATCCGAAACGTCGTGCAGCGCAGCGGCGTGGAAGGCATTGCCGGCGTGGGCGTCAGCGGCATCGCGCTGGAAAAGGGATTCTACCGGACGCGCTTCGTGGCCCAGCGCGCGCCCGACGCGGACGGGTATGTCTGGCAGTGGTTTGGGGCGAAGCCCCATCCGCTGACCGCGCTGGACTGGCTGCCCGAAGACACGGTGTACGCCGTCTTCGGCGACCTGGACCTGGCGGCGATCTGGAGCGCCCTGCTGAAAAACGCCGCCGACGCCGGTCTTTCGGAGGCGGTCAAGGGCTTGCGCGAGCTCTCGGCTCGCGTGCGGCAGGCCACGGGGCGCTCGCTTGAGGATCACTTGGGCTCCTTGGGAGGCGAAGCGGGCGTGGCCCTCATCCTCGACGGGCGGCGGCGGGTTCAGTTCGAAGCTGGGGGCGTGAGCCTCAAAGACCTGCCCGAACCGGCGTTGCTTCTGGCGTTCAAGGTCAACGATGAAACGGTGTACGAGTGGCTGGACGCCCTCCTCCGGGACAATCCGCAGTCGGTCAGCGGACAGAGCGATACCGCCCGGTGGCGCTCGCTCCACGTGCCGGCGCCGGTTCCCTTCGTGCTGCGTCCCACGGTGGCGCGCCTGGGCGACTACCTGCTGGTGACTTCGAGCGATCAACTGGTCGAGAAGGTGGACCTCGTTCGCGGCGGCAAGGCACCCGGATTGAAGGCTTCTCCGGAGTGGCAACGCCTGGCCCGGGGGCTGCCGACAGAAGGCAACAGCTTCAGCTTCGTGAGCCGCCTTATGGGGGAAACCCTGGCGCAGATCCAGCAGGCGTTTCTCGCCCAAACGGCGACTCAAAACGGGGACAACCTGGTGCACTTCCGGTGGTTGGAGCAGATTATCGGCGCGTCTGCCCCGGCCGCTTCCTACGCCGTGGGCTGGACCGATGCCACCGGGTCGCAGTTCGTCAGTCAGGGCACGCAAGAACCGGCCGTGACCCTGGTCAATTCGGCTCTGGTTGCCCCCGCGGCGGTCATGGCCGGAATGCTATTGCCCGCCATGAGCAAGGCCAGGGACCGGGCTCAGGAAATCATCTGCCTCAACCATCTGAAACAGATCGCGGTCGGCTTGATCCTGTATGCCAGCGATCATGACGGGAAGCTGCCTGACGACCTCGCGGCCATCGCGCCGTACCACGGGGATAGCGTCCGCGCCCTGATCTGCCCGCGGGATGTTGCTCAACAAGGCCGGGACCTGACCTGGGAGGACGTGAAAGCCGGACACAGCAGCTACGAGTATGTGAAACCCGGATTGAAGCTGACGGACGCTGCCAACCCGGCCGAAACCGTGATCCTGCGCTGCCGCTTCCATGCGAACACGGCCTACCTCGACGGGCACGTGGAGCGCCGGGCGCGCTGACCGGCCGATGGGAGGCTGCGGGGCGGACGGAAACCGCGATGAGCGGGGGCGTTCCCGGCACGGCAACCCTCGGCGGGCTCCGCCGCGGACGGTCCGAATCGGCAACCTGCCTGCTCGAAAACCCACGTGCCCGCCGTGGAAAATTCTCCGCGTCCCCGGTCGGAGCGGATACGCTGCGGGCGGACGGCATGGTGACCGAAGTTCAACCCAACGCGCCCCGAGCGGAGCCGTGGCTGGCGCTGGCGCCCATGCAGGACATCACCGACCTGCCCTTTTGGCGCGTCCTGCGCCGATACGGCGGGCCGGATGTTTACTTCACCGAGTACTTCCGGGTTCACGCCACCTCGACGCCGGAGCGGTGGATTCTGGATTCGATTGTCGCCAACGACACGGGCCGTCCGGTGGTCGCCCAACTCATCGGCAACGACATCCCGGCGCTGGTCCGCACCGCGCGCGCGCTGCAGCGCCTGCCGGTGCTGGGCCTTGATTTTAACCTCGGTTGCCCCGCGCCGGTGGTGTACCGCAAATGCGCCGGCGGAGGCTTGCTCCGGGACTTGCCGCGGGTGGATGCCATCCTGCGCGCCCTCCGTGAGGCGGTCACCGTGAAGCTCAGCGTGAAAACCCGCGTGGGCTTCGATTCGGCGGAGGGCTTCGACGCGCTGTTGGAGGTCCTGGCCGCTCACCGATTGGACTGGGTGACCGTGCATGGTCGCACCGTGTCGGAGATGTATCGCAGCCCCGTGCGCTACGAGCTGATCGCGCGGGCGGCCGCGCGCCTGCCCTGCCCGGTGCTGGCCAACGGGAACCTCCACTCCGCCGGACAAGCCCTGGAAGTGCTGGCACAGACCGGCGCCCGCGGCCTGATGATCGGGCGGGGCGCGATTCGCAACCCGTGGTTGTTCGCACAAATCCGCGCGCGGTGGCGGGGCGAGCCGGCGCCTCGTCCGACCGGGCGCGACGTGCTCGGGTATCTGCACGCCCTGTGGGACGCCACGGCGGCCCTGGACCTGACCGAGCGCTCCCACGTGCAACGCCTCAAAAAACACCTCAACTACATCGCCCTGGGCGTGGAACCCAGCGGACGGTTTCTGGACGGCTGCCGGCGCGCGGTTTCGCGGGCCGAACTCTTCGCCCTGTGGACCGAGTTTCTGGATCACAACCGGCCGCTGGAACTGGCGCCGCTGGCGCTGCCGGTGGGGGCGCGAGACGTGCTGGCCGGGGTGCACACCTGAAACATCCCGGCCCCGCCCGTCCGCGGCCCGGGCGGGCACTCCGGTTTTCGGGCACAAGGAATGCTTACAGCCCCCGGCAAGGGGGCTGATTTTTGGTTGGACAACGTCACCGGTTTGTCACATCGTTTGAACGTGACATCGGGACCGATGTCCAACCAGTCGTAATGACCCCGCTGAGTCAGCGCTACTGGCCGGACGACCGAGGGAAGCAGCGGTCGAAACGGCCTGCGTCTTCCCGGCGGGGTTTCAACCCAAGGTGAGTCGTATGCCGAAATCCCTCGAAATGATCACCGAAACCCTCCGCAACACCAAACACCCGTTCCGACAGGTGGCGGACCGCCCGGACAAGCCCAAGAAACACCGCTACGAACGGCGCAAGATTCGCGAATTCCTTCGCGGCGGCGACTGGTCCGAAGAAACGGCCTCCTGACCCCGGGCCGACAAGTTCCCTCCGCGATGGGCCGCGCTCCTGAGCGCGGCCCTTTTGTTTGCCCGACTGCCGCGAACCCTCGTCCCGCCGCTCGGACCGGGAAACCCCCATCCCGGCCCGCTCTCCCGTCCGTTCACCCGCCGACCGCCCGGCGCACAAGGTCCTGCAACGTAACCCGTCCGGCGGCTTCCTCCTCGGCGGCCTCGATGTGCGCCAGCTCTTCCTGCAACATCTGCCGGACCGGGTCGGAACGGGTGTTCAGGTCCCGTCCGGTTCCCACCCGCAGCACGCGCAGGACATCGGCGACCGTGATTTGCGCAAGGGGCCGGGCGGGGACGAAGGCCGGCTCGCGTCCGGCCACCTCGGCCACCAGACCGGCGGCCTGCAACGCCCCCAGCACCTGGTTGGCCAGCCGCATCGGAACGCCCAGTTCCTCCGCCAATCGGGTGAGCGGCGTCGGCGGCTCGCCTCGCGCAAAACACGCCCCGATCCGGGTCAGCAACCGCAGGGCGGCAAACTCGCGGCTGCGTTGGTTGACCTGTTCCACCTGGCGCTCCTGCAGGTAGGCCCGGCGGTTCTGGTAGACATACGCCACCTGCGCACCCAGCAGCAGCAGAATCCAGGAGACATATAATCCCACCATGAAGACCGGAATAGCCCCCAGGCTGCCGTAGATGGCGCTGTTGCTGATGACCCGCGAGACATAAAACACGCTGAACGCCTGATTGAGCTGCCAGAGCGTGCCGGCCACCAGGCCGCCCACCGCGGCGGCCTGCCATTGCACCCGGGTGTTGGGCATGAAAAAGTACAACAGGCCCAACGCCGCGCTCAACAGCGCGTACGGCAGCAGAGTCAGGCCCAGTTTGACCGCCATTTCGCCCGCCACGCCCAGGCGGTCCATTAGCTCCCGCACCCAGACCAGATACGGCCCGCTGGTCAGTGCCACCGTGCTGGCCAGCAGCAACGGCCCCAGGCTGATGGCAAACCAGTACTGAATCACGCGCAGATGCCACGGCCGGCCCCGCGTCACCCCCCAGATGTCATTGAAGGCGTCCTCGATGCGCGCCAGCATGAACAACACCATCGCCAGCAGTCCCACCACCCCGCTGGCGCCCAGCGTCCCGCCGCGGAGGTTGCCCACAAATGCCATGATCTGGGCGGTGATGCGCTGGCGGGTTTCCTCCACCAACCGCGCGCGGGCCAGGGCCTCGGAATCGGCTCCCGCGGCGGCGCCATTGGCGCCTGCCGCAGCCGCCACCGGCCGGGCCGCCGGGGTGACGCTTTCCACCAACTTGGCCACCAGACGCTGGATGGGCTCTTCGCCCTGGTGTTTGAGAAAAGCGCCGGTGATGCCAAGCATCACCGCCAGCATGGGCACCAGCGCCAGCAGGCTGGCGTAGGTCAGCGCGGCGGCCCGGGCGGGACCGCGGTTGCGCGCGAAACTGCGGCCCACCAGCGCCCAGAAATGCAGAAACCGCTGCAGCCGGGTCTGCTCGTGTTCCTGGCGCCGCGCTAGGGCGGTATCGTCCAGCGCCTCCCGGGCCTCGGCGTGGAGCTGCTTCAGCTTCTCCAGGGTGTCGGGGGCCATCGCCGGAGGCGATGCCGACCGCCGGGCGGCTCAACGCCACAGGCCGTCGGGCATCGGGCGCGGTTGCGCCAGCGCGGGATCGAGCACCACATGCCGGATGCGCTGGCGTTTCCAAGTGTAGGTCACGTGTACCAGGCCGTCGGAGGCCTGAATGACGGCGGGGTAGGAAAATTCACTGCCGGCCTCGCGTTCCAGTTCGCAGACCGCTCCCCAGCTCCGGCCGCCGTCGGCGGAGAGCGCCACGTTCAGCACGTCCCGCCCGGTCGCGGAGTGGTTGTACACCAGGAGGGTGCGACCGTCCCGCAGGCGCACCGCGTCCACGGCGCTGTTGGGATTGGGCAGCACGGTGCGCCGCAGCGGGGTCCATTGATGGAGGGAGTTGGTGGCGCGGGCCTCGTAAATGCGCCCCTGCTTGGTGCGGCAGAGCATCTGCCAGCCCTCGTCGTGACGGATCAGCGTGGGCTGAATGGCGGCCACCGACAACGCGGCGTTCAACGGCGGGGTGCGCGACCAGATGCCGAACGGGTCGCGCGCCCATTCCAGATGCACCCGCCAACCGCGGTCCTCACTGCTGCTGCCGCACAACAGCATGCCGTCTTTGAGTTCGACGGGCTTGTTGCGCACCGGGCCGACAAAACCCGACGGCAGACGCCGGACGCGAATCCAGCTCCGGCCGTTGTCCCGGGACAACCGCACCATGCCCCACCAGGTTTCCGGGCTGGGGCCCACCTTGTAGAACAGCAACAGGTCGCCGTTGCGACGGCGGAACAGCACCGGGTTCCAGCAGGGGTAACGCCGGTCGCCCCTCGCCGTGGTCCCGTTGGCCACCTCCACCGGGGGCTCCCAGCTCACCCCGTTGTGATGCGCCAGCCAGATGCTCACGTCCGGAGCGCGCTCCTGCGAGCCGCCGAACCACGCCGCCAGCAACCCTTCGGGCGTCTCCACGATCGTCGAGGCGTGACTGGAGGCAAACGGCGGGTTTTCGACAATGAACTCACGCCGGAGGATGCAGGACTCCTGCGCTCGCGCGCCCTCCCACAGCGCGCTCAACATCGGAACAGCCATCAGAATCAAAACCAGGATGCGTTTCATGGCGGACTCGGCCGGGCCGCGAAACAATTTCCGCAAGCCGGGCTATTTAGGGACGGCCCGCGGTTCAATTCAAGCAAACCTTGTTCCCGATTTGTTCCCGGCATGCGGCTGACACTCCTCATTTCCCACCCGAACGAGCCGTCCAAAAGCCGCCGCTCGTCCCCGACCGGGAATCAGGTTTAACAAAAGCCGCCCGGGATGGACGCGCTCGGGCCGCCCCGCAAATTTTTCACAATTTTGTGCTTGACGAGGATGGGACGAGTGGCGACAGGTCAAGCGACTATGAACGCTAGGCCAGTCGTTACTATGAACGCTAGGCCAGTCCGGCTTCCCGCTCGCCCGGCTTCCCGCTCGCCCGGCTTCCCGCTCGCCTGTAACGCGAGGCGCTTGGGCTCGTTCGCTTCCTCGTCGCGTTGTCCAGCTTTTGTTCCTCCTGCTGCCGGCGCTGTGGGCGCCCGAGATGGTCGCCGCACGATACTGGATCGGGCCCACAAATTCCACGTCTTACACCACCAACCCTTGCAACACCTCGACCGATCAGCCTCTGCTCTTCGACCAGGCCACGGTGCAGAACATCATCGCCAATAATCCCTGCGCGCCTAATGATCTCACGGTGCACCTGACCTTCAAGGCAGGGGTGTACGACCTGGACACGCTGTATCTGAACAGCGGCCCCAACCGCATCCTGATTTTGGAAGGGGAAAACCCGAGCAATCTGCCGGTTTTCAGATTCAAGGCGCCCGCCAACCAGAACGGCTTTTTCCTCGGCCCCGCGCGGGAGACCTGGCTGCTGCATTCGCCCGTCGGCAGCAAGCTGGCGCGATTCGAGGCGCACCATCTCATCCTGGACGGGAACTGGCCGGCTTGGGCGGCGGCCAACACCTATGCCAGTCCGGCCAACCCGAACGGGTTCAAGCTGGGCGCGTTACGGGTGCGGGCCGACACCGGCTGGATTCGCCGGGTGCGGGTGATTAACTGCGGGGCCAAAGGCAAAACCCCGTGGCAGTGGTGGGACACAACAGGCGTCGAATGCTTTCCCCTCTACGTTGAAGCCGCTCAGTACCAGGCCAACGCCTAGGTGATCGAGGACTGCGAGGTGCGGGACTTCCACTCCGCGCACGGCAGCTACTACACCGCCATCATGGCCACGGTGCTCAACGTCCCACCAAACCCCACCAACAACGTCCGCGTCGTGGAGGTGCGCCACTGTCAGGTGTACGGGAGCAATTTGGAGATCGGCCTGGGCACGGCCAACTCCGCCGGGATCACCTTCCGCGACAACGTGGTGGCGGGGGTGGATCGCGGGCTGAACATTGACACCCGGGCGGTGCGGTACGTGGACCTGGTCAACAATGTCTTTTTGGACGTGAACCTCATGGCCAACTTCGGCGCGGCGGCTCAGGGGCCGGGAAGCGGGGTGTTTCGCGATTTCGCCGTGGTCGGCAATGCCGTGCGGTTGGAGTCGGTGCCCCTGTACCAGAACTACCGCGGCTATGAGTGGCAGGCGGTGACCAATTGCTCGGTTACCAACTGGCTGCCGGTCAGCACCGCCATGCTGGCGGCGGGCCGCTGGGCCACCGGCTACTGCGCCGGGCTGCTGACCGCCGGCGCCGACCACATCACTTTTGCCTCCAACCGGTTCACCACCCGCCCCCTGGACGGGTTCTTCGAGCCGGACCCCACCAACACCGCGCGCGCCCGGTGGCGGCCGCTCTGGCGTCCGGCCTACCACCCGAGCACCGGCGAACCCTGCTACCACGGAGCGAACACCACCCTCGCGGACGTGCGGCTGTCCACCCGCGCGATGGATTTTGTCAACAGCGCCACGCTGACCGACCCCACGGCGGAACTGTACGCCCTGGACCAGTTGCCTGTGGAAGGCTTTCAACCGGCAGGGCGCATAGGACGGGTGGAACCAAGTTTTGTCTATGACCGGTTGGATGAGGTCTTCGAAATCCAGGTCAGCGCTCCGGTGCTGTCGAACAACCAGGTTCACGTTCGGGCACGGGTGGTCCACCACTCGCCAGTGGTAGACAGCGGCGCGCTGCCCAATGTGCCTCTGCGGTTATGGGTAAAGAGCGGGCCGCACGCTAACACAAATGTGGTCGGGGTGTGGTCCAACGGGCTGGCCCATTTCAGCTACCCGGTCGGCGCGGGCACCCAGGGGCGCGATGTCCTGGTAGTGTATGTTCCCATCGGCTCCGGCGGCACGCCGCCAGGATTCTCCCGCTGGGAGTCGGCGTGGACGGAGGTTGAAATTGCCCACGGCCAGACGGTACGGTTTGAGCGGATTGCGGACGCGGCCGACGACCGCCGGTTGATTCCCGGCCACTTGCGGCTGAGCCGCAGCGACCCCGCCGGCCAGTTGACGGTGAAAGTCGTTCCGGTGACCAACCTCGGCGGGCTGCGCCTGGCCCGGCCCGGCGGCAGCGGGGACTACCACCTCCGTACCAACCACGTCACCTCCACCAACACGTGGTATTACAAGGCCCCCGAGGCGGACGGGAGCTGGCATTTGGTCTTTCCCGCCGGCCAACGGGAAATCCTCGTTCAAGTGTTGCCGGTCAACTCCGCCACCAACCGCCACTGGATCGAGCAGGAGATGGCCGTGTTCCAGTTGGAGCCCCTGAACAATGCCTATGCCGTGGACCCGCCCGGGCCCCATGCCACACCCGGGCCGGTGGATAACAGCGTGGCGGTGACCCTCTGGGACGGCCCCAAATACTGGATGTACGACCTGTGGGCTTACTTTTATTACGAATGCGGCGGCCAGAGCCAGGGCGCCGGCTTCTCCGGAGCGGAAGGAGACGAGTTCTGGATGGACGAGTCCGGGGTGCTGAGAGAGGGGGTAGTCCTCCCTGAAGGCGAGACGACCGAAGCCGGGGCGACCGGCCCCGCCCCGCCCGGGTGGATTCAAACCCGGACCGGGGAATGGATAGCGGTCGAAACAGACCCGCTGAGCGCGGAACCCGCCTGGGAGAAAGAGGCTGAGTGGTCGCTGGCACAGGCGCTGGCCCTGGCGGGGATGGAGGAAATGAGCCCCGAGGCGGGCTTGAACAGCGGCGCCTGCGCGTTTTGGGGGCCGGGCAACAACGCTTACGGAATCAACAATCTCAACCGTCCGGTCATTGCCGGCAGCGCGTTGGACTCCTACACTGGAGTCCAGTTGGGCGGCAGTTGGCAGGCGCCGGATTACGGCGCCTTCCAGCCTGTGATGAACAGTTGGCCTTACGGGCTGATGCGCGATGTGAACGAGGCGGGCAACTTAGTGGGAACAATTGGCGGCCGAGCCTGCTATGTGGGCGGCTCGTATGCCTATTATTTGAGCCGGTTCACCGCCAACGAGTTCGCCTCGGAGGCGTTTGCCCTGTCGGACGGGAGCCATGCCGCCGGCTGGGCGCGCAGCAACAACGTGGCGCGCGCTGCCCGGTGGAACTTGTTGAACTTTAACCAGCCGCCCACCGACCTGGACCCTGACAATCCCGGTCTCCCGGGCTATGCCTACGGCGTCAATTCCAACGGTGTGACGGTGGGGATGGTCCAGCGGACTAATAGCAACGGCAGTTACTGGCGCGCCTTCCGCTGGAACGGCAGCCTGGAGGAACTGAATCTGCCTTCAATTCCTCCAGGGACGGGGATAACCCTCAGGCACAATAAAGCCAACGACGTCACCGCGAGCGGCCATGCGCTGGGCGCCACCGATGCAATGATCGTGCGCGGTCCGGGAAATACCAACGTCGAGACCCGCGCCTGTGTGTGGTGGGGCATGTCCAACGCGCCGGTGACGCTGGGCACGATCGAGCCGAGGGCCGCCAATCCGTGGCATCAGCCCGGGCGCAGCGAGGCGCTGGGGGCGGTGGAGCTGGGCAGCCCCAACAAGCTGCTGGTCGTGGGCACCGGCTGGATCACCCCCACCGGCTGCAGCCGCGCCTTCCGGCGGGAAGTGGCCCGCGACCCTGACAGTGGGAATACGATTGCTCAAGAAGCTTTTAACCTCAACGACGCGATGTGGAGCGTGATTCCCGCCGGCTGGACCTTGATCACGGCCGAGGATGTGAACGGCCAGGAATGGATTGTGGGGCTGGCCACCGACGGCGCCGGCCAGAGCCGGGGCTACGTGCTGGTGCCGCAGGGGTATGTCAGCCCGTAGGCCTTAAATCTTGAAAACCATGGAGGAAGTCATGAACAAGTGTTTGCAATTAAGCGGCTGGGGCGCGGTGCTACTAACGGCGGCCCAGCTTCACGCCCAACGGCCCTGTCTGCCTTTTGCGAACATCATTCCGCCCGCTGACTCCCCCTATGTCACCTGTGAGGTGACGATGGAGTTTGTGCGGCCGGTGGACCTGGACGGGGACGGGGTGGCGGACTTCACCCACGAGCGGTTTCGAAGCCACCATCGCTTCGAACGACCAGAAAAACCTGAGTTGGACTTGCCCTATAGATTGGAAGACCAGGACGACACGGTAGAGGCGTTGTTTCCGGCGGGGCACGTGGAGGTGTACTGCATCAGTTGGTGGCTTCGGGATGACTGGGGACAACATGCCGAGGTGCGCGTGCCGGTGGGATGGGAACTGCTGCCGACGCCGGAGGTGGGCAAGTACTGGAATTTCCCCCTCTTGCAGGCCGAGGGGCTGGGGATCATCGCTCGCCACGCGGAAGTGTATCCGTATGAGATGAAACCGGGGTGGGTGACCATGTGGGCAGGGTCCTCCTACACCGGCCGGTTGTATCAACTTTCGTTCGGGGACCCGCCGCCCGAGGGGGGGATACCGCGGTTTGATGTGTACGTGGGGTTTCGGCTGCGGCGGGAGGACGGCTGGCATCTGGGGTGGCTGCGGCTGAAGTGGGAGGGGGTGCTGGGCATCCCGCAGGCCACGCCGGTGGAGCTGGCGAGCTGGGCGGTGCATCCGGAGCCGGAGGCGGCGCGGGTGGTGGGGGGCGCCGGCGCGGCCGCGTCTGCAGTGCGCGCGGGGGGCGGACGGGGGCTTGGAGGTGCGGTGGTCGCCGGTGTGGGCGGGGGCGGTGCTGGAGCGCGTCTCCAGCCTGGAGCGTCCGGACTGGCGGCCGGTGGCCGGGGCGCAGCCCTCGGGGGTGCGGTTGTCGCCTGGGGAAGCCCGGGGCTTCTTCCGCCTGCGGGTGGAGTAGGGGGAGGCGGCTGAAGCTGGGAGCTGGGAGTGAGGTGGGGCGTGTGGGGTGGGGGGCGGTAGGGCGCGCTCTCCGAGCGCGTCGTCTGTCTTTCTGCGGCCTCTGCGTCTTCGGCGTGGTCTGCGGGCTGGAATCCGCCGGGCGGGAAGCCCGGCTCTACGGCAGGCTGGGAAGCCTGCCGCTACAAGACCTGCGGCGGGCCGGGACAGCCCGCCCTCCCTTGTCCGCGTCTTCGGCGTGGTCGGCGGGCAGCCATCCGCCGGGCTGGAATCCGCCGGGCTGGAAGCCTACCGCTACGGGAGCGGCGGCTATCCGGACGTCGCACCGCGGCCGCGAACGGGGTCCAAAACGGCCGGGCCTCCGGTGCGTTTGCGGAAGCGCGGTCGCGCAATTGCCCTTGCGCGGGCGGTCGCCGGTCGTACCCTCGGGCCGCTTGGTTGTCATGAACTACCGCATTTCCCAACAAGCCGCCTCTCTGACGCCGTCCCTGACCCTCGCCATTGACGCCAAGGCCAAACAAATGAAGGCCGAGGGCCTGGACGTGGTGGGCTTTGGCGCGGGCGAGCCGGACTTTGACACGCCGCAACACATCAAGGAGGCGGCGAAGCGGGCGCTGGACGAGGGCTTCACCAAGTACACGCCCAGCAGCGGCATCCCCGAGTTGCGACAGGCCATCGCGGACAAGTTCAAGCACGAGAACGGCCTGAGCTACAGGCCCTCCCAGATCATCGTGTCCTGCGGCGGCAAACACTCCTGCTTCAACGCGGTGATGGCCACCTGCCAGGCCGGGGACGAGGTCATCATCCCCTCGCCCTATTGGCTGAGCTATCCGGAAATGGTCCGGCTGGCCGGCGCCCGCCCGGTGATCGTGGAGACGACCGACGCCACCGAGTTCAAGCTCACGCCTGCGCTGTTGCGCGCGGCCATCACCGACCGCACCCGCCTGCTCATCCTCAACTCGCCCAGCAATCCCACCGGCACGGTGTACACCCCGGAGGAACTCCGGGCCCTGGGCGAAGTGTGCATCGAACGCCAGGTGCTGATCATGAGCGATGAGATTTACGAGCATTTGCTTTACGACGGCGCGGAGCATCGGAGCATGGCCAGCTTCAGTCCCGAGCATTACGCCCACACCATCATCGTGCACGGGTTTGCCAAGGCTTGGAGCATGACCGGCTGGCGCCTCGGGTTCATGGCCGCGCCCGAACCGGTGGCGCGGGCGGTGGACGCCATTCAGAGCCACAGCACCAGCAATCCCACTTCCTTTGCCCAGAAGGGCGCGGTGGCCGCGCTCACCGGCCCGCAGGATCACCTCAAGGTCTGGCTGGCCGAGTACGCCAAACGCCGCCGCTACGCGCATCAGCGGCTCAATGCCATGCCCGGCCTTACCTGCGTCAACGCCCGGGGTGCGTTTTACCTGTTCCCGAACATCGCCCGGACCGGGCTCAAGAGCCGGGAGTTCTGCACCCGCCTGCTGGAGGAGGAAAAGGTGGCCGCGGTGCCTGGGATCGCCTTCGGCGCGGATGACTACATCCGGATCAGCTACGCCACCAGCATGGCCAATCTGGAGAAGGGGCTGGACCGGATGGAACGCTTTGTGCGCCGGCTGGTGAAGTAGCCTCCGGCGCGGGACCGGCTCGTGCGCGCCGCGCGCCCATGTCGTACTACACCACGCTGGCGCCGTTTCGGGACCTGTTCCGGGCGGGGTTGCCCATCCTCACCTACCACAGCCTCGGGCCGCGTCCGCGCGGGACGCGGCTCAAGGGGCTTTACCTGCCGGTGCGGCTGTTTCACCGGCAGTTGCGCGAGCTGCGCGCCGCGGGCTTTGAATCCGCGCCGTTGCCCGCCAGCCCGGCCGAACTGAAAGCGCCCGGGCGGGTGGTGTTGACCTTTGACGACGGCTGCCGCAACGTGCGCCAGCATGGGCTGCCGATTCTGCACGCCACCGGCTTCCGCGCGGTTCAGTATCTGGTGGCCGACCTGATCGGCCGGACCAGCGAATGGCAGGCGCGCGAGGGCGGCGTGGCCGAGCCGCTGATGGACGAGGCGGAAATCCGCGAATGGCTCGCCGCCGGTCACCGCATCGGCTCCCACACCTGCACTCACCCCTGGCTGACCCGTCTGCCGCCGGCGCGTGTCCGCGAGGAAATCAGCGCCAGCCGACGCAAACTCGAGGACCGCTTCGGCGTGCCGGTGCTCGATTTCTGCTATCCGTACGGAGATTGGAACGCCCGCGTGCGCGATCTGGTGGCAGAGGCCGGTTACCGCACCGCCGTCACCACCGAGGCGGGGGTCAACGGCCCGGACGCAGATTGGCTGGCCCTGCGGCGCTTGACGGCGCGCTACGCCTCCCGCCGGCTCAAGGACCTCTGGCAGCGCCTGCGCGCGCGCTGATCGGGGCCGGGCATCGGCACTTGAGGCGACCTGCCGCGGACGACCCTCACCTCCCGGCCGTGCCCCGCCGGCGGACAAATTCCGTTAGCAGGCGCGCGGCGCGGTCGCGATTTTGCCCGGCTCGGGCCAGGACCTCAGCGTGGGAAATAGGCGCGCGCGACAGTCCGGCGGCGCGGTTGGTGATGCAGCTCAACCCGGCCACGCGCAACCCGCAATGCCGCGCCACGATAGCTTCCGGCACAGTGCTCATGCCCACGGCATCCGCGCCCAGCCGGGCGAAGGCACGAATCTCCGCCGGCGTTTCGTAACTGGGGCCACTCACCGCCAGGTACACGCCGCGACGCAGCGGCACGCCCGCTGCCCTGCCCGCGGCCATCAGGCAGCGCGCCAGCTCCGCATCGTACACCGCCGTGAGGTCCACAAACGCCGGGCCGTTTGCCTCCGGCGAAAGACCCCGGAGCGGATTGGCGCCCAGGAAATTGATGTGATCGGTCAGCACCAGGAAATCGCCCGGTCGCAGCCGCGGGTGAATGCCGCCCGCGGCGTTGGTGAGCAGGAGTTCGCGCACGCCCCAGCGCGCCAGCACCCGCACCGGAAAGGTCACCACGCTCAGCTCGTGCCCCTCGTAGTAATGCGCCCGGCCGGCGAGCAGGCACACCCGCGCGCCGCCCAAGTGCCCCACCACCACCCGACCGGGATGCCCGCTTACCGTGGTGGGAACAAACCCGGGCAGCTCCTCATAGGCCAGCTCCGCCTCGACGGGCTGCACGGCCCCCAACACACCGGCAAACCCGCTGCCCAGCACCACGGCCAGGGGCGGGGCCTCGCCCGCGGCGGCGCGCAACAGGGCTGCCGCCGCGCCGAGCGGTTCTTCGCCCGCGCCGGGGCGGGGCTCGCTGTCTGCCGGACGACGCGGTCTTGCCTTGCCGGGGTTCTTCATTAGGTTGGGGCCACATGGACCTGAATCCGGACGCCTTGCGTCGCTACGCCCGGCAATTGATCCTGCCCGAGGTGGGCCCGGCCGGCCAGCAGAAGCTGCGCGCTGCGCGTGTGCTGTGTCTGGGCGCGGGCGGCCTGGGGTCGCCCGTGGCGCTGTATCTGGCCGCGGCCGGGGTGGGGCGGCTGGGGCTGGTGGACTTCGACGTGGTGGACCTCTCGAACCTCCAGCGACAAATCCTCCACGGCACCCCGGACCACGGGCGACCGAAGGTTGAGTCCGCTCGCGACATCCTGACCCGGTTGAACCCGGACGTGGACGTGGCGCTTTACCCGGTGCGCCTGTCCGCGGCCAACGCGCTGGACCTGATCCGCGACTACGACGTGGTGGTGGACGGCACGGACAACTTTCCCGCCCGTTACCTGGCCAACGACGCCTGTGTGTTTCTTGGCAAGCCGAACATCTACGGCGCGATTTACCGTTGGGAGGGCCAGGCGAGCGTCTTTGCGCCCCACCGGGGTGGCCCGTGCTATCGCTGCCTGTACCCGGCGCCGCCGCCGCCCGGCGCCGCGCCGGCGTGCGTCGAAGCCGGCGTGATGGGGGTGATGCCGGGCATCATCGGCTGCCTGCAGGCCACCGAAACGATCAAGTGGATTCTCGGGTGCGGCGCCTCCCTGCTGGGGCGGCTCCTGGTGGTGGATGCGCTGGCGATGCGGTTTCGCGAACTGCGCGTTCAGCGCGACCCCGGCTGCCCGGTCTGCGGCGAACACCCCACCATCCGGGAGCTGCGGGAGGAAACGGTCGCCTGCGCTCCCGCGCCGCCGGCCGCCGACGCGGCGGAAGAGGAGGTCACGGTGTACGACCTGCGCCGCGCGCTGGACGACCCGGCCCGGGGCATCACGGTGGTGGACGTGCGCGAGCCGGCCGAGTGGGCGCTGGCGGACCTGCCCGGCACGCGCAAGCTGCCGCTGTCCGAGCTGCCCCGGCGGGCGGCAGAATTCGACCGCGCGGGCCGGTATTATCTGTATTGCCGGTCCGGGGCGCGTTCGCTGCAGGCCGCTCGCTGGTTGCGCAGCCAGGGGGTGCGGGAGGTCTGGAGCGTGCGGGGCGGTCTCCTGGCCTGGGCGGACGAGCTGGACCCGCAGATGCCGCGGTACTGACGGCCGGTCGGCCCGACCCGCGAGGGAGCGAACCCGGCGCGCCCGTTTCCAGGCGTGCGAGGTTCCGGGGGACGGGCAATGGCGTCCCGCCGGCCGCGGATTCAGGACGGCGGTTCGCCGGCTTCCTCGGTCAGTTCCGGCACGGCTTCGCCGGTCAGGCGGACCACGCGGTTGGCGTAGCGGTTGAGGTGGCCGCTGGCGGTGTGGTAGGCCTCCTGGGCCTTTTCCAATCCCCGGCCCACCTCCTCGAACTTGCGCTGGAAGTGGGCAAAGCTGCGCTGCGCGGCGCCGAGTTGTTCGAGGGTTTTTTCCACGCCGCGGGCAAACTCGAACTGGCTGATGCTCATGGCCACCGCCCGCAGAGTGATGGCCAGGGTGTTGGGCGAGACGGGGAAGACCTTCAACTTGTGCAGCGCCTCGCACAACTCGGTGTTGCGGAGGACCTCGAAGTACAGCGTCTCGCTGGGCAGGAACATCAGCGCCAGGTCGGTCGTGCCGTGCTCGGGGTGGATGTATTTCTCGCTGATTTCGCGCGCCTGGGCCCGGACGGTGGCCGCCAGTTGCTCGCGGGCCGCTCGCAACCGGTCGGGGTCGCTGGTCTCAAACAGCGGCAGGACCTGCTCGCGGTTGAACTTGCTGTCAATGGGCAGCAGGAACTTGGGGAACTTGACCACCGCGTCCACCGTCTCGCGCGAGCCGGGCACGACGGCCACCTGTTCGGCAAACGCCCCCGCCGGCAGGAAATCCGCCAGCAACCGGCCCAGTTCGGCTTCGCCAAACTTGCCGCGCAGGTGGGGCAGTTTAAGCAGGGCGTTCAGCTCGTTGATGGACTGGCCCACCTGGCCCACGCTGCGCAGTTGCTCCTCCGCCGCGCGCAGGTGTTCCTGGACCTTTTGGAAGTGCGCGAACCCCTCCTGCAGGTTTTTCTCAAGCCGGGCCTGGACCTGCTCGGTGAGGGCCGCCAGGCGCGCGTCCACGTTGGCGCGAATGGCCTCCAGACTCTGCGCGGTCTTTTGCTCGAGCGCCGTCAGCCGCTGTTCCAGCGTCCGGGTGGACTCTCCCAGGGCCTGGGCCAGCTCGCCGCGGGCCTGGCGCGCGGCCTGAGCCTGGGTCTCGCTCAACTGGTCGAACTTCGCCGCCAGGCGGTCGCTGACCTGGGTCAGCCGCGACTCGGTGCCGGAGCGCAGGGCCTCGAATTTCTGTTCCAGCGCCGCCACCGTCGCGTCCAGCCGCCGGGTCTGCTCGGACCGGCCCTCGACCAGTTGGCGCTCCACGGTGTCGCGCACGCTGGTCAGCCCGTTTTGGAGGCGGTCGGCCAGGTCGGTGCGCAGGTCGCCCTTGACCTGCTCGACGCGCGCGGCCAGGTCGGCGGCGGTGCGGGCCAGCGCGCCGGTGAGGGCGGTTTCTAGCTCGGCCATGCGGCGCGGCAGGTCCTCGGCCGGCCCGGCGACGCGACGCCTCAACAGCCAGAGCACCAATCCAAAGCCCGCCGCCAGGACCGCCAGCAGCACACCGAATTCGAGTCCGCTCATCACCGGCATCGTGGAGGCGCCCGGGCGCGGGCCAAGGAAAATCTGCCGGGCCCGCCGGCAGCGGCGGTTGCCAACCGGGGTGGCGTGGCCGATAATCCCGGCGACGCCGGGACCGGAACACCCCCCGGCGCTTGTTTGCCACGTATGCGCCCGATTGCTCGGATCAGGCCCCCCCCCCGCGGCCGCGGCGGGCTGGCCGGTTGCGGACTGTTGCTGCTGCTGATGCTGGGAATGGCGGGCGCCGCCGCCGGGCGCGCGGACTGGCCCGGATTCCGCGGCTCGCCGGGTTTGCTGGGGGTGGCCTCCGGGGCGTTGCCCGCGCGTCCCCAGTTGCTCTGGTCGTTCAAGACCGACGGGCCGGTCAAGTCCACGGCGGCGATCGTGGGCGACCGGGTGTACGTGGGCTCGGATGACGGCCAGTTGTACGCCCTGAGCCTGGAGGACGGTTGCCAACTGTGGGCCTTCAAAACCGACGGGCCCATCGAATCGTCCCCGCTGGTGCTGGAGGGCCGGGTCTTTTTCGGCAGCAGCGACGCCTTTGTGTACGCGCTGGACGCCGCCGAGGGCCGCCTGTTGTGGAAGACCGAGACCGGCGACAAAATCCTCGGCTCGCCCAACTGGGTGAAATCCCCCGCGGGCGACGTCCATTGGGTGCTGGTGGGCAGTTACGACTTCAAGCTGTACTGCCTGGACGCCGCGACCGGCCGCACCAACTGGGTGTATGAGACCGGCAACTACATCAACGGCTCGCCCGCCGTGGACCGGGGGCGGACGGTCTTTGGCGGTTGCGACGCCATCCTGCACGTCATCAACCTGGCCGACGGCCAGAAGCTCAAGGAAATCCCGGCCGGCGCCTACGTGGCGGGGTCCGTGGCGCTCGAGGGCGACCGCGCCTACTTCGGGCATTACCAGAACGAGTACCAGTGCGTGGACCTGGAAAAGGGCGAGCGGGTCTGGACCTTCAAGGACCGCAACTTCCCGTATTTCTCCTCGCCGGCGGTTACTGCGGATCGGGTGATCTTCGGGGGGCGCGACAAGCGGCTGCACTGTGTGAACAAGGCCGACGGCGAACCGGTGTGGGCCTTTGCCACACGGGGCAAGGTGGACAGCTCGCCCGTGGTGGTGGGCGACAAGGTGGTGGTGGGTTCGGACGACGGCCGGGTGTATCTGGTCTCCCTGGCGGACGGGCGGGAAGTTTGGTCCTACGAGATCGGCGAAGCGGTGACGGCCTCGCCGGCGGTGGCCGGCGGCAAAATCGTCATCGGCAGCGAGGATGGCCGGGTGTACTGTTTCGGGACCCGCCCATGAAAGCGGACGCGCCTGATTTCGAGGCGGTGATTGAGCAGGGAATCGCCCTGTAGGAACGGATGGGAGAGGATATCCTGGCTGCGGTGGGGGAAACTGCCGCGGCCTTGCATGGTGGACACCGGTATTCGCTGGACGTGGATTTTGTCGCCCCCCGGCTGTGGGAGCGGTTTGAGGACGTGGTGCAGCGGCTGGAGAGCTGGCCCGGCTGGCAAACCAACCGACGCAATCCGCCGGTGTTGATTCTGGGCGAGCGCGCCGGGGTCGAGTTGGGCCTGCGCCAACTGCAGCATCGGGAGGACCTGGAAACCGAGTGGGTGCGGGGGGTTGCGGGTCCCCACGGCGCCGGAGCTTTTGCGAATCAAAGCGTATCTTCTGGCCGAACGGCGCGCCACCCGCGATTACCTGGATGTCGCCGCGCTCAGCCGCAAACTGGGTTTCGAAGAATCGCTGCGCGCCCGGGGCCCCCTGTCGGCGCTTTATCCGCGCTTGGGCAGACTAACGGCCGCCGTGGCCTTTGCCGAGGCTGGCGAAGCGGTTCCGGCCGACCGCCATCTGGTGGATTTGAACCACTATCGCGGCCTGCGGCCGCCTTACAATCAGTGGGAGGCAGTCGCGGAGACGGTCCGCCGCTTGGGCCGCGCGCTCCTCAAGCGCGAGCTGGGCAACGGTCGCGAAACCCCGGCTCATGAACTTTGACCGCAGCACCCAGGTCCCCTCGCCCCTGCGCTGGCTGAACGTCGTCGAGCGGGGCGGCACGGAAGACTGGCGCGACCTTTACCGCCGGTGCCGCGACCGGCAGTTCGCGGAGCAACTCGCCGCGCTGCTGTCACGGAGCGACCCGGCCATACGCCCGGCCGCGCGGCTCTGGCAATTCCTGTTGGAAGATTTGCATCCCGGCCTCCGGGTTCGCCTCCCGGAAGAGGACACGGAGGAAGCCGCGCGAGGTTCGTGAATCCGCCCGGGCAGGGGCCAGGTCCAACGCACGGCAGGGCGTCGGCCCGGGGCGGGCGAATGAACTTTTGGTTCGGCGGGTGCGACGTGGTATTGTCCCGCAACGCAAGCGTCCGAAACTGACATGAACACGGCAGCCAATCCCGCGTCGCCGGTCGCCAAACCGCCCCTGGAAAAAGCGACCACCCCCGGCAACTACTTCGTCGCGAATTACCCGCCGTTCGCCTTCTGGAAACCGGAGTTTGTGCCGGAGTTTCTGGCTGCGTTGGAGCGCCCGCCCGCCGGGTCGGCGGACACGGCCGGTGCGCCCCCGCTGGGGGTGTACGCGCACATCCCGTTTTGCCGCAAGCGCTGTCACTTCTGCTACTTCAAGGTCTATACCGACAAGGATTCGCAGGAGATTCGCGCCTACCTGGACGCGCTGCTCCAGGAGCTGGCGATTTACGCCGGCAAGCCGTTTGTGGGCGGGCGCAAGCCCCGGTTTGTCTATTTCGGTGGCGGCACCCCCAGTTACCTCAGCGTGGAGCAACTACGCTTTCTCACCGACGGCATGAAGCGCCTGCTGCCGTGGGACGAGGCCGAGGAGGTCACCTTCGAGTGCGAACCGGGCACGCTCACCGAGCACAAACTGCGGGCCATCCGCGAGCTGGGCGTCACTCGGTTGAGCCTGGGCATCGAGCACTTTGACGACCACATCCTCGAAATCAACGGCCGCGCCCATCGCACGAAGGAGATCCTCCGCGCCTACGCCTGGGCCCGGGAAGCGGGATTTCCGCAGATCAACATTGACCTCATCGCGGGCATGGTTGAGGAGACCGAGGAGAAATGGAAAATGGCCGTCGCCCGGACGCTCGAACTCGCGCCCGACTCGGTCACCATTTATCAGATGGAGGTGCCCTACAACACCACCATCTACCGGCAGATGAAGGCCGAGGGTCGGTTGGTGGCGCCCGTGGCCGACTGGGACACCAAACGCCGCTGGGTGGACCACGCCTTCGCCGAATTCGAAAAGGCCGGTTACACCGTGGCCAGCGCCTACACGGTGGTGCGGGACCCCGCCCGCACCCGCTTTGTGTACCGCGACTATCTCTGGCGCGGAGCGGACATGGTGAGCATCGGCGTGGCCAGCTTCGGGCACATCGGCGGCACGCACTATCAGAACTTCCACGACTTCGACACCTACCTGGCGCCGCTGCGCGAAGGCCGCCTGCCGGTCTATCGCGCCCTCACGCCCACCCCGGAGGAACGGTACATCCGCGAGTTCATCCTCCAGCTCAAGCTCGGCAGCGTGAGCGCGGAGTACTTCGCCCGGAAGTTTGGCGAGGACCCGCGGGTGAAGTTCGCCGCGCCGCTGGCCCGTCTGAAGGCCTGGGGCTTCCTGGCCAACGGCGGCGACCGCATCGCCATCACCCGCCCGGGACTGTTGCAGGTGGACCGGCTGCTGCACGAGTTTTTCAAGCCGGAACACGACACCGGGCGCTACGCGTAAAGCCGTCCGTCGCGTTCCCACGCCGCAATCCGAATGGCCGGCGTCCCCCGGTCTTCCCGCTCGACCGCGCCCGCTAGGCGGCCTAGCCTCACCCGACGCCCATGATCTCCCGCATCGTCGTCGAAAATTTCAAAAGCTTCCGCCGGGTGGAATTGAACCTGGGGCTGTTGAACCTGTTCATTGGCGCCAACGCCAGCGGCAAATCGAACTTTTTCGACGCGCTGCGCGTCCTGCAGGGCATCGGCAACGGCTTTACCCTGCTGGAAGTGTTGGACGGCAAGGCCCGCAGCGCCACCAGCGAGGTCTGGGAGGGAATTCGAGGCGGCAGCGCCCGGGCGGCCTTCGCCACCGGACCGGGCAAGGATCGGCTGGGGTTTGAGGTGGCAGGCTGGTTCGACGACCGAGGTGGGGAGCACTGGCAGTACCGCATCGAATTCCTGGCCCGCGAAGGCCGGCTCTGCCAGGAAAAGCTGTCGCTGAACGGCGGAGAGGTTTTCGACTCCTCGCCCATCAGCAACAACCCGCTCGATCCGGTGTTCGAGGTGCGTTACTACAAGGGGAAGAAAGGGCGACAACCTCACCTGCGATTCGAGAAGAACCGCCCCGTGCTGACCCAGTTGGCGCGAGGGGGCAACGGGAAATGGAGCAAAGAACACGCGGAAGCTGCACAGCGACTGGCCCGGTTGCTGGCTGACATGCAGCGGATTGATCCCAGTCCGGCGGTGCTCCGCAGCTATTCCCAAGCACACGAAATCCGGCGGATGGGCGAACGCGGTGAAAACTTTGCCGCGCTCATCCGCACGCTCTGCGCCGACGCCAAAACCAAAGAGGCCTACCTGAGCTGGCTGCGCGAACTGCGTCCGCACGAGGTGGACGACGTCGGCACCCTCAGCGGGGCGGTGGGCGAACCGCTCTTCATGGTCAAGGAGGGCGGGCGGGAGTTTCCCGCGCCGGTGTTATCCGACGGCACGTTGCGGTTCGCCGCCATCGCCGCCGCGCTGTTCCAGACCGACCTGCCCAAGGTGATGACCATCGAGGAAATTGAAAACGGCATCCACCCCAGCCGGCTGCGATTGCTGGTGGAGTTGCTCCGCAACCGTACAGAGTCGGTCTTGGGCTCGAAGGCGGTGCAAAGGTTGTATGATTCGAAAGCTCCCTTCCCTGTAACTGCGACTCAAATCATGGCGACCACGCACTCGCCCCTGGTGCTGGCGTGGCTGAAACCGGAGGAATACCGGCACACCTTTTTCTGCAAGCGGGACGACGTCAGTGGGGAATCGCAAATCCTCCCGCTCACCGAGATTCCGCATTTCCGCGAAACCATCGCCAAACAGCCGATCAGCGATCTGTTTGCCGAGGGTTGGTTGGAGGCCGCCCTATGAGCCTGCGGGTGCTGGTCATTCCCGAAGACCCGACCGACAACGGCTACATCCTCAAGCCCCTGGTCGAGCGCCTGCTGGCGGAAATCGGCAAACCCAACGCCCGCGTCGTTATTTTGACCAGCCCGAGGCTGCGCGGCTATGACCATGCGGTTCGGGCGATTCAAAACGAGTTGCCGGAGCGTTACGGGCATTTCGATGTGTGGCTTTTCCTGCCGGACGCGGATCGCGCTCGCAACCTGGAGGCGCTGGAAACCGAGCTGAGAGCCAAAGAAATTTGCCTTCTCTGCTGCGCCGCGGTTCCGGAGGTCGAGGCGTGGCTGCTGGCCGGTCATCGGGATCGCCTCAAGACCGGCTGGGCGGACGTGCAGAAGCATCCACGTCTAAAGGAGGCCGTGTTCAAGCCGTTCCTGGGGGAGCATGGCGACCCACGCAGCGCGGGCAGCGGGCGCGAGGCGCTGATGCGACAAACGCTCTCCAACTACCGCGGGTTGCTGGACCTTTGTCCCGAGCTGCAGGATCTGGAACACCGGCTGCGCGCGGTCATGGCGGCGAGGGCGGACTGACGCTGGCCATGGGCAGCCCGGTCGAAAGGCCCGGCAGATACGGCGCCACTGCCGGCAAAGGTTGAAGGTAGTAGGCCTCGCGAGCGCTTCGCCCCGCAGTTGCGCTCCCGTCGCTGGCGCGGGGCCGGGCATTGATCACGAACCCCCTTGCCGGGGACACCCCTGAACACCGTCGGCCGATCGTCGTTGACGCAAGTCGGGGCGACGACTTTGCATCTTCGTGACAAGCCAAACCCGCGCATCCGGCAACCTGCCGTCCGCGCGGCGACCACACTGCCGCAAATCGAGATGGGCACGCTTGAGGTTATTCTGCTCGCCCTGGCCCTGGCCGGCGCGTTGCTGGTTCGACGGATCGTCCGGCGCTCGGCGATTCCGGCCACCCGGCGCCGCCGGTTGTTGATTGCGGGGCTGCTTCTGGTTTGCGCGGTGGTCATCGTCCTGTTGATAACCGGGATGGCGAGCGAGGGCGTCGGCCTGGGGCGGCTCTGGACGGGGCTCGCGGCTCTGGCGATGGTGGCCGCCAGCGTGGGCTGGGAGTGGCGGCGTCTGGGTCCGGCGACGCGACAAGAAGCAGCGGTTCGTCCCCAGGGCTCTTCGAGTCCCCGGTCGTTCCTCGGACAGGCCGTGTTGATCCTCGTTCCCGTGATTGCCCTGGCCGCGCTCGGGCTGGCGTTTCTGCGCGAAGACCGCGTTCTGGCCGAGGCGGAGGCGCGCAGCACGGCCAGCCTACTGGTCACCCAGTGGGCCGCCCAGGTGAAGCGCCATCTCGAGCAGGCGGGCTCCGAGTATGCTTCCGTCCGCTCCGCGCTCGAGGCGGACTGGCGCCTCTCGCTGGGTTACGGCGACTGGGCACCGGGGACTGATGTTGAAGCCGAGCGGCGACGCATCGCCACGTGGCAGGCGCGGCATCCCCAAATCCCGTTGGCCGAGCAACCGGCCAGCCGCGTCACGTGGCCGCTCCGAGACGGACCGGAGGCGGCGCTTGCCAGCGGACCTCCGGGGCAACCGGCCGCGTGGGTTCACCACCTGACCGCCGGGCAACACGCGCTCTGGCATGGCGCGCAGCTCGCGCTCGCAACCGGCCAGGCCGACAAAGCCCGCCCGGCCTTGCAGGCGTTGCTGGAAATCGTCGCAGACGAGGATCTCCGCGCCAACGCCCGGTACCTGTTGACCGTCCTCGAGGCGGACGAACTCGCGCCCGAATCGGCGGCGACGCTGCTGCTGGATCTCAGCCGGCGCTTCGACCGCCGCGTGAGCGAAACCGGCCTGTCGCTGGGGCAGCTCGCCTGGCTGAACGGGACGCGGCGGCTGCCCGCCGGGAGCGGGCTCGCGGCGGCGGACCTTGCCCACGTGGTCCACCTCGGGAGTCTGTGGCCCGACTCGCCGCTGGCGGAATTGATGCTGGCGGAGCTGGACCGCCTGGCGCGTCCGGATTCTGAGGAGGAGGCGGCGCAGCGAACCCGCTTGCGACAACTGTGGCGCCTGCAGCAGCGCACGGCGCAAATCGCGCGCGAACTCGCGGCGGCAGGCGCATCCGCTCCATCGCCCGGCACGGTGCGCTGGTGCTCGAGCGAGGGCGAGGAGTTTCTGACCGTGATTTATCCCGAACCGTCGGCGGAGGCGGAGGCGGCTTCGGAGCCCGCCGGTCGCATGGCGGCGCTGGTGTTTCCGTAAACAGTGGTGCGCGCCGCGCTGGACCGGGCTGGTTGCCGCTCACCGCGCGTTTCACCGGCAGCTTCGCCTCAACGAGATGAAATCGAATTTCGTGTCGAGCGTGTCGCACGAATTGCGCGCGCCCATCGCGTCCGTGCGCCTGTTGGCCGAGAGCCTCGAACGCGGCGCCATCACCGACGAAGCGCGGCGGCGCGAGTATTACCGGCTGATGGGGCAGGAATGCCGCCGGTTGTCCGCGCTGATCGAGAACGCGCTGGATTTTTCGCGCATGGACCAGGGGCGGAAGGTGTACGAGTTCGAGCCCATCGACCTGCCGGCGCTCGTCGAGCAAACGGTGCGGTTGATGGCGCCCTACGCCGGCGAGCGCCGGGTCACGCTGCGCTACGAGCCGCCCGGGCCCTTCAACCTTCACCCCTGCCTGGACGGACGCGCCCTCCAGCAGGCGCTGGTGAACCTGATTGACAACGCGGTGAAACACTCGCCGCCCGGCGCGGAAGTCCGCGTGACCCTGGACGTGCGCCCCGTCGGCAGCGCCGGCGAATCCGCCTCCGCGGCTCCTCCACCTGCCTTTCGCCACTCACCCGCCGCTTCTCACGATTCACCAATCCCCTTGCCCCCTTCCTTGATCCTGTTGGCCGTTTCCGACCGCGGACCCGGCATTCCGCCCGCGGAGCACGCGCGCATCTTCGAGCCGTTCTACCGGCGCGGTTCGGAGCTGCGACGGGAGACTCCCGGCGTGGGCATCGGCTTGAGCATCGTCAAGCACGTGGCCGAGGCTCACGGCGGGCGGGTGCTGGTGGAGAGCGAACCCAGACGCGGCAGCCGTTTCGTGATCGAACTGCCCCTGCGCGAGGCCCGCCGGACACCGCCCCATGAACGAGCGCCTCCTGATCATCGAAGACGAATACGCCATGCGCACCGGGCTGGCGGACGCCCTCGCGGCCGAGGGCTACCGCGTCATCACCGCCGCGGACGGCGAGGCCGGCCTGGAGCGCGCGCTCCGGGAAAAGCCCGACCTGATCCTGCTGGACATCATGCTCCCGCGGCTGGACGGCTTTGCCGTGTGCGCGGAGCTGCGCCGCCGGGGACACGCCGAGCCGATCCTCATGCTCACCGCCAAGGGCCAGATCGAAGACCGCGTCACCGGCCTGGACGCCGGCGCGGACGACTATCTGGTCAAGCCATTCAGCACCGAGGAACTGCTGGCCCGGGTCCGCGCGCTCCTGCGGCGGGTTCGGTGGGAGGCAAAGGCCGTGCGCGAGCTGCGGCTGGGTGAGGCGCGGGTGGACTTTGCGCTGCAGCGCGCCTGGCGGGGCCGGACCGAGCTGCATCTCACGCCCAAGGAATTCGCCATGCTCCGCCTGCTGGCCGAGGCCGAGGGCAGGCCGGTCACCCGCGAGCGGTTTCTCGATCTGGTGTGGGGCTACGGCGCTTTTCCCACCACGCGCACCGTGGACAACCACATCGCCAGCCTGCGGGCCAAGCTCGAGCCCGACCCCGCCCGCCCGCGCTGGATCAAGACCGTCCACGGCGTGGGCTACCGGCTGGAAGGCGTATGAGAGTGAGCCGCGGAAATCCAGGAAGACCGGCTCGGGAAACTCCCGGGACCGTCCGCGTGAAGCCGTTGTCATCCCGCGCTCCCCGGGGGCGGAAGGGAAAGCGCGCGGCAGATCTTCCTTGCCAGAAAATCGTCAATCTCTGCATGCCGAGGCACCGCCTCCTTGTGGCCGGTTTCGGGGTTGACCCAGACCGAATGCCGCGCGCCTTCCCGCAGAAGACTGCATCCATGCCGGGCCAGATGCCGGATCAGTTCCCGGCGCTTCATCCCACTGTAATGAGTGTTTCTTCGGCTCCGGCCCCGACTTGCCGCAAGGTTTGTTCGCGGTTGACCTCCAACATCAACTCCACGGCGGCAGCCAGGTCTTCCAGGCACTCCTTGCGAGTCCTCCCCTGGCCGTTGGCGCCGGGTACCTCCGGACAAAAGCCGACATACCACCGGTCGGTCTTTTTCACAATCGCCGTGAACCTGCGCTTCATGGAAGAAGGCTAGCCGGACGATGCGGCCAAGGCAATCTTCCCCCGCCTTCTTGCAAAACCGTGACAACCGCCCCGCGACCGCTGGTTAATTTTTCACCATGAAACTCATTGTAACCCTTTCGGCGCTTTCGTGGGTCGTGTCCGCCCTCGCGGCCGATCCGCTCACCGAGTTGCTGCAGAAGGGCCTGCTGGAGGAGGAGGTCCACCGCAACCTCAACGCCGCCGCGGCGGCCTATGAAGCCGCCGTCCGACAGGCCGATGCCCAGCGCGCGGCCGCCGCCACCGCCGTGTTCCGGCTCGCCGAGACCTACCGTAAGCTGGGCCGCACCAATGACGCCGTCGCTCAGTACCGGCGCATTCTCGACCAGTTCGCCGACCAGACGCCGCTGGCGGCCCTGAGCCGGACGAATCTGGCCCTGCTGGCGGGGACCGCGCCGGCGGCCATGCCCGCCGCGCCGGCGCCTGCCACCAACGAGGAAGAAGCGGAAATCCGGCGCCTCCAGGCGATCCTCCGGAACAGCCCGGACCTGGTGAACGCGCGCAACGCCACCGAGCGCGGCGGCACGCCCCTCCACGCCGCCGTCGTCAAGGGATATCTGGCCGTCACCGAGTTCCTGCTGGCCAACGGCGCGGACGTGAACGCCCCGGACGCGCTGCGCCAGTTGCCGCTGCACCTGGCCGCCGCCGGCGGACACAAGCGGATTTGTGAGCGCCTGATTGCGGAGGGCGCGGACGTGAACGCGGCCGACCACAGGGGCTTCACGCCGCTTCATCTCGCCGCGGCTAATGGCTACCTCACCGTCGCGGAAGCGCTGCTGGCCGCCGGGGCGGAGGTGAACACCCGGGCCAACCCCGGCGGAGCGCCGCGGGACACTTGGGAGAGCTCTCCGCTCCATTCCGCCGCGGAGGCGGGCTTTCGGGCGATGGTCGAACTGCTCTTGAAACACGGTGCTGAAATCAACGCCCGGGACCGCGGCGGACGAACGCCACTGGTCCGCGCCCTCGGGGCGGACCAGCGGGTCATCGTTCGGCTGCTGCTGGAAAAGGGCTCGGACCCGAACGTCCTCGATGCCGAGGGACAATCTGCCCTGTTGTGGGCCGTGGTTGGAAAACAAGCGCCGATGGTGGCCCTGTTGCTGGAACACGGAGCGGATTTGGAGGCCCGCATCCGCGCGCCGGAGCCGGAAGGCGATTGGACCGTGGTCTTCCGGGCGGTCCGGGCTGGCGAGGTGGCGTTGACGCGGCAGTTGCTCGACGCCGGCGTGGACATCAACGCCCGCGCCGCCAGCGGCATCACGCCGGTTCACTGGGCGGTAATCCAGTGCGCGCAAAAACCAACAGAGCGGTCCTCGAAATTCCAAATGAATTTGTTGGCGTCGCTCAGGCTGCTGCTCGAACGCCAGGCTAACGTGAACGCGCGCGACAGCGGCGGCAACACCCCGTTGCACTACGCGGTGGACGCCGGCCTTGCGGAAATCGTCGAACTGTTGCTGGCCGCTGGCGCCGATCCCAACGCGCCCGGCTGGTCCGGGGGCGAGGAAAAGAACTGGCCGCCGCTGCTGGCTGCCCTCCGCCTGACGCGCCCGGCCCAGCCGCCGTCCCCGGACGAGCCCGAAACAGCCGGGGCCCGGATCGCCGTCGTGGAAGCCTTGCTGAAGCACGGCGCTGACGTGAACGGCAGGCTGACCCACGGCTGGACGGCATTGCACCGGGCGGTCCAGCTCAATCAGGCTGAGATGGCTGCGTTGCTCGTGGCCAACAGGGCCGACGTGAACGCCCGCGGTTCCAGACCCGCGGACGAACCCCAACTGGGCCCGCGAAAGGCGGAGTCGGCGCGATCCGGCGCGTCATTGTCAGCGTCCGCGCCGCCACGCCGCGGGCCCCAACCGGTCGGGCCGGTTTCGGGTACGTCCTTCGGTCAGGGAGCGGAGGCCTTGCCCGCAGACATTGACATGACGCCGCTGCACGTGGCCGTGGTCAACCAGAGCCTGGAATTGGTTGAATTCCTGCTTGAGCATGGCGCCGATGCGAATGCCCGCAATGCGGCGGGACGCACGCCGTTGCACCACGCCGTCCAACGCCGTGACCTGGAGCTGATCCGCGTGTTGCTGGTCGCTGGGGCCGAACTGAACCCCGCCGCCTCTCCCGACCAGGAGCTAATCCGGTCCTTGCTGGAGGATGGCGCCAGACCGGACACCGGAAGGGCTCAGGGAAAGACCGTGTTGCCCCCTCCGGCGCCTCCCTTCGGAACTCCTGTGTTTGGACCCGCTGGGATGCCTGGATGGTCCATTCCCGGGCGTGGATTCGTCAAGTGGGCCTCACCCGATGAAATTCTCGCGCTGCTTCGCGAGCGGAACATCAACTTGGGGGAATCGGATAAACCTTAGGCAACCCGGCATTTGCCGAGGGAAGCGAGCCGGGCCGGGGAACATTCTTTTCGGCGAAAATTGCGCCAGGAACGGGAACGGACTTTTCCTTCACGAGGGGTTGGTTTCGGCGGTAGCGTGCGCGCGTGCACACGCCCCGGATTACGCGCGCCCGCAGTCGCCGCTCGGACTCCGCAAACCTCCGCACGCCCCTGGCCCGCGGGGCGTCCGTCGTTCCCCGTCGTGGGAGCGACCTCGCCACGCGTCGCTTTCCCGTTTGGGCCCTCCTTTTCGCCCTGATGACGCAGGGCGCGGAGCTTCACGTGTCGCCGACCGGGTCCGACGCGCATCCGGGCACGGCGCAGCAGCCGTTCGCGACCCTCGAGGCGGCGCGCGACGCGGTGCGCAAACTAAAGGCCGGCGGCGGCCTGCCCCCCGGCGGCGTCACCATCTGGCTGCACGGCGGAGATTACTCGCGCACCAATACCCTGGAATTGACCGCGGTGGATTCGGGGACGCCCGAAGCGCCGGTGATCTGGTGCGCCCGGCCCGGCGACAACCCGCGCCTGCTCGGCGGGGTGCGGCTGCCCGCAAGTGGGTTGGGGATTGCCGCTTCGCAAGCGAGGGGCCCGACCGAATCCAGACCGTCGGCCAACGGCGCCCGACCGGCGGCAGGCGAATGGAAACCCGTCAGCGATCCGACTGTGCGGGCGCGTTTGGATGAAGCGGCGCGCGGCCGGGTCCGGCAATGCGACCTGCGCGCGCTGGGCATTTCCGACTTGGGGGAGATGCATTCGCGCGGCTTCGGCCGGCCGACCACCGCGGCGCATTGCGAACTGTTTTTCGACGGCCGGCCGATGACGCTGGCCCGCTGGCCCAACGAGGGCGCGTTCGCGGAGATTGCCGGTTTTCCCGAGGCCGGCGCCGAGAGCGACGGCCACGGCGGCAAGATCGGCCGGCTGGAAAACGGCTTCGCCTACGCCGGCGACCGCCCGCGTCGCTGGCGCGACACCAGTGACCTGTGGGTGCATGGCTACTGGGCGTGGGATTGGGCGAACTCGTACGAGCGGGTGGCGTCGCTGGATTTGGCTCAGCGGCTGGTGAAAACCGCCCCGCCGCACGGCCTGTACGGCTTCCGCAAGGGCCAGCGGTTTTACTTCCTGAACGTGCTGGAGGAACTGGATCAACCGGGCGAGTGGTTTCTGGACCGGCAGGCGGGCGTTTTGTACGTCTGGCCGCCGGGCGAGGAGGCCGGTCAGGGCGCGACGGGGACCCGCCCGGCGGAAGTGCTGCTGTCGCTGCTCGCCGGGCCGTTGCTCAAACTGACCGACGTCTCGCATGTCACTTTTCGCGGGTTGACCCTGGAGGCCACACGCGGCAACGCGATCGAAATCCACGGCGGCGCCAGCAACCGCGTCGCGGGTTGTGTGATCCGCAACATCGGCAACTGGGGCGTGGTGGTACGCGGCGGCAGCGGCCACGGCGTCGTCGGGTGCGACGTGTTGGACACCGGCGACGGCGGCGTGGACCTGGCGGGCGGCGACCGTCAGACGCTCACGCCCGGCGGACACTACGTGGAGGATGGTCACTTTGCGCGGCAGGGACGCTGGTCCAAATGCTACGTGCCGGCGGTGCTGATGAACGGCGTGGGACTGCGGGCGGCGCACAACCGGATTCATGACCATCCGCACTGCGCGATTTTGTTCACCGGCAATGATCACCAGATCGAGTTCAACGAGATTCACCACGTGGCGTTGGAGACCGGCGACGTGGGCGCCATTTACACCGGCCGGGACTTCACCTATCGGGGCAATCGCATCCGGCACAACTTCGTCCACCACACCGGCGGCGTGGGCATGGGCTCGATGGGCGTGTACATGGACGACTGCGTGAGCGGCACGGAGATTTACGGCAACATCTTCTTCAAGGTGCAGCGCGCGGTCTTCCTGGGAGGCGGCCGCGATCATCAGGTGATCAACAACGTCTTTGTGGACTGTCGCCCGGCGGTGCAGGTGGACGGGCGCGGGCTGGACCGCTCGCCGGTGTGGCGCAACATGGTGGACCGGACGATGCGCCAGCGGCTGGCCGCGGCGCCGCTGGAACTTTACCGCGCGCGCTATCCGGCCTTGAAGAGTCTGGATGCGCATTACGGCCCGCCCGAGGGCCCGGCCCTCACCGGCGAGGCGTTTCGCGGCGTGCCGCCCGAGGGCAACGTCGTGGCCCGCAATGTCTGCGCGGGGCCGTGGTTGGAGGCGCACTGGTACGCGCGCCCGGAGATGCTGACGCTGGAACACAACCTGACCGACGTGCGGGACAGTTTTCCGCGGCTCCCCGGAGAAACGGCGCGCGCGACGGATTTCGAGCTGGCGCCCGACTCCCCGGCCTGGGGGCTGGGCTTTCAGCGCATCCCGGCCGAGCGGATCGGCCCGCGGGACCACGAATTTCGCCGGGCGCGGCCGCGTCAGAGCCTGTCAGGAACATGACGCCGCCCGCCCCCGCTCCCCAAGGAGCCCCAACCTCATCCGGACCGGATGGATTCCGGCCCGCCTATCCGCTGGACGAATTTTACGCCCGGGAAGGGCTGCCGCTGCCGCCGATCGAGGTCGTTTCCCCCGAAGCCGTGCCGGAGCCGCATCGCACGCTGCTGGTGCATGACCGCGACATGACGCCGACCCTCGAGGCGTTTCACCGCAGCGACATCCACATCGAGGTCTGGGGCCGGGAGCGCCGCGGGGACCTGTATTTCCGGGAGGTGGTGCTGCGGCTGGATCGCGATCAGCGCCCGGTGGAATTCGGCGCCAACAAGATCAATCTGGCTCTGTTCGACCCGGCGGTGCGGCGGCTGATTCTGGATGAATACCTGCCGCTGGGGCACATCCTCAAACTGCGCGAGGTGCCGCATGCCGGCCGCCCGCTGGCCTATCTGCGGGTGGAGACGGACCCGCTGATGCGCCGGGCGTTTCGGCTGTCCGGCCCGGCGGTGCTCTACGGGCGGCGCAACGTGTTGCGGGACCCGCAGGGGCGGGCGCTGTCCGAGATCGTGGAAATTCTGCCCCCGCTCTGAGCGGATTGTTTGCGCGGCGGCGGGCGTCCGCTACCTTGCCGCGTTGTTACGGGAGCGTATGAATGTCCAGGGCGATTACGACGTGTTGATCATCGGCGGCGGTCCCGCCGGCGCCAGCGCCGCGGCCATCCTGGCCGAATACGGCCGTCGTGTGCTGGTGTTGGAACGGGAAAAGTTTCCCCGCTACCACGTGGGGGAGTCGCTCATTCCCTTCACCTACCATCCGCTGGAACGTCTGGGGCTGATTCCCAAGATGCGCGCCTCGCACTTTCAGAAGAAGTACAGCGTGGTGTTCGTGCAGCCGGACGGCCGGGCCTCGCAGCCGTTTTACTTCTTCACCCGCTACGACCGGGAGACCGTGGCCCAGACCTGGCAGGTGTTGCGCAGCGAGTTTGACCAGATGCTTCTGGACCACGCCCGGGAACGCGGCGCCGAGGTGCGCGAGGAAACCGAGGTTACCGAGTTGCTGCGCGAGGACGGGCGGGTGGCCGGCGTGCGGGCAAGACACCGCGACGGCCGGACGGTGGACTATCGCGCGCCCCTCACGCTGGATTGCAGCGGCAAGGAGAGTTTCGCCGCGGTGCGCCACGGCTGGCGCGTGCGCGACCCCTACCTGAACAAGGTGGCGGTCTGGACCTACTACCAGGGCTCCAAGCGGGAAAGCGGCATTGACGAGGGGCAGACCACCGTAGCTTTCGTGCCGGAAAAGGGCTGGTTCTGGCACATCCCCCAGCACAACGACATGGTCAGCGTGGGTGTGGTCGCCGAGGGCCGCTATCTCACCCGCGGCGGGGTGAAGGACCCGAAAGCCATCTTCGAGCGGGAGGTGGAGCAGAATCTCTGGATCAAGGACCACCTTTCGGTGGGGCGCCAGGTCGGGCCGTATTACCTGACCAGCGAATACACGCACCACGCCCGCCACTGCTACGTCGAAGGGCTGCTGCTGGTGGGCGACGCCTTTTGTTTCCTCGACCCGGTGTTCAGCAGCGGGCTGCTGCTGGCGCTCAAGAGCGGGGTCATGGCGGCGGACTGCGCGCACGAGGCCCTGCGGGCGGGCGACTTTTCTCCGGCGCGCTTCGCCGCTTACGGAGCCACCATGCGCCAGGGGATCGAGAACATGCGCAAGCTGGTCTATGCCTTTTACAACCCGGCCTTCAGTTTCAAGGCGGTCATTGACAAGTACCCCGACGCGGCCGGGGACATCACCGACTGTCTCAGTGGCGACGTGAACAAGGACCTGTCGGGACTCTGGGAAAAAATCCGCGAATTCGCCCCGCTGCCCGAGGCGTTGCCGCTGGGCGAGCCGCTGGCCCACCCGGCGCCCGCCCCGGCGGCGGTCGCGGCCTGAACCGCGGCGCCCGTGGCTACTCTCCCCGGTATACGCAGCGCGCGGTGCAGGTCTCCGCGACCACCACCTCGGCAAGTAGCGGCAGGCGGGGCCGGAGCCGTTCCCAGATCCAGCGGGCGATGTTCTCGCTGGTGGGGTTGTCCAGACCGGGCACCTCGTTGAGGTAGCGGTGGTCGAGTTGCTCCCAGATCGGGCGAAAGGCGTCTGTGATGGCCGCGTAATCCAGCAGCCACCCCAGGTGTTCGTCGCACTCGCCGGACACGGCGATTTCCACTTGAAAGCTGTGGCCGTGCAGGCGCCGGCATTTGTGCGACTCGGGCAGGCGTGGCAGGAGGTGTGCCGCTTCAAACTGAAAGGTCTTGCGCAATTCGATCTTCATGGGCAGGGCTGGATCCGGAGCGTGACCGTTGGCGACACCCATCAGCGCGCCGGCCGTTCCCAGTCGGTCCACCGCACCAGGTCGCCAAGGGCGGGGCGGCCATCGTGGCGCCAGGCCGGGGGCGGAGACTGCATGCGGCCCAGCGGGCAGACGCGGGACACGCCCCAGCGGGCCAGGTGCAGCACCAGGCTCTGCTCGCGCGTGCCGCTGGCCGCCAGGCCGACGGTGGACACCTGGTGCCGGAAAGGGTCCGCGCCTTCCAGTGCCTCCTCCAGCCCGGCCACGGCCTTCACGTGGATGAAGCGGTTCAGGCAGGAGGGATGCAGACGAGCCGCCTTTTCAAAGACCACCGTCCAGGCCGTGGACCCGGGGCTGCACCACAGTTGGGTGTCCCGGGAATGGGCGGCGCGCACGCGGTAAAAGGCGCGACGCGCGGCGATGGCGGCGGCTTCTTCCACCGGCAGGGGCCCGCGGGGATGGGTCTGCTCCAGGCGGGCCAGTTCGCCGGCCAGGACCTCGGCAAAGCGCTCGGGCGGGTTGCGGCCGCCCGACTCGACGTAGAAGGCGTGCGGGGAGAGACACCCCAGTTGGTTCCACGCGACCACATCGCGCGCCGCGGCCTCGGCCACGCGGGGCAGCAGGTAGTTGGATAACATCTCCTGCGCCACGTAACCGAAGCTCAGCCGGTGGCCGTAGCCGAGGAACCGCACCCCGGCGGGAAGACGGCGTCGCAGCGCCTCCAGCGTGTCGTCGCGGCCCATGGCCAGCACGTAGTCTGCCTGCTGCCACAGCGCGTCTTCCAGCGATTCGGTGCCGCCCGGCCATTCCGCGATCTCGATACAGGCGGCGAGTTTGGACTCGACCTCGCGCAGCGAGTGGGCAAACAGCCGCGGGAGCAGCGAGGTGCCGCGGGCGCATTTCATGAACTGGGCCGCGCGCGCCAACAGGCCGAGAATGAGGCTCATCAAGGCCGGGTTGGGCAGCCGGCCGGCGGTTACGTGCGCCAGCAATTCCGGACCGTGCGCCAGGGAGCAGCGGTCCGCGCCGGCGGCCGGCTCGTTGGGCGTGAGCTGGTCTAGTCGGGCCGGATGCGCCAGGTCCTGCAGGACCAGGGCGCGGAGATTTTCGCGGGTGAGCGAGGCAAAAAACTCCTCCAGTCCCGCGGCCAGCGTGGCTTCGCTGAAGCCCAGGATGGCCGGGCCGCGCCGTAACGCCTCCTGCCGGTAAGGATTGGTCGGGTCCAGCCAGTCCTCGGCGACGGCGGCGATGGCTTCGATGAGGTCCGCCGTGGTGCGACCGACCAGGTAGCGCCGGCGGTTGGCCTTCAGGGTCAGGCACGCCTGAGTCACCATCTCCGGGGTGAGGGCGGCGCTGTCCGGCAGGTCGGCCAGGAAATAGTCGGGCAGGTTCATGGGGATTCAGGCCGCGCGCAGCGAGCAGCCGCGCGGCTCGGCCCGGGCCGCGCGGCCCAGCAGTTCAAAGCCCCCGTCGCGCCGCACAGCCAGGTCCTCGGTTTGCACGGCCAGCACGGCGTGCAGGTTGGCCAGGTCATACACCCGCAACAGCCCGGCCTCCCCCTCGCCGACCTCCTCGCCGGTCTCGGGCGAGATCACCCGGGCGCGGGCCCAGGGCGGGAACCGAAACACCCGCGGCCCGGTCTCACCCGCGATCCGGTCGTAGGCCTGGGAAGCCAGCTCGCACATCCCGTACTCGGTGACGAGGTGAGTAGGCGGCACGCCCAGTAGCCGGGTGAGGGCCGCGTGCAGCTCGGTCGGGGACAGGACGCGGGAGCGACCCTTGTAACCGCCGGTCTCCATGGTGCGCGAGCCGTCCGGCAGGTGCAGGCAAACTCCCGTCGCCTCCAAATGATCGAGCAGGTGCACGAAGGAAAAGGCCGCACCAAACAGGCAAACCGGCGTGCCCTCGGCGGCGCCGGCCAGCAAGGCCTCGCTCAGAGCCGGCAGGTCCAGTGTCCAGCCGCGGTCCGGGTCCGCGCGCCCGAACCAGCTTGGCGCTCCGTCGCCAAACGCCGCGGCCACGGCCGCGCCCATGCAGGCCAGCGAGGACTCGGGCGCCTCGTGTTCCGGGGGGGTGAGGAGCAAAAACCGCAGCCGCCGGGCAGGGTCCCGGTCCGCGTCCGGGATCAGATGCGTCGCAAACCCGGCCCGCGCCGACTCGAGGTACAGGGCCAGCGTGTCCGCGTCGTGAAACACCCGGCTGGGAATCTGTCGGGTGGTGCCGCTGGAGCGAAAGACCCGCGCGCGCTGCCCGGCGGGATGGGCGGTAAATTCGAACTCCTTGAACGCAGCGGCGGGCGCCGCGGGCAGGTCCCGCCAGTCGGTGGCCACGCCGGGGGCAAGCCCCAAGTGTTCGGCCAGGTGACGATAGGCCGGCACGCACTCGAATTGCGCGGCAAAAATTTCCAGAGCCAGGGCGGCAAAGTCCGCGTCATGCGGCGGCCGCGCCGGGGATTCCGCGGCGGCGCGAATGAACGCGCGAACGCGCGGGAGCAATCGGGCGAGCGGTTCAGGGAGCATGCGGTTTTGGTTTCGTCATCAGCGACGCGGGCTGGTTGACCGCCACAGCCCGGGAGCGAGATTAACCTGTGCCGTTGGCGGGGCAAGCCCCGGCTCGACGAGGTCTCGCTCCGCCCCGGCGGAGGACGAACTGCCCGGAAGCTAGCCGGGCCGGAGCGGGATGCCTCAGCCGAGGGCGCGCCGATACTGCTCCGCCACGAAGTCCCAGTTGATGATCGAGTAGAAGGCGGCCACGTAATCCGCCCGCCGGTTTTGGTACTTGAGGTAGTAGGCGTGTTCCCAGACATCCAGGCCCAACAGCGGCACCCGGCCGTGGGACAGAGGGGAATCTTGATTGGGCAGACTCTCGATGCGGAGGGTTTTGCCGTCCAGGGTCAACCAGGCCCAGCCACTGCCAAAGACGCCCATGGCCGCCCGGGTGAACTGCTGTTGGAACGCCGCATAGCTGCCGAACTGCGCGTCGAGGGCCCGGGCCAGCTCGCCGCCGGGGGCGCCGCCGCCCTTTTTGAGGGACAACCAGAACAGGCTGTGGTTCGCGTGGCCGCCGCCGTGATTGCGCACCGCTGTGCGGATGTCTTCCGGCAGGGTGGGCAGCCGGCGCAGCAGGGTTTCCACGGGCAGCGCAGCCAGGTCGGGATGGCCGGCCACGGCGCGGTTGAGTCCGGCCACGTACGCGGCGTGGTGCTTGCCGTGGTGGAGTTCCATGGTGCGCGCGTCAATGGCCGGTTCCAGCGCGTCCACCGGGTAGGGCAGGGGCGGCAGGGTAAACGGTCCGGCGGCGGGCGGCGCGGGCGCCGGCGGCGCCGGCTGGGCGCGGAGGCAAGAGCCGGCGTCCAGCGCTCCGAGCGCGGCAGCGGTTAGGACCGTGCGCTTGACCGCCTGACGGCGGGACATCACCGAATGAGGATCATTCATGTTCACAGCGAGGTTGATGTTTCAGGGATGCAATCTAACCGGAGGAAGCCCGACCGCAACCCCGGCCCCGCAGCCGGGGGTCAGCCGGGGGAGTCGGCGGGAAACAACTGCTCCGTCAGGCGGGTCACGCGCCGGCCGGAAGCGCGGAATTTCAGGCGGTTGCGGTAAAAGCCCCCCCGCAGCCGGTTGTTGCTCTGGAAGGTGCCGATGGCGGCGTGTAGGTCGCGCCAACTGCGCGCGTGGCCCGCCAGTTCCAAAAACTCGTAATCCGGCTGAAAATAGTCCGGCGACAACAACTGAATCAGGGGGCGCAGCAACCGCACCCGCCAGGGCAGGGCTATGCGGGTGGCGCGGCGGACGTACTCTTCCGGCGCGCACTGGTCATGCTCGCAGAAGGCGTCCCGGAAGCTCTTGGGCCAGCTTTCCATCGCTCGGAACATGTTCCTGCCGGGGATGGGGGACAAGTCGGAAAGCGCCCCTCGCCCGGTCGCGGGAACGGGACGGAGCCGATAGCGTCCGGTGAATGAACGGAGGTGACCCCGGTGACGCCATCCGCCCGAACAGTTGTCTTGCCCCGGCGAGAGCACCGGGTTTTCGGCCGGCCGGGGAAACGCTCCCGCGGTGCCTCACTCCTTCCAACCCCGGCCCCGCTCGGTCGTTGCCCGTTGTCAAGAGTCCGGCGACCGCCTAGCTTGGGCGGCGATGGCCACCGCCGGAGAGCTCTTGCGCGCCGCCCGCCAGGCCGCGGGATTGACGCTGCAGCAGGTTGCCGACGCCACCAAAATGCGCGCCGATCGCGTGCAGGCGGTGGAGGAGGGCAACTACCAGGTCTTCTCCGCCCCGGTGTATGTGCGCGGCTTTGTCCGCACCTACGCCCGGCTGGTGCACGCCGACGAGGCCGCCGTCTTGGCCGCCCTGGAGAGCGAGCTGGCCCGTTGCAAGCACCTCCGCGAGCCGCCCAGTCTCACCGGCCAGGAATCCACCCCGCTGGACCGGTGGATGCTCCGGCTTTCGCGCATCCCCTGGAAGGTGGTGTTGCCGGTGACCGCGATCGTGCTGGTGGTGGTCGTGGCCACCTGGATTTACCAGGCGCGCGAACGCGCCCTGGCTCGCGACCCCCTCAGCGGCATTCCGCCCGCGGTATATCAACCGCCGGATGCCGGCGGCGACACGCTGCCCCTGCCCGCGCCGCCCGGGCGGTAGTTTTTTGGATGGTGCGCCCGTTGTCTCTGTGACTTCACCTGCTGTCCCTCCGCCTCGCCCCCGCCGCGTCGGCCTGGTTTCCCTGGGCTGCGCCAAAAACCTTGTGGACGCCGAGCTCATGCTGGGCGCGCTCCTGCGTGAAGGGTTTGAAATCACCAACGACCCCGCCCGGGCAGACGCGGTCATCGTGAACACCTGTTCGTTCATTGACGCCGCGCAGGAGGAAAGCGTGGACGCGATCCTGGAATCGGCCGCCGTGCGCGAGGCGCGCAACCGCGGCCAGGCGCTGCTGGTGGCCGGCTGCCTGTCCCAACGTTTTCGCGACGAGTTGCCCCGGCTGCTGCCCGAGGTGGATGCCTTTCTCGGCATTGACCAGCTCACCTCCGTGGGCGCGCTGGTGCGCGAGGCGCTCGCCCGTCGCGCGGCCCGGCTCAAGGGAGTCCCCCCGCCAACCGACGCGGCGGCTTCCCGGCCTCAGCCCGGCCGTGCGCGCGCGGTCGCCGCCCGGTTGGCGCAGGTCGAGAAGACCCGCCCGTCCGCCCAGCCCGCGCCGGAGCTCCCGCCGTCGTCTCCCGCGCCGCTTGTCGAAATTCACCGCCGGCCCACTTTTGTGCCGGACTATGCGCTGCCCCGCTTCCGCCTGACCCCGCGGCACTTCGCTTACGTGAAGATTGCCGAGGGCTGCAATCACCCCTGCAGTTTTTGCACCATCCCGCGCATGCGCGGCCGCCACCGCAGCCGGCCCTTGGACGACATTTTGGAAGAGGCCCGCCGTCTGCTCGCCGACGGGGTGCGCGAGTTGAACCTCATTTCCCAGGACTCGACCTACTACGGGCTGGACCTGCATCCCCGGGGCGGGTCGCTGGCCAGCCCGGAGCGGTTCCGCGCTGCTGCGGCCGCTCTGCCCGGCAACGCTCCCACCCTGGCCCGACTGGTGCGGGAGCTCAATGCCCTGCCCGGGGAGTTCTGGATTCGCATCCTCTACACCCACCCGGCGCATTGGACCGACGACCTGATTCGCGCCATCGCCGAGAGCCCGAAGGTGGCCCGGTACGTGGACATGCCCCTGCAGCACATCCATCCGCTGATGCTCCAGCGGATGCGCCGGGAGACCTCGCGCGCGTACATCGAAGACCTGATCCGGCGGCTGCGCGCGGGCATTCCGGGGCTGACCCTCCGCACGACCTTCATCGTGGGATTTCCGGGCGAAACGGCGGCCATCTTCGAGGACCTGCTGACGTTTGTGCGGCAAACCCGGTTCGAGCGGCTGGGGGTGTTCACCTATTCGCGCGAGGACGGCACGGTGGCGGGGCGCATGGCGGGTCAGGTGCCTGGGCGCACGCGCGAGCGTCGGCGCGCCCGGTTGATGGCGGTGCAGCGGGAAATCGCGCGCGACCTCTCGGCCCGCCAGGTGGGCCGGGAACTGCGCGTATTGTGCGAAGGCACGGCCGCGGCGCGGGAGCTGGAAGCCATTTCCGCGTTCAGTTGGGAACATGGTCTGATTCGCGCCGACGGCGCCGATCCAGCGGTCCGCTTCGGCCGGGGGCCTTGGACGGTGGCCCGCAGCGAGGCGGACGCGCCGGACATTGACGGGCGGGTGTACGTGCGCGGCCGGTTGCCGGCGGGCGAATTTCGCCGGGTGCGCGTCATCGGACACACGGATTACGATCTGCTGGCCGAGCCGGCATAAGGCGCGGGCGGGGCTTCCCGGCTTGCGAGACGCCTCGGGACCGCCGGACACTGCCCGCATGATCATGGACCTGCTTGCCTTCTACAACACCCTGCGCGCAGCCGGCTATTATGCGGTGGGCGTGTTGGTCCCCCTGTTGCACGTGGTGCTGGCGCTGGTGATCTGGCGCGACGCCCGGGGCCGCCCCACCGTGCTGGCCGGGCGGGGCGTGTGGGCCGCTGCGGCGCTGCTGGGCGGCATTCCGGCCGTGGCGCTGTACTGGGCGGCGCATCATTCGACGCTGCGCGCGGGGGCCGAGCGGTCCTGATGCCCCGGCGGGATTTTCGAGCCGGCGCGCCGCCGGAAGCGCGATGCCGCACCCGCCCGTCGGCGGGGAACCGCCGGGCGCGCTCTTGGAAATCCCGGCGTTCGCGTCCCGGTTGCGCGGGATTGAGCGCGGGCCCGGTTAAATCCCATTGCCGCCGGACCGCGAGCGCCCCATCTTGCGCCGTGTTTTGAAGGCATGAAACCGTGCGCCCCTGCCTCGCCTCGCCGCGTCCGTTGCGGATGGTACGCCGCCGCCGCGGTCGGCGGTTGTCTCTTGATGAGCCTGTCCAGTTGCACCACTCCCGCCTCCCGCTCGTCGGCTTATCGCCTGCCGCGCTCGGCCTATCCGGTCACCGCCAAAACCAACGTGGCGGAGCTGCTGCACGGCGTGCGGGTCGAAGACCCCTATCGGTGGCTGGAAGACGACCACGCGCCGGAAACGAAGGCCTGGGTGGAGGCGCAAAACCGGGTGACGTTCGCGTTCCTGGAACGCATCCCCGAGCGCGCGGCCATCCGCCAACGCCTTACGCAGCTTTGGAACTTTGAGCGCTATTCGCCCCCGTTCCAGCGGGGCGGGCGATATTTCTTCGCGCGCAATGACGGGCTGCAAAACCAGAGCGTGCTGTTTGTGGCCGATTCGCTCCAGGCCGCGCCACGGGTGTTGTTGGACCCCAACACACTGTCCCCGGACGGCACGGTGGCGCTCACCGGCGCGGTGCCCAGCGACGACGGACGCCTGCTGGCTTATGGCCTGGCCGTCGCGGGCTCCGACTGGCAGGAATGGCGCGTGCGGGACGTGACCTCCGGAGCAGACCTCGAGGACGTGGTGCGCTGGGTCAAGTTTTCCTCCGCCTCGTGGACGCCGGACGGCCGGGGCTTTTTCTACAGCCGTTACAATGAACCCGCCCCCAGCCAGGCGCTCTCCGGGGTGAACTACTTCCAGAAGCTGTACTACCACCGCCTCGGCCGCCCGCAGAGCGAGGACGTGCTGGTCTATCACCGTCCGGACCAGAAGGAATGGGGCTTTCAGGGCCGCGTGACCGAGGACGGCCGGTACCTGATCATCACCGTCACGCAGGGCACGGACCCGAAGAACCGGGTCTTTTACAAGGACCTGCACGCCGCGGACGCGCCCGTGGTGGAGCTGCTCAACGACTTCGACGCCTCGTACAACTTCGTGGACAACGACGGGCCGGTCTTTTGGTTTCACACCGACCTGGACGCCCCGCGCGGCCGGGTCATTGCCATAGACACGCGCCAGCCCGGACGCGCGCACTGGCGCGAGGTCATCCCCCAGGCGGCGGAGACCATCCAGGGTGTGAGCACCGTGAACCAGCAGTTCCTGGTCCACTACCTCAAGGATGCGCGCTCGCAGGTGAAGGTCTTCAATCTGGCGGGGCGTCCGGTCCGGGAGATCGAACTGCCGGGGCTGGGCGCCGCCAGCGGCTTTGCCGGCCGGCGCTCGGACACCGAGACCTTCTACGCCTTCACCACCTTCAACGCCCCGGCCACGATTTACCGCTACGATGCCCTCACCGGCGTCAGCACCGTCTTCCGCCGGCCCGCGCTGGCCTATGATCCCGACCTGTATGAAACCCGGCAGGTGTTTTATCAGAGCCGCGACGGCACGCGCGTGCCCATGTTCATCAGCCACCGCAAGGGCCTGCGGTTGAACGGGCGCAACCCGACGCTGCTCTACGGCTACGGCGGCTTCAACATCAGCCTCACCCCGTCGTTTTCGGTGGCCAACCTGGTGTGGATGGAGCTGGGCGGCGTGTACGCCCAGCCCAACCTCCGGGGCGGCGGCGAGTACGGCGAGGAATGGCATCAGGCCGGCACGCGACTGCGGAAGCAAAATGTCTTCGACGATTTCATGGCCGCGGCGGAGTGGCTCATCGCGCGGCGTTACACCTCCCCGCGGCATCTGGCCATCGCCGGCGGCAGTAACGGCGGGCTGCTGGTCGGCGCCTGCATGACCCAGCGGCCGGAGCTGTTCGCCGCCGCGCTGCCCGCGGTGGGTGTCCTGGACATGCTGCGCTTCCACAAGTTCACCATCGGCTGGGCCTGGACCAGCGACTACGGGTCGCCGGACGATCCGGAGGAATTCCACGCCCTGCTGGCCTACTCGCCCTACCACAACCTCCGTCCCGGCGTGCGCTACCCCGCCACGCTCATCACCACCGCGGACCACGACGACCGCGTGGTGCCGGCGCACAGCTTCAAGTTCGCCGCCCGTCTGCAGGAATGCCACGCGGGCGGGCCGCCGGCGCTCATCCGCATCGAGACCCGCGCCGGTCACGGCGCCGGCAAGCCCACCGCCAAACTTATCGAGGAAGCGGCGGATCGGCTGGCCTTTCTGGTCGCCGTGCTGGGGGTTCGCGCCGGCCTTCCCTGAACCGTTGTCGTCAACCGATCCTCCTCTGGTGACCCCTGCCGTATGGCCCGCGCCCGGCAAGCTCCGATCCTGACCCTGACGACCGACTTCGGCCTGCGGGACGCCTTCGTTGGAATCCTCAAAGGCGTCATCCTTAGCCGCTGTCCCGAAGCCCGCCTGGTGGACCTCACCCACGGCCTGGCGCCGGGGGATGTCCGAGCCGGCGCCTTTGTCCTGTTGAGCGCCTGCCGATTCTTCCCCCGCGGCGCCATCCACCTGGCCGTGGTGGACCCCGGCGTGGGCAGCGGGCGGGCGGCGCTGGCGGCGCGCACCCCGGAGGCGATTTTTCTGGGACCGGACAACGGCCTGTTGTCCTGGGCGCTAGCCGGCGCGCGGGAGGTGGAGGTGCGGCGGCTGACCTGCGAGCGACTGTGGCTTCGTCCGGTGAGCGCGACCTTTCACGGGCGCGACATCTTCGCGCCGGTGGCGGCCCACCTGGCTGCCGGCGGGCGCTTTGAACAGGTGGGCGAGCAGGTCACGGACTGGGTGCGCCTGCCCTGGCCGGAGCCGCGTTGCGAGGCGGGAGACTGGCTGGGCAAGGTGCTGTACGTGGATCACTACGGCAACGCCATCACCAATCTGCCCAACGCCCTGACCGAGAGCGCGTCCGCCCACCTCGCGCTGCGCGTGGCCGGACGGCGGGCGGTTCCCTTGGGCTCGTTTTACCAGGCGGTACCGGCCGGCCAAGCGGTGGTCGTGCCCGGCTCCAGCGGTTACCTCGAGATCGCCATCAACGGCGGGAGTGCCGCACGGGCCCTCGGGTTGGAAGTGGGCAGCCCGATACGGCTGGCGACGGCTCCTCCCGGGAAACGCCGCGGCAGTGCGGCCCGCACCGGTGGAACACACTCACGGACCGCCGCTGGGTAATGGCCCGCTCCGACGGACCGCCGCCGGTCACGGCAGCGGGACCTGCGGCACGGTGTGATGGATGCGGCTGAGGTCACGGTCCCGGCCGGGCACGCCGGGCACGCCCTGCACCCATCCCTTGAGCTGATCCGCGTACAAGGTGTTGCGCTCGAGTCAGCGCCAGGCCTCGGCGTGACCATCGGCAAGGCTCAGCACCCCGCCCCGCCGGTGGCGCGTGGCCGGGTGGTCAATCCAGGATCACACCCCCGGCTGGGTGATCAGGAAGCGGGCGTTTTCGATGCTGCCCTCGTGTTCCTCAATAAACACCGGGGCCCGCGCCGGCGGGGGGGCCACGATTTGGGAAAACCGATGCCGGGAACTGCGGTCGTTGGGGTCGGGATGGTCGTTGAGGTAGGCGTTCATGGCCACGCGGCGGGTGCGGGGGATTTTGCCCTCGTCACGCACGGTGGACCGATCCGCCGGGCATTTGTACAGCCGCGCCGAGCGGTTATACGGAAAGAGCACCCCCCGCTCGAGGTTGATGGTGGTGGCGTCCGTCCGGGCGTTGCCGGCCAGCCAGGTCTGGCCGGTGGCCACCCACCCGGCGCGGCCCGAGCCGGTGGTGGTGGCATTCGGCGGCAGGTGGTCCAGATGATCGTCCACGTACATCGTCCAGCACAACTAAAGCTGGCGATAGTTGCTCAGACAGGCCATCTGCTGCGCCTTGCCCCAGGCCCGGCTGAGCGCGGGCAACAGCAGCCCCGCCAGGATGGCGATGATGGCGATCACCACCCGCAGCTCGATCAGGGTGAAGCCCGCCCCGGCCGGGATGCCGCAGTGAAAATTGCGGCACGGACGCGACCCTCCAACCCGGCGTCCCCGCCCGGCCCTGATTTGCAACCCGGTCACAACGCGAGAGTAGCCCAGCGAAAGTCGGGAGCAACCGAGGTTTGTTCCGCGCCGGCGCGCGGCGTTTCACAAAGATTCGCGCGGAGAGAACCGCGGCGTCGGAACAAGAGCGGCTGGTGACCGGGGCGCTTTGGCGGCGGGCTTGACGACCGGCCCGTTTTCCCGTCCACTCGCCCGCCCATGACGGAATCCGTGCAACCGGCGGCCGGGTCCGCCCGCCGCCCCCACCTGCTGCGGCGGTTGTACGACTGGACGGTGGGGTGGGCGCAACGGCCGGGCAGCACCTGGGCGCTGTTTGGCATCGCGTTCATCGAGTCATCGGTGTTTCCGGTCCCGCCGGATGTGTTGTTGTTGGCGCTGAGCGTGGGTGCCCCACGTCGGGCGCTGTGGTTCGCGGCGGTCTGCTCGGCGGGGTCGGTGTTGGGCGGCATGCTCGGGTATCTCATTGGCTACGCCGCGTGGGAGGCGACGCGGAACGTTTTCATCCCGTACATTTTCTCGCAGGCAGCCTTTGATCAGGTGGGGCAGCTTTATCAAGGCAACGCCTTTGTGGCCATTCTCTCCGCGGCGTTCACCCCCATCCCGTACAAGGTGTTCACAGTGGCCGCCGGTGTGTTCCAGGTGAACTTCGCCACGCTGGTCCTGGCCTCGGCGCTCGGCCGCTCGGCGCGCTTTTTCCTGGTCGCGGGGGCGATTTACTTCTTCGGGCCGCAGGTCCGAGCGCTGATCGAAAAGTACTTTGACTGGTTCGCCTGGGCACTGCTCGCACTGGGGGTGGGCGGGTTCGTCGCGATCAAGTTTCTGCGGTAACCCGGCGGGAGGGCCGCGCGGGCCCGAACGTGCCGCGGTTTGACTTACGCCGGTTCAGCGGCGCCGCAGCGGCTCGGCCAGCAGGGCGGCAGGCGCCACTTCGATCTGGTCCGCCAGCGATTTGGGGATGGGCACGGCCCGAAAGGCGCCGTCGGCGGCCCTGGCCACGCACACCACGGTCAGGGTGCCGCGGGCTGCCTCGCGGGGCGGCGTGGCGCTCAGATTCACAAACCGCACCTCGTAACTGAGGGAGCGGGGTTTCTTTTCCCGCACCAGCAGGTGCAACTCCACCACGTCCTCGAACCGCAGCGGGGACACGTACTCGCACGCCGCCGCCACGCGCGGGAACCCCAGCGGCGGTTGGTGGTCCCGCCACATCACCGAATGGCCCAGCGAACGGAAAAAGGCGTGCTCCACCGCCTCCATGTAGCGGAAGAAATTCGAAAAATGCACGATCCCCGCGGCGTCGGTTTCGGAAAATTCCACGCGGCGTTGCAGGCGGAACTCGTACGGCATGGCCCGCACTGTGCCGCAGCCCGGCAGGAAAGCAAAGCGCCCGCCGCGCCGCCCGGGCCGCCGGCGCCCCGCCCCGCCCGGGGAGGCTCAGCGCCCGCAACAACCGCCGGAGGACGCCGGCGCCGCCTCCGCGGGCGCTGGGCCGGCCACCCGGGCCAGCCGCGCGCGCAGCGCTCCCAGCGGCGCCAGGCCGACGATCTGATCCACCACCCGGCCGTTCTGGAACAGCAGCAACGTGGGCACGCCGGTGATCTGATAGCGGGCGGCCAGCTCCGGCGCCTGATCCACATCCATCTTCGCAAAGCGGATTCTGCCGGCGAACTCCTGGGCCAGTTGTTCGAGGACGGGCGCCAGCATCCGGCACGGGCCGCACCAGGTGGCGTGAAAATCCACCAGCACGGGCCGGTCCGCGTGCAGCACCGTTGGGGCAAAATCGCGTTCGGTCAGTTGCTTCATGGTCAGCCTTTCGTTCAATTCGAGGACCACCGAGTCGCGACCCCGGGAAAAGTTACAGCCGGCGGAACCCGCCGTTGGAGGTCAGGGACGCTCCGTGTCGGGGGCGACCCGAAAGGTGCGGGGCGCGGGGGTGCCGGCGGGGACCGGCGGAGCGACGTTGGTTTCCCCCAGCCGCGGGAGCGTGGACGGGTCCGCGGTGAAGCGGCGCGGCTCGCGAATCCAAGGAATCGTGCCGCCGGTCATCAGGTGCCGCACCAGCAACAAAACGAGGAGGACCGCCAGACCCAGAGCCACGCGCCGGCGGGTGCGCCGACTTCGCGCCTCCGCGGCCGCGCCGGCGGGCGGAGCTTCCTCCGCTCCCGGTTCGACGGATGGCAGCGTGTCCGCCAGCACGTGTTCCCAGTCCACGCCGGGGACGGGATCGAAGGTGAATTCGTAGAACAACCCCTCGCAGCCCTGTCGGCCGCAGAAGCCCTGCGCCAGCCGGTGCAGCTTGGCGCTGGTCTCCGGGTCGGGCGCCTGGCCGGAGCCGAGCACCAGCATGTCCTCGCCAAACAGGCGCAGCTGACATTGCGGGCAATGGGCGTGGACTCCGACCCGAAGCGCGGCCAGCACTTCCACGTCGGGCGTTTGACGCAGCGTGTCAACCAACCGCCGGGCGAAGCCGGCCAGTTGACGCAGATCCACCTGTCGAACCAACGGTGCGGGAGTCGTCATGGTGAAAAAGAAAGGCGCGGCTCGGGTTCAGCCCCGTCGGTTCCCGGTCCGGGGCGATGTTTGAAAGAGGCGCGCGCCATCTGGGGGCGCCACCGGGTTGCACCCGCGCCGGTGGACACGGTGTCTTGGATCGCTGCTCGCGTTACCGCAGCGGCTCATACCACATCCAGTCCGCGGTGGGTTCGTAAGGGTAAAACGGATTGACCGTGAGCGCCCGGGTGAAGTTGTGCGTTGCCGCGTGCCCGTCCACGAACAGGATCGGCGACACAAACCGCCCGCCCGCGAAAGCCGGGTCTTGGAATTCATAGCGGCCCGCGTGCCGATGCCACTGGTACCAGAAGAGCGTGCCGTCCGGGCGGGCGTAGGGGCGCGCCGGCGGCTCGTGCAGGAGGATGTGCCGCACGGGCTGGGACACGTAGGATTCGGGCTTGCCGGCCAGCCCGTCCCACGGGTCGGCCGGCGGCGTCCGAAAGCCGCCGCCCTGCGGCACGGGCAGGCCGCCGGCGTTGTAATGGTAACTGCTGCCCAGAGCCTCGTAATTCGACGGCCGGATGCCCAGTGCGGACTGGCCCTTGTCCCGGCTGCACCGGTACACCGCCGAGGGGGCCACGTAGGCATTGAGCGGCCGGGCGGCCGCCGAGGCCGACCAGGCGTTCAGCGGCGGCGCCGGGTCGTGACCGCCCAGCGCGAACTGCACGTCCCGACCCACCCAGGTGTTGGGCGCGCCGGGCAGCGGTTCCCAGACCACCTTGGGCGGAAAGCGCGAGTCGTGGTCATCCCGGTACATCTGCAAGCCGATGCCGAGTTGACGCAGGTTGCTCACACAGTTGATCAACCGGGCCTGCTCCTTGGCGCCGCTGAGGCCCGGCAGGAGCATGCTGGCCAGGATCGAGATGATGGCGATGACCACCAGCAGTTCAATCAGGGTGAAACCGCCCCGACGCGCGACGCGCCCGCCTCCGGCGGACGCCCGGAGCGGGTCGGCTTTCAACAGGCGCGTGGTTTTCATCGTGTTCGGGCGGCGCGGGCATTACGTGCCGGGTGCGTCCCACCCGTCAAGCTAGCAGGCGCCATGCCCAAAGTTCCCGGCCAGTTACCGGGGCCGAGGGGTTGAAAAACCGAAACAACCCCCGGCCCCGGAGTTGGTCTTCCGGGGGAAAGCGCGTTAGACTGCGCGCGTCATGGGAATGCCCGTTGCCCGCCGGCGCCGGTTGGTCGCTGTGTTGATTCTGATGCTCACAGGGCTCGCGCTCAAAGAGGGCGGCGGCCGGTCCGTCGCCGAACCCGCTCCGGCGGAGGATACGCCCGCTCGTGCGGTTCTCCGCCGTCCGGGTCCGCTGGTCATTGCCCATCGGGGGGTCAGCCAACGGGCGCCGGAAAACACCCTGCCTGCTTTTCGCCTGGCGCTGGCCGCCCGCGCGGACCTGGTGGAATTGGATTACCACCATACCCGCGACGGAGTGCCGCTGGTGATCCACGATGCCACGTTGGATCGCACCACCGACGCCGTTGGCCGCTGGGGCGGCGCCGAGCTGCTCGTGCAGGAGCGTGCGCTGGCGGACCTGGCAGCGCTGGACGCGGGCGGATGGTTTGCGCCGGTGTTCGCGGGCACGCGCCTGCCAACGCTGGCCGAGGCGGTGGAGACCATTCGCGCCGGCGGCCTGCCGCTGATCGAGCGCAAGGCCGGCGACGCCGCCCCGCTGGTCCGGTTGTTGCGCGAACGGGGTTGGTTGAGAGAGGTGGTGGTGCAGTCCTTTGATTGGGCGTTTGTCCGCGCGGCGCGCGAGCTCGCCCCGGAGCTGGTTCTGGGGGCGCTGGGGCCGCCCGCCAGCCGCGACGGGCGCCGGTTGACGGACGCGGAGAAAGCCCTCTCCACGGAGTTCATCGAAGCCATCCAGCAATTGGGCGCGCAAGTGGTGGTGTGGAACCGCCAGGTCTCCGCCGACGCCGTGGCGCACGCCCACGCCCGCGGACTGCGCGTCTGGGTGTACACGATCAATGACCCGGACGAGGCGGCCCGGCTCGTCGCCCTCGGCGTGGAGGGCATCATCACCGACCACGTGGACGCGGTGCGGTCCCGGCTGTTGCCCGAGCCGGACGAGTCCCCGGAGGCGCCCCCCGGTCGCGGCATTCCCCGGCCGCTCGAGGACCGCCCGGGCAACATCTTTCTCGAAGGCGAACCGATCCGCGTGCGGGTGCCCCAGGATTTGCCCGCGTCCGCCACGCGGTGGCGGTTGCTGGACGACCGGGGTCGCGAATTGCGTGCCGGCACCCTCGGACCTGGCGGGGGTAGTTCCCCTGACCGGTTGTTCCTGGGCGAGCCGGGTCCCGGCTGGTACCGCGTGGAGTTCGACGCCGCCGACCGCACCAACCTGGCCTGGACCACCGCCGCCGTGCTGCGCCGACTGGCCGCGCCCGTGCCGGGGGATTCGCCGGTGTGCGTGGATTCGGCCACGGCGTGGTTTGCCCCCGAGGATGTCCCGCACCAGCAACGGCTGGCCAACCTGGCCGCGCTGGCCGGGGTGAACTGGGTGCGCGACCGCCTGCGCTGGGCGGACCTGCAGCCCGAACCGGGGCCCTTAACAGCCCAACGCACCACGTACGACACCGCGGCGGACATCCAGCACGCCGCCGGACTCAAGGTGTTGCAGGTCTTCCACGACACCCCGCCCTGGGCGCGGGAAGCGCCCGCGGCCGGCGGCCGCTTTGCCCCGGATTTGCGCCATGTATTCGACTTCGCCCGCGCGCTGGCCGTTCGCTTCCGCGGGCGTGTGGCCGCCTGGGAACCTTGGAACGAAGCGAACATCGCCATGTTCGGAGCGCACACTGTGGACCAGATGTGCTCCTGGCAGAAAGCCGCCTGGCTCGGATTCAAGGCGGGGGATCCGCAGCTCATCGTGGGCTGGAACGTCACTGCTGCCGTGCCCACGCCCGCCCACACGACCGGCGTACTGGCCAACGAAACCTGGCCCTATTTCGACACCTACAACATCCACACTTACGACTGGCCCCACGCCTACGCCCACTTGTGGGCGCCGGCGCGAGCGGCCACCAGCGGCCGTCCGCTGTGGATCACCGAGGCGGACCGCGGCACGCCCCACCTGGGGCAGGGACCGTGGTTTGACCAGGACCCGCGCCTGGAACGCCTGAAGGCGGAATGGATCGCCCAGTCCTACGCTTGCAGCCTGTTCGCCGGCGCGCGCCGCCATTTTCACTTCATCCTTGGCCACTATCACGAGCCCAACGGCGTGCAATTCGGGCTGCTTCGCCTCGACGGGACGCCGCGTCCCGCCTATGTGGCGCTGGCGGCGGTGGGGCGTTGCCTGGCCGGGGCGCGCATTCTCGGACGCTTACGCCCGGGCCACGACGTGCACGTGTACGCGTTTCGCGCCCGTCCGGATGGCCGCGAACGGGACGTGTTGGTGGCCTGGGCGGAACGCGAGGCGGACTGGGAGGGTCGGGGTCAAACCCGCGCCGCCTGGTCTCCGCCCGTGCCGTTGGAGGTGCTTGAAGCGGTGGATTACCTGGGCCGCCCTCTGCCGCCGCGGGTACCCGAGTCCCTTGCTTCCGCGCCGGTCTTTTTGTTCCTGCCCGCCGGCCAGGCGCTGATGTTGCCCTTGGAACCCCCACCCGCGCTGCCGGGCCGGCGCGCGGGCGACCCCTCGCCCGTGGTGCTCCAACTGGCGCTGCCCCGCGCCGCGACGGTGCGCGTCGAAGACCTGCCCTGGTCCGAGGGATACGCCTACGCGCTGCGCTTGGAACAAACGCTCGAGTTGCCGATTCTGGCCTACAACTTCGGCGCCGCAGCGGTCGCGGGCCGCCTGAAAGTGGAAAGCGCCCCGGCCGGGTGGGAGCTCACGATGCCGGAATCGGCCCTCGCCGTCGCGCCGGGGGAGCGACAGGCGCTGCGCGCCACGTTGCGCCTCGCGGCGGACAGCCCGGTCCGCGACGGGTGGGTGACCCTGAGCGCGGACTGCGCAGAAGCCGGCCGTTCGGTGCTGGCCTTCCGTGTTGTCGCGCGGGATTGAGTCACCGGAAGTTTGCTTGCGCCGCGGCGGCGCGCGGTCATTTTTCGGGCAAAGCAACCTGCTTGCGAGCCATGCCGATTATCTTTGACCAAACCCACAGCCGCCGGTCCTTTTTGAAAACTGTGGCGCTGGGCGGCGCCTCCCTCTGCGCCGCCGGGTGCCGCAGCTTCCGTTCACCGGCCTATGCGTCCGCCGGCGAACTGCGCCTGGCGCTGCTGGCCGACACCCACATCCCGGGCGACCGCCTGAACGGCCATCGCGGTTTCAATCCGTGGGAAAACCTGCGTCAGGTCGCCCCGCAAGTGGTTGCCGCCCGGCCCGCGGGGGTCATCGTGTGCGGCGACGCCGCCCGGTTGGACGGACAACCAGAAGACTATCGCGAGCTGCGCAACCTGCTGGAACCGGTCGCCGCCGTGGCGCCAGTGTATATTGGCCTGGGCAACCACGACGACCGCGACCAGTTTCTGCGCGTGTTCACCGAACGTCCGGGGCGGGCGGCGCCGGTCAGCGGTCGTCATGTGACCGTGCTCGAACATCCGACGGTGCGGGTGATCGTCCTCGATTCGTTGCTGTATGTAAACCGCACCGCCGGTCTGCTGGGGCGCGCCCAACGCCGCTGGCTGGCCGAGGAGTTGCCCCGGCTGGCGGACCGCCCCGCCGTGATCTGTGTGCACCACACCCTGGGCGACGGTGACGGTGATCTGCTCGATGCCCCGCGGCTGTTTGAATTGATAGACCCGCACCGGCACGTGAAGGCGATCGTCTTCGGGCATTCCCATGTCTGGGCCATCGCCCGGCGGGGCCGGCTGGCGCTGATCAATCTGCCGGCGGTGGGCTACAACTTCAGCGACGCGCAGCCGGTGGGCTGGGTGGACGCCCGCTTCCACGCGGACGGCCTGGCGCTGACCCTGCGAGCGCTGGCGGGCAACCGGGCCGACGACGGCCGCACCCGCTGGGTGGCCTGGAGTTGAACCGGCGCGCCAAACCGGTGTCGGCCGCGGGACCGGCCTTCGCCCCTCGGCACGGATTGGCGGGGACGATGAACCGGCGGCGCCGTGGACAACGACTTTACAAGCGCCGCGTCGCGGGCACACTCCCCCGGTCTTTATGACGAGTGACCAGTTCTGGAGCATTTTTGTCGTGCCCATCGGGGTGGCGATCTGCACCTGGCCGATGCTCATCGCCTGGTTGACGGCCGAGTTGCGCCCGCCGCGCAAAAAGCCGCAGAACCGGGATGCCCAATCGCGCTGACCCCGGCGCGCCATCGGCACGGCGACTGCTGGAGGCCATCGGAGACGGGCCGCAGTCAGCGGAGTTTTGCCTTTCAGGCCCACCGATTCTGCCTTTGGCCGGCTGACTCCCCCGGGACAGGGCGGGCCGGGCAGGCACTGAACCTTGGGCATTTCCACTGGGAACCGTCCCACCCGGCGGTTGGGAGCCTGCCCCGCAGAGCGCTCTCGTTCAGGGGCTTTCGGCGCGCAGCCGGGTTTTCAAACCGGACGGACCGCTGGTCGGGCCGCGCCCCACCCCCGTGAAGGATGTTTATAATGAACGTCTGCCGCGGCTTCGACCGCACGCGGTCCGCGCTCCCGGCTCCAACGCCGGCCACCGGAGCGCGCTGACCATGTTGCAGACCTGCAGCGGCTTCTAGCCCTGATATTTCACAGATGGGCGACCTATGCATGGCGTGACGCAGACGGGCGGTCTGCTGTAGCACCGGTTTCTAACCGGCCGCGGCGCCCGGCCGGTTACACACCCGGCCGACTGCCGGTCGGCGATACCGCAGGTTACCAACCGACGCGAGGGGGCGTCCGCTCCCCGCCAGCGCGTCGGTGTGTGCAATATCCGGGCTGGAACCGACCGGGTTGCATCTTTTATGACTTGACCTGTCGTCCAGCAATTGTTGAGCTTATTGTCCTGAAATCTGACCCCAATGGCCCGCATCCGGCCCGCGCGAGAAAGCCGCTCATCTCGCCAGGGCGACAATCCACAAACCAAAACAATCAAACGCAACATGCCAACCCCCAAACGTTCAATGAATACTGCCAGCATCGCGCCGGTTACAGGAAGTACGACAACTGCGGGCCCGGCATTGAAGCCGTGTCGCTGCAGCAAGAAAGAGGAGGATGCCGAGTTTCAGCGGATCATTTCCCTGTATAGCAAGGCCGTGAACGAGGCGCGCGCCTATGGGTACCAGGCCGCCGACGACCCCGGGTACTCGGACCCGGGCGTTGGACTGCTGAATCCCGGCGGGGCTCACAAAGTGGGAAACTGCGCCGACTGGGCGCAGGTATCATGGGCCGCACTGGTGACGTACACCTGGAGGTGTTGGCACATTCAGAAGATCAGAGCCTACCAACACTGGACGCTATTCGGTTTTCACCATTTTGTGCGGTTGCAGTCCTGCCGTGGGCGCGTGATTTATCTGGACCCCTGGAAAACCGGAAAGCCTGATTGGTGGGAGCAGAAAGATTTTCCGTTTCCAGACGGGGCAGGATGGTCCCACTCGCCGATTCGCACGCACCAGGCGGGGGATCCCCCTCGAGATCCCGGCAACGACTAGGGCACGGAACTTCATCCGTGCGGGTGGTTCGACCTGGTTGTTCGAGCCCACGCCGCCATCCAGGCGGCGGATAAGCTCGGGGAGCGGTGCAACCGGCCTGTCTCGCCGAAAGCCTTCAGGCCGGGCGTCAATCGAGAGGATATCGGAAAGGCCAAGCACACGCGTTTCCACACCGGGCTGACAAAAGCGGTCGGCGCTGCTTTTCTCCGCGGCTCTTGGGATGGTCTGCAGCTTGACAGTGTCGGCGGGGCAGGCGCAGGCTGCCCCGGTCGCGGCGGCCACCGGATCCCCCGTGGCGGAGGTCGGGTGACCGCGCCTCCGTTTCCTACCCGCCCCGGCCCGCCGGGCACACGCGCATGAAAACACGGCAGTGGATCGGCATCGTCCTAGGGCTGGCCGGCCTGGCGCTGCCCTGGTTGGTCGAGTTTCCCGGCCTGAGTTTTCCCGGACACGTGACGCTGGGGATTTTCCTGTTGGCGGCGGTGTTCTGGTTGTTGGAACCGGTGCCGATTTACACCACCTCGTTGCTGGTGATTTTTCTGGAGGTGCTGTTGTTGAGCGCCGAAGGGCCGCTGGTGCGCTGGAGCCGACCGCCCGCAGTGGCGGCCCGTCCCGCGGAGCACCCGGAGGAATTCTGGCTCCCGGCCGGCGCCCTGCGGGCGGACAGCTCGATCCTGTTGGAAAAACCATCCGGCGCCCCGGCCTGTCTGCCGGTGGAGCGGCTGGAGACGCTGGGGGATCAGGTGCGGGTGCGCGCGGCGGGATTATCCGCCAACACCCCGGTGCTGTCGCAGCCGGACCACTGGACGGCCACGTACGCCCCCACGCCGTACCGGAACTTCTTCGCCGCCCTGGCGGACCCGATCATCATCCTGTTTCTCGGCGGGTGTCTGCTGGCGGATGCCTCAGTGAAGTACCGATTGGACCGCGCGCTGACCCGGCTGTTTCTGCGGCCGTTGGGCAGCAATCCGCGTCTGATCGTGTTGGGGCTGCTGGTGGCCACCGGGTTGCTCTCGGCCTTCATGAGCAACACCGCCACCACCGCCATGATGATGACCGTGGTGCTGCCGCTGATTGCAGGTCTGGACGCGGATGATCCGCTGCGGGTGGCCGTGGTGCTGGCCATTCCCATCGGCGCCAACATCGGCGGCATCGCCACGCCCATCGGCACGCCGCCCAACGCCATTGCCCTGGCGGCACTGACGCGCGCGGGCGCCGGGGTGCCGTTTGCAACGTGGGTGCTGATGACGCTGCCGATCGTGGTGGTCACCCTGCTGGTGAGCTGGGCGGTGCTGCTGAAGTTGTTTCCGCCGCGCGCCCAGACTTTGCGACTGGACCTGGGCGGCGACTTTGAGCGCTCGGGCCGGGCGGTCGGGCTGTACGCGGTGTTCGGCCTGACGGCGCTGTTGTGGTTCACCGAGAACCAGCACGGCCTCAGCAGCAACATCGTGGCGTTTCTGCCGGTGGTGGCGCTGCCGATGTTCGGCATCGTGGGCAAGAAGGAGATTCACGCCCTGCCGTGGGACGTCTTCTGGCTGATGGCCGGCGGCATTTCCCTGGGCACGGCCATTCAGACCACCGGCCTGGCCACGTGGATGGTCGGGCTGGTGAACTGGAATGCCCTGGGCGGGCTGGCCATTGTGGCCGGGCTGGCGCTGGCGTCGTTTGTGCTGGCCAACTTCCTTTCGCACACCGTCACGGTGACGCTGCTGGCGCCGATTGCCGTGAGCGTGGGCGCCGCGGCGGGCCAGGTGACGGGGTTCGACCTGACCACCGCGCTGGTGGCCGTGGCGGTGGCCTCCAGTTACGGCATGACCCTGCCGATCTCCACCCCGCCCAACGCCATTGCCATGGGCATGGGTGTGTTGCTCACCCGTCACCTGGTCCGGGCCGGTGGACTGATCGGCCTCCTGGGCATGCTGGCCGTCCTGCTGCTGGCCCGGTTCTACTGGCCGTGGTTCGCCCGTGGACCGATAACTGTCCCCACCCCATGAGCCCAATCTACATCCTGTGCGTGGAAGACGAGCCGGACGTGCTGGCGGCGGTGATCCGCGACCTGGCGCCGTTCGAGGAGAAATTTCCCATCGAATCCGCCTCTTCCGTGCCCGAGGCCCGCCGGGTGGTGCAGGAGATGATCCTGCGGCGCGGCAAGCTGGGCCTGGTGGTGTGTGATCACCTGTTGCCGGGCGAGGACGGCGTGTCCTTTCTGGTGAGCCTGCACCGGGACCCGCGCACCGCCCCCGCGCGGAAGGTGTTGCTTACCGCCCAGGCCGGGCTCGGCGCCACGATCGAGGCTGTGAACAAGGCCGGCCTGAACCACTATCTGGCCAAGCCCTGGCAACCCGAGGAACTCCGCGCTGTGACGCGCCGACTGCTCACCGACTTCGTGCTCGAGCAGGAAACCGACCTCTATCCGTACCTCACAGTGCTGGAGGCGGAGCGCCTGGCCGAGAAAATCCGCCGCCAGCCGCTGCCCGCGGACGAGTAGGCCCCCCGGGCGACCCACGCCGTGTCCTCGACCATTCCCATCCGGCCCCTGGAGCGCATCCGCGAGGCGTTGACCTCGATGCCGGAAACCGAGTGTGAAGACCGGGCGTTCGCGGCAGGGGAGGTCTTGATGCGCGAGGGCGAGCGCTACCAACACCTCGCGCTGGTGATCCAGGGGGAAATCGAGTTGCTCAAGCGCGACCGCGAGGGACGCGAGCACTGGGTGGGCAACATCCGTCCCGGCCAGTTTCTGGGGCTGCTATTGCTCAGCTCCGGCGAACCGTCCTTCCTCACCGCGCGGGCCAAAACCGCGGGCCGGATGCTGTCCATGCCGCGCCGCACGTTCCTGCGGCTGCTGTACAACCTGCCCGGCTTCTACCAGATGATCGGTCCGCTGCTGCTGGGCAACCTGGTCAGCCGCTACCGCCGCGTGGTGCAGTTGCACCTGGAGGTGGCCGAGCTGAGCCGCGCGCTGGCCGCGGAGAAACAGCAGTTGCAGGCCGCCATCCGCGAACTGGAAGCCACCCGCAACCGGCTCATCCAGCAGGAAAAAATGGCCACCCTGGGCCAGCTCACCGCCGGCATCGCCCACGAGATCAACAATCCCATCGCCTCGCTCGCCCGCGCCGCCGACGCCATCGAGCCGGCGCTGCTGGCCGTCTTCGCCCGTCCGCTGGCCGCGGCGGACCTCGAGTTGCTGCGACAGGCGTTGCAGGAGGGGTTGCGGCACCAACCCCCGCAGACCGAGGTGCAGCGCGAACGCCTGGACCAGTTGAGCGCGCGGTTTCCCGATCTGCCGCGCCCGCTGCGGCGCACCCTGGCGCAGGTGGAGCCGCGCGTGCTCGAGGAGTTCGCTTGGTTCGTTGTGTCCCATCCCACCGTGCAGCGGCCGGACCTGGCCCGTCGCTGGGTCGAGATGTTCGAGGTGGGCGCGCTGCTGCGCCGCATCCGCGTGGCCGCCGCGCGCATCGGGGATCTGGTGCGCAGCCTCAAGGGCTACAGCCGGCCGGACCGGGCCGAGGTGGCGGACGTGGACCTGCGGGACGGGCTCCGGGACACGCTGGTGCTGTTCGGCTACGCGCTCAAGAAATTCACCTTGGTGGTGGATTTGCCGGAGCCGCTGCGGGTGCGCGGGCGACCCGGCGAGCTCAACCAGGTCTGGACCAATCTCATTCTCAACGCCTGCGAGGCGATGGGCGAGCGCGGCACCCTCACTCTCAGCGGACGCATCGAGCCGGACGGCGCGGTGTGTGTGCGCGTGCAGGACACCGGCCCCGGGGTGCCGCCGGAGTTGCGGGAGCGCATTTTTGAAAGCGGCTTCAGCACCAAGACCCCGGCCGGCGCCGAGCAGGGCGGCTTGGGGCTGGGGCTGGCCATCGCGCGCGGCATCGTCGAACAGCACGGCGGGAGGCTGAGCGTGGAGAACGCCCCCGGCGGCGGCGCCGTTTTCACCGTGCGCCTGCCGGCCGCCAGAGCCGAGCCGGCGGCTGAGGAAGGTCCTCCTTCCGCCGGGTCGGGCGGAGCTTGAGGCAGCCGGCGGTGGTCGCCGGAGGCGCGCCCGGGTTATTCGACGCGGATGACGGCCACGGAACGCGCGGGGAGGGTGAGTTCCAATGCGCCGGCGCGCACGGTGATTCCCTCCAGCGGACGCGGCTCCACGGCGCGGGGTTGATCAAACGTGTTGAGGGCGTTGATCGCGGCGGCGGTGAGCACCCGGCCGGAGGCGCGCTGCGGGGTCAGGCCCTCCCAACGGCAGACCACCGGCAGGGGCTGTCGGGCATCCAGATTGACGAGCGAAAGGTGCACCCGGCCCTGGGCGTCGCGCGAGGCGGAGGCGCTCAGGCGGGGGATGGACCGGCCGTCCCGCGTGTACGGTTCGGCGGTCACGCTGACCGGCAGCATCGTGGCGTCGTGGTGCACCGTGTACATCTCGAACACGTGGTAGGTGGGCGTGACGATCATCTTCTCCTTGTCGGTGAGGATCATGGCCTGGAGCACGTTCACGGTCTGGGCGATGTTGGCCATGCGCACCCGGTCGCAGTGGGCGTGGAAGATGTGGAAATTCAGGGCGGCCACCAGGGCGTCGCGCAGGGTGTTTTGCTGGTAAAGGAAGCCGGGGTTGGTGCCGGGCTCCACGTCGTACCAGGTTCCCCACTCATCCACGATGAGGCCGATGCGCTTTTCCGGATCGTAGCGGTCCATGATCTCGCTGTGGCGGGTGATCAACTCGTCCATGACCAGGGTCTGGCGGAATGTGGCGTGCCACTCGGCCTCGGTGAAGTCCGTGGCGGAGCCCTTGCGGCTCCAGTTGCCGGTGGGGATGGTGTAGTAGTGCAGGGACAGGCCGTTCATGCGGCGGCCCACCTCGCGCATGAGGACCTCGGTCCAGCGGTAATCGGCGCCGTTGGGTCCGCAGGCGATGCGGTAAATGCGGTTGCCGCTGTAGTTTTTCACAAAGGTGTTGTAGCGCCGGTACAGGTCCGCGTAGTACTCCGGGCGCATATTGCCGCCGCAGCCCCAGCTTTCGTTGCCCACGCCGAAGTAGGGAATCCGCCATGGTTGGTCGCGGCCGTTCCGGCGGCGGAGATTGGCCATGGGGGAATCGGCGTCGGAGGTCAGGTATTCCACCCACTCCATCATCTCCTGCACGGTGCCGCTGCCGACGTTGCCACAGATGTACGGGTCGGCGCCGAGCTGCTCGCACAGGTCGAGAAACTCGTGGGTGCCGAAGTGGTTGTTTTCCACCACGCCGCCCCAGTGGGTGTTGATCATGGCCGGCCGCTGGTCGCGCGGTCCAATGCCATCCTTCCAGTGATACTCGTCGGCGAAGCAGCCGCCCGGCCAGCGCAGGACGGGGACCTTGATTTTGCGCAGCGCCTCCACCACGTCCCGGCGGATGCCGCGCACGTTGGGAATGGGCGAGTCCTCGCCCACCCAGATGCCCTCGTAAATGCAGCGGCCGAGGTGCTCGGCAAAGTGTCCGTAAATGTGGCGGTGGATGACGTGGCGTCCCTGATCGGCGCGCACCACTACGGAAGCCGCCGGAGCGGTCTCCGCTGTCCGTGCGCCAGGCGCCGCCGCCAACGTCAGGAGGGAGGCGGCGGTTAAAACGCAAATCCGGGTGGAGGGTGGGGAGGGGGGATTCATGTTCGGGGGTGGCTCAGTTTGGAGATGGAAATGCTGTCGGGGACCGCCGGCCCCGGGGCGTGTCCCTCGTGGCGGCGCGCGTCATGCGCCGGCGGGCGGCGCGGGCGGGAGCGCCCTCGGCGGTCATCGGGAAGAGCAGGCGATCCAGGGCCGCTGCGACGAGTCCGGCCTGCCGACGGCGGGGGGCGGCCAGACATTCCACCTGCCCGAATCGCGCCCACATGGCCCCGCGCGTAACCGCGTCTGTCAGGGTCTGTATCACCACCGGCGGCAGGTCGGTCAGATGTCCGGTGATGACCACGCGCCGCAGGCCGAGGACATTCAGTGCGCCGGCGATGATGGAGCCCATGGCCGCCAGGGCGTCCCGCAGCCAGGGTGGCAGGCCCGAGGTCTCGATCCACTGCGCCAGGCTACCCGGGAAGCGATGCGCCCGGAGGCTTTCCCGCACGCCCCCCAGCGAAAGCAGGGTTTCCACGCATCCGCGCGCGCCGCACCCGCACTGGCGGAGGTTGCCCAGAACCGGCGTGTGTCCCAGTTCGCCGCTGAGCGGCAGGGGATGGCTGAAAAGCTGCCCGCCTTCAATGACCGCGCCGCCGACGCCCTCGCCGAAGTCCACCAACAGGAAATCCTCCCAGTCCGGTCGGGCGACCAGTTGTCCCAGCGCCAAGGCGCGGATTTCCTGGACGAGCAGAACCGGCAGATCCCAGACGCGGGTAATCAGCTCGCCCAACAAAACCCGCTCGGTCCAGTGCAGGTTCGGCGAATAAAGGACGCGGCCGGCGGTCTCTTCTACTACGCCGGGCACGCTGACCAGCACGGCCCACAGGGGGCCGCCGGCCACCGCGGCGGCGTGGCGGGCGAGTTCTTGCGCCCAGGCCTCGGGTGAGCCGCCCGTTGCAAAGACCACTTCCCAGGGACGGTCATCCGTGACCGCCAGGGGCAGGCGCGCCAGCCGGGTTTGCTCGACACCCAACTCCAGCCCGAGAAAGCGCGGCTGCGAGCCGTTCAGTCGGAGCAACCGCGCCGGCCGTCCGGGACGGGGGAATGCTGCGGTGCCTGGCTTGCCGTTGGCGGAAACCTCCAGTTCCTCGATCAATCCCCAAGCAAGCAGCTCTTCGATGATTTTGCCGGCGGTGGGCTGGCTGATGCCGGACTCCCGGGCCAGTTGCGCGCGGGAGGCCGTGCCCAGGCGGCGCAGCCGCCGCAGAATGGCCCGCTCGTTGAGCCGTCGCAGACTCGAGGGCAGGGCCGCCAGGGAACGGGTTTTCACAGGGGCAAGCGCGCGGTCACCCCGACCCCGACCGGGCTACCACCAAAAGGCCGGGGTGCCGGTGGTGCGCACCACCATTTTTTCGAAGCGCACAAATTCGGCGTGACCGTCCAGCATGACCACGTTGCCGCCCAACGGGGTATTGTCGGACTTGAGATGCGGCGCGCGATGCGGCACCGGATTGCCCCGTTCGTCCACCCAGCCGCCGAAGACGCGGGTGAAGTTGTTGCCGGCTGGGCTGCGGGATTCGTTGTTGGACAGGGTGCCGTCGGCATAGAGCACGCGTTCGGACGGCGAGGGGGTGTAGTTGGTGTTGCCCACGAAAATGGCCTGCGGCGTCATGGTTTCATTGATGTTGGTGGCGCGGACGCGGCCGGCGCCGGGCCAGGTGAGGGCGTAGCCAATCACCCGGTAACCGGAAACGAAATCGTAGAGCGTGCGGCCCTGATTGTCGCGCTGGTCGCGCTGCCGCAGGAACGACGGGCAGTACACCATGTCCTTGTGCGTGCCGTAGCGCTCGACCTTGGCCAGTTGGTTCGAGGACACGTCCCACGGCCAGGGCACGGTGCCGGTGGGGCTGTCGGTCACGCGCGGCAGGCGGTCGTTGTAATCGTCCGCGTACATGCGTGTGGCCAGGCCGAACTGGCGCAGATTGCTCATGCAATTGGTGCGTTTGGCGCGTTCCTTGGCCTGGGACAACGCGGGCAGCAGCAGCCCGGCCAGGATGGCGATGATGGCAATCACCACCAGCAGCTCGATGAGAGTGAAGGCACCGACCCGCCGGCCGGGCGCGAGCGCGCCCGGGCCGGAACGGGTGGGTTGTTCAGCAGTTGGCAGAAGTTTCATGGCTTATTTGCGCATCCGGTAGAAGCGGGACTCCGCTCCCAGTGGGAGGGTTAGCAGTTTCTGCCCGCCCTGCTCGACCGCCGCGCCGGTGTCCACGGGGCTCCAGTTCACCGGGGGCGCGAGGGAGGCAGTGCTTTCCAAGACAAAACCGGTGGCCGCCGCGGGCCAGCTCAGAAGGATGTTGCTGCCCTCCCGGCGGATGGCCAACGCGGGCGCCTGGACCGGCGGCTCCGGTACGGTGTTGGGGCCGGCCGCGTAGTGAGCCGCCACCTGCTCGGGCGCGAGGACGCCCTGCCAGATGCGGAATTCGTTGTAGCTGCCCTGGAACATGGCGTCCGGCCACTGGGAGCGGCCCAGCCAGTTGTTCACGTCGTTGATCAGGATCAGCGGCACGGCCGCCGGGCCGCTGGCCACCAGGACGCCGTTGCTGTACAGGCGAGCCTGGTTGGCGTTGAAGTCGTACACCGCGGCCGCGTACACCTCGGTGCCGACGGCCAGCGGAGCGGTGGAGGTCAGTTGCGCGGGCTCGGCGCCGGTGCGCGGGTCCCGCACGGCAAAGCGCAGGTTGGTCGGCCCGGCCGGCGACAGGAACAGATAATTGCCCTGGCCGGTGGAAACGTCCTCGCCAGCAGCCGAGGTGCCGAAGTCAAAGATGCGTTGCCAGGAGCCGGAGCCGTTCCACGTGACCCAGGCCTCGAACGAGACGTTAACCAGCGGGCTGATGATGCCGTTGGGCAGGTCCACGTAACCGGCGATGATCTCGGGCGCATCAGTGGAAACGCCGCCGCCGGGAAGATTTAGGAGGCCCGTGCCGGTGAACTCGGCCCCGTTGCCGCGGATCACCCCATCCGCGCCGCCCACGGAATCCCGCACAGTGGTGCTGCCGGGTGCCTCGTTGAAGCTGTACCGGTGCTTGAGTGCAAGCGCGGGCGGTTCGGCCACGGTGATGGTTTGGCTCAACGGGCGGCCCTGGTAGGAGGCCCGCAGTTGGGTGCTGCCCACCGCCACCGCGGTATAGGTGCCGGCGGCGTTGACCACCAGAATGTCCGTGTTGTCCGAGGCCAGGGTGCTGAAGCTGGTGACATCCACCCCCTTGAGGTTTTCGAAGTCGGCGACCACCCGCGCCTGACCCAGATCGCGCGCGCCGTACAGAGTGGAGCGGGTCACCTCCAGGCGCACGGTCTGCAGTTCGCCCGGCGGGGTCAGCGTGGGCCCGTAGAGGAAGTTGTTGGCCACGTCGGCGTCGCTCAGCTTGCCGGTATGCACGCGCACCAGGGCAATGTAACCGGAGAGCGCCTGGCCGAAGTCAAAGTCGGTGCCGGTGGTGTTGGCCTGGGCGGCAATGCGGATCGGGAAGTCCGGATGGGTGTTGAGGGGCGAGCTGAATACCTTGGTGGTTTTGAGCACGCCGTCCGCATAAACCTTGGCGGTGAGCTGGCCGTCGTAGGTGTACACCAGATAATGCCAGCGCCCCGCGGCCGGCGTGCCGGACCAGCCCATGTCCGGGGCATCCCAGTGCCCCACCGCGCCCCAGGTGGCATGGGCGCCGTAGTTGAACGACAGGTTGCTGCCGGCCGGGCCGCCGCGGCGGCTCCAGGCCACCAACGTTTCCTCATCGGCGATGGAGGGATTAAACGCCCAGACCTCGATTGAGCGATCGCTGCTGTCGGTGAGTTCCGCCGGCGCGGGTGGCCCCACGTAGGCATCCGCGGCCGGGGGCGTCGGGTTGAAGCGCACACCGGCAATGCCGGTACCCTCGACGTTCGCCACGTAGGTGGGATTGCCCACGGCGTAAAAGTCTCCCGAGCCGTCGGGCACGGCGCGATTGCGCCACACGCTGGCGTCCGACGCCGTGTCCGCCGCGCTTAAATCCACGACCAGCGTGCCGGCCACGGCAATGCCCGTCTGGCGCGGGTTCACGACCATGTCCACTCCGGTGCTTTGTCCCAGGTAGCTCAGGGTCAGCCGGGCCACCCCCGGCCGGTGCGCGGTCAGGACCCAGGCGTCATCAACTGAGAGCACCGCGGGGTTGTCCGAGACCAGGCTCACGCCGGGCACGCCCAGCAGGGAGACGCCCTGGAAGTTCGCGAAGTCCGCCGTGGCGGTGACCGATTGCGTGTCAGACTCGGTCATGGTGGTGCGCGACATGCCCAGGTGGAGGCCTAGCAGTGCGCCCAGCTCCCCGACATCGGTGCTGGGACGGTCCGGGCCGGCGACGTAGCTGGCGGCCACTTCCAAGGGGTTGAGGATGGAGTTGTAAATGCGGAATTCGTTGTAGTTGCCCTGGAACATGGCGTCCGGCCACTGGGAGCGGCCCAGCCAGTTGTTCACGTCGTTGATGTCGCGCAGGGCAATCGGCGCCGGCGCCGCGGCCACCAGCACGGCATTGCTGTAGAAACGGGCCTGGTTGGCGACCGGATCGTAGGTCACCGTCAAGCACACCTCCACCCCGGGCATCAACGGTTCGGGGGCGGTGGCCTGGGTGGGTTCAGTGCCGGTGACCGGGTCCCGGACGGCGAAGCGCATGCCCGTGTTCCAAGCCTGCGGGGTCAGCAAAAGATAGTTGCCCTGAACGTTGGAGATGTCTTCACCCCCGGCCGAGGTGCCGAAGTCAAAGATGCGCTGCCAGGCGCCGGAGCTTTCCCAGGTCACCCAGGTCTCGATGGTGATCCGCTCCAGGCGGCTGATCATGCCGTTGGGCAGGTCCACGTAGCCGGCAATGGTCTCGGCCGGGTCGGTGGAGAGGCCGCCGCCCGGCAGATACAGGCGGCCGGCGCCGTCAAAGTACGCGCCGGCGCCCTTGATTTCCCCGTGGGCCGTGCCCACGGAATCCTGCACGGTAGGGCCGGAGGCTTCGTTGAAGGTGTAGCGGTGAATCAACTCGCCGCGCGCGACGGACAGTCCGGATACGGCCGCGGCAGCCAGCAGTGTCGGGAACAGGGGCCACAAAGTTTTCATGGTTTTTTGATAGGCAACCAACTCGCACACGCGTGTCATGTGCCAATAACTTAGGGTTGTTAAGAAATTACTGCCAGCCTTCTCGCCGGCTGTCAAGCACCGGAGGCAAATTTTTTTGAGGGGTCTGACCCGCTCCCCTGGTAAGCGCCTCCCCCGGCAGGATGTCCGGAACCGTCTGTGTCTTGGGCCGGCCAGTCTGCGCGGCACAGTTGGTGGCTGAGCACGGAATCCGGCGCCGAGGTCAGGAGGGGGCGCACCATGGATCCGGCTGCCCCCTGCGGAGTCCGGCGCCCGGTTCCCGGCTGGATTCGGGAATCGGTCACGGGTAGGGTAGCGCCGTGACAATGCTCTGGTGGCGCGCGCTTGCAGGAAGTGGAGGTCTGGTGCTGGCCCTCATGGCCCAGGAAGCCGGGGTACCCGAACTCCTGCCCGGTCAAACACCGCAGGTTGGACGAGTGCTCGAGTTTTCCGTCTCGGGCGTGCCCCAGACGGGCAATCCTTTCGACCCGGAAGCGCTACGGGTGGACGCCGCGTTCCGGCTGCCCTCGGGACAAACGCGGGCCGTACCGGGTTTTTGGTTTCAGGATTACTCCCGGCGGTTGGGCAGCGGGCGGGAGATTTTGAGCGCGGTCAAGGACCCCGAGTGGCGGTTGCGTTTCCTGCCCACCGAGGCTGGCGAGCACCGGGTGCGGGTGACCGTGGTCACCAACGGCCAGCCGGCGGGCACGTCTGCGGAGCGGGTTTTTGTCGTGGCGGCCGCCGCACCGCCCTCGGCCCGCGCCGGGGCGGTGCGGCGGGCGGCCAACGGACGGTATTTTGAAGCGCCCGACGGCCGCCCGCTGCCGCTGGTGGGGGCGAACTTCTGTTGGCATGGCGGGCGCGGCACGTTTGATTACTCGGCCTGGTTCAGCAACCTGGGCCGGGCCGGCGGCAATTTCGCCCGGGTCTGGATGTCGCCCTGGGCGCTGGGCATCGAAGCCGAGTCGGGCACGGGTCTGAATTACCGGTTGGACCGCGCTTGGCAGTTGGACTCGGTCTTCCAGTTGGCCGAAACCCACGGCCTGTACGTGCTGCTGTGTCTGGATTACCACGGGATGTTCGAGACCCAGCCCGATTACTGGGGCGGCAACGACAACTGGAAGATCAACCCTTACAACGCCGCCAACGGCGGGCCCTGCGCAACCCAGAACGAGTTTTTCACCCGGCCGGAAGCGCGGGCCATGTATCAGAAACGGCTGCGCTATCTCATCGCCCGGTACGCCGCCTTTCCTAGCCTGCTGGCGTGGCAGTTCTTCAACGAGATCGACAACGTGTACCGCCACCTGCGTCCGGACGACGTCGTGGCGTGGCATGCGGACATGGCCGACTGGCTGCGGGCCCACGACCCGTGGGGGCATCTCATCACCACCAGCCTTACCGGCGGCAGCGACCGGCCCGAGCTGTGGCGGCTGCCGCAAATGGACTTTACCGTTTACCATTCTTACAACTTGGCGCACCCGGCCGCAGCGCTGCCGGGGCTGACGCAGCGGTTGGCGCGCGACTACGCCAAGCCGGTGATGATCGGCGAGTACGGCACCGATTGGCGCGGGTGGCGCCGCGAGCAGGACCCCTACCTGCGCGGGTGGCGCCAAGGGCTGTGGGCCGGCGCCCTGGGCGGCTCCGTGGGCACGGCGATGTCCTGGTGGTGGGAGGAAATTCACGCCGCCAAGCTCTACACCCACTACACCGCCCTGCGCGGCATTTTGGAGCCCGGCGGCTGGGGCGCGGGCGTTTGGGAGCCGCTGGTCTTCGAGACCGCCGGCCCGCCCCCGGAAACCGTGGGCGACCCGCTGCCCGGCGGCCAGCCCTTTACCATCACGCTGCCACTGGACACGGGTTGGGGCGCGAAACCCAGGGGCCAACTGGCCGTGCCCAACCCCGATGCCGCCGGCCTCGCCGCCGGTGCGCTCAACAGCTTCGTGCACGGCACGGCGCATCCGGACCTCCGCACTCCGTTCCGGTTGGACGCATGGTTTACCAACGATGCCCGCTTGGTGATGCGGCTGAATTCCGTGTCCGATGGCGCCGTGTTGAGCGTGCTGGTCAACGGGCAGCAGGTCCTGCGACGCGCTCTCCCCAACAAAGACGGCCAGTGGCTGGTGAACCACGAATACGACGAGGACATTCCCGTGGACCTGCCCGCCGGCCGGGCGCTGGTGGAAATTCGCAATGCCGGCGGCGACTGGTTTTATCTCGACTGGGTGCGCCTGGAAAACGTCCTGCCGGCACGCTACGCCGGCGACTGGCAACCGGACCCCATGGCCGCGGGGCTGCGCCAGGACCGCCGCGCTCTGCTCTACGTGGTCAGCCCCCGGGCCAGTTACCCGGCCAACGCCACCAACGAGGTGCTCGAACCCTGGCGCGGGGGCGCGCTGAAGCTGACCGGCCTGCCCGCCGGGAATTACCGCGCGCGGTGGTTTGATCCCCCCACCGGCGAACCCCGCGGTGAAACCCGCGGCGCCAGCGACGGCCAGCGGCTTGCCCTGCCCCTGCCCGACTTCAGCGAAGACCTCGCCGGACGCCTGGAACCGGTGAACGAGTTTTCCCTGCATCTGCCCAAACGGGAGCCCGACGGCAGTTTCAGCGCCCGTCATCAGGGGGAAACGGGACGCCGCTATGCGCTGGAGGCCTCGCCGGACCTCGCCGCGTGGGAAGAACTGGGCGAGTTCATCCAAGCCGCTCCCGAAGAACCGGTGCGCGACGCCGCGCCCGTCGCCGACCACCGGTTTTACCGCACCCGTCTGCGCGAATAGGCCGCACGCGCGCGCTGCCGCCGCGCGCGGCGACGGAGCGGGGAGGTCCGCTCATGCGGGAGTCAATTCCCACCCCGGACGATATTCGCGTGTCAGGAGCTTGTTGGCCTCGGACCAATTCGTGATCCGCCCCGCCGCGGCGTCAAAATGCAGCCGGCGTCCGCCCAGCCGCAGGGACACCGCGCCCAGGTTGAAGGCGTCGGAAATCGGCCCGGCCAGCCGGAAATCTCCCTCGGAGGGCGGGCCGCCACGGAAGGCGGCAATCCAGGACTCGCTGCGCGCGCGGCGGGCCTCCGCCGGCGTCGGAGCCTCGGCGAGCAGATCCGGGGGCGGAGCGCTCGTGCGGCCCCCGGCCACCTGCAGCGGATTGGCACCCAGAAAGCCGGCGATGATCCGCCCGCGGTCGCCCACGAACATGAGCCCTTCCGCCTCCAACTCCCGTCCCTCCGCCACCCAATCCTCGGGCGTGGGCGGTTTCATGCCGCCGTCGTACCAGTACACATCCAGCGCCGGGCGGCTGCCCCGCGCGGCAAAGTGAAACCGAATCGTGCAGGCGGCCGGGAAGGAATAATCGTTCTGAATGCGCACCGCCACGCGGTCCTGCAGCGCGCACAGATGGCTGGGACGGGACTCCACCCATTGCGGCGCCTCCAGCTCGTAAAGCTGGAACACCGGCCAGAGGCTGTAATGGCCCATGTCCGCCAGCGCGCCGCCGCCAAACTCGTACCAGCCCCGAAACAGGGCATGCGTGTAGTGCGGATGGTAGGGACGGTCCACGGACGGCCCCAGCCAGAGCGGCCAGTCAAAACCCTCGGGCACGGGCGGGCGGTCCGTCGGCAGCGTGGGGAACTGCGGCCAGACCGGACGGTTGGACCAGTTGTGGATCTCCCGCAGCGGGCCGATGGCGCCGCGGTCCACCCAGGCCTTGATGCGCCGGACCTCGACGCCGGCGCTGGCAGCCTGGAAATGCGTGGCCACGCCGGTGCGGCGCGCGGTCTCGACGACCAGCCGGGCCTCGGTGAGGCGATTGGCCAGCGGCTTGTGCATGCGCACCCGGCATCCGCGCTTCATGGCCGCGATCGCGATGGTGGCGTGCGAATGGTCCGGGGTGATGACCCACACCGCGTCCAAATCCGTTTCCCGGGCCAGCAATTCCCGAAAGTCCGCGTACACTCTCAGCCCGCGGAAGGTTTCTCCGCCCCGTTGCCGCGCGTAAATCGTCTCGATCACCTCCCGCGCCACCTCCCGTCCCCCGGGAATGCCGGGCCGGTTCTTGCGCCAATCCGGGCGGCCCATGGCGGCGGCCAGCCCGGCGCGGAGGCCGTCCGGCGACCAGTCCACGTAGTCCTGGCTGTCCCGGACCGGGTCGCACACCGCGACCACCTGCAGTTCCGGACGGGCCAGCAGCTCGGGCAATTCGCGCAGGGCCTGGGTGCCGCATCCGATGCAAGCCAGAGTCAGGCGGTCGCTGGGCGCCACGGCACCATTGCCGCCGAGCAGCGCCCGCGGCATTACCGTGACCGAACCGGCGACCGCCGTGCCGGTCAGCAAAAATCGCCGCCGGGAAACAACCGGCCCGGGAGTGGTCGAAGCAGAAGGGGACGAGTTCATGATGCGCCGCGTGTGAGGTCGTGATGCCCCGCCGCCGGTCCGGCGTCAAGCGCGCGACGCCGACCGGCGACCTCATAGCATGTCGCCGGCGCGGAGGACGAGTTCGGCCACCAGCAACTCTTCGTCCAGCCCCACCCGCAGCGGGCGCTCGCCACGCACCGCCGCGGCCAGCTCGGCAAATTCGCCCACGTACCGCCGGTATTCGGGCATCGGCACCGTCTGGCGCCCCGCGCGGTACGGGCCGGCCGCCGCGGTCAAGTCCATCACCAGCCTTGGGGGCTCGATCGGTTGCAGCAGGGCACTGCCGCGCGTGCCGAGCACTTCAAAGGCCCGCGCCGGCGAGCCGACGGGCTGGAGCGCCGTGTTCACCAGCACGGCCAGGGCGTGATCGTACTCCAGCACCGCCAGGTTGTTGTCCTTGAGGGTGTCCTCATGGCGACCGTGCCGGCGCAGGACGGTGCGCACCTCGCGGGGCCGGCCCAACAGTCGAACCACGGCATCCACCAGATGCGACCCCAGTTCGAACAGCGCGCCGCCGGCAAATTCCGCCCAGGCGGGTCGGTGCTCCGGCGCCACGTGGTTACTGATGAATCCCCGCACCAGGTACACTTCCCCCAACCAGCCCTGCCGCACCGCCTCGAAAATGGCCTCGAACCCCGGATGGTAGCGCCACATGAAGCCGGTTTGCAGCAGGCGGCCACCGACCCGCGCCCGCTCCACCACGGCTTGCATGTCGGTCAAGCGCGTGGCCGGAGGCTTTTCCAGATGCACGTGTTTGCCGGCCTCCAGCGCCAGCAGGGCGTGCCGGGCGTGGTCGCGCACCTCGGATTCCACCGCCACCACCTGCGCGCGACGGAACAGTTCCTCCCGCGAAATCACCGGCGCGCCCAGGCGCTCGGCGATGCGGCGGCCCTCGGTCGAGTCGTCCGCCACGCCCACCAACTCCCAGTCCGTGGAGCTCTGGGTGAGACGGATTTTATCCGCGGCGTGCGAATAGCTGGCGCCCAGGACACCGATCGGAATGCGGGTGCGTCCGGCGGCGGCGTCAGCTCCCCCGCTCGGGAGCGTTCCGGCGGCCAGCGCAGCGGCGCCGAGTCCGGCTTGAAGAAAATCCCGGCGATTCATGGCCGCAGGATAGGCGTCGGCGCGCGCTGCGCCAGCCAAACCGCCCGCCGGGGGCGGACCTACCAGGAGAAGCTCGGGCAGGGGCTGCCCCGCTGCCTCCCGCCGCGTCCGATGGTGAAACAGTCGCGGATGAGGTGGCGCCGCGTGTAACCGTCCGGGCTTAACGGTTTGACTTGTTTTTTTACGAAACCTAGATTGGACCCAATGTTGGCGACCCGCACAACTGCGGATCCGGTCTCCGATGCCGCCGCTTCCATCGCGCCGCCCCTGCCGTCCTGGCGTGACATTGTGGCGCCGGTGCAGCCGTTCTTGCGCGCGGTGGATCAAAAACTGACGGCGCAAATCACCACCTTCGAGCCCGAGATTGTGGAGCCGGTGCGCTACGCCCTGACCAGCCAGGGCAAACAGTTGCGTCCGGCGTTGGTGGGACTGAGCGCCGAGACGGTCGGGCGCCTGACCGAGGACCACGTGACGGTCGCGGTCATCATCGAGATGGTTCACCTGGCGACCCTGGTGCATGACGATGTCATGGATGCGGCGGCGGTGCGCCGGCGGCGGCCCACCTTGGCGGCACAGCGCGGCCCGGCCACCTCCGTGCTGGTGGGCGACTGTTTGTTTGCCCATGCCCTGGTCCTGGCCGCGGGGTTTCCCACGCCGGAAATCTGCCGGGCGGTGGCGGCGGCAACCAAGATCGTTTGCACGGGCGAAACCATCCAGACCGAGCGGCCCGGGGGCCTGGAGACCCGGCGCGAGGAGTATTTTCGCATACTCCGCATGAAGACCGGCGAGTTGTTTGCCCTGTCATGCGAGCTGGGCGCGCGGTTGGCCGGCGCCCCGGCGGACGAGCCAGCGGCGCTGCGGACCTATGGCATGGCCCTGGGCACCGCGTACCAGATTTACGACGATTGCGTGGACCTCTTCGGCTCCGAATCCCAGGCCGGCAAATCCCTTGGCACGGATCTCCTGGCCGGCAAGCTGACCCTGCCGTTGCTGGTGTCCCCCGCGCGGATGTCGGGCGCCCGGCGCGCGGAACTCAAGCGCCTGGTGACGCCGTGGCATCCGGAAAACCTTCCCCGGCTGCAGCACCTGTTGCTGGAGACCGACGCCCTGACCGAGTGCCGTCAGGTGATTCGCGGCTTTTGTCATCAGGCGGCGGAAGCTCTACACGGCGTTCCCCCGTCGGCGGGGCGGCGTTCGTTGGAAGCCGCGGCCGAATATCTGACCCGTTTGGCGGAAGCCCCCGGGCTTCGCCCGAGCATTTGAAGCCGGCCATGCCTCCCACCCTGCCAGCCCGGCCACCTGCCGCCGCCGGCGGACCGTCCGAAACTGAGGAGGATCGGCGCCTGGTGCGCCGCGCCCGGGAGGGCAACCTGGAGGCGTTTGACGCGCTGGTACGGAAGTACCAGGAGCGCATTTACTCGGTGGTGTACCACATGACCTCGAACCACGAGGACGCCGCGGAGCTGGCGCAGGACGCCTTTGTACGGGCCTTCCGGGCCCTGCCGGGATTCAAGGGTGAATCCAGCTTTTTCACGTGGTTGTACCGCATCGCGGTCAACCAGACACTGAATTACCTGAAGCACCGGCGCCATCGCGGCCATCTGAGTTTGAACGACCTGGATTTGCAGGCCGAGAATGACCCCGATCTGCTGGCGCTGATCTCCGAGCAAACCCCGCGTCGCGAACTCAACCTCCGGGAATTGCAGGAGCGATTGAACGCCGCGATGCAGAAACTGTCAGACACCCACAGAATGGTGGTGACGTTGCACGACATTGAGGGGCTGCGGCACGAGCAGATCGCCCAGATCATGAAGTGCAATGTCGGCACTGTGCGGACGCGCCTGCATTACGCCCGACAGCAGTTGCAGGCGTACCTCGCGGATTGGATGCAGGGACATGGAACCGGATGACGTCCAGTTTGAAACCGTGCGGCGGTTGCTGGCCTGGAAACGGCACGAAACCCCGCCGCCGGGTTTCTTTGCCCGCTTTCCCGATCGCGTCAGGGCACGGTTGGAAACCCCGCCGCTGCCGGTCTGGCGTGTCTGGTGGGAACGGCTTCGCCCGGCCGGCCGCTGGCGTTCCGCGCTGGCGGGAGGATGCGCGCTGGCCGCCTGCGGTCTGCTGGCCTGGCAGTTTGCCGGCGCTCGCGGGCGCAGCAGCGGCTCACCCGATTCGTCCCTCAGCGCAACGCCCGGCAGCTCGCTGCCCCGCTGGGAAATGGCTTCCCCCCCTGTGGGCCTTGATCGTCCCTCTGTCGCCGGGCTCAGACCCGCCGGGTCCACCCCCCACCTAGGCACGAGCGAATTCGGGAGCCTGGCCCCGCGCGGATTGTTTGCTCCGGGCGCGGGCCTGCAGGGACATTTAGTGCCGGCGTCGGCCACGGGAATGCCCGCGAGCATCACGGTGACCGGGTATTCCACCGGCGGCGTTCATCTCTGGCGGTAACCGGTCGCCACGGGTAGCGTTGCGACCGCGGGGCATTGCCCGCGGTGCCCCGGCCTCAGTAGGTCCGGACCATCACCAGGGAATAGGCATCCGCGGTGAGCACCAGTTCATCCTGGTCCACGGTGGCCGTGCCACGGAGGTCCTGCCCCTGTTCATTTCGAAGCGTGATGCGGTAGCGCAGGCGGGAGCCCTCCCGCTCCCAGGTGCCCGTACCCGCCAGTTGTGAGCCCGGCACGGGCGGGGCGGCCGGAGCGGCGGCGGGGGGATCGGGGGCGGGCCCTCGCGCCGTCAATCCGTAGCGCTCGGCATAGCCCGGGGGAAGTTGCGGGACGCCGCTGGCCTGTTGCTGGGCCTGGCGGGCGGCCTCGGCCGCCTGGCGCATTTGTTCCACGATCTGTCGGGCCTGGGGAGACAGTTCCACCCGCATCAGGAAACTCTTGTCCGGCGCGGCCATGGCGGTGAGTTGCGGCAGCCAGACCATCAGCAATTGCTTGAGCTCGGCCATTTGTTTGGCGGGCATTTCCGGGTTGCGCCGGCGGGCCAGGGTGAAGGTGGCATGCGGGTCCAGTTGCCACCAGCCGAGGATTTTTTCCTCGTCGTACTTGGCCGACTTGCCCGTCTTGAGATACTGGTAAAGGTCCTTCAGAGAGAGGCTCTGAACCTCGGCCATCAGGCCGGCGTCATTGAGGAGGGCCACGATTTTGGGGTGGTTGATCAATTCCAACACCGGCCCGCGCGTTTGCAGGAGGTTCAGCAGGGTGGTGTCGGTGGCCATCTCCTGGAAGTCCGGCCGCTGCCCCCAGGTCAGAAAGGCGGGATAGTTGGCCAGCCGCTGCTGGAGGGCGGCGTAGTTTTGGTAGATCAGCCCGATGACGTCGCAGGCCAGGTAATAGGTCTCCGGCATGGGATCCAGCGCGGCCAGGGTGCGATCCAGCCCCGTCGCGGCAATGTCTTTGCGCGCGGTGCTCACAAACCGCTGCACGGCCGGGCTGTCCTCGCCGGTCACCTGCACCACGGGATAACCAATGATGTAAATCACCAACCCCACCAGCAGGGCGTAAATGGCGCCGCCCGCCAGGCCCACCCCGATGCCCAATCGGGCGTTCAGACGCTCCCAGCGCAGCCGGGTGTAGTCGTCGGTGGCGTACTTGAAGTGCAGCATGACGCGGTGATGCACCAGAAAGGAGAGCCCCAGAAAAACCAGCGCGATGAGCAGGAATACCACCACCGGCGGCAGCAGCACCGACCAAAACGGATGGGTCAGCCCCACCTTGGGGATGAGCGGCTGGACCCACGGGGCCAGGGGCAGGGCTAGAAAACTGGCCAGCATCACCCCCACCAACGCCACCAGCGAGCGAATGGCCCCCTTGTAATAGCCGGTCACGCCCAGGATGACAAAAATCGTGATGACAATCGCCCAGAGCAACATGCCCCTAATCTATCCGGCATGACCGCCGAACGCACGCGGAAAAATCGGAACCCCGGGAGCGGCGCGCTGATTCCGATCAAAAGACTCCGGAACAGATTCCGGCCGAGGGAGCGAAGCCGGGCCGCCGCCTCAGGACCGACTCCGTGGAACCCAGCCAACGGCGCGTGCCCCGAGGAGCGGCAGCCCCACGCCGGCCGGTTGCGCCGGGGGCGGACACGGTTACGCCCGCGCGGGCCACGGCAGGTCGGTGAGGGCCAGGAGGCGGCGCTCGAACTCGGCGCGGAATTCCTCCCGAGTGCGCTCGTCCAGATTCCGCGGCACGAGCAACGGCTCTCCCAGGTGGACGCGGCACCGGGCCCGCGGCATCGGCACCAGAAAGCCATCCCAGCTTCGCAGCCGGTAATGCCCGCTCAGGTCATAACTGACGGGAATCAACGGCAACCCGCTCACCGAGGCCAGGTCCACCGCGCCGGACTGGACCCGGTAACGCGGGCCGCGCGGGCCGTCGGGCGTGATGGCCAGGTCATAACCACGCTCGGCCCAGGACGTCATCTCCAGCAGGGCCTGCGCGCCGCGCCGACTGCTGGAACCGCGCACGGGTTCAACGCCGAAGAGAGTCAGCACGCGTGCCAGCAGGCCGCCGTCGCGACTGGCGCTGACCAAAGCCGCCAGCCGACGGGAAGGATCAGTGGGCCGCACAAACCGGGCATACAGGCGCAGGCTCAACGCCAGGCGGTTGTGCCAGGTGGCGAAGATGACCCGGCGTCGCGCGAGCGTGTCGCGGGCGTCCGGCGCCAGGTTCAGCTCGTAGCGCAGCGTGGCGTCCACCCCGTGCACCGCCAGCCAGATCAACCGGGCAAGCACGCGCGCCCCCGATCCGGCCCGAGCCGGGATGACCACTCCCGAGCGTCGGCGCGCCGGCGCCCGGCCGGGTTCCGGACCTGAGACCGGAGCGCTCATGCGGTTCAGCGTTTCAGGGCGGCGCGCACCAGCGCCTCGACGGTCGCGTCCTCGCCCAGCATGGCCTGCGCCGCGCGCACGGCCTCCTGGGCCTCGGCCGCCTTGAAGTCCAGGGCAATAAGCGCCAGCACGGCGTCCTGGGCCCGTAGTTCAGCCGCCGAGCGGGCGCGGGTTTCGCTGGCGGCTTCCCAGGTCGCGCCGGGCCCCACCTTGTCACGCAGTTCCACCACTAGGCGCTCGGCGGTTTTGCGCCCCACGCCGGGAATCTGGGCCAGGGCCTTCACGTCGCCGGACGCCACCGCGCCGCGAAAGGCGGTGGGCGACATGCCGCTGAGGATGTTCAGCGCCAGCTTCGGCCCCACGCCGCTGACGGTCTGCACCAGCAAGCGGAACAGCTCGCGTTCGGCGGCGGTGGCAAAGCCGTAGAGCACGTGGGCGTCTTCCCGCACCGCCAGCTGGGTGAACAGCCGCACCGGCTGTCCCGGCGCCGGGAGCCGCTCGAATGAGGACAGCGGAATCAGAACCTCGTACCCGACGCCGTGCACATCAATCAACGCCTGGGTGGGACGGGCTTCCACCAGGCGCCCCTCAAGGAAGGCAATCATGGTCCGGTCGCATCACAAACGCTTGAAGGGCTGGAGCAGTGCGCGGCCCTGTTCCTGGGCGTAAGCCACGGCCAGGGCCAGGGCGTCGGCCGCATCCGGCGGCGGCAACTCGGGCAGGGCCAGGAGCCGTTGGACCATCTTGGCGACGGCCAGTTTCTGCGCGGCGCCGTAACCCACCACCGCCTGCTTCACGCGGCGCGGGGCCAGCTCGTAAATTTCCAGCCCGGCCTCGGCCGCGGCGAGCAGACTGGCGCCGCGCGCCTCGCCGAGGATCAGGGCGGTCTGGATGTTCTGCGCGTAAAACAGGCTTTCGATCACGCACACCGTGGGCGCATGGCGCCGGACCGCCTCGCGCACCGTCTCGGCGATGCGCAACAGGCACCGCGAGCGTTCCCACGCCGGCGGACAGCGGATCACGTCATGGGCCAGGGCCTCCAGCGCGCCGGAGCGCCCGGCGCGAATGATCCCGTAGCCGGTGCCGCGCAGCGAGGGATCAATGCCCAGGATGATCGTGTGCCGGGCGCGGGGGGCGCCGGCCGGCGGCTCCAGCACGGGCGCGGGGCGCCGGTGGCCGGCGGCAACACGCTCTTGCAGGCGTTGAAACTGGCGGGGCGAAATGCCCATGCCGGGACTGTGACAAAGACCGCGCCGGACTGTCGAGCCCGGCGGATTTGCGGGCCGGCTCGGGCCGGCCTGCCGGGCTTGCATTATGGCCGGGGGCCGCCCATGCTGCGGGCGTTGGTGCAACCTCTGGCGTGGCGTTTCGCCGGAGGCCCGAGACGATCATGAGCAACAGCAACTCGTCGGATTTCGAGCTGGATCAGGACCTGCAACTGCTGCCGGCCTGGGCGCGCCTGCCCGCTTCGGTCAACCGTTACGCGCACTATCAGGGAGGCGAAGAGGAACCGCGCCAGCGGGGGCGAGGCGAGCGTCCCTTTCGCCGCGACCGGGAGCGCGGGGAATCCCGCGGCCCCGCCCGTCCGGCGCCGCGCCGGGAAGAGAGCCGCCCTGCGCCGGGGCGTCCCGGACGGGAATTCAAGGGCCGCCCGGCGGAGCGCCGTCCCGAGCCTCCTCGGCCTCCGGAGGAGCCTTTGCCCGAGGTACTGGTGCATCTGATTCCCGAGAAACGCGGGGTGGAGTCGTTGGCCCGGCAGATTCGCCTGACCGGGCGTGCCTACCCCTTGTTCCAGATCGCGATACTGATTTTGAAGCGTCCGGAGCGCTTCGAGGTGCAGTTCCAGGTCAAGAAGGGCGCGGACGGGCAGGTGCTGCAACCGCTGTGGGTCTGTTCGCTGGATGAGACCGTTTGGCTGAGTCAGGACGAGGTGGCGCACCACGTTCTCCAGCATCACTTCGACACCTTTTACCAGACCGAGAAGGTGCCGTGCGAGCCGCCCAAGGGGACGTACACGTTTGTGGCCCAGTGCGGGCTGAGCGGCGCACTGCTGGGCCCGCCCAATTACCACGACTACCAGAACAAACTGCGCAAGCTCCACAGCGAGCGCTTCAGCCACCTGCCGTTCGAGGCCTACAAGGCGCGCGTCAAAATCGTCAGGGACGAGGCCGTGGTGAAGCGGTGGATCGAGGAGCAAAGCTGGAAGTGCGAGTACATCGGGCTCAACCTGCCCGAGCCGATGCGGTTCACCGATCGCGATCAGGTGGAGAAGCATTTCCGCGAGGTGCACCTGCCCAATCTGGTGCGGTCGGTGGATACCCACACCCTCGGCACCCCGGAAAGCCACCGCTACATGTCCCGCGGCCTGCGGGCGCTACTCCGGCACACCCTCGAGGAACAGCGGCGGTTTCCCCTCAAGGTGGCCACACATCTGAGCCAGCAACTGGGCGCGCTCGGCCTCCAGTTCTTCAAGGTCAACAAAACCGTTACGCACGTCTGCGTGGCGCGTCCGCACCACCTCGATCTCAACACGGTCACCGTGTCCGAGGGCGTGCGGCGCATTGTGGAATTCATCGAGGCCCACCCCGGGTGCACCCGCCGGCAACTGATTGACACCCTGGCGCCCGCCCCGCCTCCGCCGCCCGTTCCCGAATCTGCGCCGGCGACCAACGGGGCGGCGGCTGCCCCATCGGCGCCCGAGCCCGGCCCCACGCCGGAACAGGCAGCCATCATCGCCGACCTGCACTGGCTCATTCATCAGGGCCACGTAATCGAGTTCACCGACGGCCGGATGGAAACCGCCAAGCCGCCCAAACCCAAACCGACGCCCCCGACGCCGAGCGCTCCGCCCGCCCCGAAAGCCGGGTCCGGCGCCCGCGCCTCCGCGCCGGAGTCCGCGCCGGCGGCGGTGCCCGCAGAACCCCCCCGGGCCGGCGCAACGGCCGACACGCCGGCGACTCCGACGGAAATGTCTGGGGCGGCTGTTCCCAGCGATCCGCGCCCCGCCGCCGCGGCCGGTTCTGTTTCCCCCGGTGATTGTTCCGAAGCGCCGCCCGCGGCCGAACCGACGGGTGAGGGGGAAAAATCATCCGCTGCTTCCGTCACGGAAGGACCGGAAGACGCGGCGGTTCATGCCGCCGAGGCGTCCCCCGCGGAGAAGCTTCCCAACGGCGAGGGTCCGTCCGGCTCTTCCCCGGAACCCGCCGAGAAAACCACAAGCTGAAGGCGGCATCGCTTACGCCCCCCAAAAAAATCCCCGTCCGCGGCACCGGACGGGGAAACTTTTTTCGCGACTGTCGCCGGCAGGAAAAATCACCGGTGCTGATCCCGTCCGCGGCGTCCGCCGCGGCGGTCCCGCCGCGGACCCCGATGGCGCTGTCCGGTACCGGCGGACCGTTCTCCCTCGGCGGCAGCCGGCCCGGCGCTTTCTTGCCCGTCGTCGGCGTCGGCATCGGCGGCGTCAGTCGGTTTTTCCGCCGTGGGGGCGGTCGCAGGCGCTGACTCACCGGCTCCTTTTTCCCGCTCGGCGCGGTCCCGTTCTTCCATGGCTGCGCGGCGCGAAAGTCGCACCCGGCCCTTTTCGTCCACGCCCAGGCACTTGACCCAGATTTCGTCGCCGAGCTTGACAATGTCCTCGACCCGTTTGACGCGGAAGCCGGCCAGTTCGCTGACGTGCACCAGGCCGTCCTTGCCGGGGAGGACCTCGACGAAAGCGCCGAAATCTTTGATCGTGACGACCTTGCCCCGGTAGATTTTGCCCACCTCGATTTCCGCGCTGAGGGCTTCCACCTCGCGCCGGGCAATTTCCATGCCCTCGGCGCTGCGGGAGTAGATTTGCACCGTGCCGTCATCCTCGATGTTGATCTCGCAGCCGGACTCGTCGCAGATGCGTTTGATGTTCTTGCCGCCGGGACCGATGAGGGCGCCGATTTTCTCCGGGTTGATCTTGAGGGTGAGGATGCGCGGGGCGTAGGGGCTGAGGTCGGGACGGGGCGCGGCCAGGGTCTGATTCATGACCTGCAGTATCTTCAGCCGGGCCACGCGCGCGCGTTCGAGGGCCTCGGCGATGATGGTGTGCGGCAGGCCCTTGAGCTTGAGGTCGAGCTGGAAGCCCGTGATGCCCTTTTCGGTACCGGCGATTTTGCAATCCATGTCGCCGAAGTGATCCTCCCAGCCAATGATGTCGGTGAGGAGCTGGTGGCGCAGGATCACGCCGTGCGGGCCGGTCTCGGTGCACAAGCCGATGCTGATGCCCGCCACGGGGCGGATCAGGGGTACTCCGGCGTCCATCAGGGCCAGACTGCCCGCGCAGACGGTGGCCATGGACGTGGAGCCGTTGGACTCCATGATTTCGCTGGTCACGCGCACCGCGTAAGGGAAGTCCTGGAGCGGCACCATCGGCTCAATCGAACGCTCGGCCAGGGCGCCGTGGCCGATTTCCCGCCGCCCGGGGCCGGTGATCCGGCCGGTCTCGCCCACGGAGAAGTTGGGGAAATTGTAATGCAGGATGAACTGCTTTTCGCTCTCGCCGCCGGTGTAGGCGTCCAGCTCCTGGGCATCCTCGGTGGTGCCCAGGGTGACCAGACAGACGGCCTGGGTCTCACCCCGGGTGAAGAGGGCCGACCCGTGCGCGCGCGGCAGCATGCCGACTTCCGCGGAGATGGGCCGCAGGTCCGCCATGCCCCGGCCATCCAGGCGCTTGTTCTGGTTCATGATGAGGTCCCGCACGGCCTCCTGCTGGACGTAGTGCAGCGCGTCCTTGACGACGAAGGGGGTGACCTTGTCCGCGCCGAACTTTTCGGTGAGCCGGGCGCTGACCTCCTCCGCGACCGCGCGCCAGGCCTGCTCGCGGGCCAGCTTGCCCGGGGTGAGCAGCGCCTGCACCCCGCGGTCGCCCACCAACTGGCGGGCCTCGGCGAGGATCTCCTCTGGGACCACATTCACCTGGATGGCGCGTTTGGGTTTGCCCGCGCGGGCGGCTAGTTCCTTTTGGGCGGTGATCAGCGGCTGGCAGCAGGCGTGGCCGAAGTGCAGAGCCGCGGCAAAGTCCGCCTCGCTGATTTCATGAGCCGAGCCTTCGAACATGACCAGCTCGGTCTCGCTGCCCACGTACACCAGGTCCAGGTCGCTTTCGGCCAGTTGGGAGTGGGTGGGGTTGGCCACGAACTGACCGCGCACCCGGCCCACGCGAACCGCCCCCAACGGGCCGGCCCAGGGAATGTCGCTCACCATCAGGGCGGCCGAGGCCCCGATGATGCTGAGGATGTCGGGGTCGTTTTCGCCGTCGGCGCTCAGCAGGATGCTTTGCACCTGCACCTCGTTGAACCAGCCCTTGGGAAACAGTGGCCGAATGGGCCGGTCAATCATGCGGCTGGTGAGGATTTCCTTCTCGGTGGGCCGGCCTTCGCGTTTGAAGTACCCCCCCGGGAAACGGCCCACGGCGGCTGCCTTCTCGCGGTAGTCCACCGTCAGGGGGAAGAAGTCCTGCCCTTCGCGGGGGGTGGTGGCGGCCACCGCCGCCACGATGACGATGGTGTCCCCTAACCGCACGGTGACCGCGCCATCGGCCTGCTTGGCCAGATGGCCGGTTTCAATCTGAATTTCCTGGGTTCCGATGTTTACTGCGATTTTTTCTGCCATAACTGCAACGGATCGGAACCCGTCGGCCCGGAGGAACTTCAGTCAACCGCCCCTTCCGGAGAAGCTGAGTGAAATTTCCCTAAGCCAACGGGTTCGCGGGAAGCGCTTTCGGGTTGAACCGCCGGGACCGGTCGCGCTGAAACCAATCCCCCGCCGGACAAACCGGCGGGCGGCGGCGTTACGTGTTGCACTCGAACGCAGGTGGAAGACCGCCGACAAGGCTACTTGCGAAGGTTCAGCTTGCGGGTCAGCGCCTGGTACCGCGCCAGATCCTTGGTCCGCAGGTACTCCAGCAACCGCCGCCGCTGACTCACCATCATCAGGAGCCCGCGCCGGGAGCTGTGGTCCTTTTTGTTCTTTTGCAGGTGCGCGGTCAGATGGTTGATGCGCTGCGTCAGCAACGCCACCTGCACGTCCGCCGACCCCGTATCCTTTTCATGGATGCGGAACTCGGCGATCGTTTTGCTCTTCGGTTCCATACCGTTCGATTCCACGTCTTACAGAAGCCCCAACCGTAGGGGACACCGGTCGGGGTGTAAAGCATATTCCCCCCAACGCCCGCGCCCCCTCCCGCGGTTCGGTCGGCCGCCCCGGGACGGGCCGTGTCGAAGCGCTTCGGCGCGCTCGGCTGCGGGACTTCGCCGCGCGTGCCCCTGCCCGCATAGGTCCGGCGGGTCGCCGGCGGTCAGAAAAGCGCGTGCCCGCCTCCGCCTTCCGGCCTAAACTCCACCCGTGAACGCGCCCCAAGTGTGTCGCTTCGTTCTCCGGACGGAAGCCGCAGGCGGCCCCGCGCGTGTGGGCCTGGTCCTGCCGCCCGCCTCCGAGGTGCTGGACCTCGCCCCCGCCGGGGGGGACTCGATCGCCGCTGTGCTGAACCAAGCCGACCCCGCCGGCTGGCTGGCCCAGACGCTCCGCCGCAAGCTCCCCCGCCACGCCCCGACGGCAGTGCGGCTGCTGGCGCCCGTGGACCGGCAGGAGGTCTGGGCTGCGGGAGTCACCTACCTGCGCAGCAAAACCGCCCGCATGGAGGAATCCGCCTTCAGCGCCAGCGCCTACGACCGCGTGTACGAGGCCGAGCGACCCGAGATTTTCTTCAAGGCGCTGCCCGAAAAAGTATCGGGGCCGGGCGATCCGGTGGGGGTGCGCAGCGAGTCGCGCTGGACGGTGCCCGAGCCGGAGCTGGCCCTCGTGCTCAACGCCGCCGGCCGGGTGATGGGCTGCACCCTCGGTAACGACCTGACCGCCCGCGACCTCGAGGGGGAGAATCTGCTCTACCTGCCCCAGGCCAAAATCTACGACCGCTCCTGCGCGTTGGGGCCGGTCATCGCGCTCGGGCTGTCCGAAGCCGAGCTCCGCTCCCGGACCCTGCGCCTGCGTATCCGCCGCGGCGGCGTGGAGATTTTCACCGGCAGCACCGAGGTGGGGCGCCTCAAACGTGGTTTTGACGAGCTGGCCCGGTGGCTGTTCCGCTCCCAACGCTTCCCTCATGGCGCCGTGCTGCTCACCGGCACCGGCATTGTCCCGCCGGATGACCTGTCCCTCCAGCCGGGGGACGAGGTGGAAATCGAATGCGACGGCCTCGGCCGCCTGGCCAACCCGGTGGTGGCAGTGTGATATCCGTTCCCGCGTGGCAGGCATACCTGGGGCGCCGGGCATTTTGCCCTGGGCCGACCGGTCTGCGGGCTGGCCGCCCAGCCAGCCCGCAACTCGCTGACGAAGAGCACCG
>FWPU01000470.1_pt1 | contig 113958 bp, 113 predicted proteins | sample 2228361 | NCBI WGS metagenome assembly FWPU01 (sample SAMEA103939777, study PRJEB20133) | metagenome | reverse complement strand
TGCCGCCGGCATCTCCGTCCGCGCCCGCTTCAACCCCTTCACCAAGGGCCTGTGCTGGTACGACGACTTTAGCGTCCAGAAGGTGACCATGGTACCCACGGCGGTGGAGAGGTTCCAACCGCTGGCCGGTCATCAGCTGCCCAAGGAGCACGAGCTCTTGCAGAACTACCCCAACCCCTTCAACCCATCCACCACCATCGAATACACTGTGCCGAAGGATGGGCAGGTGACGTTGGAGGTCTACAACGTACTCGGGCAGCGCGTCGCCACGCTGGTGGATGGGTTCCGCCTGGCAGGCCGTTACACACTTGTGTGGGACGGCACCGACAGCTTCGGTCAGCAGGTGCCGAGCGGTGTCTACGTCTACAAGCTCAATGGCACTCTCACACGCAAGATGATGCTGGTCAGGTAGCAGTTTCCCAGGGGCTGCCCGCTACCATGTGGGCAGCCCCTGAGCTTTGTCGGTTCTGTGCGGAAAACGGCGCTTTGTCTTTGCAGGCGAGTCCGCCCGCACTTTTGAGTAGCAGACAAGGGACCGGCACCACAGCCGAAGTGTGACTCCTGTCCAACTCGGGAGATGGCAATGAAGCCCCGATGTGCTTCTACACTGGTCGTGGTGGTCTGCGGCCTCATGCTCGGTTGTCTCGGCGCAGGGCTCAAGGCCGGGACCACAGGCAAGCTAGCGGGCAGGGTTGTTGATGCTGATACCAATGACCCGCTTCCCGGAGTGAATGTAGTTCTTGAAGGCACCATGATGGGTGCCGCCACAGACGCCAATGGCTACTATTTTGTCATCAACGTCCCTCCAGGCGTGTACACGGTGAAGGCGAGCATGATTGGCTATCAGGAGGTCCGTTACGAAAACGTGCGGGTCTCCATCGATATGACCACCACGCTCAACTTCCGCCTAAAAGAGACGGTGCTGGAGCTCGGTCAGGCGGTCACCGTGGTAGCAGAGCGCCCCTTGGTACGCAAGGACCTCACCTCGACAGAAGCGGTGGTCAACGCGGAGACCATTCAACGCCTCCCTGTGGATCGCTTCCATGACGTGGTCAATCTTCAGGCTGGGGTCATTGAAGGGCATTTTCGCGGTGGCCGCAGGGGTGAGGTGATGTACATGATCGACGGCATCCCTGTAAATGACATCTACTCCGGCCAGCCGGCCTTCGAGGTGGAAAACAATGCCATTGCCGAGCTCCAGGTCATCAGTGGGACCTTTAACGCCGAGTACGGCCAGGCCATGTCGGGCGTGGTAAACATCGTCACCCGCGAGGGCGGCGACCGCTATAGCGGTAGCCTTTCGGCCTACCTTGGTGACTATCTCTCTTGGGGCAAGCAGCAGAAAGAGATTTTTTGGAACATCGAGCGGCTCAACCCCGCGTACAACCTGCAGGGGACCTTGAGCGGGCCAGTGCCCTTCACTGGTGGCGTGGCCAACTTTTTCTTCTCCGGCCGCTATTATGACAGCGAGGGGTACATCTATGGGAAGGACGTGTGTAGGCCCAGCGACCAGTCTGATTTTACTGCGGAGGCGGAGTCGAAGTGGACGATCATGTCCCATGGCCAGGTTCACCCGTTCTCCGAAGAGCTTGCCCAGCGCCTGATTCAGGAAGCCAAGGCGGTACCCATGAATCCCGAACGCCGCGCCACCGCGCAAGGGAAGCTAAGTGTGCGCTTGTCCTCCGCCGATAAGCTAAGCATCGAAACCCTTCTGCAAGACTCGTACTTCAAGTACTACGACCACCGTTTCCGCTTGAACCCATTGGGAGACTACAAGCGCTACCAACGGGGCTACAACACCAGCCTCGCCTGGAATAGAGTGCTGAGTCCACGCGCTTTCTTTTCCCTGAAGGGGACCTATTTCTACACCGTGTACAAGCAGTTTGTCTTAGAAGACCCCTTCGATCCGGGGTATGTGTCCAGCAGGAGGCTGCAGGACACTGGGGCCAACGCCTTTCTCACCAGCGGCATGCAGATGTGGAACTTTCACCGCAGCACAGGCACGATAGTGGGCAAGTTCGACCTCACCTACCAGATCACGCAGACGCACCAGTTCAAAACAGGGCTGGAAGTGAAGCGCCACCGCCTGTGGATGCACGAATTCGAAGTGGTCCCCGAGCTGCCCGAACTTATTCCACCTCGGACCTCGTTCAACAACAATCAGTACACCCATCGTCCACTGGAGTTTGCTGCCTATCTCCAGGACAAGATGGAGTTCGACTACATGATTGTGAACGCGGGCATACGGTTCGACCATTTTGAACCCGACGGGGACGTACCCACGGACTTTCGGGAGCCCAGCCTCTCACCACGGGTGCGCGCGGAGGGCGCCTCGCAGTTGAGCCCACGCCTGGGCATCGCCTACCCGATCACTGAGCGCGGGGTAATCCACGTCTCCTACGGCCATTTCTTTCAGATTCCCAATCTGGACTTTATGTACACCAACCCAGAATTCGACATCTTTCCGCTGCAGAGCACTCCCTCTCCCCCACCCCACAGTCTCCTGAACACGGTGGGCAATACGACACTGAAGCCGCAAAAGACGGTGATCTACGAAATCGGCCTGCAGCAACAACTGACCGAGGACCTGGCGCTGGATGTGACCACGTACTCCAAAGACATCCGCAACCTGCTGGGTACCGAGGTGCTCATGACCCTGCAGGGCATCCGCTACGGTCGCTACATCAATCGCGACTACGGCAACGTCAAGGGTCTGACAGTGGCATTCGAGAAGAGGCATAAGGGAGGGGTCGGAGCCAGCCTGGACTATACCTTCCAAATCGCCAAAGGGAATGCGTCTGATCCGAACACCGCCTTCCTTGACCAACAGACCGATCCACCGCGCGAGACCACCAAGCAGATGGTGCCACTAAACTGGGATCGTCGCCATCAAATTAACGCCACGCTCACGCTGGGCACTGACGACGATTTCAGCGTCAATGTCATCGGCCGCCTGGGCACTGGCCTGCCGTACACGCCCTCTTTCCAGAACATCCAGACGGCAGTGGAGAATAGTGGCCGGAAGCCCTTGCAGTACAATGTGGACGTGTATGCGTACAAAACCCTGTCGCTGCGCAAGTTGAACGTGCAGCTGTTTCTCCGTGTGTACAATCTCTTCGACCGCTTGAATGAAGTGGAGGTGTTCACGGACACCGGGCGGGCTGGCTATTCGCTTGCCCCGGTGTATGCGGGGGGATTACGGCCGCGCGGCATCAACACGCTGGACCAGTACTACGTCCGCCCCGACTTTTACAGCGCTCCGCGTCAGGTGCAATGCGGCTTCACGCTGGAGTTTTGAGGCCTGCCCTGTGCGCGTGACGGAGCTCACCCACGGCATGAGGACTGCATTATGAAGCGTATACTGCTGACATTGGTGGTGGTTGCCGGCCTGGCCCCTCAGGCTCTGTGGGCGCAGCGCACGCCAGACCCGAATACTGGCGACGCTCGCTACCGCCGGCAGGGAATCATGGACGGCAATCTCGTCCGCACCATCTTCATCAACTGGGGGGAGATTGCCCACTGGCCTGACCAGCCCTCTGGGGAGTGGCCGAAAGGGAGCGGGCACTCCTACGTGGACGGCGTTGCACTGGTAGTTCAGGCACGCGCCATCGACAACAAGGGCAAGGTCATCTATCCCATGGAGACCCAGTACCGGGAGTTCGTGGACAAGGGGCCCAAGGATGAGCTGTGGGGGTGGGCACCTTTGCCCGGCTATTTCAACCCACGCGGCGACAAGCCTGCCATGAGCAACGACCCCACGACCTGGCCTGCGCACTGGCCGGACAAACTCGCTGATTGGGACGGGTTCTGGAACGGGTTCTTCGGCAAGGGCGTGAAGAATGCGGATCTGGAAACCTACTTTGTGTTCGACGACGACCCGGATGAGGAGTGGAATTTCTACCCGGACCCTGATGACACCACCCGACGGGGACTGGGCCTGGAAGTGGCCGCCAGACTGTTCCAATGGTCTCACGTGTTGGCCGAAGACGTGATCTTCGCCATCTACTTCATCACCAACGAGGGAAAGACCACATACGACAGCACGTACTACTGCTTCTACATCGACTGGGGTGTGGGAGGCACCGACGACTCTTCGGACGATTGCGGCAACTATGATCTGCGGCTGGACCTTGCCTGGGCATGGGATTGGGACGGTTTCGGGACACCAGGACGTTGGTCGCCGGTGGGGGTGGCAGGCTTCGCCTTCTTGGAAAGCCCAGGCATCGCCACCGACGCAAGAGACAACGATGACGACGGCCTCGTTGACGAGCGTCGGGCCGACCCAGGCCCGGGTGTGTGGCTGGACACCTATCCCTACGGCTGCGCAGACGTCGACGCGTTTCGCGAAGCCTTCAACCGCGACACGCGGCCACACTGGTCCTCCGATGAGGACATGGACTGGACGCCATTCGAGGACTCGGACGACAACGGCATCTGGGATGTGGGGGAACCCCTTCACGACGACGTGGGAGAGGATGGCCTCGGGCCCTTTGATGAAGGCTATGCCGGCCCGGACCGGGGCGAAGGAGATGGTATGCCCACTCCTGGGGAGCCCAACTACAGCTTCCTGGACAAGGACGAATCTGACCAGATCGGCTTGACGGGATTCCGGATCTTCCCGGTGCACACCTACGAGCTATGGAACGAGGAGCAAAACTGGAAAGTCTTTGTCTCCGCCCCTCAGCCCAAAGAGGCACTGCAGGTGACCGCCAACCTCGGCATGTTCTTTTCCTCTGGCCCCTTCCCCTTGCGGCCAGGCCAAACAGAAAACTACTCCATGGCCTTGATCTTCGGCGAGGATGCCGATGACCTGGCGCGGACCAAGAAGACCGTACAACAGATCTACAACGCCGACTATCGCTTTGCCAAGCCCCCGGAGAAGCCGACGCTGACGGCCATCCCGGGCGACCGCAAGGTGATTCTGCTGTGGGATAGCCGGGCCGAGAGCTCGTGGGATCCATTTCTCCAGCAGTATGACTTCGAAGGTTATCGCATCTACCGCAGCACTGAGCCAGAATTCTTGGAGAATCGCATCATTACCGACGCCTATGGCAGGCCCACGTTCCGCAAGCCGATTGCCCAATTCGATCTGCAGAACGGAATCAAGGATCTGCACCCCATCGATGTGCAAGGGGTGAAATTCAATCTGGGCGATGACACTGGGCTGCGGCATGTGTACATCGACACCGACGTGCAGAACGGCCAGACCTACTACTATGCCGTGGTCTCTTACGATCGCGGGCTTGTGGACACCAGTGCCACGGGCGAAGTGGAAGGCATTGCGCCCGCCGAGTGCGCCAGCGTCATCAAGGTGGACGTTGCTGGCAACGTGCAGACGGATGTCAACACCGCGGTGGTGGTGCCAAATCCGCCCTCCGCTGGCTATGTGGCCGCGGCCCTGCAAGAGCAGGGTGTAGTCCACGAGGGACCAGGTACCGGCACCATGCAGGTCCAGTTCATTATTGAGGATTCGGTCCGGGACAACGCTCACTACCACGTGGTGTTCGATGACACCTCGCGCTTTCACAACACCGGCATCCCCTTCTACTCCCTCTATCGCATCATCTCTGCTGACACCACGCTTTTGTTTGACCACCTGCCAGTCTTCTCCGAGACCGAATCGCCGCTGTTTGACGGCTTAGTGGTGAACATCTTCAACGACAGCAAGGTGCAAGTTGACCATGCCCGCACTGGCTGGTTGAGAGGAAACAGCAACTACAAGACCTATGTGGACTTTGATCCCCTATTCGTCAGCGAGAATCCCCTCATGCACCATTCCACTCCCTACCCCGCTGACTATGAGATCCGCTTCTCGGACAGGGTGGCGGCCCGTTCTGCGCGGAAACTGGGATACCCGGAGACGCCGGTGAAGTTTAGCGTCTGGAACGTCACCGAAAACACGGCCGCCCAATTTTTCTTCCGGGACGTGGTGAAGGACTCGACGCTGACGCCGGACAGCGGAGAGGGGATCACCATCTTCATCGATGACCCGTTGTCGTCGTGGAAGGTCACCGCCACCTGGCGACTCACGTTTGAGGCGGACAGTCTGAAGCCGGTGTTCATCCCGCCGGCTGCTGGCGACGTGTTCAGGATCGCTACCACCAAGCCGTTCCGCAAAGGGGAACGCTTCCATTTCCAGGTGAGCGCCCCCAAGTACGATGTGCGCGTTGCCAAGTCCATGCTGGACCAGGTCATCGTGGTCCCCAACCCCTACGTGGTCGCCAACAGCTGGGAGCCGCGGAGCCCGTTCCGGTTCGGGCGCGGAGAACGACGCCTGCAGTTCATGAACCTCCCGCCCAAGTGCACGATCCGCATCTACACGGTGCGAGGCCAGTTGGTCGACACGATCTATCACGACTCACCGGCTAATTACGGCGCGGAGACATGGGACTTGGTGTCCAAAGACGGGCAGGACATCGCCTATGGCATTTACCTCTACCACATCGAGGCACCAGGGATCGGTTCCACGACCGGGCGGTTTGCGGTTATCAAGTAGCCGCGCTCGGTCTGCAGAGGGAGAGCGACCATGAAGAAAACAGTGTGGATTATCTTTCTGTGGCATCTGTGCATCCCAGCGGTCTGGGCCCAGGGAGGCCGCAGCGTCTCCAATGTGGGGACCACTGCGGCACCGTTCCTGGAAATTGGTGTCGGCGCCCGGGCCGTAGCCATGGGAGGAGCGTTTGTTGGCACCGCTGATGACGCCAGTGCCCTGCATTGGAACCCGGCGGGGATTGCCCGCCTGTCACAAGTGGAGCTGCTTTTCGTCCACACTGACTGGCTGTGCGGGCTAGATTTTGACTTTGTCGGCGCGGTTCTGCCCCTGGGGCGTTGGGGAAGCATCGGCGCAAGCGTCACGGCCCTGAGCATGAGCGACATGCCAGTACGCACCGTAGAGATGCCGGAGGGCACGGGCGAGCAGTTCTCAGCAGGCGACCTCGCACTGGCACTCAGCTACGGCATATCCCTCACCGACCGCTTCTCCATTGGTTTCAGCGGCAAGTACATCTACCAGAGCATCTGGAAGGAACACGCCTGGGGACTGGCGCTGGACATCGGCACCCTCTTCACAACCGGCTTCCACGGCATGCGGATCGGTGCTGCACTGCGCAACCTGGGCACCGACATGCGGATGCAGGGAGACGACCTCCTGATCTATCACGACCCCGATCCGAAGAAGTTAGGGAACAACGAGCGCATCTTCGCCGACCTCAAGACCGATGCCTGGCCTCTGCCCCTCACTTTCCAGGTGGGGGTGGCGATGGAGGCGTTGCGCAGCCCGATGCATGGCCTCACCTTCGCCGCTGACGCGCTGCACCCCTCGGACAACACGGAGAGCCTCCACCTTGGCTGTGAGTATGCCTTCCGCGAGATGTTCTTCCTCCGCGCAGGATACAACAATCTGTTCCTCCGCGATGGCGAGGAGGGTCTCACCCTTGGTGCTGGTCTGGCGGTTCGGCTTGTGGGCAACCGCAGCATCCGCGTGGACTATGCTTACGCCGACTTTGGCCGCCTGGAGAACGCCCACCGCATCTCTGTCGGGGGGTCGTGGTGACCCCGCACCAGCAGAAACACCTCCAGGCAGTGTCTCATGACACATCCAGGAAAGCGCGCACACTGCCCACAAGAATCTGGAGGGCTGAAGCCATGAGTAGTTGGCGCAAGAGCATCGCCTTGGCTCTGAGCTTGATCCTCGTGGGCGCCGGTCCGATGGCAGGCCAACAGATCGACATCCCGCGGATCGAGCTCATGCCCAACAGGCCGGCTCCCTATCAGATGCGGAACTGGAGACAGGTGGCTCTGGGCTACGATTCGCTGGTGTTCGACCTCTCACGTACCGGCCAGCACCTGCCGCTCATCTGGACCTACTCCAGCACCGTGAACTACCCGGAGCACGGCAGTTTTGGCCTGCACAGCTATGTGGGCACGTACTCCCCGCGATCGGCAGAGGCCATCAACGTCCTCCCTGCGGTGATCGGCGCCACCCTTGTCGGCGTGGACAAGAGCAACCAGGGTGGCTTTAACTGGGTGCTGATGTGCGAGGAGTTCTTCAACCGCCGGCCCGAGGAGAATGTGTACCTCAACAGTCCGGTGACCGCCAGCGGCCAGGACTGGTGGTACGATACCATGCCCAACGTCTTCTTCTACCAGCTCTATGACCTCTATCCTCACACCGGGGATTTTGACTACCAGTTCCGAATGGTGGCCGACCGCTGGCTGGCAGCGGTGAAGGCCATGGGCGGTAGCACGACACCCTGGCGCAAACCGTTCATGGGCTACCGGGCCTTCAGTCTTTCGCGCATGGCCCCCCTTGCCAGTGGCGTGCCTGAGCCTGAAGCTGCGGGAGCGATAGCCTGGCTCCTGTACCATGCCTACGTGGTCACTGGCGAACCGCAGTACCGCATCGGCGCAGAGTGGTGCCTAGAGTTCTTGGAATCGAGGAGCACCAATCCGTCCTATGAGCTCCAGCTCCCATATGGCGCCTATGTTGCAGCGCGGATGAACGCGGAGCTGTCCACTGCCTACAACATCCAGAAGCTGGTCAACTGGTGTTTTGATCCCAGCCAGAACGTGCGGGATTGGGGCGCAACCCTTGGTACCTGGGGCGGCTACGACTGCGCCGGGCTGATCGGCGAGGCAAAATACACCGGCTATGCTTTTGCCATGAATGGATTTCAGATGGCCTGTGCGCTGGTCCCCATGGTCCGCTATGACGACCGCTTCGCCCGCGCCATCGGCAAGTGGATGCTCAACTGCGCCAACGCCTCGCGGCTGTTTTACCCCAACTACCTTCCCGACGACCGCCAAGACAGCGAGGAATGGGCGCACCAGTACGACCCCCACAGTTACCTCGCGCACGAGGCCCTGCGCCAGTACGCCCGTCACACCGGCGTCAGCCCCTATGCCACGGGCGATGCACTGGAGGGAGGCTGGGCGGCAACCAATCTGGCCCTCTATGGCTCCTCGCACGTGGGCATCTTTGGTGGCATCATCGATACCACCGACGTGCCCATGATCCTAAGGCTGGACGTGCTCAACACAGACTTTTTTCATGCCCCCGCCTACCCCACCTACCTCTACTTCAACCCTTACGACACCGAACAGACTGTGCGCGTAGAGGTGGGGCACACGTCCTGTGACCTCTACGATGCGGTCTCCAACACCTTCCTGGCCAGGAATGTCAGCGGCGTCTCCCGCGTGGCGATCCCTGCCAACGGTGCGGTTCTGCTGGTTCTTGCCCCGGCGGGCGGCACCCTGACCTACGAGCTGGACAGGATGCTCATTAATGGCGTCGTGGTGGACTATCGTTCCGGACAGCCAGTGGGCAATTACCCCCCGCGCATCAAAAGCCTTGACGCCACCAAGTCATTGCTGGTGTTCAACGAGACCGTAGACGTCTATTGCACCGCAGTAGACCGGGACGCCGGCTCTTTGACCTACGAGTGGACAGCAAACGCCGGCTCGCTCCAGGGAAGCGGGAGCAAGGTATCATGGACGGCGCCGTCTGAAGCCGGAGCCTACACGATTCGCTGCCGGGTCCTGGATGCCGCAGGAGCCGCCGATACCAGCTCTGTGAGCCTCCAAGTGGTGGCCTTCATCAACCATCCGCCACAGATCCGCTTCTTGGACGCTCAACCCCGCAAAGTAGACCTGGGCGGCGCGGCAACAGCGCTGTGCTCCGCTTGGGACCCCGACCACGACACGCTTAGCTATGCCTGGTCGGCCTCTGACGGCCAGCTCTCGGCCAGCGATTCTGCCGCCACGTGGACGGCGCCGGAAGTGCAGGGCATTTACCTCCTTCGGTGCACGGTCTCCGACCCGCATGGAAGTCAGGCGGTGGATAGCGTCGGAGTCGTGGTGCAGGACCCTGCCCACCCCGGTACTGGCATCCCCGTCGCCTACTATCCGTTCAATGGCGACGCCCGCGACGAAGGCAGCTTGGGCCACCACGGCTCTGTGCACGGCGCCCAGCTCACTGCCGACCGCTTCGGAACGGCCAACAGCGCCTACATTTTTGACGGGGATGACGACAACATCCGGGTGCGCAACACGCCAACCCTGAATTTCCGGGAGCAAATCAGCGTCAGCTTCTGGATGAGCGTGGCCGGCTTCGGCTCGCGCGAGCAGTACCCGATCTCGCACGGAAGCTGGGACAACCGCTGGAAGGTCTCGCTCATCCCGGAAAAGAAAGTGCGCTGGACAGTCAAAACTGACCGGGGCGTGAAAGACCTCGACAGCCAGGCGCAGATCTCGCCTGGGCGCTTCTACAGCGTCATCGCCACCTTTGACGGTACCGCCCTGTCACTCTATCTGGATGGTGCCCTCGAGAGCCGCACGCCATGGTCTGGCCGCCTGCTGACTACCTCCATCGATCTCACCATCGGGCAGATGTTGCCGCACGACGCAGGATACAACTTTGCCGGCGTGCTGGACGACATCCGCATCTTCAGCTATGCCTTGTCCCAAGAAGAGATCGCAAACCTCGTCGCCGAAGGCGCGGCGGCCCACAACTCTCCTGGTTCCTCAGTGCCAGCGCGATTCGTGTTGCTCCAGAACTACCCCAACCCTTTCGCCACCCTGACCACTATCCAGTTCGGGGTACCCAAGCGGACCTCGCACGTCCGCGTGTACATAGTTGACGTGCTTGGGCGAGAGGTGAAAGCTCTGGAAACCGGCCCGGTGGAGCCCGGGTATAGAAGGATTTTCTGGGAAGGGAACGACGCCCTGGGTCGGCCCATGCCCAGCGGCGTCTACTTCGCGGTGATGACGGCAGAGGGAGAGCAGTTGACCCGCAAGCTCCTTTTATTGCGCTAGCCACCTCGGGCGAGGAATCGACAGCGATGCACATCCGGCTTATCCACTACGGCGGCTACGCCTTAACCGCACTCCTGCTCTGGGCGGCGACGTGCGGGCGGCCAAGGGAGGAATCGCCCCTCGTGGCCAGGGTTGGGAATCGCACCATCAGCGCGCAGCAATTCGCTATGCGCTGTGAGCTGGCCATGCGGCCGCAACTGCCGGGCTCCATAGAGGAGCAGAAGAAGGCGTTGTTGGAGGTGCTCATCGACGAGAAGCTGCTGGCGCTGGAGGCAGAAGAGCACGGTCTGCAGCAAGATGAGCGCCTGCAGGAAGCGGTGGCGCTGTGCGCGGATTTCGCCGCGGCCCGGGTGCTGTACGCGCACGAGGTGCAAGAGAGAGTGGCATTGACGCCGGAAGAAATCGCTCGCGCCGCGCAGCGGATGAGCGAGACGCGAACCGTGCAGTTCTTCCTCACCAAGAATCAGGCCGAAGCCGAGGAAGCACGGCTAACGCTGCTCGCCACAGGCTCATTCGCGCAGCTCCCGCAGGCCAGGGGAATGATCGCCGTCGATAGCACGCGTTTCCGATTCACCACCAGGTGGGGAGACATCGAGTCCGGTCTTGACGACGCGATCTTTGACCTGCGTCTCGGTGAGATATCGCCGGTGGTCAAGACCTCAAGGGGCTATGTGGTATGCCGGGTGGACTCCATTGGCTTCGCGCCTCGGTTGACAGAGACGGGCGAGGGCGACCTGCGGCATAAGGCCGCCAAGATCCTCCGAGCCCGCAAGGAGGCTGCACGCGCAGACGCCTACGTGAAGGAGCTCATGCGCGACAAGCAGGTGGAAGCTAACGAGCGGGCCTTCGAGCTGCTAGCGCAAGCAGTGCTCCGGCATGTGCAGCTCGCCAGCAGCACCCTCCCCCCCTTTACCGAGCGCCAGGTGTTGCTCAGCGACGAGCTGATCACTCCCGCCGCCCAGGAGCTTGCCGGAGCGGCCGACATGGTTTTGCTTCGCTTCAAGGGCGGAGAGTGGACGATCGGCGAAGTGCTCCAGCGCTGGCGAGTGCTGCGTCCGCCCATTGCCACTTCTTCCGCTCATGCCTGTCGCTCGTCCATGGCCCGGGTCTTGAGCACGATGGTCCGCGATCACTTCCTGGCGCAAGAGGCCCGGCGTAAAGGCCTCTACAAATCCCAGCAGGTGAAGGAGGAGGTCACTGTGTGGCGCGACCACTTCCTTGCGGAGCTGATGGCAGCGCACCTACGGAGCCATGGCGCGTCACAATCCTCCCTGCGCCGGCATGTGTCCCAGCTCCGCCGGCGCTTCCCGATAGCGTACGATCTTGAGCCCTTGCGGTCGGTAACACTGACCCGCGTTCCGCTGATGGCGGTGCGACCGGGCCAGTACGGGACCCTCGCGGTTCCGCCGTGGCCAAGCCTGGACGATGACAGTCAATGAGCCCACGAGCGCGAAGATGTGCCGCTCTCAGCTAAGACCCTTTTTCACCTGTGCCCTCGTCTGCAGCCAGCTCCTTTTCCTGCCGCATTGCGGCCGGAAAAACACCGGCACTGAGACCCGCCTGGTGTACTGGTCGGCAAACAACCAGTATGAGGTGGACCTGGCCAAGGCACTGGTGGCACGGTGGAACGCCCTGCACCCCGAGGTGCCGGTCACGCACCAGCCAGTGCCGGAGAGCCAGTCCACCGAGGAAGCAATCCTGGCGGCGGTGGTGGGAAAGACCACCCCGGACGTGTTCTCCAACATGTGGCCGGGCGACGTAGAGGCCTATGCTCGCGCTGGGCAGCTTGTGGCGTTGGACACCTTCCCCGACTTTGCCACCACCATCGGCGCACGGGTAGACTCGACGCTGTTAGAAGAGGCCCGCTCCCACGATGGCCACATCTACCAGATTCCGTGGAAGACAAATCCGGTGATGGTCATCTACAACCGGAATATGCTCGCGGAGGCCGGCTTTGACCGCTTCCCGGCCACCTACTCTGAGTATCTGCAGGCGGCGGAAACGATCGCCCGTGACACAAACGGCGACGGTCACATCGACCGCTGGATGGGGATCACCGACATCCGCGCCTTGTGGTGGCAGCGCTTTTTCGATTTTTATCCCCTGTACATCGCGGCCACCGGGGGTCGGACGTTGCTCCGCAACGGCGAGGTGGCGTTCGACAGCCCGGAGGCGGTCCAGGTGTTCAGCTTCCTGCGCACGTTGTTTGAGCGCGGCTACTTCCCCAAGGAACGCATGGTGGGGCGCACCGACGTCTTTTTGCAAGGGATTGTGGCGTCGCGGCTCACCGGACCGTGGGAAATCAGGCACGCGGAAAAGTTCAAGCCGGAAGGCTTTGTTTACGACTTTGCCCCTGTGCCGCGCCCTGACGGGGTTGACGGCCCCGTGTACACCTACGGCGACATGAAGAACATCGTTATCTTTTGCAATACTCGTCACCCAGCCCTTGCATGGGAGTTCGCAAAGTTTCTGGTCAGCCGCGAGGCAGACCTCTTGCTGTTGGAAATGACCGACCAGCTCCCCTTGCGGGCCAACCTCTTGGAAGACTCGCTCTACGCCGCGTACCTGGCCAGGAATCCGTTCATGAGGCGCTTCGCCGACCAGGCGCGGTTCGTGCGCGGCACCGACACCAGTCCGGTGCTCAAAGAAATCTTTGACATCCTCTCTAATGAGTTTGAGGCCTGCGTGGTTTATGGAGTAAAAACCCCCGCACAGGCCATCCGGGATGCCGCGCGGCAGGCAACCCTGGTGCTGGAGTAGTCGGCCATGGAAGGGCACCCAGTCAACCTGGAGAAGGCAGCCGGCCGGCGCCGGCAACGTCCACACGCCCACCGGTCCGGCAGCTCTGGTTACCTGCTGGTGCTGCCGTACGTAGCGCACTTTTTGACCTTTGTCGCCTTTCCCCTGGTCTTCTCCTTCGTCCTCATATTCCATCGCTGGGACATCCTTTCCACCATGCAATGGGTTGGCCTGGGCAATGTGCACCGCCTCGTGCACGACCGGCTCTTCTTCCGCGCCCTGGCCAACACAGGCGTGTTTTTGCTCATCCACACCCCCTTGCAGATGGTCATCGCCCTGGCTCTGGCTGTCTTCCTGAACCAGAAGCTCCGCCTGCGAGGATTTTTCCGGGCCGTCTTTTTCCTTCCCGTAGTGGTCTCTGGCGTGGTGACCACGATGCTTTGGGACAGCCTCTATGCCCAAGACACCGGAGTGCTGAACAACGTGTTCTCCGCACTTGGGCTGGGCAGAATACCTTGGCTCACCAGCCCCACTTTGGCCATGCCCTCTATTGCCATCATGGCCACCTGGAAAAATGTGGGGTTGTACATCGTGCTCTTCCTGGTGGGATTGCAGAGTGTGCCGCAGCACCTGTACGAAGCCGCGGAGATCGAGGGTGCTTCGCAGTGGCACAAGTTCCGGCACATCACCCTGCCGATGATCAATCCCACGGTGGTCATGGTGGTGATCCTCTCCACCATCGGCGGCTTTTCCCTGTTCATTGAGCCGTACATCATGACCGGAGGCGGACCCATTCGCAGCACCCTGTCGGCGGTGCTCTATATCTACAACCAGGCCTTTCAGTTCAACCACATGGGCTACGCGGCTACGCTGGGCTTTTTCTTTGCCCTGATTGTGTTCATGATCGTGCTTCTGCAGAAAAGGGTAGTTGAGCAGGAGACAGGTTTATGACTTCCGGGTGGGGCCAGTTCAAGAGCCGCGCAGCCAGGGCTGTTCTCTACGCCCTCCTCCTCTGCGGGACCTTGGTCTGCCTCTATCCCTTCCTCTGGATGCTGTCGGCAACCTTACGGCCCGAAGCCGAAATCGGGAGCTTGAATCCTATTCCAGGGAAATTGACCCTGGAGAGCTATCGGCTCGTGTTCAGCAAGATCCCCATCGCCAGGGCATTTGCCAATAGCCTGTTTGTTTCCCTCTCCGCCACAGCTGGGGTTTTGTTCTTCAGTTCCATGATTGGCTACGCGCTCTCGCGCCTCCATTTTCGCGGCCGAGACGGCATCTTCGCCGTCGTCCTCTTCACCATGACCTTGCCGTTCCAAATCACGCTCATCCCCACCTACGTGCTCATGGTCAAATTCGGCTGGAACGACACCTACTTCGCGCTCATCGTGCCTTACCTGATAAACGCCTTCGCAATCGTGGTCTTTCGCCAGTATTTTAAGAGCGTGCCGCAAGACCTGCTGGACGCGGCGCGGATCGACGGCTGCTCGGATTTTGGCATTCTCTTTCGCATCATGTGGCCGCTCTCGGTGCCGGCGTTGATCACCGTGGCGATCCTCACGTTTATGAACATCTGGAACGAAGTCCTGTGGCCGATCATCGTCATTCGCAAATGGGAATTGATGACCATGCCGCAGCTGGTGGCCCTTTTTGCCGTGGGCGGCAAGGCAGAGGGCCTGCTGGGTGTGCGCCTGGCAGCGGCAGCCCTCTTGGCCCTGCCCATCGTCGTCGCCTATGCGTTCTTCCAACGCTATTTCATCGCCAGCATGGCCACCACTGGACTGAAGAGTTGAGCATTGCGCTTTCGGAGTGAATTCGCAGATGGTACACACTGGAACGGAACTTTGCGAGGAGGTGTGGAAGCGGGTATGGAGGACGTCGCAGGATTTGCCCAATTCTCTGAGCTCTTTCGTCGTCACCCCAGAAACCCTATTCTGACGGCATCCGACTGGCCCTATCCGGCCAACGCGGTGTTTAACCCAGGGGCGGTGCTCTTTCAAGGTTCGACCCTGCTCTTGGCGCGTGTGGAGGACATGCGCGGCTTTTCGCACCTGACGGTGGCGCGAAGCAAAGACGGCATCACCAACTGGCAGATCGACCCCCACCCGACCTTCGCCCCTGACCTCGAGCACCATCCGGAGGAGCTGTGGGGAGTAGAGGATCCACGCATCGTCTGGCTCGAGGAGCTGGAGCGGTTCGCCGTCGCCTATACGGCCTTTTCGGAGCGTGGCCCACTGGTGTCGTTGGCGATGACCAAGGACTTTCGCAGTTTTGAACGCCGAGGTCCGATCATGCCGCCCGAGGACAAAGATGCCTCGCTCTTTCCCAGGCGGTTCAAAGGGCGCTGGCTGCTCATTCATCGGCCCATGCCGGTGACGCCGGGAGCTGGGGCCCACATCTGGGTCTCCTACTCCCCTGACCTCACCCACTGGGGAGACCACACCATTCTGCTGGAGGCACGGCAAGGCGGATGGTGGGACGCGCGCAAGATCGGCCTCAATGCGCCGCCTATCGAGACCGAAGAAGGGTGGCTGATCATCTACCATGGCGTGCGCACCACCGCTGCTGGGGCGATCTATCGACTTGGCCTGGCGCTTTTGGACTTGGACGAACCCACCAGGGTCATCGCGCGTTCCGACAGCTGGGTGTTCGGACCGCGCGAGTTCTACGAGCGCGTGGGTGATGTGGCCGACGTTGTGTTCCCCTGTGGCGCCGTCTTGATTCCGGAAACAAAAGAGGTGCGCCTCTACTACGGCGCAGCCGACACGACCATCGCCCTGGCCACCGCGAACCTTGGCGACTTGCTCGCGCACCTGAAAGGCCAACGGTGAGACAGACCAGGCGGCTTGCAACCCCAAAGGCGCCAGGAGCGTCAAGTGGCATCCTAGCATGCGGACTTGGTTGGCGGGGCTTCTTGCTAGTCGGCCTGCTCGCCTGCGGCTGTGCCACATCTCGCCCCCCTGCGCCCGAGGGGTCTCTGATCAATTTCGCCCACCTCGAGCACCTGTGCGAATGGGCAGTCATGGGCGGCGACTCGGTGGTCATCCTGCATATCTACGCCGAGGCTCCCCACTACCGCTGGGTCGCCGCCCCAGGAGAAGGCATCGCGTGCGTGGATGACGCCGCCCGTGCGGCAGTGACCATTATGCGCCACGCTACGCTCGCCGCCGACACCAGTCGCCTTCGCCTGGTGCGCGGACTGCTACGCTTTGTCCTCAAGTTGCAGTGTGAGGACGGCGAATTCTACAACTTTGTGGACCAGGGGCTGATCATCAACACCGAGGCCCCGAGCAGCCGCAAGGGCTTTGGCTTCACCGCCGCACGCGCGTATTGGGCCCTGGCCTCAGGGTACCGCTTCTTCCACCGCCGTGACGTGGCTTTTGCCGCAGAACTCCGCCAGGCATTTCTGCGCTGTCGCCTGCCGTTGGCAAGACTCCTCCGCGCCTATCAGCGCTATGAGCTCATCGAGGGGCGTCGGTATCCCCGGTGGCTCCTCCAGCGGTACGCCGCCGATGCCAGCAGTGAACTCCTTCTGGGGTTAGTTGAGTTTCTCAGGGTAGAAAACGACTCGACCCTCGCGGCCATGGCCCGACAGCTGGGCGAAGGGCTTGTGGCCATGCAACTGGAGGATTCGATGCCTTATCCCGGGGCGTTTCTGTCGTGGGTCGGTGTGTGGCACGCGTGGGGCAACGCACAAAGCCAGGCGTTGAGTGCTTTGGCAACGCTGCTCGGCGACAGAAGGCTGGGTCAGGCAGCAGAACGCGAGGCACGACAGTTTCTGGCGCACCTGGTGGCCGAAGGTCTCGGGCACGAATTCGTGCTGGACAGGCAAACGCGCCTGGCAGTTTTCCCTCAGATCGCCTATGACGTCAGGTGCGTGGCGCTGGGGCTCTTGGGGGTGGCAGAGGCCACCGGGGACAGCAACTTTGCCGTGGCCGCGGGTCTGGCCGCCGGATGGCTTCTCGGCAACAATGCAGCAGCCCAGGCCATGTACGACCCTGCTACCGGGCGTTGCTACGACGCCCTGGACGGACCCGGCACCATTAATCGCAACTCTGGCGCCGAATCGACCATCGAGGCGCTGTTCACGCTCGTGGAGGTGGCAAACCATCCGGTGGCGCGGCGCTACCTCACCTGTCTGCCGGCAACAGCACCTGCCTGCCCCTGTCCAGCCGGGCGCACGTGCCGGTCTTTTACCAACGGCACCTCGGCCATGCTCTCTGTCTGCTTCGACCACCAGGCGCTGGATTTTGCCGTCTTTCGGTGCACTCAAACCGAGGCTGCTGCCACGGAGGCCGAAGGTCATCCCTGAGCAGGCAGGTGGTATCCACGTCAGGCAAACCTGCATCCCACTGCAAAACGTGCTTGCTTTTTTCCACATTTCTGCTATATTGCTAAGCGGAAAACGAGGCGGGGCCGCACATGCTAGGCAGGGCACTCAGCGCAACCGTTTTAGGGATCGACGCCTACATTGTCAAGGTGGAGGCACACCTGGAGGCGGGGTTGCCTTCCTTTGCCACCGTGGGTTTGCCTGACGCCGCGGTGCGCGAATCCAAGGAGCGCGTGAGTGCGGCCATCAAGAACAGCGGGTTTCGCCTCTCTCCCAAACGCGTCACCGTCAACCTCGCTCCCGCAGACGTCAAGAAGGAAGGCTCGGCGTTCGACCTGCCGATGGCTATCGCCATCCTGGCAGCAACACGTCAGGTGGCGCCTGGTCGCCTGGAGAACTATGCGCTTGTGGGCGAGCTGGCCCTCGACGGCACCGTGCGGGCGGTACGGGGCGTGCTCCCCATCGCCGTGGCCGTCCGCAACCACGACATCACAGGCCTGATTGTACCTGCTGAGAACGCGCGGGAAGCCGCCATGACCCAGGGCCTGACGGTGATCCCGGTGGGTCATCTGCGCGAGGCAGTGGACTTTCTTGACGGCCGCATCAACCCGGAGCCGTTCACCGTTGACCTGCAAGAGGTCTTTGCCCAAAGTCGCCAGTACGACATCGATTTCCAGGACGTCAAGGGCCAGGAGCACGTAAAGCGTGCCTTAGAGGTGGCTGCGGCAGGTGGACACAACATTCTCATGATCGGACTCCCAGGTTCCGGCAAGACCATGCTCGCCAAGCGCATTCCTACCATCTTGCCCGATCTGACGTTCGAGGAGGCGCTGCAGACCACCAAAATTCACTCGGTCGCGGGCCTGCTCCCGCCCAACACGGCCCTCATTGCCACCCGGCCATTTCGTTCACCGCACCATACCATCAGCGATGCCGGACTCATTGGCGGCGGCACCATCCCCAAGCCGGGCGAAGTGAGCCTGGCCCATTTCGGCGTCCTCTTTCTGGACGAGCTCCCCGAGTTCAAGAAGAACGTGTTGGAGGTGCTCAGGCAGCCGCTCGAGGACGGCAAGGTGACCATCTCCCGCGCCATGATGTCCCTCACCTACCCTGCCGAGTTCATGTTGGTGGCGGCAATGAATCCATGTCCCTGCGGCTACCGCACTGACCCCACGCACGAGTGCTCCTGCACGCCGCCGCAGATCCAACGCTATTTGTCCAGGATCTCCGGCCCGCTGCTTGACCGCATCGACCTGCACGTGGAGGTGCCGGGGGTCAAATATCGCGAGCTGGCAGGCAAAAGCGTGGGCGAGCCCTCGGCAGCGATCCGCGCCCGCGTCATCAGGGCGCGAGAGATTCAGCTCCAGCGCTTCCGCGACAAAAAGTCCGTCTTTTGCAATGCGCGCATGGAGTCCAAGGACATTCGCCGCTACTGCCCGGTCGACAGCAGAGGCGAAGAGCTCCTGCGCACGGCCATCACCCGCCTCGGCTTTTCCGCCCGCGCCTACGATCGCGTGCTCAAGGTAGCCCGCACCATCGCCGACCTGGAAGGCAGCGAAGAAATCCGCCCCGAGTTCGTGAGCGAGGCCATCCAGTACCGCACCCTGGACAGAAACTGGATGCTATGAGCTGAAAGCCCTCCTCGGTTCTTCTCTTCCGGGAACGAGACGGTGTGGACGACCTTGGCCATGCACGTCGCGCCCGAGAGCTGCCGCTGAGGGGTCAAAGGCGAGTCCCAAGCTGAGCATGTGGAAGCTGGCAGGCGGAGCAGCTGCTCAACGAACCCAGCGGCTGGATTGGAGAACAGGGCAGCCGATCGTCGCAAGCGTGGGTCATGAGCGCAGGTGAGGCAGGGGGAGAAAAGAAAAATCCCTGCAAATTAGGATGGTTGCGTAAAGAACCGTGCTCAACACGGTGGGCACCGCCTGGGCGTTTCTCACTTCCACTACCGCATCAGCTGCGGTGAGGCCTGTGATCCACGTCCAGAGCTCGGCTCCCTATTGGCAGGTGTTGGCTCTTTAATTGACAAGCCACCGCTCAATTTGCAGGGATATTTTCGAGGCCGCTTGCATTTTAGCAAAAATATTCGACAATGTCAAGGGGAAAATTTGTCGGCCGCAGTTTTTGTGCAGATTTCTTCGTGGGAATACGCCGGTAATGGCCACGCTGGTCTCTCACCTGCAATCGGCCCTATGCAAAATGGGTTCTGCTGTCGCTACGGTTGCGCCCTTCTGCGAGACCGCCGGGGTACTGCCTAACACCGCGCAAGACCGGCATGATGCGGGGCAAACAGAAGCTGTGCAAGTAGCTCTGCCCTCCCGCCGGCGACCGGTCCACCAGTTGCCTACGAACAGGCTGAGGAGATCGGTAGCAAGACGCCGGTGGGTCATGAGCCGAGGACTCTCCTGGACCCGGGTATCGCCAGTCTGGCTCCCACTCCGCGGGAGTCTCTACACGCGCGTTTACCCCGTCAGGGCGACTCCTTCCTGTTCGCGTCCGTGGCAGATGAGCGACAGAAGAGTGGCGCGCCCATGCCCCGACCCCCACCTGCACCGGCTGTGCCACGAACCGGGTGCCGAGTCCAACCGGCTTCGAAGGCCGCCGCCGTTAAGTTTGCCAGGTCCCGCCACAGGGAGCCGCCTCCTCCCGTCTCGAGGGGAGCGCCTTCCTCTCCTCCAGAGGTGGAAGCTCAGCCACAGGGGTGGAGCCAACAGCGCAAGCTTTTTAGATCCCGAAAATTTATCTTGACATTTTCCGGAATTGTGCCATATTTGCCGCAGGATTTTGTCCCGGGACCGCCAACGTGGCTCGTGTGCGGGGAGAATGCCAGGTAACCTCAAACCACTCCGTTAGAACACGATTTCGACAAAAGCAAACCCCGAGAAAGCGGGGTGCGCAAAGCCGCGGGTCTAAAGCGGAGGCGCCGCTCGGAGGTGGGTAAAGCGCTTGGCATGACCGCCGGGCTGCCGAAAAATCAACGGCGATGGTTTTTGAGAGGCAGGCTTTCCCTTCGACATGGCGAGCCATGTGAGGTGGAGAATCGGACGAGCAGATAGCATGCTACCATGGCGGGTTCGTGGTGCGCCATGGAATTTACTATCTGCGATTGACCGAAGGGGGTCTGCGAGCTGCGGAAAAGGTTAGCCAGAGCGAGGGACGGGCAATGCCTCTTGGCGGCGATTCGCCGTTCGCCGCATGCAGGCGCTTCTGCGAGCCGTTGCAGCGCAAGAACGGCGGCGAGGCAATTTCCCCGACCTCCCAGAAGCCTCTGACGATGACCTGTACCAGCGCCGATAACGAGTGGAGAAGGAGAATCTTGTGGGCGTGGCCGTGCCAGAACGGCCGTTGCCAGCTCATAAACGGGGAAAGTCGCATCATCGGAGGTGCGTCATGGATAAGGCGTGCGTCATGATGCTGCTTTCGCTACCCTGCTTGCTCCCGCATTCTGCGGTGGCCGTCGCTCCTGGAGAAGAGATGAGGACCCTGTCTTCGGCCGTAGCCGAGGACATCGGTAAGGCAGGTATGAAGGCTGTTGCTGTCGTGGACTTTACAGACCTTCAGGGCAACATAACAGAGCTTGGAAGGTTTCTCGCAGAGGACTTTGCCGTTGAGCTCATGAGTGCAGCGAAACGCTTTGGCTTTGAGCTCATTGACAGAACCCATCTAAACGCCATTCTTTCCGAGCACAAGCTCTCCATGTGAAGTCTTGTCGACCCAAAGAACGTAAAGCAATTGGGCAAGATTGCGGGAGCGGATGCCATTGTTACAGGCACCGTTACGCCTCTGGGCGAGAGTGTGAGAATAACGTGCAAGGTCATTGCGACGGAGACAGCAAGGATAGTCGGTGCAGGGAAAGCAGACATTCCAAAGACAAAGGCAATTGAGGAGTTATTGGGGAAAGGGATAGGACAAGCGGCAACACCAGCCACACAGACTCCGACAACTCCTGTGCAGGCGATTCAGAGAGTTATGGTCAATGATTATGTCTTTGAAGTTCAGAGTTGCAAACTGTCAGGGGGAAGTGTGACTATGTCCATGGTAGTTACCAATATCGGAAAGGAGAGAGAGCTCACCATCGGCCATGTTTATGATCCCTGGCGTCCCGTAGCAAAAATGTATGATGATTCTGGGAATGAATACTCGCCGAAGGTATTCCGACTCGCCAATCACGGGGGTTATACGGCTTCTGCTTTTCTTCTCTCGGGTATCCCTGTAAAGGCAAGTGTGCGCTTTGAAGGGGTCTCACCAGAGTCAAAGATGATACCATTGTTTTATTTATTCGCCGGGGACTATCGGGTGGAATTCCGCAACCTCCCTTTGAGCAGGTGACGCCAAGTGACCATTGACCGTGTCCGGTGTTAAGGGGCGCAAAGAGGTCACCTCCGAGGAGGGGAGGGCGGCGGCGAGGCGTCGGGTGGGGGCGTTCCTGCCGGTCTCTCGGAGTATGCCGGCGGGTCTCTCCTGTCCGCCCTAGCGGTTTTTCCCGTGAAATCCAGGTAAGGGGCCGAGGCATAGGAGTTGGCCAAGAACTCGCGTCCCTGCTCTTGTCCTCCAGGTCCTACAGCTCCTCCTCGATGAGGTTGGGGAACATCTCCCCGTGCCTCTGCCAGGTGCAGGCCCGTGGCGGAAGCGGACAACGCGCCGTTCCCCCCTGCCGGCTCCGGACCACACCTGCCAGCCCGGCGCCCCCTGAGCCAACGCGGACGGACGCCACCTTGCCGGCAGGGCACAAAGTGCTCTGCCCTGGTTCCGCGAGGGCTTGCCGGCGTTAACCTCAAGGTTTTTGCCACCCAGCTTGGCATTCGACCCTTCCGTCGTGTCCTTGTGGCCCGCCGCCTGCCGCATGCGGTGTAGGGGAGGTGCGACGCTCAATTGGCATTCGTGGCGGGGTATGGACTTGCACGAGTGCGGAGCGACAAGTTAGGATCAGGAAAGTCCACAGGCCGGAAATCAGCGCGGGAGGCCCCCCACAGGAAATCCCCCCACCTCCTAACCAGAGCCTCGCTTTGGCCGCCCACCCCACCCGGAAAAACAAGTTGATTTTGATGAACCCTTTTGCTAAATTGCTGGTGCCTCAAGCCAGGTGGGCCTGATGTGGCCCAGAGAGGGAGGTCCATGCATGACAGTGGTGACGGCAATCCTGGCGGCAGGTGCCTTGATGAGCGTGGCGAGCGCATACAGCTCGAGCGAGGGCCAGCGGCCGCGCGCCCGTGAGCTGGGCGTGTGCGTGGGAGTGCTCCGCCCGGGCAAGTGGAACGCCATCACCGACGTCGAAGGAGTCCAAGTCGGCCATTGCACCGTGATCGAAGGCGACAGCGTGCGCACGGGCGCCACGGTCATCCTCCCCCACCCGGGCAATGTATATCAGGAGCGCGTCCCGGCGGCGGTGAGCATCGGGAACGCCTTTGGCAAGCTTGCAGGCTCCACGCAAATTGAAGAGCTCGGCGAACTGGAGACTCCCATCGCCCTGGTCAATACCCTGAGCGTCCCTGTTGCCGCTACGGCCCTCATCGACTACACCTTGCGTACACCGGGCAACGAGGCGGTGCGCTCGGTGAACCCGGTGGTGGGCGAGACCAACGACGGCTGGCTGAACGACATCGCCGGGCGGCGCCTGACCGTGCAGGAAGTGTTGCAGGCCTTGGGAAACGCCCGCTCCGGACCGGTCGCCGAAGGCGCAGTGGGCGCAGGCACGGGCACGGTCTGTTTCGGCTTCAAGGGCGGCATCGGGACTGCTTCTCGCGTTCTGCCGGCCTCGCGCGGCGGCTACACGGTGGGCGTGCTCGTGCAGACCAACTTCGACGGCATGCTGCAGATCAATGGCGCCCCAGTGGGCAGGGAGTTGGGCCGCTTTGCCATGGCAGAGGAGCTGGCTACCCAGAGCGAAGGCTCGTGCATGATCGTGGTCGCCACCGACGCGCCCCTGCTCAGCCGCAATCTAAAACGGCTGGCAAAGCGTGCACTCTTCGGGCTGGCCCGCACCGGCGGCTATTGCGCCAACGGCAGCGGCGACTATGTCGTCGCCTTCTCCACCAACCCGCAGGTGCGGATACGTCAGCGGCCAGAGGGAGGGGTTCACCATTTCCAGGAGCTGCCCAACAGTGCCCTCTCCCCGCTCTTCCTTGCGGCTGTCGAAGCAACCGAAGAAGCGATCCTCAACTCCCTTTTTTGTGCCACCACCGTGCGGGGCAAGGATGGGCACACGGCCGAGGCACTGCCCATAGAACGCGTGCTGGACATCTGCCAGAAGTACAACGTCCTGCATTGGGACAAGACGTTGCCACTACGACGGCAACGGTAACCCTTTGGCGGTACACCACATGGATCTCCACCCCATAGCGCGTATGTTGATTGTCACTGGCTTGCTGCTGGCGGCCGTAGGAGTGCTGTTGCTCGTGGTCAAGCAAGTTCCATTCCTTGGCCGGTTACCGGGCGATATTTTGATCCAGCGCAAACATTTCACCTTTTACTTTCCGGTGGCCACGTGCATCCTCCTGAGCCTGGTGCTCACCTTGGTGCTTTACCTGATTACACGCCGATGAGCGAAGACAACACGTGGCTCCACGAGGTGAGGAACTCATGAGAAGACTTTCGCTCCAGGTAGTTGCATTCCTGTGCCCCTTCCTCATCGCCGCGCAGGCCCTGGCCGATTCAGGGCGGGTGCATGTCATCAAGGTGGAAGGGGACGTGAACCCGGTCCTGGCGCGGTTTATCATGCGGCAGATCGACAAAGCCGAGCGGGAACGCGCCGAATGCCTGGTTATCAAGTTGGACACGCCAGGCGGGCTGGTGCTCTCGACCCAGGACATCGTGAAGCGCATTCTTGCTGCCGACGTGCCGGTGGTGGTCTACGTCTGGCCCAGTGGCGGCGGAGCGGTTTCGGCAGGCGTGTTCATCACCATGGCCGCCCATGTTGCCATCATGGCCCCAGGCACCAACATCGGCGCCGCCCACCCGGTAGGCCTGAGCCCAGAAGACACCTCGAGGACGATGGCAGAAAAGACCACCAACTGGGCGGCCGCGTGGATGCGGTCCATTGCGGAGAAGCGGGGTCGCAACGCCGACTGGGCCGAGAAGGCCGTGCGCGAAAGCGCCTCCATCACCGAAGAAGAAGCCCTGAAAAACAAGGTGGTCGACTATGTCTGCAGCTCATTGCAGCAGGTATTGGAGACCCTTGATGGCAAAGAGGTCGAAGTGGCCTCGGGGCGCAAGGTCATGCACACCAAAGACGCCTCCATACATGAGTACCACATGGACTGGCGCTCGCTCATCCTGTACAAGATCTCCAACCCAACGATCGCTTACATCCTCTTGGTGTTGGGCATCTACGGTATCTTCTTCGAGCTCTCCAACCCTGGTTCGGTTCTGCCCGGGGTCGTGGGCGGTATTTTCCTGATACTGGCGTTCTTTGCCCTTCAGCAGTTACCTGTACGTGCTGCAGGATTGCTACTCATTCTCTTCGCCCTGGTGCTCTTTATTCTGGAGGTGAAAGTGACCAGCTACGGGGTTTTGACTATTGGAGGGATAGTAGCCATGCTCCTCGGCTCCTTGATGCTCTTCCAGGAGACGTCCATGCCCAGCATGCGCATTGACTGGCGGGTCGCCCTGGCAGCGGCAATAACCACGGGCGTGTTCTTCTTCTTCGCCATGGGGATGGCGCTCAAGGCCAAGATGAGCAAACCCACCACAGGAAAGGAGGGTCTGATTGGCGAAAAGGGGGTGGTGATTACCGACCTGGCACCGGAGGGACAAGTGAAACTGCACGGGGAGATCTGGACCGCCTACAGCGACGAGCCCATCTCCGCCGGGCAGAGAATCAGGGTTGTGGCGGTGGACGGCATGAGCCTGAAAGTGGAGAAACTTGCCGCGAGTCGCTGACCGCGCGCAGAGATCATGCACAAGCCATAGGAGGCGAACCATGCAACCTCTCATCATCGTTATCGTCATAGGCGTTTTGCTGCTCCTGAGCGCCATCAAGATTTTGCGCGAGTACGAGCGAGGCGTGATCTTCCGCCTGGGCAGGCTGGTAGGCGTGCGCGGCCCTGGCATCTTCCTCATCATCCCCTTTGTTGATCGGATGGTGAAGGTGAGCCTGCGCACGGTCACAATGGACGTGCCGCCGCAGGACGTCATCACGCGCGACAACGTCTCGGTGAAGGTAAACGCCGTGCTCTACTTCCGCGTTTTGGATCCTGCCAAGGCGGTGGTGGAAGTTGAAGACTACCTCTTTGCGACCTCGCAGCTGGCGCAGACGACCCTGCGCAGCGTGCTCGGCCAGGCGGAGTTGGATGAGCTCCTGTCGGCGCGCGATAAGATCAATCGCGAGCTGCAGCAGATCATCGACCATCACACCGATCCCTGGGGCATCAAAGTGTCGATGGTCGAGGTGAAGCACGTCGACCTACCCACGGAGATGCAGCGCGCCATGGCCAGGCAGGCGGAGGCCGAGCGCGAGCGGCGGGCCAAGGTCATCAATGCCGAAGGCGAATTCCAGGCTTCCAGGAAGCTGGCCGACGCCGCCAAGGTCATCGCCGCAGAACCGATGGCCATGCAGCTCCGCTTCCTGCAGACGCTGACCACCATTGCGTCGGAGAACAACTCCACGACCGTCTTCCCGATTCCCATCGAGCTAGTCAAACCATTCATCGAAATGGAAAAGAAACGCGGTCGTCGCTAAGGACGGCACCTCCCCTCATAGGCAAAGGGACGGCGGTACTGCATGAGGCAGAGAAGGCGAGGAGCGATATCCACGCCTTCTCCGCCCGCGCCTCGACCGCTTTTCAGGAACTGCGCTCAGCCGACCTATGCTCTCTGACCGTGATGCGGCACAATACCGGCGCGAGTTTGCCATTGTCCCGGAGTATGCCTATCTCAACCATGCCTCCAACGCACCGGAAAGTCGCAGGGTGCGAGAAAAGATACTCGAGCACCTTCACGACTGCGAGTACGGTGACCTAAGGGAGGAGCAGTGGCACGCTTTTGCCGAGCATACGCGTGAGGTCCTCGCCAGCCTCATCCACGCTGAACCGGATGAGATCACCTTTGTCCAAAGCGTGACTGCCGGCGCCGCCCTCGTGGCCCAAGCGATCCGGCTTCAACCCGGCGACAACATCGTTACCCCGATCAATCAGTTTCCCGCCAACATTCACCCCTGGATCAATCTAAAGGGTCTGGGGGTCGACACGCGCCTGGTGGAGATGCCACGGGATGGCAGCTTGGAGCCGTTAGCGAAAGCAATGGACGCGCGCACGCGCATGCTCAGCCTCTGCTTCGTGGAGTACGACGACGGCTGGCGCCACGATCTGGCCGCAGTAGGGGCGCTTTGCCGGCAACGTGGCGTGCTCTTGTTTGTGGACGGTACCCAAGGGGTGGGCGCCCTGCAGTTGGACGTGCGCGCCGTGGGTGCGGACTTTGTTGCCGTGAACGGCGTCAAATGGCTGATGGGACCTTGGGGGCAAGGTATGCTCTACATCCGCAAGGAGCTGCTTGCTTCGCTTTTTGCCCCTACGCTGGGCTGGCTCAGCGTGGAGAATCCGGCGGCGTTTACCGAGGTGTGGCAGCCCTACAAGCAGTCGGCGCGCCGCTTCGAAGGAGGGTGCCACAACCTGTTGGGCATTGCCGGCCTGGGCGCCAGCGCGGACATGCTCGCTGAAGTGGGCATCCCGCAGATCGAGGAACGCCTGCTCTGGCTCACGACCTACGCAGCCTCCCAGGTGCGAGAGAAAGGCTATGAAATCGTCACGCGCATGGTGGAGGGGCACAGGTCCGGTATACTCAGCTTTCGGCATCCGCGCATACCTGCGCGTATGGTGTGTAGTGCGCTTCTGGAGCAGAAGGTGGTGACCTCGGAGCGTAACGGTCTCGTCAGGATTTCGCCGCACTTTTACAACAACACCGAGGACATCGACCGGCTGGTGGAGGCACTGCCATGACCCTGGTCCAAGCGCGTGGTTGGCGTGTTTCTGGTAGAAACAAGGAGATGCAGTGAGGCGAGCTTCTCTGTTCGTGGCTCTCATCTTGGTGCTGGCGAGCTGCGCATCGCAACGACCCCGTCCTGAGGGGGGTGGCGGCTCGTTGAATGAACTTCTCCTGGCGGTCAAACTCGCCCCGGAGGACGTGGAAGCCCGCGTGCGACTTGGTGTGGCCTATGCGCGAAGCGGCCTTTATCGCCAGGCGGTGGCAGAATTCGACAGCGCCCTGCTGCGGGTGCCGAACTACCCGCTGGCGCTGTACGAAAAAGGCCAGACACTGCGCGCCCTCGGACTAAACGCTGAAGGCAAGAGTCTGATTATCCGGGCGGTGCAGTCCGCGCAGGGAGACGAGCTGCTGGCACGACTGGCCAGGGAACTTGGTCGACCCTTTCACATCGAGCAGCTCACCAGCGGACGCGCTGCCCATGCATTTGCCAGCTGGCTTCCGGATGGGCAACGGTTAGTCATACAATCCCATCGAGGCGGCGATTGGGACCTTTACCTGCTTGATCTGCGTACACGCGCCCTGACCCGACTGACAGACCACCCCGCCAGGGATGAGGCCCCCTTCGCTTCCCAGGACGGCCGCCTGCTGGCCTTCACCTCCACCCGCGACAGTGAAGCCCTCTCGCACTCGAGGTACCAGCCACGAGAAATCTACCTCTACGCCCTGGAGACCAGAGAGATCCGGCGACTGACCAGCACGCACAGCGATGATTTTCATCCGGTGCTTGCCCCTCAGGGCCACACCTTGTTCTTCGTCTCTGCGCCACCGCACCCCAATGCGCGGCGCACGGTGATGGCGCTGGATATGGCCAGCCTTGCCGTTCGACCGGTGACCGACCCCAACGCGGATTCCTTTGCCCCGGCGGTGTCCCCTGACGGCGCCTTTCTGCTCTTTGTCCGGGAAGAGGAAGACCGCTCGCTGCTCTGCGAAATGGACCTGCGCGCCGGGCGCACCAGGGTCATCACCGACACTCTTGGGGTCAAGGCCTCGCCCAGCTTTTCTCCCGACGGGACCCAGATCGTCTTCGCCGCCAAGGATCGTGGGCAGTACGACCTGTATCTCATTGCCCGCGATGGCTCCAACCTGTTGCGCCTTACACACGACGAGGCAGTTGACGGTCACCCACGCTTTTCCCCAGATGGGCGGTGGCTGGTCTTTCACTCGGATCGCTCGCGCACTTTTCAGCTCTACTTGATGGGCCTGACGCGCCCGCCTGGGATAGAGCAGCTGCAAGACCTCTGGTGACGGCGCCGGTCAGATGGGGGTACCGGCGAAAAAAAAATGACTTGATTTTGTGCCCATTTTTCCCTATCTTGGCTTGCGCAACCGCTAGGGTGCACTTTCAGTTATGGCTCCACGTGTCCGGCGCGGATCGGCGCGAGTCCGGACTCTCCTGCGTGCGCAGGGACTACTCTTGGCTGGCTTCGGGGTCATCGATTCTTCCCGCCGCGCGTGCTGAACCTTGCGGGCTCCATGGAAACTGGCGCATGCCGATGGTGGAAGCTTCCTGCCAGCGATGGCCACCTCAGCGCGGCACCTGGCCAGGGTGCGAAAGCGCCCTGAAGTGAGACATGGCCTTTTCGGTGCTTTACGCGCTTTAGCAAACAGCAGCTTCCCCGAGCCGACCCTGCCACAGGAAAGGCGTCGCCCCCAGCTCAGGGCCAGGTCGGCCCTGGCTCAAATATGAATAGTGTTGCGGCATCCGGATGAGGAGACAAGGGGCACCGGATGCGCAAAATCCAAGCGTGGTTTCCCAAAAAGGCGCCTGGAGGCCAGTGCCGGATGGTTTGCACTCCGCCAAACACGCGCACGGGACTGCCACCAGAAGTATGACTGCAAGCACAAGGCTTGCCAGGCTCTACGGCTATGCGTCCAGTGGTCCGCGGAGGAAGAAGATGTGGTGACCTGGATGGGTGCGGGCACCAGCGCGAGTGGAAGCGCCGGGCGAGGAGTTCGGCAGCGTGGTTGAAAGAATCAGTGGGCCGCCTGTCCGGCAGGAAACATTCGAGTGAGTGACGCGTTTTAGCAATTGGCAAGCCTGCGCGGACAAGGATCGTCCTCCAAGGCCAACGACCCACGCGTGCCGGCACTGTGGCGGAAGGATGGCCGACCTAGGCGGTGCGTTCGGGGTGAGATGCATCCTTGCGCTTTCACACCCGTTTGGTGTGCAGAGAGCAGTGTCGACTCCATCCGTTATCCACTTCGCCGAGTCGCCGGTCGACGGGGCACCTGCTAATGAGTGAGCCAAAGAAGCAGAAGAGCAGATTCGTCTGCCAGTCGTGTGGTTTCGTCTCGCCGAAGTGGCTGGGTCGATGCACCGAATGCGGCGCGTGGAACAGCTTTGTCGAGGAGCGAGTCGTATCCCAGCCGGCGCGGACGCAACGCACACCTGGGCCGGCGTTGAGCAGGCCGGTGCGCCTTTCGGAGGTCAGCAGCACAGAAGACATCCGCGTTCGCACGCCCTTCGAGGAGTTCAACCGCGTACTGGGAGGTGGCATCGTCCCAGGTTCGGTGACCTTGGTAGGCGGCGACCCGGGCATTGGCAAGTCGACCCTGATGCTGCAGCAGGCCATGGCGCTTGCCCACCCCGAGAGGCCCGTGCTCTACGTGTCTGGCGAAGAATCGGCCAGGCAGACCAAGATGCGGGCCGAAAGGCTCGGCGCTTGTGGCGAGCACCTCTATGTGCTGGCGGAAACCAATATTGACGCAGTGCTGGAAGCCATCGAGGAACTGCGTCCCGGCCTGGTGGTGGTCGATTCCATCCAGACGATGTACAAGCCGCTCTTCGAGAGCGCACCAGGGAGCATCAGCCAGGTGCGGGAATGCGCCCTGGAGCTGATCACCATGGCCAAACGGAACGCCATCCCGGTGTTCATGATCGGGCACGTGACCAAGGAGGGTTATCTTGCCGGTCCGAAGACCCTTGAGCACATGGTGGACACCTTGCTTCTGTTCGAAGGCGACCGGGACCACATGTATCGCGTGTTGCGCGCGGTGAAGAATCGCTTCGGCTCCACGCGCGAGATTGGCGTGTTCGAGATGACCGACAAGGGTCTGGCTGAGGTTAGCAACCCTTCTGCCTACTTTCTCTCGGAACGACGGGGTGACACCAGTGGCAATGTGGTGAGCTGCATCCTCGAGGGAACGCGGCCGATACTGGTAGAGATTCAGGCGCTGGTGGCGCCCACCAGCTACGGCGTGCCGCAGCGTACCACCTCGGGGGTCGACCATCGGCGCGTGGCCCTTCTTCTGGCCGTTCTGGAAAAGCGCATGGGGCTCCGTCTGGGTACCTTTGATGTGTTTGTGAATGTAGCCGGGGGTGTACGCCTGGACGAACCCGCGGCAGATCTGGGCATTGCCGTGGCGATCGCCTCCAGCATGCAGAACAAGGTCGCAGACCCGCAGGCGGTCGCGGTGGGTGAAGTGGGATTGGGTGGCGAGGTGCGGGCAGTAGCCCACCTGGACAAGCGCTTGGGAGAAGTGCAACGCATGGGCTTTACCCGCGCCGTGGTGCCCTCGTCGAGTTTGCGCGGCGTGCGTCAGCTCCGTGGCCTGTCGGTGGCAGGGGTGGAACGCATCGACGGGGCCCTCAAGCAGCTGCTCACTTAGGGAGGTATGTGCATTTTTCCGTCAAGAAAAGGGATACAAGCAGTGCAGCGCGCGTAGGAACGCTGCAGGTAGCCCACGGCGTGGTGGATACCCCCGCTTTTATGCCTGTGGGCACCCAGGGTACGGTGAAAACCCTCTCGCCCGACGACCTGGTGGCGTGCGGTGCACAAATCATACTGAGCAACACTTACCACTTGTACCTCCGTCCGGGGGTGGAATTGGTGCGAAAAGCTGGGGGCATCCAGCGCTTCGCCTCCTGGGACCGACCGGTGCTCACCGACAGCGGCGGCTATCAGGTCTTTAGCCTGGCAGAGTTGCGCTCCATGAGCGAGGAGGGGGTTCGCTTCCAGTCCCATCTGGATGGCTCCTATCACTTCTTCACGCCGGAGCTGGTGGTGGACTTGCAGCGCGCCCTGGGGTCGGACATTGCCATGGTGCTGGACGAATGCACACCCTACCCCTGTGAGTGGAGCTATGCGAAAGACTCCATGCAGATGACGGTGCGCTGGGCCGAGAGGAGCATGCGACGCTGGCAAGAGACAGAGCCAGTGCTGGGATTCGAGCAGAGTCTCTTCGCCATCGTGCAGGGGAGCACCTACGCTGACCTGCGCGAAGAGTGCTGCCGCCAGCTCGAGGCGCTGGACTTCCCGGGCTACGCCATCGGCGGCCTCTCAGTGGGAGAACCCAAGAGTGCCCTCTACGAGATGGCTGCCCTCTGTGCGGAAAGCCTGCCTGAGGACAAGCCCCGCTACTTGATGGGCGTGGGCAAGCCGGAGGATCTGGTCGAGTGCGTGGCTCTGGGCATTGATCTGTTCGACTGCGTGATGCCGACTCGCAATGGCCGGAATGGCACGGTGTTTACCCGACGCGGCCCCTTGGTGGTCAAAAACGCCACCTGCAGCGAGGACTTTCGCCCCATCGATGAGACGTGCGAGTGCTATGCCTGCCGCAGGTTCAGTCGCGCCTACATCCGCCACCTTTTCCAGGCGGAAGAGATCCTGGGGCTGCGTCTGGCCACCATTCACAATTTGACGTTTTACCTCCGCCTGATGGCCGAAATGCGCCAGGCAATTGCCGAAGGGCGCTTCGCCAGCTGGCGGGCACAGTTCCTGAGCGCGTACCTGAGTGAAAGCAACGAAACGCAAACCAACACAAGGAGGCTACGGTGACTGCTTTGCTGCCCGCGCTCCTCATGAGCGCCTCCGGATCGGGAACACGGCCTGCAATGGGCATGTTCCTGTGGATCTTTCTCCTCATCGTCGTCATGTATGTCTTTTTCATTCGCCCGCAAGCCAGGCGGCAGAAACAGGTGCGCCAGATGCTGTCCAGCATCCAGAAAGGCGATCGCGTGCTCACCGCTGGCGGCATCTACGGCGTGGTGGTGGGCGAAAAAGAACAAGACAACATCGTCATCCTGAAAATTGCCGAGAACGTGAAGGTCGAGGTTGCCAAGGATCGCATCGTGTACAAGGCGTGAGGAGTCAGGAGCGGACGCTCCTGGGCTGGGGTGGCGTCCCGGCCAAACTTCTCATTCGTGGCTTGGAGGGCTATGGATGCGCTGAAGGTGGTGTTTTTCGGGACCCCTGAATTTGCGGTCCCATCGCTTGAGGCGTTGGTGCAAAGTCGACACCAGGTCGTTGCCGTGGTTACCACGCCCGACCGCGAGCGGGGTCGGGGCCTGAACCTGCAACCCTCGCCGGTCAAGCTCTGTGCCAGCCGGCATCAGCTGCCGGTGCTGCAGCCGGAGGACCTGCTGGAGCGGGCTTTTCTTGCCAGTTTGCGGCAGTATGCCGCAGACCTCTTCGTGGTGGTGGCCTTCCGCATCCTGCCGCCGGAGGTGCTCACCCTGCCCCCCAAGGGGACGGTGAACCTCCACGCCTCGCTTCTGCCCAAGTACCGGGGTGCGGCGCCCATCAATTGGGCCATTATCAACGGAGAACGCGAGACTGGTGTGACCACCTTCATGATCGAGGAAAAGGTGGACACCGGGGCCATCCTGTTGCAGCGCGCGCTGCCAATAGGTCCCGAGGAAACTGCCGGGCAGTTGCACGATCGTCTGGCACTTGCCGGGGCGGAGCTGCTGGTTGAAACGGTCGATCGCCTCGCTGAGGGCACGGTCAAGCTGGTGCCGCAACAGGGCCAGCCCACCCGGGCGCCCAAGATCGTGCGGGAAATGTGCGAGATCGACTGGCGGAAGCCGGCTGCCCAGGTGCACAATCTGGTGCGGGGGCTGTGCCCTTTCCCTGGGGCCTTCACCTATCTGGAAGGGAAAATCCTCAAGGTGTATCGCACGCAGGTGGTCAAACCTTACGGGCACGGCAAGCGCCCAGGGCAGGTTGCCCGCGTGGACCGGAAGAGCGGTATTATCCATGTGGCCACCGGCGAGGGGGTGCTGGCCCTCGTGGAAATCCAGCCGGAGGGCAAGCGGCGCATGACCGCCGAAGAGTTCCTTCAAGGGCACCCTCTGCATCCCGGGGTGATTTTTGGTGAGGCAATAGGTGAGAAATGAAGGCACGCAATGGCAAAACTGCGCCGTCTGCCGGCATTAGGCCTGCGGTCGTCCGCCGGCAGATGAGCACCCCGCGCGAAGTCGCGGTGTATGTACTGCAGCGCTGGCATGAGGGGCACGGACGACTGGATCTGTTGCTGGATGAGGCGCTGACCCGCTTCCCCCTCACTCCCCGCGACCGCGCGTTGGCAACGGAACTGGTCAACGGAAGCTGCCGCTGGATGGGCACCATTCACTGGCTCTTGGACCAGTTCTTCCACCGCGGGCTCAAGAGCTGTCCGACCACGATCCTGCCCATTCTGGAGACTGCTCTCTACCAACTGTTGGAGCTTGATCGTGTGCCGGAATATGCTGCCGTAGACCAGGCGGTGCAATTGGCCCAGGCCTCCGCGGGCAGAAACTGGGCGGGCCTGGTCAACGGAGTACTGCGCTCCTTCATTCGCCAGCGGGATAGTCTGCCCTGGCCGGCCATAGAGAAGGACCCGGTGAAGGCCATCACCGCGCGCTACTCCCACCCTGCCTGGCTGGTGCGCCGATGGGTCAACCGCTACGGGGTGGAGGAGACGGTACGCATGTGTCAGGCGAACAACCTCCCGCCGAGGTTCACCCTCCGTGTCAATCGTCTCCGCACCGAGCCCGAAGAAGTCAGAGCTCACCTGGAAAAGAGCGCCTCGCTCACCCCTTCCCCGTACGACGAGAACTTTCTCGTCATCAGCAGCCAGCAGCTGGACCTCCGCCGCCTGGACCTCGTTCGCGAGGGCAAATGCTCGGTGCAGGATGTCAGCGCCGGGCTACCTGCGCGCCTTCTTGCCGCCACTGCAGACTCCACGGTCGTGGATCTGTGCGCAGCACCGGGCGGAAAGGCCGCCTACGTAGCAGAGCTCACGGGCGATCGCGCACGGATCCTCGCTTCGGACATCAGCAAGTTGCGCACCCGGCTGACCGCGGAAAACCGCCAGCGTCTGGGTCTGAGCCGTCTATACTCTGTGGTGGCCGACGGCAGGCTCCCGTCCGCGCGGGAAGCTACCCACGTGCTGTTGGATGCCCCCTGCACGGGCTTCGGGGTGCTGGCAAAACGTGCTGACCTCCGCTGGCAACGCCGGGAAAAAGACATCCCGGTGCTTGTCGGCCTGCAGAAGCAGCTGTTGCTTAGCGCGGCGAGCCTGGTGCCGGTCGGTGGAGTTGTCGTCTACAGCACTTGTACCATCGAACCGGAAGAGAACGAACAGGTTGTGGAGCACTTTCTCCACACCCATCGGGGATTCGAGCTCGACCACGCCTCTCAGTACGTCCACCCCGAGCTGGTGGACGAAGCTGGCTACGTCCGCACCTTTTACCGCCACGGCATGGACGGCAGCTTTGCCGCCCGGCTTGTCAGACGATCGTAGCAGCACACGAGGAGAACCATGGCCTTGAAGGCACGAGGGATTTCCACTATGCTCAAGCGACTGGCAGGGGGACTGGTCGCCATCGTCCTGCTCTATGGAGTGTGCGATCGCCTGGTCATGCCGATCTACACCCGCCACGGCCGAGAGGTCTCGGTGCCCGACGTCGTGGGTTTGACCTACGCGGCCGCCCAGATGCGCCTCAGCCAAGAAGGGTTCCGCATCGTGAAGGCCGGCGAGCAGTACGACAGCGAGCACGAGCCCGGCGTGGTGCTGTTTCAAAGCCCGGAACCTGGTGCACCGGCCAAAAGGGGCCGACGCGTCTATGTGACCGTAAGCAAAGGCGAGCGCTTCGTTACCATGCCCAAGGTGGTCGGCGGCTCTGAGCGCAATGCGGCCTTGGAGTTGTCTGCGCAAGGCTTGGTCCTACGCAATGTGGAATACGTCTTCTCCGGCGACTACCTCCGGGACGTGGTCTGCGAGCAGTCCATCCCAGAGGGGCAAATAGTCAAGCAGGGGACCGAGGTGGACATTGCCGTGAGCCTCGGCCCGCCGCCTGACCAGCTGGTGGTGCCGCACGTGATAGGCAAGTCCTTGGCCGAAGCCGGCAAGATCATCCAGCGCACCGGACTGTCAGTGGGGGCCGTTCGGTATCAGGTGTCGGACAAGCTGCTCCCGGAGACGGTCATCGACCAGGCACCGGTAGCAGGCACGGCAGCAGTGATGGGGCAAACGGTCGATTTGGTGGTGAGCCGCCTGCCCGAATAGGCAGCCGGCGTCAGGCAAATCGGCTTGACAATGAGCGAGCGATTCGCTATATTTCCCCCAGGCCCCGACAAGAAAGGCCCCGCGCAAGAGCCCGCTGATGGGCCGCAGATGCGCAAGGGGCGCGTCAAGTGGTTTGACGCCACCAAGGGCTACGGTTTCATCGAGGATGAACAAGGACAAGAGGTCTTTGTTCACTTCACCGCTATCCAGGAGGAGCGCTTTCGCACCCTTGAGCCTGGCAGCCCGGTGATCTTTGCCAGTGTCAAGGGAGAGAAGGGCCCAAAGGCGATCAGGGTAATAAAGCTGTCGCCCGGCGGCGCGATTGGCTCGCAAGCAGACACAGCTCAACAGAAAGGCGACGCTTCGTAGCCTGAGGGCGGCACCCTTGCCGCGAGGATGCGCATGAAACGCGTTTTCGGACAAAGAGACATTGCCAGAATCGCCAAAGTCCTGGGCGTGGAGCCCAAGAAACTGGCCAACAACTACCGCTTTCTCCTGGAAAACGAAGAGGACGGCCGCCGGCTGGCGTTGGAAATCTACCCGGATATCTCCATCGGCGACAAACAGGGCAATCTCATTTCTGTCTACACCGGCAACGCTCATCTTCAACTTCACTTCTGTACTGGCTACGTGGTCAGCGAGGTTCTGGGGGAAGTGACTTTCATTGGCGAGCACCAGGGGAGGCTATCGGGGTTGATCGTGGAAAAAGAGGCTGGCTGTTCGCTCTATGCCAATGTCGACACTGGCCTGCTGTCGGGCGACTTTACCCGGCTAGGGCCGGAGGTCATGTTGTCGGGCGTTGCCCTTTCATTGACCGAGCATCTTCTGCCGGAGTCCAAGTAGCGCGAGGTTGGGTGTGGCACGGGTGAGTGAGGCAGAGGAGTTACTCTCCACCCTGCGTCAGTATGCCCTCGAAAATGGCGCCGCACTGTTTGGAGCCTGTGACGTCGTCGGGTTGCGGCCAGAGTTCCACTTTGCCCCAGGCGAAGCCGAAGGCCTGACCTCCGCGCTCTCTGTGGCTGTTCGCCTTTCCCGAGCCGTGCTCGATGGTCTCCACGATGGCCCCACCTTGCTCTACAAGTGGCATTATCGCCAGGCCAATGCCCAGCTGGACAGAATAGCCTTCTTGCTTTCCGCATTGCTTCAGGAGCGAGGGTGGCGGGCGGTGCCAGTGCCGGCCTCCCAGGTAGTGGATTGGCAGCGCCAGGTGGGACACCTCAGTCACCGCCATGTGGCCGTGGCTGCGGGCCTGGGATGGCTCGGCCGCAATAACCTCCTGGTTACGCCCGCGTTCGGCGCCCAGGTGCGCTTGGTGACGGTGCTCACGGATCTGCCCGTGCCCCAGCGGGAAGTGCTGCGTTTCAGCTGCGACACCTGCCGCGCGTGCATCTCCGCCTGCCCGGCGCAAGCGATCGGGGAGACGGCTGAACAGTTCCAATTCCAACGCTGTTATGACCAGGTGCGCGCCTACGCCAAGAACAGAGCCCTCGGCGTGTACATCTGCGGCAAGTGCCAACGTGCGTGCCCAGGCCAAGAAGGCAAAGTCCCGGAGCCATGATGAGGCAGCTGGTGGAAGAATACATGGACTATCTGGTGGTGGAACGAGGCCTGGCCCACAACTCCCTCCTCGCCTATCGCCATGACCTTCTGCGGTACGTGGACTATCTGGTCCAACACCAGATCACCAGACCGGAGCAGGTGCATCCCACCACGGTGACCGAGTTCATCTCGCGGCTCTGTTCCCTCGGCCTCTGCGCCAGTTCCGTGGCCCGAAACCTTTCGGCCATCAGGATGTTTCACCGCTTCCTGGTGGCCGAGGAGCACGCGACCAGCGACCCCACAGAGACGGTGCAGCTGCCCAAGAAGGCACAGCACCTGCCTGCCGTCCTGGACCAGTGGGAGGTGGAACGCCTCCTGGAGCAACCCGACGTGTCCACCCCGCTGGGCCTCAGGGATCGGGCCCTGCTGGAGTTCCTTTATGCTACGGGCGTGCGCGTCTCTGAGCTCGTGGCCATTCAGTTGAGCGACCTCCTGGTGAGGGAACGCTTGGTGCGCGTTTTTGGAAAAGGCGCCAAGGAACGGATAGTCCCCGTGGGCGAAGAAGCAATTTACTGGGTGGAACGCTACCTGCGGGAGGTCCGTCCTTTTTACGCAAAGGCCCACCGTTCGCGTGACATGCTCTTCATCGGCGTGCGTGGTCAACCTATGAGCCGGAAGGCGGTGTGGGAGGTTATCAAGAAGCAGACCATGGCAGCGGGGATTCGCAAGAACGTTTCCCCTCACTGCCTGCGCCACAGCTTTGCCACCCACCTGCTCGAAGGAGGAGCGGACTTGCGCGCGGTGCAGGAGATGTTGGGACACGCGGACATCAGCACCACCCAGATCTACACCCACATCGACCGCCAGTATGTGCTGGAAGTGCACCGCCAGTTTCACCCGCTGGAACAGCGGCACAGGCAGCGGAGACTGCGCTGGGCCGTTGGAGAGTGAGGAGGGCGAGCAGCTGAAAGACGTGTTCACGGAAACGCGGCTGTTCTCTGAGCGCAAGTGGCGCAGGGCTGCACACATGCTCTGCGGGGCAGGGCAATGATCGCACCCGAGGCCGCTCTGCAAAAAAGCAAGCTGGCCGTACTGCTCAAGACGCGCTACCTTGGGCGACAGGCGCGCTTTCTGGATTCCGTGGGTTCAACCAACGACATCGCGCGAAAGCTCGCCAGCGAGGGAGCCGCGCAGGGGTTCACGGTTATCGCCAGGGAGCAGACGCGTGGGCGAGGGCGTGGCAGACGCACCTGGCACTCCCCACCAGGAGCGGGGCTCTACTTCTCGGTGGTCCTCAGGCCCAGGGTGCCGTCGCATCGCTGCGGCCTGTTGTCGCTGGTGGCCTCTTTGGCGGTAGCAGAGGCGGTAGAAAAAACTGTTGGCCTGAAGGTACAGCTGAAGTGGCCCAACGACGTGCTCCTCGAAGGCAAGAAGCTCTGCGGCATCCTGGCCGAAAGCGAGGTGACGGGCGATCAGCTCAGGTTCGTCGTAGTGGGAATAGGCTTGAACCTCAATCGCAGCCGCGCCCTTCCTCTGCCGGAAGAAGTTTCCTCGATCGCTACCTGGCTAAGCGAGCACACCTCTGTCCTGCCCGACGACATGGAGCTTCTGGCCGCGCTGCTCTTGGCTCTGGAAAGGAGGTACCTCGACCTGGAAGAAGACCGGGGACCCCGCCTGATCAAGGCGTGGAAGGAACGTTGCGGGCACTTGGGCCAGGAGGTGCACGTGGTGGAGGGATCTGCAGTCGTCCAGGGCATTGCGGAAGACGTCGCGCCGGACGGCTCCCTTGTGCTCAGAACCACTTCGGGCGAGCTCCGTCAGTTTGTCGCCGGGGATTGCCACCTGGTTCGAGGGTAAACAAAGGAGCGGTGCGACAATTTGCCTCATCGGGTGTCTTTGGCCGGAGCAACAGCAGAACGGAGAACGGCATGCTTCTCACGGTGGACGTTGGCAATACCCAGGTAGTCGCCGGGCTCTTTCGTGGACAGCAGTTCCTGCACAGCTGGCGCTTCAGCAGCGTGGTGAGTCGCACGGCCGACGAGTGCTGGGCGCTGCTTCACCCACTGGCAGTGGCAGAGGGCATCAACTTGAGGCAGGTGAAAGGGAGCATTATCGCCTCGGTGGTACCGAGTCTGACCCTCGTGCTAGAGGCTATGATCCGCGAACGCCTGCGGCAGGAGCCGATCGTGGTCAGCGCTCGCCTTGATCTTGGCATCAAGATTCACTACGAGGACCCGACGACCGTGGGGGCCGACCGACTGTGCAACGCAATCGGCGGCTATGCCCGCTACGGTGGCCCCTTGGTGGTCGTGGACTTTGGCACTGCCACCACCTTCGATGTGGTCTCTGATCAAGGGGACTACCTCGGTGGTATCATTGCCCCAGGCATTGAGGCTTCCTTACAGGCGCTCCACCCCCGCGCGGCTCGTCTCATGAAAGTCGAGCTGCGCTTCCCGGAGCGGCTCATCGGCAGGAACACAGAGTCCAGCATGCAGAGCGGGCTGATGTGCGGCACCGTCGAGATGGTCCAAGGCCTGGTGAGAAGAATCAGCGAGGAGATCCAGGCGGTCCCGCAGGTCATTCTCACCGGCGGCCTGGCTCCGGTCCTGGCGCCAATGTTGCCGAACCACTACCGGCTGGACCCCCACCTCACACTTCACGGCATGCGCTTGATCTACGAGAGGGTGACTGCAGCAGGGTCTCGCGTATAGGAGCAGCGTGGCCTGCTGAGCGCCGGCACAAGGAGCAGCCTGGACGAAGAGACGCGTGGGTCGGAGAAAGCTAGTCTTCCTCTCGAGCCTCGGTTCTTCACTACGGGCCCTGCGGCAGGGCAACTCGCTTCTGCACCCTGCCCTGCTGCTCTCCACCTGGGAAAGAAGTCCCGCCGCGTCTCCGGCTGTAGCTGCTTGGACGCGACCAGACAACTGTGGCCTGGCGCACTGCGACGCCTGTTCTCGGTGACGGTGAGCCCTGCTCCTCTCGCCTAAATCCGCATGGCGTCCACTTCTTCATCCTGGAGCGGAGTGACGGTGAAAAGCAGCTCCTTTCCCCTCTTCTGGGCTAGCACGCGCACCTTGGGCTGGTGCTTGCCGTCTGAGTAGCGCGCAGTCAATTCTGCCGCAAGGGAAAGCTCCTCCTGATTGGCTTCCTCCTCCACCAGGGTCAGTGGTCCTTGATAGTCAAGGGCCCGCAGCTGCCATTTTGCCCCGGCCAGCCGCTCCAGGTGGGCGTTTTCCTGTTCGTCCCGGCCCACCACTGCCTTGACCCGATGGGAGATGCGGAAGTGTCGACCGTACTTGGTCAGCCGCAGGTCATCTTTGCCCACGGCCCCTCTATCCTTATGTGCGAAAAGGTCCATGACACGTCGCGCCACGTTCTCGTCGGTGAGCAGGCATCCCCCTGCCGGTTGGGCGTAGGAGGTAATGCCCAGTTCGGCAGCCAGGGCCATCTGCGGCTTCCGCGAGCGTCCCTTAAAGGCGTACAGCCGCTCGCGGCAGATCCAACCCTCCAGCTCAGGCACGGTGGGTCTGAGCAACTTGGCCGACAGCGGGCGGAGCAACAACCCGCGCAACCCACTCTCCTTTTCGATGAGGTTGAGAACGGGCAGATGCTGGCTCATGGGGCGCTGGCCCAGCACTTCACCGGTGACCACAAAGCGGGCATCATAATGGGGCAGCAGTTCCTTAGCCTTGCGCAGCATCATGATCTTGCAGTCGATGCATGGGTTGGCGAACCGGCCGTAGCCATGGCGGGGGTTGGCGATCACATCCACGAATGGTTCGGAGACATCGATGACCTCTGCCTGTGCCCCTACGGATGCGGCCGCTTGCCGCACGCGCTCGTAGGCATCTTTCTCCTCTTGCGCCGCCCCCCGACTCTGCGCCGAGAACCCGGTGACGAAGTGCAGAGCCAGGACCTCCACGCCCTGGCGCACCATCACCGCCATGGCCAGCAGGCTATCCAACCCTCCGGAAAAGAGGGCCAGTGCACGGATCTTGCGGTCAATTGGGGTCATGCTTCGCTAGTTCCCCGGAGACAGACGCGAAGGAGCAGCAATGCGGAGCTCAGTGAAGAGCAGCACTCTTGAAGAACTGAACCGCCCGTTCCACTTCTGCAAAGTCCACCAGGGTGTTCTTGCACGGGCCTTCAGGGCGCCTGTTGGGGATGGCGATGATGGGAATCTTGGTGACGTTGTCCTGCAGGCCACTGAAAAGGTCACGCTCGCAGGCAATGCCAATGATTGCGGAGGGACGGGTAGCAGCCACAATGCGCCTAGCCGCCTCCCCGCCGCTTGCCACATAGACCTGGCACTCGTATTTGCGGGCCAGCTCCTCCACCCTTTCCTTCAGTTGCCGTTGCAAGCAGCGTGGCAGCAAAATGAGGAGCCGGTCACTCTGCACGGTCCTCTTTGTGGCGCGAATCAGCGAGTTGCTGACGCGAATGAAGGAATGGCTCATCTCGTCCCGGGAGATGCCAAAACGTCGTCCAAGCCGCAGGACCAGAGGCGCCAGCACGGAGAGCGAAAACTCCCGACCGAAAAGGAACACAAGGAAGTTCTTCTCAAACACAATAGATACCACGGTCAGCGCAAACCAGGCAAGTGCGATGGCTGCTCCTACCAGCACTGCTACGCCCACCACCAGCGGCAACAACGGGTGAAACGAGCTCAACCGGGGCGCGATGAGGTACCAGGCCAGCCACGCTCCGCCGGCCAGGCAGAGAAGCGCCAGCACGGCAAAACCCAGGAACAGCCGCCTGCCCGCGTGTAGTTCCCGCGACGCCTCCTCCATAGACCAGTCAGGCACCAGCCATTCGTCCCCGAGGTTACGGTCGCGAATCTCGAATTTTGCCAGCGCGTCCGCCTTTCTGGTTGCCATCCTCAGCGCGTCCCGGTCCCTGTGCTCACAACCTCAGACGGCGATCACCTGCTTCACTTCCGGCACTAACCTCTTGAGTTCGCGCTCGATGCCCATCTTCAGGGTCATCTGCGACATTGGGCAGCCGCCACAGGCGCCTTTCAACCTCACCGACACCACACCATCCTTGATCTCAACCAGCTCCACATCGCCGCCATCTCGCTGCAGTGCAGGTCGAATTCTGTCCAGCACCTCTTTCACCTTTTCTTGCATGATCCTCTCCACGTTAGCCATGCGACCTTCAGGTCGCGGTTGTCTCCTCCACCTGCGCCCTTTCGGCGGGCGCGCCAACACCACGCCGCACAAAACTGTGCGTCGGGCACTTTGCGAAAGCCATCTCCAGGTCCTCGGCAAAGGGGTTGACGATCTCCGGCAGGAACCCGTTCATGCGGATGGAACCCGAAGGGGTAGTCTTGGGGTTGGCACAGAGTGTACACCCCGTGCAGCCCACCGTGCACACCTCTTTGACCTGCTTGCCCCGGTCCTGCGACCTGCAGGCGATGAAGATGCGCTGCGTGTGCGGGATGAGTTGCATAATGCCCCGCGGGCAGGCCTTGACGCACTTGCCGCAGCCGGTGCATTTATCTTCGAACACTACCGGCAGGCCGTTGTCGTTCATGGCCATGGCATCAAAAGGACAGGCGCGCACGCAAGTGCCAAAGCCTAAGCATCCATACACGCACGCCTTCGGGCCGCCACCAATGAACTGTGCAGCCTCGCAATCCTCGAATCCCTGGTAGATGAAACGGTCACCCGCCTCAGCAATTCCTCCCTGGCAGCAGACCACAGCCACAGGTGGCTCCTTCAGCTCTCCGACCTCGCCGCCCATGATGGCGGCAATCTGCCGGGCGCAATCAGCGCCGCCGGGGATGCAACCGTCATAGGGGGCGGCGCCTGCCACCACCGCTTGGGCAAAAGCCGCGCACCCGGGGAAGCCGCATGCACCGCAATTGGCCCCGCAAAGCACCGCCTGCACGGCTTCCACCTTCGGATCCACTTTCACGGCGAACTTTTTTGCCGCATAGGCCAATCCCCCACCGAAGAGCGCCCCCAGAACCCCAAGTCCCGCCATCGAAGCCAAGATCGTGACAATCGTCGGACTCATCTCCTCACATGCCTTCGAATGGAGTCTGTACAAACCTCGGTTCAATTCGCATACAGGCCCCCATACTCCTCGCGCAAATATCTGCGCGGTCGAAAGCTACAGACAAAATGCCAAAAAATCAAGGGGAATTTTCCGCATGACCGGAGGGAATGACCCTTTCCGCTCGTGGCACCAGAGACGCGCCATCTTCTCGCTCAACTGGAAAGCTCGCTGTCCAGCGCCACACCCCGCCTTGTTGACGCCTCGCAGGAACCGACTTTGCCGCGACCTTGCGGCCGAGGCAAGGCCCCCTCGTGGGTACGCATGCAGCCCAACCGGCCCTTGCACGCGTGTGTTGGTCAGCCTTCAGTCTGCCTCGCTGGCCTCACCATCGCCCAGAGCGCGAGGCCGTCTGCCTCTGCCACGGTCTCTTCGGCTGCAAGCACAAAGCCATGTGCCCCATAGTAGGCGAGATTGGCCGCATTGGTGGTATCGAGGTAGCACGGCAAGCGTCTTGCGTCCGCCTCGGCCAGCCCCGGGGCCAGCAGCGCCTTACCTACCCCCCGCCGCTGGCAACTCGGGTCGACTCCCAGGGCCAACAGATACAGGTGGGGGCCGCGCATTGTGCGTTCATGGACGCGCCGCGTACAGCGCCCCAGTGCAACAAACCGCCAGAAGGCAGGCCAGCCAAGCGCCAGGGGCACCAGGAGCATGCCTTTCCTCAGGAGAGTCGCCGGGGGCAGAGTGTCACGCTCTGGTCCCAACCACAGGGCTACTCCTGCGAGCGTGGAGGTAGTGAACACCTGACCCACCTCCAATGTGGCGGCGACCAGTCGTTCGAAGAGCCAGGCCAGCGCCGGCTCACGTCGCTGCACCTGCGGGAGAACATAGGCAAAGGCAGGATCAGCTACAAAGGCACGCGCCAGGACCAGCGCCGCCGGCTTGACCTGCGACACAGTCAGCGGTTGAGTGACCTGAGTTTCTGCACCCATGGAGCACTCCTGGACAAAAGCGGGGTTCTTAGTGGAACTGCTTCTGTTCTGCAATCGCGCATTCGCCCGGCCCAGAGCTGATTTGGCCTCTCAGGCCTGCTGCCAGGCTCCATTTCACGGCAAAGCTTCTCACCGGCATGCTCCCAGGCAGCGCGCGCCCGGCTATGACGGTGCGCCGCACTGCCCAGCTCTTGGTATGCCTCCGAAAGCACGCCTCCTGCGAGCCGGGGCCCCGGGCGGGTCGGATTTTGGGGCAAAGAGTTTCGCCCGGCAGCCTGGCCGCTTGCAATGTAGCAAAAGTCCAGCCTGCATGCAAGGGGATTCTCATGAGCTCCGCCACGAACGACTGGCACAAAAGCTCTTGGCTTTGTGGCAAAATATCGCTATGTTTTTGTCTGATCTCGGGCTGCGGAATGGCAAGTAAGAGAGGCGCAAATGAGACGGGTTGCACTGGTAATAGCCAACTTCCTTTTGCTCGTCGAGGCTGGGTGGACGCAAACGCCTGTGACTATCGCCATGCGCGACGGGACGCCCCTGGCCGCCGATCTCTATCTGCCGGCAGGGACTGGTCCCTGGCCGGCGGTGGCAATGCGTACGCCGTATGGCAGGCGCTCAGCCGACATTGTCCTGTTCGCTACGCTTCTTCGCAGCTTCGGGTACGCCGTCGTGGTCCAGGATACCCGCGGACGCTTTGGCTCCGCTGGCGTCGACTCCGTGTTCCTGGATGACGGCTGGGGCCGGAATCAGGACGGCTACGACACGGTGGAGTGGATTGCCGCCCAGCAGTGGTGCAATGGCCGCGTGGGTCTTTGGGGTCTGTCTGCTCTGGGCATTTCCGCCTACTTGGCTGCAGGGGCCACACCTCCGCACCTTACCTGCTGCTTCGTGGGGCTGGCCTCCGCAGACCTCTACCACGAGGTGGTCTACCCTGGTGGGGTGCTGCAGAAAAACCTGGTGGAAGGATGGCTGGCCTCCCGGGGCACCCTCGGCATGCTGAACCTGATGCGGGGTCACCCCGCCTACGACCGGTTTTGGGCACAGGCGAACCTCCTGGAACGCCCAGGAGCAGTTAACGTTCCGATTTTCCATCTGGCCGGCTGGTACGACGTCTTCTGCCAGGGACCGATCAATGCCTTTGCCTCTCTCCAGACAGTTGGCGGACCACTGGCCCGAGGCCAGCAGGCGCTTTTGGTGGCAGCGACCACCCACGACTTTCGTACCGGAGAGCTCCGCTACCCCGCCAACAGCGCAGTCGACCTGGTGGCCGAGACGCGTCGATGGTTCGACATCTGGCTCAAAGGTGGCCAGTTTCCGCATGACCTCCCCGCTGTGCGCTTCTATCTGATGGGCGCCACCGACACTCCCCACGCCCCAGGCAACCAGTGGGTGAGCTGCCAGGAGTGGGCGCCGCAGGCCACGTGGCGCCCCTTCTTTCTCGCCGAATCCGGTGAGCTGACCTCCTCGCCGCCCGCCGGAAGCAGCGGTGCGCTCACCTACAGTTTCGATCCCACGAAGCCTGTCCCCACCAGGGGCGGACAGAACCTGCCGCCTTTCCTCGAGGCCGGACCGTATGACCAGCGGGTCAATCAACACGCTGACCTACTTCGCTTTACCACCGCACCGCTGCAGGAGCCGCTGGAGGTGGTGGGCCGCCCGGTCGTCAACCTCTACGCCTCCTCAGACGGGCCGGACACGGACTGGATCGTCAAGCTGGTCGATGTCTATCCGGATGGCCGCGAAATGCTGGTGTGCGACGGGGTGTTGAGGGCACGTTACCGCAACGGGTTTGCCTTTGACCAGCCTCTGGAGCCCGGCACTGTGTACGAGTTCCACATACAACTCCTGCCTACGGCACTCGTCTTCGCCGCCGGACACAGAGTGCAACTGCAAGTGACCAGCAGCAGCTATCCACGGTTTGAGCCAAACCCCAATACGGGAGCATTGCCCGGAACCGACGCAACCTTCCGAGTAGCACGCAACACCATCATGTGCAGTGAGCTCTACCCTTCGCACCTGGCAGTGCCGGTGACGGATTTTGCCACCAGCGCGGTCTGCGAGACCATAGGCGGACCACCTCAGCATCCCGGGTTAGCCAGGCTTTACCCCAACCCTGCCCGCGAAGCGTCGACGCTCTTCTTGGAGCTTGACGGGCCCGCGGAAGTCGAGGTCCTGGTTTACGACATCTGCGGCCGGGCAGTGCACCGATTCCTCCGACAGGGATCTGGTCCGGGCAATATCGCCCTGCGTTTATCGACCAGAGACCTACCGGCCGGGCTGTACCTGGTGCGAGTGCGGGCCGGGGCTCGTACAGCTACTGCCAAACTGGTGAAGGCGCAGTGAGGCGCAAACGGTCTACGGCTGCACCTCTGAGTCGGCGGGCGGAGGGCTTCCGCTCCCAGGCCGTGGTGGCACTTGTGGTGTCTATCCTCTGCTGGGCTTCCATCCCTCTCTTTCTAAAGCACTTCTCCTCGCTGCTGGACGCGTGGACACTCAACGCCTACCGCTACAGTGTGGCCGCCGCTTTGTACCTCCCGTGGCTTGTTGCACGCTCCCGTCGCCGGGAGGTGGCCAGGAGGCTGTGGAAAGCCGCTGTTCTCCCGACCTTTTTCAACATCGTGAGCCAAAACCTGTGGACGTGGGCGCCCTACTTCATCAACCCTGGCCTGATGAGCTTTCTTGCCCGGGGATCAGTGATCTGGGCGGTCACCGGCTCTTTCCTTCTTTTTCCGGACGAGCGACCGGCGATCAGCAGCCGACCTTTTGGCATAGGCCTAAGCCTTGCAGCCGTGGGCTACCTGGGCCTGATGCTCCAACAAGGAGCACTCTCCGATTGCTCCACAGCGGGGGGCATCCTCATCATGCTGGCCTGCGGAGTGTTCACTGCCGGCTATGCGCTCACAGTGCGCAGGTTTTTGACGAACACCGATGCGAGAGTAGCCTTTGCCGTGATCGCTCTCTACACCGCGGCCAGTGCCAACGCTCTCATGGTCATCTTTGGGCATCCAGACCAGGCGCTCTCGCTTGGGGTCAAGACGACGCTGCTGCTCATCCTCTCTGCGGTGCTCGGCCTGGCGATAGCGCAGGTGGCCTACTATGTGGCAGTAGCCCGTCTGGGGGTGGCCATCTGCTCAAGCTCTATGTTCATGACATCCTTCCTTACCACGCTCGCCTCCGGGCTTTTGTTCGGGGAGCGGTTCACGCTGGGGCAGTGGTTGGCTGGGGGCCTGCTCATCCTCGGGGGCATCACCTTGCTTCGCTCGGGACGATACCTGGGACATTCGCGTCCTGCGCAGGGAGGAAACAGAACGGGCCGCTGACCCGGAGGGGGCGGCCCTGCTTGTGCCGGGGGCGGGAATCGAACCCGCATGGACAAAAGTCCGCAGGATTTTGAGTCCTGTGCGTCTACCAATTTCACCACCCCGGCGCGAGGTGAAATTTAGCAAACGTGGCACACAATATCAAGAGAAATGTTCTCCGCGTCCAGGTTACTCTGGCCTGGAACTAGCCGCGGCCTGCCGGCTAAACGGCAAGGCCTGGTGTTTCTCGATCCACAAGCTCGTGGACGTCAAGAGGTTCAGCGCAGCCGAGGGGAGTGTCGCTCGTTTCTGAGCAGCGAGGACCAGCGCGCGAGTTCGCGTGCGCCCATTCGCCGTCGGAAGTTAGAGGACCTGCCGTGATCCGCTGTCTTTGGTCTGTCTCGCGCGAGGAGTGAGCGAAAGCGGCAAGTGTTGTAGCTTGACCCAACCAGATGAAAGCTCCCCGTGCGAGGATTGGGCGCCCTTTGAGTCGACCCCACAGCTTCCCAGAGCCAGAGGCATACATTCCTGCACGCGGACCCTACGCGCCACAGGTGAGCAGCTCCCTCCTGCCCGGGCCAAGTGCTTGTTCCCGACGTTCCCTGCCTCACTTGTAGAAGAATTCTATCTGGATCCTCCGGTTCACTTGCCGCCCCACCGGCGTCGCATTGTCTGCCTCAAGGATGAGCATGCCTTTGTCGCGGCGGAAAATGAATGGCTGGTAAGCAGTCTTGTCACCTCTCTGCAACGCCAAGAGCTTCCCAAACGCCACTGGATCGAGCTCCTTGTACTCCAGCAAGAACCTCTCTTCTGCCAGTGCTATGGTGAATGGCTCATCGGCACTTTTGCCCACGGCCCCCTCGCGGTCGAGCCGGGAGAGGACGAGCCGACAGAGCGCCGGTTCGCGCTCCCCTATCTGCTGCGCCGCCCGGAGAAAGTCTTCCTGCAAATTGGTGGCACGGACGCGGGAGAAAGTGTTGTTTATCGAGCGTGGAGTGATGCCACAGGCGTGGCCTACGAAGCGGAAATGCAGGTTCGGTGAGTGTCTGAGACGGGTCTCCAGTTCTCGCAGCAGGCCTTCCCACGGAACGATGGGGAAAGGTCTCGGGTCGTTGAACTCCGCCAATCCTGCCACGATGGGCAAGTCACAACCTTTTGGCACAAGGAACACGCGCCTGTCCCTAGTTAGAAAGCGACGACCGAGCGTATCGCTCAATTGCAGCGTGTAGCTTGCCGCCCGGTGCAGCCAGAGAGTATCGCCTACTCCTAGCGACCATCTCACCGAATCCCCTTGGGACTTGGCGTACCCTACCGCAAGGCTGTCCCTCAGGCCATCGCCTCGCAGCACCAAGGTTCCCCCCTGGACAGGAACCACTCCTTTCACGCTGTTTGCGAAGTGCACAGGCAAAGGAATCGGCGGCTCATGGAGGTTGCGGAACGGCACCGGCGCGATGACCTCCACCTCGGCGAGGCCAGAGCCGCGCCTCAAGGCCTTGACGCGCACATTGCGGCGTTCCTGGTGCACGCCTGCGTTAAGGGTGACCTTCTTGTCCGGCGAGGCCGCCCAGTGGACGCTGTCGCTGGGCACCTGCTCTGGGGGCACGCCGAGCTCCAGCAGGAGCTGACGCACGGCCAAGGCGCGTCTTTGCGCCAAGGCCAACTGTTCGCCGTTCACCGCATCGCAGAATCCCTCAAGACGGAGCACCACCTCGGGACGGGCAATAACCCGCCTGGCCAAGGTCTCAAGCGGGGCGTAGAACCAGTCCGAGGCTTGATAATACTCGCGTGGGACTTCCGCGCTCTGGAAATCAAAAAACACTTTAGTGACGAGCGGTACCTGCCAGGAGATCAGCGGGAGCACAAACGCCTGCACGGTGTCGGGGATGGTCAGAGTCCCCTTGGGGATGGTGTAGAATGCAGCAGACGCCCTGTTGTTCAGCGTATCTGACTCGGCTACGGGCACGCCGCGGGCGTCAAGCAGACGGGCGAGTGCCTGAAAATGGCATAGGCCGGGGTCATGGGCGAGCCAGGTGAACGCCGCCGCCTGACTGCCCTGGGCAGGCAGCTCTCGCACGCTCCCCTGCCACAGAGTATCAGCCAGATGGGATGGAGCAAGGCGCGCAGCAGTCACCGTGAGCACCACTTGCGGGGCCGGCCACGGCCCGTTGTTGCGCACCTCCACCGATACCACCCCTTGAGTATCGCTCTCAGTGATCCAAATATCAGGCTCAAAGCGAATGTCCACCACCTGAATATCCGGCGCCACTACATGGAAGGGCCAGGTGCGCTGATGAGCGACGCGCCAATGGCCGTCGCGGTCGTAAGCCACCACTGTCCAGAGGTAGTCCCCTGTGGGCAGCGCCCCGAGGCGGAAGGCTGGACTCTTCTCGGCAAAAGCAGAATCGCACGCCACGCAAAAAGACTGCCGAAACGCGGCTACCGCATCCTTGAGGTCAATATCCCTATTGGCCAGGACGGCAAGCAGGCGCGCAAGCTCCGACTGCTCCACTGGCACACCGGTGGCGCGCTCCACCAGCAGAAGATAGCGCACCTCGTCAAACAGGTCTGGGTCACGCGCTCCCTCCCAGCGCAGGGCGACATTCTCGCTGCGGAGGGTATCGTGCGGCTGGGGTTGGAGCAGGTCAAAGCGCTCAGGGCAAATGGGGTAATGGTGCATCCCTGCACGGCTTGCGACTTCAAAGAGCTCGTTTGCTTCCAATCCTCCGATATCCAGCCGCAAGGCCCGATTGTTGCCGCTGAGCACGGTGCCGGCAACAGGCGCGCGGTCGTCCAGTCGCAGGCTCATGCCCGCCGAGAATTTGCTCAAGAGTTGCTCATTGAACTCATAGCCGGTGCGCAGGGCCAGACGGTAGCCCCAGGCCAGCTCTGCGCCCAAGCAGAGGCGCCCGACTTCATCACGTACCCAGTGGTAGTCCGCCGCAAGTTGGAGCTGGAGCCCGCTATGCGTGCCCATGTTGAGGGCCACGCCGGCGCGGAGAGTACGGGGCAGTGGCGTCCTCTCGGTCTGAAAGGGGAGCGCTGGCCCCAGATGTTCGGCGGCTATCCCTGCAGACAAAAGTGCGTGCTCAAACGGCCCCGCGAGCCTCACCCGCCGCGTCCGACACAGCACACCCACGTCTGCCATGTAGGTCCCGGCGGTGTGACCCATGAGGTCGCTACGGAGATACTTGAGGTTGGCGCCAACTGCCAGGTGGCGTGAAAAAACACTCAAGGGATTGCCAACACTGAGCACCGCCAGCATGTCGCTCGCGGACACCGGGGCTTGGCCTCCCTTAGTACTATCAAAGGGACGCACGCCCTGATAGCTCAAACCCAGTGCCACGCCGAAGCGGTTGCTCCAGGGCACGCGGACCTGGCCGCCGATGTTCGCCGAAAGGCTGTAGATGTCCGCCACCCAGCGCGTGTAGGCTACCGACCATTGCCATTCCCGGAAAAAACCGGCGGCTGCCGGATTCGCATAAAAGGCCTGCACCTCATCTATTGCGGCGCCGAGGGTCCCAGCCATCCCTTGAGAACGTACACTCGGCTGGATTTTCAGGTAAGCAGCGCCGGCACGTACCTGCGACGGAAGCATCTCTGGTTTGAACAGCAGCAGCGCCAGAGCCAGCCCCACCAGACCCGGCCAATGGCGCAACCTTTTGGCTACTCGAGTCATCATCTGAGCACTATCACCTTTTTCCAACAGATGAGCTTGCCTGTGCGCAGGGCAATTACGTACACGCCGCTGCCCACTTTGTCGCCGTGCTCCGTGCGGCCGTCCCACAGATAGGCATGCATGCCCGTGCCAAACGTATCCTTCACAATTCTGGTGACGTGATAGCCGGTGACATCATAAAGGTCCAAACTCACCTCGGCCCTGGCAGGCAATCCGAAGAAAATGGTGAGCGGAGTCCCTCGGTCCGGTTCAAACAGGTTCTGGTCAAAATAGAAGGCCTCGCAGTCGGAGGTAGTGGCGGTGACCACCACACGTGCGCGCGACACGTCGTTGGCTGCCATTGTGTCCCCTTCCGCCTGCACGGAGCAAGTGTTGACCAGCTCCGCAGGGTAGTGCTCGGGCGCAGTACCCACCACTGCTGCGAACATCACCTGTGCCTCCTGCCCTGGGGGGAGAACAGCAATCCGCCAGACCAACACATTACCGGCAATCGAATCGGGTGGCGGGACAAAGTCCTCAACCTGCAGCCCTCCTGGCAAGACCTCGGTAAGTACCACCTCGGTGGCGGTGCCAGGGCCATGGTTCCGCACGACAATCTGGTACATGAAGGACTGGCTAACTGCAACTGTGTCGCGGGTTGCGAGCTTCTGGACACTAAGGTCGAACTTTTCGCTAGCCGACGCCCCCCTGCGGACATCCACGCTCACGGTGGCCCAATCGTTGGCGAGGTTGCTGTCGTTGGGCACGCTCAGAAAAGCTGTGTTCTGCAATCGCGTAACTTCCGGAGCAAGCTCAGTGACCACGAGCAGCCGCAGTGCCACCTGGTAGGTGCCGCCTGGTGCAAGCACGGGGAGGCGCCAAGTTGCGCGCGTGCCCGTCAGACTATCCGGTGTGATACTATGGCCTACTACCGTGACTTCCTCGGGCAAGAGGTCCTCCAACCATCCCTGTTCAGAGGCCACGGGCCCCAGGTTCTGGACATGGAGGGTAAATGTCAAATGCTCCCCAGGCCGAACGCTGTCCACTTCTGCCCATTTGCTCAAAGCCAGGTCGGTTCGCCGCTCAACCGGGATGGGCTGTTCCGCGATGACCGCGGCGCTGTCTGCGTCGTTCTGCCGGGTAGTGTCATTGACCGCACTCACCACCGCCACATTCAACAACCGCACCGGCGCCCCCACCAACGGCGAATCCACCTCCACCACAACGCCAATACCCACCACCTCGCCAACCCCCAGCGAGTCCAATCGCCACACCAAACTCCCACCCACCACCTCATCCGGCGCCCAACTAAACTCCCTCACTCGCACCTGCACAGGCAAACTGTCCACCACCACCACCTGCCGCGCTACCCCAGGCCCCGCGTTACTCACCTCAAGCCCATAGCTAACCCTCCCCCCAGCCATTACACTGTCCCGATCCGCCCGCTTCACCACACGCACGTGGCAGACTGTCGGGGTCACTGGGCGAGGACGCACTATCACGCGTTTGCGAGCTTCATCATCCCCGGGGTCGCGTTCCCCGGGAGCGTGCGCCGTCAACACGTTCCACAATGGTCCGGTGGCCTGGGAGTCTACCTGCACCCACAGCCACCATGCTCTCTCTTCTCCGGCAGCGAGTGAGTCAAACCACCACCATGCCACCCGGCCGCGCATAGAGTCAGGAGCCATTCCAAAGTCGGTCACCGTCATCATCGCCGGAAGGGTGTCCACCACCGCGACCCGATAGGCACTACCTGGCCCGAGATTGCCCACGGCAAGCTGATATGTAAACAAGCTCCCCGCTTCCACTGTGTCGGAGGAGGCGCTCTTGCGTACCCACACTTGACAGGGCTGCGGCAGTACCACCGTCACTGCGGTGTCGAGGTCATTTGTGCGGTCGGTATCAGAATCAGCGTCGACGTGGGCACGGTTAACTAACACGAAAGGTGTCTCGGGCAGACGGGGACTGATGCGCGCCTGAATACGAATTGTCTGCTGCTGGCCAGGGGCCATCTCTGCAAGACGCCAAAACGCTACCCGTTGCGCGAAGCTATCCGGCTCCGGGGCGAACGACAAAGGTGTGATGAACCCAGCGAGGGTGTCCAAGAGCGTCCCCTGCCTGACAGGACCAGGACCGAGATTGGTCAGTGTCAATGTATACGTCACCACCTCCCCAGCCACAAGGGTGTCCGCATCCGCCACCTTCCGCACCGCCAGGTCACATGCCTGAACCACCGGGCGCTGCACAGCCAGGACCGTGACCTCTGCACTGTCGTTGGCGGCATTGGTGTCGTTAATGGCAGAAACCGCTGCTCGGTTGGTAATCGACGCCATGGAATCGACAAGAGAGTCGACCACCACGCCAGAGACCCCGATGGTGAAAACCTGGCCCACATCGAGCGAATCGAGGCACCAATGAGCCGTCAGCGCACTCACCGAGTCCGGCGAGGGACGGTATTGCACCTGCTGCACTTCCGGCGGAAGATGGTCAAAGATATGAATTCGCCTGCCGGTATGCGGACCGTTGTTGCCAATGAGGAGCTGGTAGTGAAGCTCCTCGCCAGTCTGCGCGGTGTCGCGACTGGCACGCTTGGCAATGGCGAGATCACATGGCAGGGTACAGGCACCTAAATAGACGAAGACGAACTCAAAGATGTGGACGCTTTCTGGTCTGGAGCCGGTAATGGGCACGCCAGGGGGGTTGAGAAACTGGGGATACTGATTCTGGATGAGGAGATAGTGGTTCAACACCACCACGTTTTGCCCCTGCCTCAGGTAGAACTGACCGGCCTCCCTCAAGGTACTAAATGCCAGGGCCGAGGTGTCAGGAACAACGCGGTAAGGGCCGGCGTTCGCATCGCACACGGGAGCGAAAGAGCTGTCAGGGTATCAAACCTGAAGGAAAAAGGATTCGTTCGTCTGACCTGTTGAGTAGGTCACACCGGCGAGGATGCGGTAAAAACCCTCCCTGGCAGCAGATACGCAAACGGCATCCATTGTCGCGGGAGGTCGGTGAGCGCGCACGCGCACCACCGCCGGGTCAGTAGCGATGGCCGCGCTATCGCCTGTTGTCTGAAGGTTGAGCTCGTAGCAGGGTAAGGTCTGTCCGTATGCGGTGAAGAAGGAAAGGACACCGAACTGCCCGACCGACAGCACTATGGCGCAACTGAGGGCCCGACTCATCATCCAGGAACTCCGCATTTCCACAGGATCGGAGGTGCTACCGCCCCCTCCCCCAGTGCGCATGCGCTGCCGAAGAAATTATCGGCTGCCACTCGCCTCACGCCACGGGCGCAGAGTAACAGGGAAACTTGTGAGGCGCTATGGTCCCTATGTGGTTGCAAATATGCACAAAAATACCGTGAAAGTCAAGGTAAAAGAAGAACTGTCTTCTTGCTTGGTCTTCTTATACCGCAAACCGCGCACTTGTGCGGATGGCTTTTTCGGCGGCGGGTGTATGAGCACGGGACATAGGAGCTGGGCTTGATCGACTTGTTCCACATCGCGGTCTGGGCCCACGCTTATTCTTCAGGCGATGAACCAAAGCGGTAACTTCCTGTGGCTATGCTCCGGAATCTCTGCACATGGGGGTGCGTGGGCACATTTTCCCCTTGACATTTAGGCAGATATTTGTGATATTCGAATGGGTGCTGGGTAAGCTCCTGTGGGGCGCCCAAGTGGTAAGCTAAGGATTGCGGTCAGTCGTGGGAGCGCCGAAGTCACCAGGCTGCGTGTGCTTGATCTGCGCCATTACTTACAACTCCGCAGAGAGCGAGGCGCGTGCCCGTAGGCTCTTGGAAAAGCGATTTGGTCCCATCGTGCACGAATCTCCGCACTACCCGTTTGACTTCACCAGCTATTATGCGGAGGAGATGGGTTCGGCACTGCGCAAGTACTTTGTCAGCTTTGCGCAACTCATCAGGCCCGAGGAGTTGGTGGAGGCTAAGCTGTGCACCAATGCCATGGAGGATGAGCTGGCCAGCGCGGGCAAACGAAACGTCAACCTCGACCCGGGCTACGTGGAAGGCGCAAAGCTCGTGTTGGCCACGACCAAGGACCATGGCCACCGCATCTACCTGGGACAAGGAATTTACGGAGACTTGCATCTCAGGTATCGGCATGGCCGCTTCGAACCCCTGGAGTGGACGTATCCGGATTATCGTCAGCCTCTGGCGCTGGAGTTCTTTGCCAGAGTGCGCGAGTGGTTTCTGAGCATGAGGACAGAGACGAGGTAGCGAGTGAGCAGCCAGGCACGTCTGACTTACGAGGCCGCAGGCGTAAGCATCGCCGCGGGTGACGAAAGCGTGGAGCGCATCAAGGCCTTGGCGCGTACCACATTTGGCCCCTCGGTCCTGCGCGAAATCGGTCTCTTCGGCGGGTTTTTCCAACTGGACTTGAGCCGGTTTCGCCATCCGGTGCTGGTAGCGAGCATCGACGGGGTAGGGACCAAGCTCAAGATCGCCGCCGCCTTGGGAGTGTACGATACTGTGGGCCAAGACATCGTCAACCATTCGGTCAATGATGTAATGACGAGCGGCGCCGACCCTCTCTTCTTTCTCGACTACCTAGCCACAGGGAAGCTGAAGCCCGAGGTAGTGGAGAAGGTCGTGGAAGGCATGGCCCGCGCCTGTCGCCAAGCAGGGTGTGCGCTCATCGGCGGGGAGACAGCCGAGATGCCCGGCTTCTACCAACCGGATGAGTTTGACCTCGCGGGCGCTATCGTCGGCATAGTGGAAAAGGAGCAGATCATCGACGGGCGCAACATTCAGGCCAGAGATATGCTTGTGGGCATCGAGGCGAACGGCTTGCACACCAACGGCTATTCATTGGCGCGCAAGGTACTGTTGGAGCTCGCGGGCATGAAGCTTACCCAGCGAGTGGAAGAGCTGGGCTGCACGCTGGGGGAGGAGCTTCTGCGCGTGCATCGCTCCTATCAGGCATTGGTGCAGGAGGTGCGCGGCCTTGCTGGCCTGCGGGGGATTGCCCATATCACCGGTGGGGGGATCGTCGGCAACACCAGCCGTTTGCTCCCAAGCGGGCGAACCCTGCGCATCGACTGGCAGGCCTGGGAGGTGCCCCCCATCTTCCGCCTCATTCAGCGCCTGGGGAAAATCGAGGAGACGGAGATGCGACGGGTGTTTAACCTGGGGATTGGCGAAGTGCTGGTGGTTGCGCCCGAAGCGGTAGATGAGACCCTCCAGGGCGCGACTGCCGCGGGGTTTAGGGCCTGTATCATTGGCGAGGTCGCGTAGGCAGCCGTGGGCTCCAGTAGCACAATGTCACTGAAAGTGGCCGTGCTTGGTGCCGGGGGTTGGGGCACCGCGCTCGCTATTCTTCTGCACGACAATGGCCACCAGGTCTGCCTTTGGGAGTTCTGCCCGGAAGTGGCCAAGGCGTTGGCCGCCGAGCGTGAAAACCGGCAGTTACTCCCGGGGGTGCGCATCCCTGTTCAGGTTGCCATTACCTCCGATTTGCAAGAGGCGGTAGCGGGCGCCAGGCTGGTAGTGATTGCTGTGCCCTCCCACACGATGCGCCAGGTTGCTCGCCAGTTGCGGGCCGTCGAGGGCATGGGCGAAGCGCTGGTGGTCAGCGCCACCAAGGGGATCGAGAACGACACTCTCCTGCGCATGACCGAGGTGCTGCTGGAGGAAATCCCGACGGTGGAGGCGCAGCGTGTAGTGGCCCTCTCCGGGCCCAGTCATGCCGAGGAAGTGAGCCGGGGCATCCCCACGGCGGTGGTGTGCGCCAGCTCGTGCGTGGAAAGTGCCCGCCTGGCCCAGCAGGCTTTCATGAACCGCACCTTTCGCGTTTACACCGCCACGGACGTGATCGGCGTGGAACTGGGAGGGGCACTGAAGAACGTGATCGCCATCGCTGCGGGCATCTGCGACGGAGCTGGTTTTGGTGACAATACCAAGGCGGCCTTGCAACCCCGTGGACTGGTGGAGATTGTCCGCCTCGGGGTCAAGTTGGGCGCAAACCCTTTGACCTTTGCCGGACTCACCGGCATGGGCGATCTCATTGTCACCTGCATGAGCAAGTACAGCCGCAATCGCTACCTCGGTGAACAGATCGGAAAGGGGCGCCCGCTCCAACAGGTGCTGGAGGGAATGGTCATGGTGGCCGAGGGGGTGAGGACTACGCGCTCGGCCTATGAGTTGAGCCGGCGCCACAATGTGGACATGCCGATCACCACGGAGGTCTATCGCATTCTGTTTGAAGGAAAAGACCCACGAGTGGCCCTGGAAGACTTGATGACAAGGGACGCCAAGATGGAGGCATGGGGCTAATTCAGAGAGGCAGGCACTATGGTCAAGCGCATTCTCTTACCCGTGGACGGCTCTGAGTACACGAACTCAGTGGTCAAGCACGGCATCGCCCTGGCGCGATGCTTCTCCGCGCGCGTGCGCATCCTCTCGGTGGTGGACGTGCGCATCTTCGAGTGGGTGCTCTCGGTGGGGGCGGACGGATTTGTGCCGGTCATGCCGGCTCCCGGGTACCAGGAGGAGTCGCGAAAGCTGCTGGAGAAGAAGGCCCAGGCGGTGTTGGACCGGTGCGCACGCGCCCTCGAGGCCGAAGGGATACCATTCGAAGCCGAAACGGTGGGGGGCTCGCCAGTGGAGATCATTTGCGAGCGCGCTAACCTCGCGGACTTGATCATCATGGGCAATCGCGGGGAGTATGCCCGCTGGGCCACCAGCATGCTAGGGGCAACTCTCGAGCCGGTCACCCGCCACGTGACCAAGCCCATCATGATCGTGCAGCAGCGCTTTCGGGACATCAGGCGCCTGCTGGCCGCCTATGACGGCAGCGAACACGCCAACCGCGCGCTGCAGTTGGCCGGCTTTTTCGCCGAACGGCTGCCCGCGCCGGTCACCGTGGTCAACGTGGCTGACAACCTCGAGGTGAGCGCTCGCATCTGCGCAGAAGGAGTGCACTACCTCCAGGCCTATGACGCCCAGGTGGATTCCGCCACGCTCTCGGGTCGCTCGGACACCGCGATTATCGCCTTCGCCACCAAGAATCGGTACGACCTCATCGTCATGGGCGCCTATGGTCACTCGCGGATCCGTGAGGCAATTCTCGGCAGTACCACCGTACAAATCATGCGCAAGAGCACCATCCCCGTCCTCATGGTCAAATAGCCTTGAACACATCGCAGGCAAGGAGCAGATCTGGCATGGCACAGCGGGTCTATATCTCTGACGTGGCACGATATGTGGGTCAAACGGTGGAAGTGTGGGGTTGGCTGTACAACATGCGCTCGAGCGGCAAATTGCGCTTCCTGCTGGTCCGCGATGGCACAGGGATCATCCAGTGTGTCTTTTCGCGTGCCGACGTTTCAGAGCAAGTTTTCGATGCCACCGAGAGACTCACCCAAGAGAGCTCTGTCAAGGTGACTGGGCAGGTGCGAGAAGATAAACGAGCTCCCGGAGGGTTCGAGCTCCTGGCGCAGGACCTGCAGATTGTGCAAATCGCACAAGACTACCCCATCACTCCCAAGGAACACGGCACCACCTTCCTGATGGACCACCGTCACCTGTGGTTGCGCTCACGGAGGCAGCATGCCATTTTGCGCGTGCGCCACGAGATTATCAGGGCGGCTCGGCAGTTCTTCGACGAACGTGGCTTTGTCCTCCTAGACGCCCCAATCTTCACGCCAGCTTCGGTGGAAGGAACAACCACCCTATTCGAGACCGACTACTTCGGCGGGAAAGCCTACCTCACGCAGAGCGGCCAGCTGTACGTGGAGGCGGGGGCCATGGCCTTTGGCAAGGTCTACTGTTTTGGCCCCACCTTCAGAGCCGAGAAATCCAAGACACGGCGCCACCTGACCGAATTCTGGATGCTGGAGCCAGAAGTGGCCTACGCTGAGCTGGACGACATCATGGCCTTGGCGGAAGGGCTGATTGTGTACATTGTACAGGCAGTGCTGGCGAATCGGCGCCAAGAGCTGGCAGTGCTGGAGCGCGACACGGCCCCGTTGGAGCGCGTGTTGCCGCCCTTCCCACGCATTAGTTACGACCAGGCCGCTGACCTCCTGGAAGAGGCGGGCACCGGCTTTAAACGCGGCGACGACCTCGGCGGCACCGACGAGACGGTGCTCTCCCAGCAGTTTGACCGTCCGGTCATGGTTCACCGCTACCCTGCGGCGGTCAAGGCCTTCTACATGAAGGACGACCCTGAGCATCCGGGCAGGGTGCTGTGTGTCGACGTACTGGCTCCGGAGGGATACGGCGAGATCATCGGAGGAGGGCAGCGCGAAGATGACCTGGCCACATTGGAGCAAAAGATCAAGGCCCACAACCTGCCCATGGAGGCGTATGAGTGGTATCTTGACCTCCGCCGTTACGGCAGCGTGCCTCACTCCGGCTTCGGCATCGGCATCGAACGCACCGTGGCCTGGGTATGTGGCCTGGCGCACATCCGCGAGACCATCCCCTTCCCCAGAACGATGTACCGGATCTATCCATGAGCAGCTCGTCCTCTCGCAGGCCGACAATCGCCGTGCTTGGCGGCGCCGTGTGTACCTCAGAGGTGAACAAGCTGGCCTACGAAGTGGGCAGACTCATCGCCCAGCGCGGCGGCGTGCTCATCTGCGGCGGGCGCTCCGGGGTCATGGAGGCCGCGTGCAAGGGAGCAAGCGAAGAGGGCGGCCTGACGGTGGGGGTCTTGCCCGGTGACGACCCGGCTGAGGCCAACCAGTACGTCCAGGTCGCTCTGGCCACTGGCCTGGGCGAGGCGCGCAACGTGGTCATCGTCAAGTCTGCCCATGCGGCCATTGCTATCGATGGCAGCTACGGCACCCTGTCAGAGATCGCCTTCTGCCTGAAGCTTGGTGTGCCTGTGGTTGGCCTGCAGACTTGGGCCATCGATCCTCAAGTCCACCAGGTCACCACCGCCGCCGAAGCGGTGGAGCAGGCTTTCTCTCTGGCCATGACAAGATTGAAAAGACTATGAAGGTTCGCGCCGTAATCGTGGTACGCGGCATGGTGCAGGGCGTAGGCTTCCGCTACTACGCCTATCTTCAGGCCAAAGCCTTTGGGTTAGTTGGCTACGTGAAAAATCTCTGGGACGGATCCGTGGTCAGCGAGGTGGAGGGTGAGCGGGGCATGGTCGAGGAGTTTATCAAGGCACTCAAAGTGGGCCCCCGTGCTGCCAGCGTGCGCGACGTAGCAGTGACCTGGGAGCCCTACACCGGGGAGTACGAGGACTTTGAGATAGCGTTTTGAACCTTGCGCGTGCTCTTGCCAGCCGCACATGGGGAGCGTCGCCTGGCAAACGTCCCCGTGCGGAGCCGAGATGCGGCGTCGCGGCTGGCGGCAACATGGCCGCACCTTTGAAGCAGAGGCAAGCAACACCAAGCGAAGCCCGGTGGGAGTTGCTTTGTGAGTAGGCTTTGGAGCGAGCGAACTACCTTCCGTTGGCAATGAGGAGGAGATGGAGATGACCGCACTTGCCGAGTTGATTCGGACCGTACCGGACTTTCCGAAGAAAGGGATTGGGTTTAAGGACATCACTACTCTGATCAAACACGGGGAGGCGTTCCGTGAGGCCGTGGATGCGATGCTGGCCCCCTTTGCCTATGACCGGGTGGATGCCGTCCTGGGGGTGGAGGCACGCGGTTTCATCTTCGCGGCGGCCGCGGCCTACAAGCTTGGGGTGGGCATTATCCCAGCACGCAAGCCTGGCAGACTCCCGGCCGAGGTGGTGCGGGAAGAATACGCCCTGGAATATGGGACAGATGCTCTTGAAGTGCACAAGGATGCTATCAGCGCCGGGCAGAAAGTGTTGGTCGTCGACGACCTCCTGGCCACCGGTGGGACCACTGCAGCGGCGGTGCGCTTGGTGGAGAGGCTTGGCGGCACCGTGGTGGGAGTATCGTTCCTGATTGAGCTTACCTTCTTGCACGGAAGGGAAAAACTCGGTTCCCACAGGGTACACTCGGTAATAAGCTTTGCCTCAGAGTGAGCCGGCGGCGGAGGGAGCCTCGCCTCCAGCTTTGCGGTTCCTTATGCCCGAAAGTGCGTGAACGCAGAGGGAGAAAGAAGCAGGAAGTTATGTGGATGTTGCGACGAGCACTGTTGGGATTCACCGCAGCGATGGTGTGCATGGCGGACCCTTGTGAGGCGCAATCGTTCGATCTGAAGTACTTCACGCCGACTGCCGTTGGTGGTGGGGCGCGAGCCACGGCCATGGGCGGCGCAGGAGTGGCTGCCGTCGACGACGGGATGGCCGCCGCCGTCAATCCTGCTGCATTGACCCGCCTGGCCAGCTCTCAGGCGCTCGTCGTCGGGCGCTTCAGCTTTGGCTCCGTTTCCCTCCACCCGCGCTCACCCCTGCCCAACGATGTCTCACTGGAGGGCTCGATGGGCTCGGAGCTCGCGCCAGAATTCGTGGGCGTGGTGTTTCCGCTCAGCACTTCTGGGCGGCGCATCATGGCAGCCCTTGCGGTCACCAACCTCTTTGACCTGAGCCGCTCCACCCTTTTCCGTTGGGTTGTAGGCCACGAATATCCCATAAAGAATTACCGAGACATTGATGAGACCTCCACGGGCGGCCTTTATGCCCTCACCTGCGCCATTGGGGCAGAGCTGAACCAGCGTTTTTCTGCCGGGCTAACGGTTCACTTTCTTTCCGGGCGCCATCGGGTGGAGCTGTCCGAACGCAGCGCTGTCGAGGGAGTAGAAAGTGGGCAGACCACGTGGCGGCAGGAGAACAAGTTCTCCGGCCTATCGCTCCAGGCCGCCACCACGGCCAAAGTGGCGCGGTCGCTGGACCTGGGCCTCAAACTGTCTCTGCCGCACACGCTCACCTTTGTGCGCCCCAGCCCTGTCCATTCCGCCGACGACACCGCTGGCGCGGACTTTGGCCTGAAGATCCCCTTGTTCCTCACCGTCGGTGCTGCTTTCCGTCCCCGGAATCGGGTCTGTCTGGCATTGGACTACCGGTGGGCTCCCTGGTCCAAGGCCAAACTGGACACTGCCGCCTGGGTGTCCGGGCCTTCCATGCCGGATGCACATAGCGTGCATTTCGGCATTGAGTACCAAGTTCCCTTCCGGGAGGTGCTCCTGCCTGTGCGCCTGGGGATTCGCAGTGACCCACGGGCCGAATACCAATTCGCGGGCGAAGCGGCGGGACATCGCGGAAAGCCGGTGCGCGGTGTCGCTCTGTGCGCGGGGGTGGGCGTCCAGTCCGTCCTGGTCAGCTTCGACCTGTCCGTGGATTTCGCTCTCAGTGACTATGCCGGACGTAACGTCTTCAGCGAGGAGCCCGAGGACTGGAGAGTCAAGGAGCAGACCGTCAAAGTGGTGTTCGCGGCGACGGTGAAGGTACAGTGAGGGCATGACCTCTTCGCTCCTCGGCGAGTGGTGGGGCAGGCACCAGTTAGATCAAGCCTGCCGCGCACCCTCGAGCCGGCGAGCGGGGATTCCTTAGGCAAGGGAGAAAAAGATGACGAAGCCGATGTTTGAGGAGGTACCGGTTGGACAGCTTCGCTGGCAATGTGACCCGGCCAAGCTCCCCTTCGCTTCCACGGCGGAGGTCACCACAGCGGAAAAGATCTTGGGTCAGGACAGGGCGGTGCGGGCTCTGCGCATGGGTTTGGAGATCAACAGCGTCGGCTACAACATCTTTGTGACCGGATTGGCAGGCACCGGCCGGACAACCACGGTGCGGCACCTGTTGGCTGGCAGGCGCAGCGGACGCATTCCCGATGACAAGCTCTACGTGAACAACTTCAAGAATCCTGACACCCCACTTGCCATTAGCCTGCCGGCAGGCAAAGGGAGAGCCTTCCGCAAGGACATGGCCGAGACCATTGCCGCCATGCGCCGGCAGATCCCCCAGCTCTTCGAGAGCGACCAGTACGCCCAGAGTAGGCAGCAGCTGCTGGATGTCTACGGCGAGCAGGAGCGAAAGGTGGTGGCTGCCTTCGAGGAACGCGTCAATAAAGAAGGCTTTGCCGTCATTCAGGTGCAGGTGGGGCCAATGAGCAGACCTGACCTTGTCCCCATCATCGACGGCTCACCGGTGCCGATGGAACAGCTCGACGCCCTGGTGAGCCAGCAGCGACTGCCAGCAGAGACTGCAGAGCGCTTGAAAAAGAAATACCCTGACTTGCTCAAGGAGATTCCGGCGGTGCTCAAGGAGTTGCGCAGGACTCAGGCTGCTTTGCGCCAGAAGCTCAACGAGCTGGATGCCCACTTTGCGCGCGAACTGATTGCACCCTTCATTGCTGACCTCAAGGAGAAGTACAAAGACCCAAAGGTGCAGGGCTATCTGGACGATGTGCAGGAGAGCATCCTGGAACGGCTGGACCTTTTCCGGGGCAAGTCAGAAGCCGAAGGGACTCGAGAGACCGGGGCGCCGGAAGCAGATCCGTTCCTGGACTATCAGGTCAACCTGATCGTCGACAACGCCGAGACTAAGGGGGCGCCGGTCATCTTCGAGAGCACGCCGACCTACAAGAACCTCTTTGGTACCATCGAGCGCGTCATGGACAGCCGCGGCATGTGGCGGGCGGATTTCACCAAGATCAAAGCGGGCTCGTTCTTGCGCGCCAATGGCGGCTTTTTGGTCATCAATGCCCTGGACGCCTTGATCGAGCCCGGAGTCTGGCAGACGCTCAAGCGTACCCTGCGCAACCGCCAGCTAGAGATCCAGAGCTTCGATCCGTTTTTCATGTTCACCACCTCGGCCCTGAAGCCAGAGCCGATCGACAGCGACGTGAAGGTGATCATGATCGGCGACCCCTGGATCTACCAGGTGCTCTACTATCAGGACGACGACTTTAAGAAGATTTTCAAGGTTAAGGCGGATTTTGACAGCGTCATGCCGCGCGGAGAGCCGAATGTCTTGCAGTATGCCTCGTTCATCCGCAAGATCTGCGACGAGGAAAAGCTTCTCCACTTTGACCGCGCCGCGGTGGCGGCGGTGGTGGAGTACGGCGTGCGCCTGGCTGGCCGACAGACAAAGCTGTCCACCAGGTTTAACTATGTTGCTGACCTGGTGCGGGAGGCGAACTATTGGGCCGTGCAGGAAAAGGCCTCGTTGGTGGGCGCCAGGCACGTGGACAAGGCACTGGAAGAGAAGGTGGAGCGCGTGCGCCTCATAGAGGACAAGATCCGCGAGATGATCGCCGAGGGCACCCTTATCATCGACACCGAAGGGAGTAAGGTGGGCCAGGTTAACGGCCTGTCGATCATCGACCTGGGTGACTACGCCTTCGCCCATCCGGTGCGCATCACCGCCCAGACCGCCATGGGGCGTGCCGGCATCATCAACATCGAGCGCGAGGCGGAGATGAGCGGGCCCACCCACAACAAGGGGGTGCTGATACTAGCAGGTTATCTGCGCGGCAAGTTCGCCCAGGACAAGCCCTTGAGCATGAGTGCCAGCATCTGCTTCGAGCAGAGCTACAGCGGCGTGGATGGCGACAGCGCCTCGTCCACGGAAATCTATGCCTTGCTCTCCAGCCTGGCCGACCTGCCGTTGCGGCAAGACATCGCGGTGACCGGCTCGATCAATCAAAAAGGCGAGATTCAACCCATTGGCGGGGTGAACGAGAAGATCGAGGGGTTCTACAGGGTGTGCAAGGTGCGCGGGTTGACCGGCCAGCAAGGGGTGATCATCCCCAGACGCAACGTCGCCGACCTGGCTTTGCACAAGGAGGTGGTGGAAGCGGTCAGGAAGGGCAAATTTCATATCTACCCCGTGGATACCATCGACCAGGGGATCAGCATCCTGACCGGCGTGCCGGCTGGAGCGCGTGGCCCAGACGGGCGTTTTCCCGAGGGCACTGTCAACGCACGCGTGGACGCACGTTTACGCGAGTTGGCTGAGGGGCTTCGGCAATTTGCCCCTGTGCAAACACCGGAGCGAGAGTAGAACGGAGCAGCAGAGGAGCACACACGGATATGCAGAACCTCTATTTCGCCCTCTTGGGCCTGGCAGCAGGCGTGGTGGGTGGAGCATTCGGCATCGGTGGCGGCGCACTGATGGTACCGGTAATGGTCCTCTTCATGCACGTGGAAGCGCACGTGGCGATCGGCACCTCGCTGGCCGTGATTATCCCCATTTCAATCGCGGGAGCCATCCTCCACTTCACCCTGCGCAACGTGGACATGCACATCGCCGTGCCCGCGGGAATCGGCGGGATCCTGGGCGCGGTGATCGGGGCAACCATCATCGCCAGGCTCCCGGCTGTGTACGCCAAAAAAGGCCTCGCTATTTTCATGATCTATATGGCCGTGCGGCTACTCCTTTCCAAGTAGCGAGTACAAGAACCACCCGTGCGACGTAACGGACCGAGCAGACTGACTCTGTGGCTGGAAGATCTGAAGGCCACGCTGCATCCGGGCAGGGTGGTGCTTCCCCTGCTCGGACTGGCGCATCGCGGACGGCGCAACGCCCTGGCTGTGCGCCTGCGGCATGAGGTCGTCGAACTGCCCACTCTTCCTCCTGCCTTCGCCGGATTAAAGATCCTCTTCATGTCCGATCTGCACATTGATCAGGACCCGGCGCTGCAGCAGATTATCGTAGACAGAGTTACCGACCTCAAGGTCGATCTGGCCTGCTTGGCCGGCGATTTTCGCCGGCGCATCCTGGGGGATCCCGCTTTGGCGCTCGGGCTGCTGAAGCCGGTCATCGCCCCAGTACAGGCCCGGGAAGGGATCTTTGCCGTGCGCGGCAACCACGACAGTAGTGAGCTCATCGGGCAGTTGGAACACCTGGGCGTGCAGGTGCTGCACAACCGGGCCAAGCCGCTTGTCCGTCAAGGTCAACGCCTGTGGCTTGCAGGGGTGGATGACCCCCACCTGTACCGAACGCATGATGTCTCTGCAGCGCTGAGCGCCGTGCCTGCCGGCGAATGCGTCATCCTGCTGGCGCATTCACCCGAGGCTTACCAGGAAGCGGCTCAGGCTGGGGTGAGCCTCTACCTTTGTGGCCACACGCACGGTGGTCAGGTGCTGATCCCTGGCATCGGTTCAGTGGTGAAGAACATGCGCGCGCCCATGACCTTCCATCGTGGCTTCTGGCAGTTTCAGGGGATGCTCGGCTTTACCAGTACCGGCGTGGGTGCAGGTTCGGTCTTTGCCCGCTTCAACTGCCCCCCGGAAATCGTTGTGTTCACTCTGGCGCCGAAGGGCGGCCATCGGTAGCGGCCTGGGCTGGCTGGTCAAGCCCAGTCAGCAAGCATATCACCTCTGTGGCAATGTTTCCGCTGCCCTTTTGTGACGAGCTGGGCGGCATTAGCCCCGATCTTGGGCGAGGAGCGGCCCAAAAAGAGGGCCGGCCTCCGGAGTGCCGGCCCACGTTCGGTGCTTTCCAGATTCGCGCGGGAGCTCTCACTTCACCTCGTACTTTGCCCGTCCTTCCCGGTAGATGTTGCCGCCGTGGCAATCCTGCGCCACGATGGCAGGAAAGTCCTTCACCTCGAGGCGCTGGATGGCCTCAGCCCCCAAATCTTCGTAGGCGACCACCTCCGATTTGCGGATCGACTTGGCGATGAGCGCGGCCGCGCCCCCGACTGCGGCGAAGTAGACCGCCTTGTGCGTCTTGAGGGCCTCGGCCACTTCCGCGCCCATCTCCCCCTTGCCGATCATTCCCTTAAGCCCCTGGCGGATGAGCGCCGGGGCGTAGGGGTCCATGCGATAGCTGGTCGTGGGGCCGGCCGAGCCGATGGGCATGCCAGGTCTGGCCGGCGAGGGCCCCACGTAGTAGATGAGTTGACCTTGGACCTCAAAAGGCAAGGGCTTGCCCTCGGCCAGGAGCTCCACCAGGCGCTTGTGGGCCCCATCCCGCCCGGTGTAGATGATGCCGGTAATCAGGACGCTGTCGCCGACCCGCAACTTCTCCACCTGCTCGTCAGTCAACGGTGTGGTGATGCGAATTGCCTCTGCCATGTGCGATTCCCTCTTGCGTTCAGGCCATGGGACGTTGGTGCTCAGATGACCGCCGTCTTGTGTCGCGCGGCGTGGCACTGCATATTGACCGCCGCCGGCAGCGAGGCGATGTGGCAGGGATAGACCTCCACGTGGACGTCCAGTGCGGTGGTCCGCCCACCCAAGCCCTGCGGCCCAATGCCCAGCTTGTTGATGCGCTCCAACAGCTCCAGCTCCATGTCGGCGTAAAACGGGTCCGGGTGACGTTGCCCAAGGGGACGTAGCAGCGCCTTTTTCGCCAACCAAGCGCACTTGTCAAAGGTGCCGCCAATGCCCACACCCACAACCACCGGCGGGCAGGGGTTGCCACCGGAGCGGCTCACCCGCTCGACGACAAAGTTCTTCACCCCCTCCGCACCGTCCGCCGGACGCAACATGCGCACCTCACTCATGTTCTCGCTGCCACCCCCTTTTGGCGCAACGGTGATGGTCACCTTGTCACCAGGCACCACCTCCGTCCACACCACGGGCGGCGTGTTGTCCTTGGTATTCACCCGCCGCAGTGGGTCGGCAACGATTGACTTGCGCAGGTACCCCTCGCCGTAGCCCTTGCGCACACCTTCGTTCAATGCCGCCCACAGGTCGCCACCGACAATCCGCACCTCCTGACCTATCTCCACAAACAGGACGGCAAATCCAGTGTCCTGACACATGGGGAAAAGCCCCTCACGCGCGATCGCCGCGTTTTCGATGAGCTGGTCCAAAATTGCACGGGCGGTGGGCGACTCTTCCTTCTCCCGGAAGCGCTTGAAACTCTCGATCACATCCTCGCCCAGCTCATAGTTGGCAGCAATGCAGAGGTCTGCGACCGTCTTGACCATCCGATCGACGTGGACTTCTCTCATAGCAGATGCTCCTCGATGACCACAATCTTCATCTCCTCGGGAAGAGCCCCCTTGCTGATCTGAAAGCTGCTCCCCTTGACCCGTTCCACGTTCTTCTTGCCCTTGAGAAATTCATCCACTTTGGCCAGGGGAAAACCGAGCACATCAGTCTTGTAGTGCATGGGGATGACAATCTTGGGCTTCAGGGCCATCACCACCTCCCATGCCTCTTGATGGTCGATGGTGAAAAAGCCCCCAACAGGGACGAAGAGGACGTCAATCGGCCCGATCTCCTCCACCTGCGCAGGGGAAAGGGTATGCCCGAGGTCGCCACAATGGCATATGCGCAGACCGTCGGCCTCCATGACAAAGACGGTGTTGCGCCCGCGCTCTTTGCCTCCACTCTTGTCGTGGAAGGTGCCCACCCCCTTGAAGCTGATCCCTTTGGCTTCGTGCGAGCCTGCCCCGAGTATCACCTGCGGGCTGCCCGGGAGCCCCTTGTGTCCGGCATGATCTGGGTGAGAGTCGTGGCTGACGAACACCACGTCCACCCTCTCCGTGATGGGCTTGTACCCCACGGCTCCATCGTAAGAGCCAGCCACGTAGGGATCGCTAAGGACCTTGACACCCTGCTCAGTCTCGAACAGGAAGGCATCATGCCCAAGCCACGTGATCTTCATGGTGGGGTCCCTCCTTCTGTTTGTGCTCACCGACTCGCCAGAAACAAAAAGGTGGGCCTGTAGCTCCAGGAACCCACCTTCTCAGTTCTGCACCTCATTGCTCAGGCGTAGACGCTGACCACTTTCTTGTCCCTGCCGCGACGTTCAAACTTGACGGTCCCGTCTATGAGGGCAAAAAGGGTGTTATCCCTGCCGATGCCCACGTTCGCACCCGGGTGAATGTGCGTGCCGCGCTGGCGAACCAGGATGCTCCCTGCTGTCACAAACTGACCGTCGAAGCGCTTCACACCTAGCATCTGCGGGTTGCTGTCGCGCCCATTTCTCGAGCTACCAACGCCCTTCTTATGCGCCATATTCCTAACCTCCTCCCAAGCCGCCACCTCAGGCGGCAACGATCTTCTCGATTTTGAGCCGGGTGAAAGGCTGCCTGTGCCCCTTCTTAACCTTGTACCCTTTGCGACGCTTCTTTTTGAACACGATCACCTTGGGGCCTTTGCCGTGTGCCACCACAGTGGCCTGCACCGTGGCCCCTTCCACCGTGGGCGTCCCCACGCGCACCTGCCCGCCGTCGGCCAAAAGGTAGACCTGATGAAAGTCCAGCGTAGCTCCTACCTCCGCGTCAACTCGCGGGGCAATGAGCTCAACACCTTGCTCAACGCGAAACTGCTTTCCTGCAACGTCTACAATGGCATACATGAAGTGGAACCTCCTTCATTCATGGGTGCGAAAAACAGCATAGAAATATAGCAAATCACCGCCTCTTTGTCAAGCCTTAAATGTGTCGCTGATGTCCGCATTGGTCTTCTTGGAGATGACGCGGAACTCGTTGAGGGGCAGCTTGGGCTCGGGCACGACCGCGATGTGAACCCGAAAGCGCCACATCATTTGCCGGATCTTGCTCACCAGACCGCTCTCCAAAAAGTCGGCCATCTCCGGATGCACGTGCAGCTCTAGCCGGCGCAGACGACTCTGAGAGCGGAATCGCTTCAGCCAGCGCTCGATGCGCGTGACCACCGTAGTCTTTGAGATCACGCGTCCGGTGCCCTCGCAGGTGGGACACGGCTCGCTCAGGGCATAGAGCAAGCTGGGGCGTATACGCTCCCGCGTCATCTCGATGATACCAAATTCGCTTATGGGAGCCACATTGACCTGGGCCCTATCCTTCTTGAGCTCCTGCAAGAACTCGTTGTACAGACGCTTCTTGTTCTTCTCGTCGGTCATGTCAATGAAATCGATGACGATGAGCCCCCCGAGGTCACGCAGACGTAGCTGACGGGCAATCTCTTTGGCGGCCTCAAGATTGATCTTGAGGATATTCTGTTCGTGGTCCCTCCTGCCCAGATACTTGCCGCTGTTGACGTCGATGACCACCATGGCCTCGGTGTGATCCACGATGATGTACCCCCCGCTCTTCAGCCACACCTTGCGGGCAATGCTCTTCTCGATCTCCGTTTCGATGTTGTAGGCATCGAACACCGGTTGGCTCTTGGTGTACAGCTGCACACGGTTTACCAGCGTGGGGGCGACATCTCTCAGGTAAGCCACCATCTCCTTGTAGAGTTTCTTGGAATCGATCACCAGGCTATTGATGTCGCTGGTGAAGAGGTCGCGGATGACACTGGAGGCCATCCCCACATCCTTGTGCACGAGAGCCGGTGGGCTCATGCGCTTGGCTTTCTGGTTAAGCTTCTCCCAAGAGGCCAGGAGCCCTTCCAGGTCACTGCGCAACACTTCCTCACTCTTGCCCTCGGCCACCGTGCGCACGATGAGGCCGAACCCTTCCGGGCAGATGCGCTTGGCGAGCTTTTTGAGGCGATTGCGCTCCCGCACATCGGCGATCTTGCGCGACACGCCAATCATGGGGTCGTCAGGCACCAACACCAGGAAGCGACCCGGGAGGGAGAGCTCGGTGGTCACCCGCGCGCCCTTGCTGCCGATAGGCTCCTTGGTGACCTGCACCAGGAGCTCCTGTCCCTCTCGAATCGAGGGCCCGGTGTAGGCACGGCGCCGTTCTTTGGTACGACGCCTCACCTCGATCACCGAATCGTACGCCCGTATGGTCTCGCCCACATCGGAGAAGTGCAGAAAGGCGTCCTGGGGCAGACCAATGTCCACAAAGGCGGCGTCCATCCCCTTGACGACGTTCACCACCCTGCCAATGTAGATGTCGCCCACCATCCGCTCGCTTTCTGGCCGCTCAATGAACAGCTCCACCAGCCGGCCATCTTCCAGGATGGCGATGCGCGTTTCGCTCGTAGCAACGTTTATGATGATGTCTTTCTTCATATCCCTGTCCTAATCTTCCGCGAGCACGAGGTACTCATCGTCCCCTCCGCGCGGATGTGAAACTACCTACAGCATTCGAGGCACGTAATCCCCTCTCCCCCGGGCACAACCTCCCCTGCCAGCGGTGCCTGGCAAGAGAGCTGCTCTCTTCAGCCAGGTAGCGCTTATGGGCGTCGGCGCCGAAGTCCCAAGAACCGGTTCCTCGGTGCGCACGGCGCAGAGGCAAACCGCTAGGTGCCGCCGTCCGCTTTCACAGACCGTGGGAGGCCGGTGGCGGCAAACCTTCTGCCCACCTCACACTTCCAGTGGGGTACGAACCACCTCTCCGAAGTTGACAGCCAGGTTGGTGCGCACCACCCGCAGCAACGGCAGATCTTGCTCGCGGCAGTCCAAGAGGGCGGCCACCACCTCCTCGACCCGTGCGGTCCTGCCGTTGTCCAGACCCAACACAAGAAAGAGTTCCTGACTCCCTCGGAGTTGGATGCGCCGTACGAATGGCCTGATGTCCACCTCGACCGTGCCCTCGACCTTTTGTCGCAGCACACGAATGGAGGGTTGCGCCAGAAAGGCCTCGATGCGCTCTGCCAGGTCGGTTCTGGGGACACCTTCCAGGAAGGTGACCACATACTCAGCCTGGGTGATGAGGGCGTTCAGGGAGCTCCCTTTGCCATACAGCGGGCGCATCTCCATGACTTCGAGCCCTTCGGGGAGCTGGGCTCCCACCAGCGCCGCCAAATTAGCCTGAGGAGCCTGCAGGTAGTGGAAGTCCAGGTACTCTGCTTCGCTTTCGTGGCCCACTGCCAGGGCAGGACCGTAGGCTATCTTCGGCCGCGGGTTGAACCCCTGCGAGTAGGCCAGAGCTATTCCGGCGCGGGCGAAGGCCCGTTCAAAAACCCTGACCACATCCAGATGCGAGAGGAAGCGCATCAGGCCACGCTTGCGATAGCGCATGCGCATGGCGCGCGGCACAGGCGGGGTGCTGGCGACGGCGGCCTTCTTCCGCCCGCGTCCGTACAGGCTCTGCGCCGTCTCGCCCGAACTGGTTGCGGCCCCCGCTCGGCCCTGGATCACCTGCTGGCAGGCCGTGTGTCGCATGAGGCCACAGCCGTGGCAGCGTTCGAGGCGACAGTCCGGGGTAGGAGTTGCCGTTGCCGCTTTCAACCGTTCGCTTACCAAGAAGCGCTTGCTCACGCCCTTGTCAATGTGGTCCCAAGGTAAAGGTGCATCCAGCGCGCGCGCGGCCACGTAGGCCTCAGGGTTGAGGCCGGTGCGCGCGAAGGCTTCCTCCCAGGGCTGGAGGTCAAAAAGCTCCGACCACCCCTCCAGGCGAGCGCCTGCCCTCCAGGCCGCCTCGATGGCTGCCCCCAAGGCCCGATCCCCGCGCGCCATCACCCCCTCAAGCCAGGCCACGCGCGGATCGCGCCAACTGATGTGCACGTTCTTGGCCTGCACCTTGCGGCAGATGCGCTGAATCTTCTCCTCCATCACCTGCCGGCTGCACTGCTCCTCCCATTGGAACGGGGTGTGCGCCTTGGGCACAAATGGCGAAAGCGAGACATTGACCCTGTTGCCCTGGCCGTGGCGCCGGGCAATCTTGGCCACCTGATTAATGAGCTCGGCGATGCCATCCAGGTCCTCGTCGGTTTCTGTGGGCTGTCCGACCATGAAGTAGAGCTTGATGACTGTCCACCCTTCGCTGAAAGCGAGCTCTGCCGCGCGCAGCAGGTCCTCGTTAGTGTTGGTCTTGTTGATGACTGCCCGCAGCCTTGCCGTGCCTGCCTCTGGGGCGAGCGTCAGCCCGGACTTGCGCACCCCCTTGGCAAACTGCGCTAACTGAGTGGTAAAGTGCTCCGGCCGCAGAGAAGGAAATGAGATGCTCACCATCTTGTCCTTGAAGGCCGCGCTCAGCCGCTCTAACAGTGGCCGCAACTGGCTGTAGTCCGAGGTGGACAGCGACAGCAGCGAGATCTCCTCAAAGCCCGAGCGGGCGATCGCCGTCTGCGCCTGGGCGAGCACATCGGACGGGTTCCGCTCCCGCACCGGGCGGTAGATGAAGCCCGCGTTGCAGAAGCGGCACCCCCGCGTGCAGCCTCGCATCACCTCGATGGTCAGACGGTCATGGGCGATGCCAATGAGCGGCACCAGTGGCGCCTGCGGGTAAAACTCTGGCTTCAGCTCCTCCGCCACCCGCGCCTCGATCTTTTCGAGCACCCTTTCACTCGCGCGGCGTACCGCCTGATTGGGCGGAACCGCATCCGGTGGCGGGGCATAGAAGCGCGGCACATATACCCCTGGCACCGCTGCCAGGCGCAAGAGCGCCTCCTCCCGCGAAACCCCCTCCTTCTTGGCCCGCAGGAGGACCTGGGCGATCTCCAGGAAGGCCTCTTCGCCATCCCCAATCAAGAAGGCATCGACAAACTCCGCCAGCGGCTCTGGGTTGAAGGCGCACGGACCGCCGCCGAGCACGATCGGCCCCAGCCCTTGCCGCTCTGCCGCCCGCACCGGAATACCCCCCAACTCCAACATATTGAGCACGGTGGTGAAGTGGAGCTCGTACTGCAGCGTAAAACCCACGACGTCAAAGTCGGCCAGCGCATGGCGGGACTCGAGCGAGAACAGGGGCATCTTCTCGCGCCGCAGCGCTTCTTCCATGTCGGTCCACGGCGCATAGACACGCTCCGCCACCAGCCATGGCTGTCGATTCAGAAGGTGGTAGAGGATGTCAAAGCCCAGGTAGGACATGCCCATTTCGTACACATCAGGGAAGGCAAGCACCACCCGCAGCTCGGCGTCCTCAAACGACTTGCGCACCACATTCACTTCCTTGCCAAGGTAGCGACCCGGCTTGGTAACGCGCGGCAAGATGCGCTGCTCAAGTATGTCGTGGTCAACGACCGGCATTCGTCCTCAACCAGCCCAACCATAGCGAAAAATCCCCGTCATGACCCTCTGACGGGGATGGCCTGCACCAGCCATCGATCCCCCGGAGCCTCCTTGCTCCCTGCGAAAACGCGCTCTCCTCCTCTCCCACTCAGCTCCCGCGCCGAAACTCCCTCGCGTACTGGAACCCGGTCTGCACGGCCTTTTCGTTGATGGCGAGCAGTTCCTTCCTCTTGATCGTCTCCGGCAGGGTGGTCAGCACCTGTTTCTCGCTCAGGATACCGGTGAGCCCCACATACGCGCCCAGGGCCACCATGTTCGCCACCCGCGTGTTGCCTAGCTCATCAGCCATCTTGGTCGCGGGGAGAGGAAACGCTTCCACATCGCTCCTTTGGACACTGCGCTCGATAAGCGAGCTGTCGTAAATGATGAGCCCACCTGGCTGCACCTCTGACTCAAAGCGGTCCAAAGAGGGCAGGTTCATGGCGATGAGCACGGTGGGCACCGATACCACTGGCGACCCCACGCGCAGCGTCGACAGGTTAACGTGGCAGTTGGCAGTGCCGCCGCGCATCTCCGGCCCGTAGGAGGGGATCCATGAGACGTTGTACCCGGCGCGCATGCCGGCCTCTGCCAGCACCAGGCCCAGCAACAGAATCCCCTGCCCACCGAAACCAGCGATCTTCAGACGCGGGTTGCGATAGCGCGCGAGCGGCAAGACCAAGTCCCCGGCCGTGGCAGAAGGGCCAACCGGAATCTCCAGCAGTTCGGCCAGGTTCTCCACCACGAACTCGCGAGGCGCAGGCGGCGTGGCGGGAAGCTCGGCAGTCCTGTCCCGGTACACCCCCAGCGGGAAACAGTTCATGAGCTGCTCTTCGATCCAGCGCACTGCTTGGGTGGGAGCCATTTTCCAGCCCGAAGGGCAAGCCGAGAGGACTTCTACCAGAGAGAACCCCTTGCCTTCTGCCTGCACCTGGAGGGCCTTGCGCACTGCGCGTCGCGTCTGGGCGATGTGCTTGGCGTCGGTCAACGCCACCCGTTCGATGTACACAGGCGCTTCCAAGGTTGCCAGAAGCTCACAAACCCTGATCGGATAGCCCTCATTGGCCGCGTCTCGCCCCCGGGGAGAGGTGGTGGTCTTTTGCCCGATCAGCGTGGTGGGCGCCATCTGCCCCCCAGTCATGCCATAGATGGCATTGTTGACGAAAAAAACGGTGATCTTCTCCCCGCGGTTGGCTGCATGCACGATCTCGGCGGTGCCAATGGCGGCCAGATCGCCGTCCCCTTGGTAGCTGATTACAATGCTCTGGGGGTAAACCCGCTTGATGCCGGTGGCCACTGCCGGCGCCCGCCCGTGCGCGCACTGGATGTTGCCAGTGCGGAAGTAGTAGTAAGCGAACACGCTGCACCCTACCGGGCTGATCATGATCGTCCGCTCGCGCAGGTCAAAGTCATCCAGTGCCTCGGCAATGAGCTTGTGCAGGATTCCATGGCCACAGCCAGGGCAGTAATGAGTCGTGAGCTTATCCGACCCAGGTTTGCGCTCATAAACCTTGTAGAAAGAGTCAGCTTTGCGCAGCACTTTTTCCGCCATGCTCAGCTCTCAATGTAGTTCAGAATGACCTGCTCCACTTCTTCGGTGGTCGGCACCACGCCGCCCATGCGGCCATAGAACTCAACCGGGCATCTGTTCATCACCGCCAGTCGGACATCCTCCACCATCTGGCCGTTGGAGAGCTCCATGACCAGAAGGCGCTCCACCCGGGTGGCGAGCTCGGCCAGAACGCGCGCCGGGAAGGGCCAGAGCGTAATTGGTCGCAGCATGCCGACCGGCTTCCCTTTCTCGCGCAAAAGGTCCACTGCCGACTGCACCACCCGGGACACGATGCCGTAGGCGATGACCACCAGGCGGGCGTCCTCCAGCCGGTACTGTTCGTAGCGCACCTCATTGCGCTCGATCTCTGCGTACTTGGCCTGGAGCTTGCGGTTATGGCGCTCAAGAATCTCTGGCTCCAGCTCAATCGACGTGACCAGCCGGAATTGGTCCCCGTCGTCTGCGTGCAGAGCCCACTCCTTGGTCGGCAAGGAGGTTACCGGCGGAGGGAACTCCACAGGCTCCATCATCTGCCCAATGAAGCCATCCACTAGCAGTGCGGCGGGGTTGCGGTACTTGTCGGCCAACTCGAAGGCGAGCATGGTGAGGTCGCACATTTCCTGGGCCGAATTGGGCGCCAGCACAATGAGCTTGTAGTTGCCATGGCCGCCCCCTTTCACCATTTGATTGTAGTCACTTTGCTCTGGGGCGATGTTGCCCAATCCTGGTCCGCCCCGATTGATGTTGACCACCACCAGCGGCAGCTCGGCCCCTGCGGCGTACGACAACCCCTCCTGCTTCAGGCTGATGCCCGGGCTGGAGGAGGCGGTCATCACCCGTTGCCCGCCCGAGGCCGCCCCGTAGACCATGTTGATCGAGGCGATCTCGCTTTCTGCCTGCAGGAATGTGCCACCTACCGGCGGCATGTAGTAGGCAGCCGCTTCTGCGATTTCTGATGCCGGAGTAATGGGATAGCCGAAGAAGTAGCGGCACCCGGCGAGAATCGCTCCCTTGACCACCGCCTCATTGCCTTTGATGAGTTGCCTAGCCATTGACTTCCCCCTCCTCCCCCACGTACCCTTTCTTGAATACGGTGATGGCGCCTGGTTCCGGGCACGCATAAAAACAGATGCCACAGCCCGTGCATCCCCCCCCCTTGTACCCGGCAGGGTGATATCCCATGCGGTTCAACTTGGTCTGGGCATAGAGCACCTGCACTGGACAGGCTGCGATGCACAGCCCGCAGCCCTTACACTCATCCTCACGGAAGACCACTTTTGCCTTTGCCAACACTGTCTGCGTTTCTGCCATTGAGCACTTGGCCTCCGAGCTTCGTATGCCCACCTCAACCTAAGAAAAAGGGAGCCATGCGAATGTCTTGGCTCCCTGAGGTTACTGCGGAATATGGTGCGCCACTGCGTGAATAAGCTTGCCTATTCTCCCAGGTTGTACCATTCAGTCCTTCCACCACAGGCAACCGTCTGCAGACCAGGTTAATTATAGCAAATTCGCGCCGAATATACAAGCGGTTTTTCCTCGCTTCCACGCCAGTTCGGCTACACGTAAGGGTTCAGGCGACGCTCATCGCCGATCGTAGTCGGCTCTCCGTGACCAGGAAGTACCTGGCACTCGTCAGGCAGGACGAGGAGTTTTGTCCTGACCGAGCGCCTCAGGGCACTGCGCGACCCTCCGGGCAGGTCGGTGCGCCCCACCGATTCCCGAAAGAGGGTATCACCCGAGAAAAGCACCCGGTCGTGGAGGAAGCAGATACTTCCCGGGGTGTGACCCGGTGTGTGCAGGATACGAAGGGTCAGATTGCCGATGCTTACCTCGTCACCATCGGCCACCCAGGTGTCGACCTTCACCGGAGGGGGTATGGGCAGGCCAAAAAGTCGAGCCTGGAAGGCGAGGCTCTCCAGCATGCCCGCCTCTTCCTGATGGGCGTAGACCAGCGCCCCTGTCTGGCGAACCATCTCGGCCACGGCCCCCACGTGGTCGATGTGGCCATGGGTGAGCAGGATGGCCTCCAGGTGCAGGCCGAGGCGTTGAGCTTCCGCCAGCAGGAGCTCGGGCTCGTCGCCCGGGTCGATGAGTGCGCCGGCAAGGCTTTCTTCGCAGCCAACGACATAACAGTTGGTGGCGAAGGGGCTGACCAAGCACGTCTGGAGAAGCACTCGGCCTACTCCTTGGTCTGCCAAACCAGGGCTGCTGCGCCCACCGTGCCCGCAACGTTCCCCAGGGCGGCCCTGCGCACTTGCACGTGCTCGGCCGGCAAGGGGTTAATGTGTTGGCGCAATGCGTGCAGAAGGTGCTTGTAGAAGAACTGCCACCCTTCGCTCACCGAACCACCGACCACGACCATGTCTGGGTCCAGGGTGTTGACCAGATAGGACAAGATCACCCCCAGGTCTGCACCGTACTCCTCCCACGCCCGCAGGGCCTGCGCCTCTCCACGTTGGGCGCGCGCAAAGACTTCGGCGGGGGAGAGGCCGGCGCCGGTCAGGCGCAGGTAGGCAGCCGCCACACCACGGGAGGAGCCATAGTCCTCAAAGCGGCCATCCTTGAAAGGGCACTTCCACAACTCAGCCGCCGTACCTGTGGCGCCATTCAGCACTTTACCATTGATGACGATGCCGCCGCCAAAGCCAGTCCCGAGGGTCACGCCGCAGACGATGCCACATCCAGACCCGGCGCCGTAGAGGGCTTCTGCCAAGGCGAAGCAGTTGCCGTCGTTGTTCAGGCTGACCGGCCGCTGCAAGCGCTCCTGGAGCGCCGCCGCCAGGGGAAAATGGTGCAACGTAGGCAGATTGGGGGGCGTGAGCACCGTGCCGGTGGCAAGATCCAGCGGACCCGGTGCGCCTACTCCTACGCCCGCGACTTGGTCGAGGGACACACCCGCCACCGCAGCGGCCTCTCTTACGGCCCGGACGATGTCTTCAACGATAAGTGCAGCTGGCCGCTCTGCGCCTGTCGGCCTGTGCACGAGCGCTCCAGCAAGCCTCCCCGCTTCACCCACTACCCCGGCGCCAATCTTTGTCCCGCCGAGATCAATGCCAATTGCCAGTGCCATAGTGACCCCTGTTAGGCGCCCACCAGGTACAGCTCCTGCTGGGGCGCGGAAAGGAACTCACACCCGTGTTCGTGGACCACCACTATTTCCTCTACCGTCGCGATGCCGTGCCCTGGCACCGTCACGCGTGGCTCCAGCGTGTAGACCTGGCCCTGCTCCACCCGCTCATAAGGCCGGTTGCCATAGCGCTCCCAGCGTGGGCAGAGGATGCCTGCGCCATCATGGGCCTTTCGCCCGATCTGGTGCCCAAGAGCATGGGGGTATTCCTCGAACCCGCACGCCACAATGTGCCGCCGGGCCACGTCGTCGACTGTCCAGCATTCGACTCCCGGCTTGAGCGCCTGGCTCGCCAGCTCGATGGCCTCGCGCACGGCGGCAAAGCCCCGCCTCACCTGCTCAGGCGCCTCCTGCTCCCCCGGGCGCAGGAAGTACCAGGTACGCTGCAGATCCGAACAGTAGCCCTGGTAGCGTATGCCAAAGTCGATGTTGAGCAGGTGCCCAGGAGCAATGCGCCGGTCCGTGGGCCCGGCATGTGCACCTGCCGATTCCGGGCCGGTGAACACCGCAGGGCACATTTCCGGATCCCATGCCAGCTCCACGCCATGTCCAGATACCTGCTCCAGAAGAAATTGAGCCACCTCCCTCTCGCTCAGTCCTGGTCGCAGTTTGGGGGTGAGAGCAGCAAACATCCGCAGGGTAAGGGCCACCGCCTGGCGGATTGCCTCCTGCTCGCTGGGGGACTTGCGGCCCCGCAAGGCGGCAACGATGCGCTCGGAGGAGATGAGCCGCGCCGCGTACGGCGTCCCTTCCAGGTACTTCTGCAACAGCAGGAACATGCCGTGCGTCAGGCCGTCGGCCATATTGTCGGATTCGGAAAAGTTGATAGCGATGAGCCGCGGCGCCAATCGCTCGAGGGCTTCCACTAGGTGCGGGCGAATGGACTCCTGATAGCCGATGACTTCGCGGTAATAGCCGTGCTGCCTCTGATTGGCCACATCCAGGCTACCAACAATCGCCACGGTCTCGCCCCCTGAGGTGATCAGGAAGGCCGACTGCCAGGTACAGCTCGTGCCCACGATGAGTTCCAGGCATGGGTCCGGCATGGTGCCGCTCTCGCGGACGAAAGTCAACCACACATCCACCCCTTGCTCCTGCAGGATATCCACGGCCTGGGCGGTCTTTTCTTGGATTAGGGACATGCTCAATCCTCTCTTCGCTTACCCAATCGCCACCTACGCTGGTTCGCCCTCCGGGAACATCATCTCTTCTGCGAAGATGTCCTGAAAGTCGGGCATCGCCGATATTTCGACATACTCGACTTTCTGGGCCAAGGCCTCGGCGCGAGCTCTCTGGGCCGTGGAAAGGAGGGCCATCTCTGCGCCTGCACAGGCCGCATTACCGATGAAACTCACTTTCTCCGCGGCCACCCGCGGGAGGAGCCCGATGCGGATGGCACTATCCCTGCGGAGAAAATTGCCAAAGGCGCCGGCAAGCAGGACCTCAGCCAGCTCCTCCGGCCGGATGTCCAGCTGGCGCATGAGGATCCGTGCGCCAGCGGCAATGGCACCCTTGGCCAATTGCACCTCGCGCAGGTCGCGCTGAGTAACGTACACATCCTCCGCCAAGAAGAAGGCGCGTTCGCCGTCTACAAGCCGCAGGCGGGCACGCAGGGCTTCCGACGTCCCTCCCGGACAGTCCTGAGGGGAAAGCAGCCGACCACTGGCCTCCATCAGACCTGTGCGAAGCAGGACGGCGACCGCGTCGATGAGGCCGGAACCGCAGATCCCTCGGGGCTGGGTTTCGCCCACTACGTGGCAACGGATGTCGCCGTCCACCAGCTCGACGCGATCAATTGCGCCTGTCGCCGCGCGCATGCCATGGCTAATATGTGCCCCTTCGAACGCCGGGCCGGCAGCGGTGGAGCATGCCAGCAACCTCCCGCTAGCGCTCAGGACAATCTCTCCGTTGGTACCCACATCAACGGCCAGCCTGGCGCCCCCGGGTGCGTCCAACCCCGCCGCGATGATCACCCCCACCGTGTCGCCACCCACGAACCTGCCGATGCCTGGGAAAAAGTAGAGATGGGCCTGCTCGTGAATAGAGATGCCGAGCTCCCCCGCGCGACAATGAATAGCACACCGGAAGGCAGGGACATAGGGGTACTGGGCAAGCCAATGAGGGGTCACGCCCAGGGCAAGATGGGCCATCACCGTGTTGCCCACGCACACCATCTCGACAATGTCTGAAGGCTCTGCCCGTCCTTGGCAGAGCTCGGCCACAATCTCGTTGATGACCCCGACGATGCGCTCTTGCAAGCTCCTCAGGTCTACCTGCGAGCGGCCCGCATGTTGAATGCGGGTTATCACGTCTTCCCCGAACACCCGCTGGGCGTTGAGCCGCGAAGCTACTGCCAGCACATGCCCGCTCCGGAGATCCAAGAGCTTGCCAACCACCGTGGTCGTCCCAATGTCCACCGCAACCCCCAGGAGCGGTCTCCTATCTCCAGCGGGATAAACCCCGATCAGCTCCTCCCCAACGAGGCGGACACGAATGGGAGAGCCCACTCGCCTGAGGCTCTCGGGAAGTCCCTGCAAGACTGGCAGCGGCACGGTTATGGAAGGTTCGCCCGCGTGCGCGAGCGCTGCAAGCAGGTCTTCAAGATCCGAGGGGTTGCCCTCCAGACTCGGCGGCACAAGCGTGAGCTCCACGTCGCGGGCATTCGGGGCCATGGGCACCTGCTCACGGCGCCCTTCGGTGAGAATTGTCGGGACGGTGAGGGCCCGGGCATCAGGGGCAGTGACGACGCATTCGCCCACCACCTTTGTCTGACAGGCCAGACGGATCCCCGCGCGGAGCTCGTCTGGATCCAAGAGCGCCCGTTCTTCGTCAGTGGGGTCGCTCACCATCCCCCGCAGCTGCACGCGACACTTGCCGCAGGTGCCCGCGCCGCCGCACACGGCGTCGAGGTCCACCCCCATTTCCACCAAAGCCCGCAGAAGCGTCGTGCCCGCGGCGAACTGTCCGCTCAGTGCGCTGTCGCCGTTCTCATAGATGACCTGCGCAATCGTGCCCTGTCTCACCAGCTCGCCATCCCTCTGCTATCCAGGGAATCCACCTTGCATCTGCCCTGCGTGGTTTTCGCAGTACATCCGCATCTTGCATACCACGCTGTAGGGCACCACGAAAGTGCCTAAAGGCGCCTCCTGTGTGGCCCCGTGAAAGTCCGATCCGCCTGTCTCCAACAAGCCGTATCTGGCCACCATCGCGCGGTAGCGATAGACCTCACTGGCGGAGTGGCGAGGGTGCACCGTCTCGATCCCTTGCAGGCCCTGCTTTACCAAACCGAGGATGACGCTTTCGGAAATGCTGTTCCCTGGGTGAGCCAAAAGGCAGACGCCTCCGGCGGCATTGATCAGGGCTATGGCATCGGCGGCGGAGATTCTGTACTTGGCAACGAATGCCGGTCGGTCGTCGCCCAGATAGAGGGCAAAGGCCTCGCCCAGCGAACCCACAAAGCCGGACCGGACCATAGCCTGGGCCACATGGGGACGACCGACGCTGCCGTGGGGACTGAACTGCATGACGCTCTCGTAGGTCACCGGGCAGCCCATGCTCTGCAGCAGATCCACCATCTTGTGCACCCGCTTGGTACACTCCTCCCGGAACATGCGCAGGTATTCGTTGAGCCCTGGATGCCTGGGGTCAATCATATACCCGAGCAGATGGATGTCTAGACTGCGCTCGGTGCTGCTCAGTTCGACCCCCGGGATGACCTCCACGTCCAGCTCTTTGCCCCGTATCTGCGCCTCCTCTAGACCTTCCACGGCATCGTGGTCAGTGATGCTGATAGCACGAAGTCCAGCTGCCGCGGCGAGCTCAACCAACTGCCGCGGGCTGTGCGAACCATCCGAGTAGGTCGAGTGCAGATGGAGATCGGCGCGCATCCCGGCGGCCGCCAACTGCTCCTGCATCCGCTTCACCTTAACGTATCTCAAGCATGCACTCCAAGGCCACCCGCGCCTCGGTTCGCGTCGGTTCCGGCACCAGGACCTCGTTCACCGTACCCAGCTCCTCCAGCGTCCAGCACAGGTTGCGCAGGTTGATGCGATACATGTTGGGACAGAGCGAGTGACCCAACGGCACCACCGCGCGGTCGGCGTACTGCTTGGCCAGGCGCTGCACAAGGTGAATTTCGGTGCCCACCACGATGGTGCTTCCGGCTGGGGCTTCGCGCACGTACTTGACGATGTAGGAGGTCGACCCCGCAGCATCGGCGGCGGCCACAACCTCATGCACGCATTCGGGGTGCACCACCACCCGGCATCCCGGATACTTGTGCCTGGCTGCCAGGATTTGTTCCACACTGAACCACGTGTGCACGTGGCAGTGGCCGTTCCAGAGCACTAGCACGGACCGTTCCAGGTCCTGGGGCGTCAGACCTCCCCGTTCCTCTGTCGGGTCCCACACCACCATCTGCTCAGCGGGAATCCCTTTGGCCAGACCCACATTCCGGCCCAGGTGTTGGTCCGGGAAGAAGAAGACCTTTTGCCCCCGGGCCAGAGCCCAATCGATGGCGGCAGCCGCATTGGTCGAGGTGCACACCACCCCACCGTTGCGGCCGCAAAAGGCCTTTAGGTCGGCTTTGGAGTTGATGTAGGTGACCGGTACCACTTGGCGCAGGTCGCAATGCTGGCCAATCAGTTCCCAAGCCTGCAGCACATCCTCCAGCTCGGCCATGGCCGCCAAGGGACACCCAGCCAAGTGATCCGGCAGAAACACCCTTTGCCTCGGCGCACAGAGGATGCGCGCACTTTCGGCCATGAAATGCACGCCACAGAACACAATAGAACGTGCCTCCCCCCGTTCGCTTGCCCTCTGCGCCAAGGCGTACGAATCGCCGACAAAGTCGGCCAGATCCACAATCTCGTCGCGCTGATAGTAGTGGGCCAAGAGCAGCAGATCCCGACCGTATTGCTCTTTCAGCCCCTTGATGCGCCTCACCAGCTCCTCATCGTCGAGCTCGACATAGCGCTTCGGCATTATGTCCATTGGCTCTCACCTCTTAACAAACCTTGGCGTTGCCGGGCCTACGTTCCCTCAGATTCCTGGTTCGGTCGTCGGCGTTCTGCGGCGTGCGGCCACGGCCGTGGCCCAGATGCTCACCTCATAAAGAATCAGCATTGGAGCCGCCAACAGAATCTGGCTCAAAACGTCTGGTGGGGTCAGGATCGCGGCGATGGTCAAAATGGCCACGACTGCATACGGTCTCTTCGCACGCAAGAAACGAGGAGTAAGCACGCCAATGCGGCCGAGGAAAAAGCCCAGCAACGGCATCTCGAAGACTATTCCCGCCGCGAGCATCATGTTGGTCACGAAGGCCAGATACTCGTTCACCCTGATGGTCGCCACCAGTGTGGGACTCTCGAACCCAAGGAAGAAGCGGAGGGCCAAAGGGACGATCACCAGGTAAGCGAACGCCGCGCCCAAGACGAAAGAGAAGGTGGAGATGAGGACCACCAGGGGCACGTAGCGCCGCTCCTTCTCCAGCAGTCCAGGCGCGACGAACTGCCACAGCTGATAAAAGACCACGGGTAAAGCCAGCACCAGGCCGCCGAACAGCGACACCTTGAGTGTCACCATGAACCCTTCTGCCGGGGAAAGGAACACCAGCTGCTTGGGAAAGGGCCGGGTCAGATAGGCGATCAAGCGCCCGGATATCCCATAGCAGGCCACAGCGCCGAGGGCGATCGCCAGGAGGCTCTTGATCAACCGCCACCGCAACTCCTCCAGGTGATCGAGAAAGGGCATTCGTTTCTCGTCTCTTGTCTTCTTGCGTCCAGGCACTTCGTGCTCAACCTCTGCGCGGCGCCTGGTCTTGCCTCGTAGCTCGACCGGTATTCAGAACCTACGCCCGGATCGGATGCCCCAACACGAATGAGCCCCTCGCTCTTGACCGAAAGCCTGGGAGGGGCTCACCGAATACCGCTCTCCGCCCGCACGGCGCGGGTGACCTCGTGTCATTTCAGGGAGAGGCCGGAGAAGCCAAGAAAGGCGATGGACATCAGCCCGGCCATGATGAAGGCAATGGGCACGCCGCGCAATGCCCGCGGCACATCGGCAAGCTCCAGCCTCTCGCGAATGCTCGACATCAGCACCAGCGCCAGGGTAAAGCCCACCCCGGCCGAAAACCCATTCACCGCGCTCTGGATAAAATCAAAGTTCTCCCCTTGGTTCAGTAGCGCCACACCCAGAACCGCGCAGTTCGTCGTGATGAGCGGCAGGTAAATGCCCAGCGACTTGTATAGGGCAGGACTGCTCTTCTGGATGACCATCTCCACGAACTGCACGAGGCTGGCGATGGTGAGGATGTAGGCGATGGTGCGCAAGAAACGGAGGTCCGGCGCCTGATGCCCGGCAAGAATGAGCCGGAAAACGCTGGATTCCGGCACCAGCAGGTACTTCTCCAGGAGGAAAGTGACCACCGAGGCCAAAGTCATCACGAAAATCACCGCCGCGCCCATGCCCACGGCCGAGTCCAGGGATTTGGACACGCCGAGGTACGGACAAATGCCCAGGAAGCGCATGAGCACAAAGTTGTTGATAAAGATCGCAGCAACGGCAATGATCAAAAGGCTGCGGACATCCATATGCGCCCTTCCGGTTTACTCCCGACCCACAGGATCAAGACCTGGCTCGCCTGCGGTCCAACCAGTTGAACAGTCCCAGCAAGTAGCCCACCGTAAGGAATCCCCCCGGAGCCATAATCATCAACAGCACCGGCTCGAAACTCTCGCCAAAGACGGGGCGCCCCATGATCGTGCCCGCCCCCAGCAGCTCACGAACGATGGCCAGCGACAACAGCCCAAAAGTAAATCCGATGCCCATGCCGATGCCATCAAGCAGCGACAGCCACACGCCGTTTTTCCCGGCAAAAGCCTCCGCCCTGCCAAGGATGATGCAGTTGACGACAATTAGAGGCACAAAAATGCCCAGGGCTTTATAGAGGGCAGGGGTGAAGGCCGCCATCACCATGTCCACGATGGTCACGAAGGTGGCGATCACCACGATGTAGATGGGGATACGAATCTTTCCCGGCACCCCTTTGCGCATGAGCGAAATAATCACGTTGGAACAGCACAGCACGAAGGTGGCCGCCGCTCCCATGCCAATGGCATTTTCGATGGAGGTGGACACTGCCAGCGTGGGACACAGTCCCAGCACCTGCCTAAACACAGGGTTCTGCTCGTAGATTCCCTTTACCAACTCGCGTCGCGCCGACATGCTCAGCGTCCCTAGGTTGTTCTATCGACTAGTGCTCGCAGGCCCCTGCGCAGAGGTGTCCTCTGGCGCCTGCTGGGTCTGTCGCAGCCAAAGTCGCAGCGAATCGATGGCTGCTGCCACTCCGGCGGCCACGGCCCGCGAGGAGATGGTGGCCCCGGTGATGCTGGCCAGGGGCCCTCCGTCTTTGTCGACTTTGCACTGCTCCGCGGTGCGCCCGACGAACTGAGCCTGAAAGTACGGCACCGTCTGCCCAGGGCGGGTCTCCAAGATCTTGGTCCCCAGACCTGGCGTTTCGCGCTGCGCTAACACCCTGATGCCAGTGATCGTGAGCGTCGTGTCAACGCCCACCATGGTCTCCACATCGCCAGCGTACCCTTTGGCCCTCCCCGGCAACGCATAACCCAGCACTTGCTTCTTGTCCGGCGAGGCAAAGGCCACATAGTAGAGCACCCGCCCATCCCTTGTCACCGCTTCCACCTGATCACCGGACACCCTGGGGAGCACCCACGCCAGGGCCTCCAGCGTCTTCAATAGCCGCTGGCGCTCGATGCGTGGTTTGGTCACACTGTTGACCGCCGAAAGGGCCCCTGCCGCCACCACGGTGACCAGCAGCAGCGTGCCACTAAACCTGCCGATCTCCCTCACTTCTTTTCTCCCAAAATCCTCGGTCTTGTCGAGCGATCCAGCAAAGGCACAGTCAGATTCATGAGCAAGATTGAGTAGCAGACGCCCTCCGGGTACCCGCCGACCAGCCGAATCACCATGGTGATGACCCCACATCCGGCCCCGAAGAGCAGACGGCCGCGGAAGGTCACCGGTGAGGTGACCATATCGGTAGCCATGTAGAAGGCGCCAAGCATCACCCCGCCAGAAAGGAGATGGAACAACGGCTTTCCGGAAAACAGACCAGCCGTGCCGCCAAAGACCCAGGACAGCAAGGCCACGGTGCCCAGATAGGCGAAAGGAATCTTCCACCCGATGTAGCGCTTGTAGAGCAAGAACACCGCCCCAACCAGCAGGAGAAACGCCGAGGTTTCGCCCAAGCACCCGCCGACCTTGCCCCAGAAGAGGTTGCCGTAAGAGTCATACAGCGCATTCACCGCCTTGGTGTAGTCCACGTACTTTGACAGGTCGACCAGTGCTGGCTGAGCCAGCACTTCGCGTGCCATTTTGAGCAGCTTCAGAGGGGTGGCCTGCGTTATTGCGTCCAGGCCCAGGGTGGTGATCGTAGCAGGCTCGATGCCGCAGAGCGACCCCCCACGCGGGGCAGCGGAGAACACCGTCATGTGCGTGGGCCATGAGGCCAGCAAGAAGGCCCGTCCCAAGAGCGCCGGGTTCATGGGGTTGTAGCCGAGGCCGCCAAAGGCATGTTTGCCCACGACGATGCCAAAGATCGCCCCCAGAGCGGGCATCCATAGTGGAACCGAGGCCGGAACGTTGAAGGCCACCAAAATCCCGGTCACTAGGGCGCTCCCATCGGCGATGGAGAGCCTTTTGCCCATTGCCGCCTGCACTGCCGCCTCGCTGGCCACTGCTGCCACCGAGGCGATCACGATGATCCACAGAGCCCGCAGTCCGAAGAAATAGACTGCGCCAACGGCCGCCGGCAGCAGCGCCAAGACCACTCCATACATTATCTTGGGGATCGATTCCCCATCACGAATGTGCGGCGATGCCGAAAGAAAGCGCTCCTTCTCCATTCAGTCTCCGCCTCACCTTGCCGCTCCAGTGCACGCCCGCGGCTCATGCGCTCTTTGGTGCCGCGGCTCTCTCCAGCTGGTACACTTTCATCTTGCCGTACTTCATTAGGTGGACGAACGGGATACCTGCCGGACAGACAAACGCACAGCACCCACATTCGATGCAATCCAGTAGCCCATAGCTCTTGGCCGCGGCGAACCGCTCGTGCCTCACCAGGGTTTGAATCTGCGTGGGCACCAGCTTCATCGGGCAGGCGTCCACGCACCGCGCACAGCGAATGCAGGGGTGCGGCGCCGGCACTCTGCTTTCGGCCCTGCTCAGCACGACTACGCCTGAGGTCCCCTTGATCACCGGCACCTCATCGGAGAACTGCGCGATGCCCATCATTGGCCCCCCCATGATGACCTTGCCCGCCTCCTCAGTCAGGCCACCGCAATGGGCGAACAGGTGCGAAAACTGGGTGCCCAGCGGCACGAGAAGATTCTTGGGCGTGTGTACGCCTGCGCCGGCGACGGTCACCACGCGCTCCACCAGCGGCTTGCGCAGCGCCACGGCCTCATAGATCGCCTTCGCCGTCCCGACATTGTGCACCAAGCAGCCCACGTCCATAGGCAAACCGCCGCGGGGCACTTCCCGACCCATGGCGGCTTTGATCAGCTGCTTTTCCGCCCCCTGGGGGTACTTTGTCCGGAACGGCACCACCTGATAGCCGTACCCACCCTCGGCAACCGCCTTGCGCATAGTGGCAATGGCGTCCGGTTTGTTGTCCTCAATGGCGATGAAGCACCTCTTGCAACCCAGGATCTTCTCGATCACCCGCACGCCGGCCAGGATCTCAGGGGCGTGTTCAAGCATCAGGCGATGGTCCGAGGTCAGGAAAGGCTCGCACTCTGCGCCGTTGATTATGAGGGTATCGATGGGCTTGTTCGCTGGCGGCGAAAGCTTCACGTGGGTGGGAAAAGCAGCCCCGCCCATCCCCGCGAGCCCCGCCTCGCGAATGCGCGCCCGCAGCTCCTCTGGGGAGCGCTCCAGGTACTCCTCGTCCGGCACCACCGCGCTGCTCAACTCGCCCGTGCCGTCGTTTTCGAGGACCACGGAGAGCACCTTGCCGCCCAAAGGGTGCAGGCGAGGTTCCACGGCCTTGACCGTGCCGGATACAGAGGCGTGGCAAGGGACAGAAACAAACCCCTTGGCCTCCCCGATCTTGTCACCGATTTTCACCACATCGCCGACCTGACACGTCGGCTCCGCCGGCGCTCCAAGGTGCTGCTGCAAGGGGATGACCACCACTGGCGGTGGTGCTACAGGTTCGATGGGAATGTGAGCGGTAAGCTTGGATTGGGGAGGGTGCACACCTCCGGAAAAAGTCCGAGTCCGTACTGTCCGCAACGTCGACTCCGTCAGGATAGAACCCACACACCGAAAAGGGCACGACCCTCTGTCCGCGCGGGACTTGGTCTGCCCTGTTCCTCACCACGCCGGGGAAGAGTTGGCAGTCTTATTGGCCCTTCAGCTGCCGCAGCTCTTCTAAAAAGCCCTCTTTTGTCTGGAACTTCCGATACACCGAGGCGAAACGCACATAGGCAACGTCGTCCAGTTCCTTGATGCGCCGCGCCACCTTTTCACCGATGAGCTTAGATTCCACCTCTTCGCTGCCCAGCTCGCGCAGTTCCGACTCCACCGCCGCCACAAGGTCTTCCATGGCCTGCAGCGAGATGGGCCGTTTGGTGCATGCCAACTGCACGCCGTGCAGGATCTTGTTGCGGTCGAACGCCTCGCGCCGCCCATCCGCCTTGATGACCAAGATAGGGCCGACATCGGCGTATTCCTTGGTGGTGAAGCGCTTGCCGCACGCCAGGCACTCACGGCGGCGGCGCACGAACTGCCCGTCACCGCGCGTGCGCGAGTCGATCACGTGCGTGTCTGGGTGAGCACAAAAGGGGCACTTCATCTTGCCCTCTCCGCCCTACTGGGACCCAGCCTCAGACTCCAGGAATGTATACAACGGGAAGCGCGCGCAGAGCTCCCGCACTGCCCCCCGCACCTGGCCACTCACCTGTTCGTCTCCCATATGCGACAACACGCGGTCGATGAGTTCAGCGATGCAAACCATCTCGGCTTCCTTCATGCCGCGCGTGGTCAGCGCCGGCGATCCGAGCCGGATACCGCTGGTGACGAAGGGGCTCTGCTCATCAAAGGGCACCATGTTCTTGTTCACCGTGATGCCGGCCTGCTCCAAGGCCCGCTCGGCGTCGCGGCCGGTCAGCCCCTTGTTGCGCAGGTCCACCAGCAACAAATGCGTGTCGGTGCCTCCGGACACGATGTGATAGCCCCGCTCCATCAAAGCGCTCGCCAGTGCCTTGGCATTGGCAATGACCTGCGCCGAGTAGGCCTTGAATGCTGGCTCCAGGGCCTCCTTGAAAGCCACCGCTTTGGCCGCAATCACATGCATCAGCGGCCCGCCCTGGAACCCAGGGAAGACGTTCGAGTCGATGATCTCGGAGATCATCTTCAATCGCCCCTTGGGGGTGGTCAGCCCCATGTCGTTCTCCTGGTCCTTGCCGATGAGAATGACTCCACCGCGAGGGCCGCGCAAGGTCTTGTGAGTGGTAGAGGTAACCACATGGCAATGCGGCAACGGGCTCGGCAGCAGACCACTGGCAATGAGCCCAGCAGGATGGGCAATGTCGGCGATGAGCTTGGCGCCAACGCTGTCGGCGATCTGCCGAAATGCCGCATAGTCGATGGCGCGCGAATAGGCACTGGCGCCGGTGATGATCAGCCGAGGCCGCTCCTTGCGCGCCACCGCCTCTACTTCCCCCATGTCGATGTACCCGGTACGGTCCACCCCGTAGAAAACCATGCGCAGGAAGCGACCGGAGAAGTTCACCGGACTGCCATGGGTCAGATGCCCCCCATGAGCAAGATTCATGCCCATGACGGTGTCGCCCGGGTTCACGAAAGCAAAGTAGGCCGCCATGTTCGCTTGCGAGCCCGAGTGAGGCTGCACATTGGCGTGCTCCGCGCCAAAGAGCCTCTTGACGCGCTCCCTGGCCAACTCTTCTACCACGTCCACATGCTCGCACCCGCCGTAGTAGCGCTTGCCAGGATACCCTTCGGCGTACTTGTTGGTCATGACCTGACCCATGGCCTGCAACACCGCCAGGCTGACAAAGTTCTCAGAGGCAATCAGCTCCAGCTTGTCATTCTGCCTGGCCACCTCGTCGGCAATGGCCTTGTAGACCTCAGGGTCGGTTCGTCGGAGCTCTTCCACCTTTATCCCCTCTTGCGCGCGCGTGCACGGGAGACGACCGCCGGCGCAGGCCTAGTAGATCCACTGATAGCACTCCAGGCGCGTCCGTTTCTTGGCCCACTCGTCTTTGTGGAAAAAGATGTCATCCTCTGTGGGGATCAGGTTCTTCAGATAGGACATGCGCCGCTGGGCATAGTCGCGCGTTTCCAGGTCCTCGGTCGCCTTCCGGTACTCCTCGTAAGCGAACCAGTAGACCAGCTTGTCGTCGAACTTGGGCGTCCGCTCCCCACGCTGGGTCATGCAGGCATCCACAGAGGCCTCGTAGATTTCCCCCACCACAAAGTAGGCATACCCGTACTTGGGGTCCAAGGAAGAGGCTTTCCGCGCTAGAGAGCGCGCCTTGGCGAACTGGCCGAGCTCCTTGTAGCAGGAGGCCTGCTCGCAAAGGGCACGTTTGTTGTCGGGCTTGAGGGCCAGGATCTTGTCATAGACGGCGATGGCCTCGCGGAACCGCTTCATGTTCTGCAACGCCCCTGCCTGCAGCTCCATCGCATACGCGTCCTGGGGCGTCTTCTCCAGAAGTCTTGCGAGGGTGTTCACCGCCTTTTGGTTCTCGTTGCGGTCGTAGTAGGCCTTGCCCAGCTTGAGCATCGTCTCGACGTTTCCGGGATCGAGTTGGTGGGCTTTCTCCAGCGCCTGCACATAGCCCATTTCGTCACCAGTCGCCCGGTAGAGAGAGCTCAGCGTCTCCTGACTCTGCTTGTCGCCTGGGTCCGCTTCCAGGACCTTTTCCAGCTGGAGGATGGCACCCTCGATGTTTTCGGCCTTAATGTAAAGACTTGCAAGGGCCCGCCGATCGTCGATCCTGTGGGGGTCGATTTTGAGCGCCTCCTCGTACTGGTGAATGCCCTCCGAGGTGCGGCCGATGACGCCGTAGAGATAGCCAAGGCTGCGATGGAGATGGGCGTTCTGCGGAAAAACCTGCACCCCAAGCTCATACACGATGAGGGCACTATCGGGCACGTTCAGCTTGATGTAGGAGTCGCCCAGAACGGTGTAAACCTCCTTCATCTCGTGCTGGGCAGTGTCCATCTCGATGACCTTCCAGAAGTGGGGGATGGCATCGCGGTAGCTCTTGTTCTTGTAGTGCTCGTAGCCAAGGCTCCACTTCTTCAGGATCTCAAGCCGCTGGGCGGCGCGGATGGAGTCCTGGATGGCTTTCCTGCGTGCCATTTCCTCTTCGGGGGAGACCTTTGGGCCGGTGGCTGCACAGCCAGACAGGAACAGCATGTTGCCCAGCCAGGCGCTCACAACCCCCAGCACTACCACCCCTGCGAACGTGCGGAGAAGAGCGTTCCTCTTCACTGGCAAGTCCTCCTACAGCTAGTACCTTCCACTCTCAAGGCCAATCAAGGGTTTGAATTTCGTAAAATCCGCAAAAAAAAGCAACAACTATTTCCTGTCCCAAGGAGACGAGGGGGACAGCCCCTACTGCCGCTGGAACCAGCGCTCTGCTCCCCCCAGGCTCACCAGCACACGGTGTACACGTTCACGCGCAGGGTCAACAGTCAGCGAGCCGCGAAAAACAACTTCATAGGTCACATCGACTCGGCCCAGGAACGAGAAGAAAGGCAACCCGCACCCCACCGTGCAGGCATATTCTTTGGGTGCGTGACCGCTAGCGGTCTGCACAGGCACATGGCCGAAGCGGAACCCCGCCCGGTAGGCTACCTTCTTGAAATAGGGAGCGCTGAGCTTGCGGCTGGGCAGGTATTCCACACCTGCCATGGCGTAGCCGACGTCGGTGTACGAGAAACGTGCCCTGGGCGAAGACTCCACTGATCCCCAGTGCTGGCGATAGTAGTCGGCAGCTACGGTGAGTCCAGCCGGGGACTGATAGCTCACGCCCACACCCCACATCAAGGGCAGAGCAAGGGTGCCGGTGACGGCAGAGTCGGCCCCGGCAAAGGCGTGACGCACATCTGTGGACACCTCGACGTCTGTTGCGGGCGTCAGCACTGCGCCCATGGTCCAGCGCCCATCAGGACGGACGAGCAGACCCACTGTGCCCCCCACCCCTTCCAGGTGCGAGGAGAAACGGTCATTGGCAGCCGCAAAGTCGGTGGAGGAGAAGGTGGTTTTCCATGTCTCCTGGATCCGTCCAAAATAGAGTTGGGCAGCAACCCCCAGGTACACGTAGCGGCTTGGCTTCACGAATAGCGCAAACTCCCCGCGGTTGAGGCCGCCCTGGCCAGTGACCTCCCTCCAGTACTGGTAGCCGGGCAAAGAATCGCTGGTCGAGACGGCATAGCGCACGTCACTGACTGGCCCAAGCACGCCGGACACGGAGATCCTGGAGCTTACCGGTACAAGCATGGAGAAGCCGCTTGCCTGAGCAAAGTGGGCGCGTGCACTTCCGTGGGCAGTAGTGGTGGTGCGAAAATCAAAGGAGGCGTCCGTGACCACGCGAGTGAACCCCGCAGGGACGCGGGCGGCAGGGTTCCGCAAGTTGATGGAAAGATGGTCGGTGAGCGCAATACCCGCTCCGCCCATGGCAGCACCTTGCCCGCTGGGAAATAACCGCCACAGACCAATCCCCTTTGCACTGTACACCGAGCCAGCCCCACAGGCGTGGCAGGCCAAAACAAGGACCAGGCACGTCAGAAGGACATTAACGCCACGGAAGCGCCACCTGTTCACTTTCTCCTCCTCGGTCAGCCGCCTGCCGCTCATGGCTGCGGCGGCAAGGTGTACTCGACAAAAAGTCGCGGAGGCCGCCCTTCTGCTGCCTGTGAGGCGAACACCACCGCCTCGGAGGCGTCCAGGCCCTCACCCGTCGAGTAGAGCATCAACCCGCGGTTGGGCAGCCTGCCTGAGGTCCACGCCTGCACTATGGCGGTAAAGTCACTAATCTCGCTCGAAACCGAGAACGCCACCTTTTCGCTGCCGGGGACGATGGCCGCGACCGGCACGCTTAGGCTCGTATCTACCGCGACCGCTGCAGGCTCCCACGTCTGACTCACCACTGGCCTCCCGGCAATCGCCATCCCGGTGGCACGCAGCTTCGTCGCGCCCTGATCGAGCCAAAGTTCCAGGCGCGCCCGGTTAATGGTCGCATCCTTCGGAATGGAGTCGAGGGAAAACTTGACCAGGATGCGCCATCCCGTGGCGTTTGCAATCAGCAATCGTCCTGCCGGTGCTCCCCCCTGGCGCTCGATGAGAAAGGCATCAGCGCCTGGCGCAACAAAGATCGTGTCCGCCACCCCTTTGCGCACATAACTGAGTTCTAATTTGGGCAAGCGGGTGGTATCTGTGGCTTGTCGCGAGTGGAATTCCACCAGGGCCGGTCCAAGCCCACTCACGTGGAGGCCGTCATTGGCCACACTGCTGTCCACCCACGCCTGCACTATCGACGGGTCAAGAGAGAGGCCGATCCGGTTAGAGTCCCCCGTCACAATGCTGCCCTGGCCGACCTGGGGTCCGCCGCCACCGGCAAAGTTCGCCCAGGTGATCGTCTCTTCGTCCCAGGCAGCGGTGACCTGCTGTACGAGAAGCGCTACCTGCGCCGTCTCTCCCCGATACGAGGCGGGCGATAGCCACAGGGTGGCGCGCTCAATCACTGCACTGTCCGGGAGCGCGGCGAATCGGATGACGAATACTGCGCGATAGCCATCCGCCTGTCCCACCAGCAGGTAAGGGCTCCTTCCTGTGGTCACCTGCCCGTGCTCGTAGGTCGCTTCTGCTTCAGGGGGAGATATCTCCACGGCTCTCACGCCGCCCACATCCAGGCGATCGAGCAGATCAATGCCATAAGGGAGCTTTTCGTTCTTGCTGCACCCGCTGGCGAGCACAACCATGGCCAGCCATGCCGCTGCGCCCACGTACCTCATGAATTTTCCTCGTCAGTTGGAATGGCGTGTAGCCTCGCAATGCAGGGATCACCTCGCTGGTACACCACGCGCCCGCGCTTGACCACCGCCTGCACCAGCGGCACGCCGAAGTGATAGGCGGTGAAACGGTAGTCCGGCACGTCCCAGATCACACAGTCCGCCTGGGCCCCTGGCTCCAGCCGACCCAGCCGGTCACCACGATCGATTGCCCACGCCGCGTGCAACGTTGTGGCCGCCAGTGCCTCCGTAGGCGTCAAATGCATCTGCGTACAGGCCAGCGTCATCATCAGAGGCAGCGACTCGGTCATGCACGTGCCTGGATTAAAGTCCGTCGACAGGGCCACAGGCAAGCCGGCGGCAATCATCGCCCGTGCCGGTGCGTAGTTGTTTCTGCCCAAAAAAAAGACCGCACCCGGCAGCAACACCGGGACTACCCCAGCCTCATGTAGCGCCTGAATGCCTGCTTCATCTACGCAATCAAGGTGGTCGGCGGAGACCGCACCGACTTCTGCCGCCAGGCGTGCACCACCGGAGCGCGTCAGTTGCTCGGCATGGATCTTTGGTTTCAATCCATGGGCCTTACCTGCCAGCAATACCTGGCGCGACTCCTCGATGCTGAACGCCCCCTCTTCACAGAACACATCGCAGAACTCTGCCAACTTCCGCGCTGCGACAGCGGGGATGATCTCTTCCACCACCAGGCGCAGGTAGGCGGCTCGGTCTGCCCGATATTCATCGGGCACATCATGGGCAGCCAGCAGCGTCGGCACCAACTCCACCGGGTGTAGACGAGCCAGTTCGGCCACCACCTCCAGGCACTTGAGCTCGTCGGCGTAGCTCAGGCCGTAGCCGCTCTTCACCTCCACGGTGGTTACGCCATTGGCCAGGAACAGGTCCAGCCTCTTCAGCGCGGCAGCTATCAGCTCCTCTTTGCTCGTGGCCCGCAGTTGGCGCACACTGGCGCGTATGCCCCCGCCGGCCGCGGCAATCTCCTGATAACTCTTCCCGGTGGCCCGCAGCTCAAACTCGTTTTCCCTGCTGCCGGCGAATACCAGATGGGTATGTGCGTCCACCAGACCTGGCGTCACGACTTTTCCGCGGGCATCGATGACCACAGTGCCGCGGTCCCGCGCCAGGGAGGCTTCAACATCGGCGGTTGGCCCCACAGCAAGGACTCGCTCACCGCCAATAGCCACCGCGCCATCCTGGAGAGTGGCTATTTTCGCCACGCTGCGCCTGCCCGATTGCGCGACCTCGGGCGTCACCACCTGGGCAGCGTGGGCGATGAGCAAGTCTGCCTGCACCTCTACTCCTTGGGCAACATGGGGATCTTCACCCCCTTTGCCCTGGCCGTGGCGATCGCCTCCGCATAGCCGGCGTCGACGTGGCGGGCAATCCCTATGCCTGGGTCGTTGGTCAACACCCTCTCCAGGCGCACCGCCATCTCTGGCGTCCCATCTGCGACGATCACCTGACCCGCGTGGATCGCCTTGCCGTGCCCCACGCCCCCACCGTCGTGAACAGCTACCCAGCTTGCACCCGACACCGCGTTGAGCAACGCGTTCAGAATCGGCCAGTCGGCCACCGCATCAGAGCCGTCGCGCATCCCTTCGGTCTCGCGCAGCGGCGAGGCAACCGAGCCGCAGTCCAGGTGGTCACGCCCAATGACAATGGGGGCCTTGAGCTCGCCAGTGCGCACCATGTCGTTGATGCGAAGACCCAACTTGGCCCTGTCCCCATACCCCAACCAGCAGACCCTGGCAGGTAAGCCCGGCAGGCGGCCGAAATCTAGGTACTTTTGGGCCAGGGAAATCCAGTTGACCAACACCCTGTCGTGTGGAAACTCTTCCAGAATGACCGCATCGATCTTAAAGATGTCCTCCGGGGCGCCGGAGAGAGCCGCCCAGCGAAACGGACCCCGTCCCTCGCAGAACAGGGGTCGAATGTACACCAGCACAAAACCCTTGATGTCAAAAGCGTCGGTCACCCCTTTTTCGTAAGCATACTGCCGGATCCCGTTGCCATAGTCGAAGACGACCGCGCCCCGCCGCTTGAAGCCCAGCATGGCCCGGACGTGCTCGGCCATGGACTCCTTGGCCAGTTCCACATAGCGCTGGGGATCTTCTTCCCGCAGGCGCTCGGCCTGCTCGCGCGTCAGGCCCTTGGGCCAGTACCTCTTGGGCTCATGCGCTGAGGTCTGGTCAGTGACCACGTCCGGGATGATGCCCCGGCGGAGGATCTCCGGATGCGTCTCGGCCGTGTTGCCTACCAGGCCCACGGAGAGCGCCTCCCCGCGGCCCTTGGCCCCAAGCACCAGCTCCAGGGCCTCGTCCAGGTCTTCGCACAATCGGTCGCAGAGCCCCTCGCGGATGACCCGCTCGATGATCTCCCGCCGGAACTCTACACCGAGGAAGGCGGCGCCGTTCATCTTGGCAGCCAGCGCCTGTGCCCCACCCATGTTGCCGAGTCCGCCGGTAAGGAGGAACTTACCCTGCAGACTGCCATTAAAGTGCCGCTTTGCTGCAGCAGCAAAGGTTTCGTAGGTCCCCTGCAGGATCCCCTGCTGGCCAATGAAGATCCAACTGCCGGCCGTCATCTGGCCGTACATGATGAGCCCTTTGGCGTCCAGCTCATCGAAGTAGTCGTCATGGTCCCACTGCGGGACGATCAGCGAGTTCGCGATGAGCACGCGCGGTGCGTAGGTGTGCGTGCGGAAAATGCCCACGGGCTTGCCAGACTGGATCAGGAGGGTCTCATCGTTCTCCAAGGTCTGGAGGCACCGCACGATAGCCTCATAGGCTTCCCAGTTGCGCGCTGCTTTTCCACTGCCGCCGTAGATAATGAGGTGCTCGGGGTCTGCTCCTTGTTCCAGATTGTTCATGAGCATGCGCAGGGCGGCCTCCTGGTGCCACCCCTTACACAACAGGTTCAACCCGCGGGGCGCTTTGATGGTTCCTCTGCTCATCTCCCCTCCACCTATGGAGCCACCAGCTCGAGCCTTCAGTCAAAAAAGCAAAAGGCAACCCCCGGTTGCCTGCTGCACCTTCTCCCTCTGGAGCGCGTCTGCCATTGCCGTTCCATCGGCACCAGGATCAATCACCGGCTTCGGCCGCTGGTGCAGGTGCCTTTTCCTCTGCCTTTGCTTTCTCCTTCTTCTTGGCCTCGCGTTTCTCGCGTTGGGCCTCGATGCGCGCCTTCTGCACGCCTTCGTACCCTACCAGCTCAAGTATGGCCAGCTCGGCGCCATCACCATAACGGCGGCCCAAGGAAACCACCCGGGTGTAGCCCCCTTGGCGCTCCGCATAGCGTGGGGCAATGTCCGAGAAGAGCTTGCGCACCACCGCCTTGTCCCGCACGGTGGCCAGCACCAGCCGGCGCGCGTGCAAGTCGTTCCGTTTGGCGATGTTGATCAGGCGATCCGCAAGACGGCGCGCCTCCTTCGCCTTTGCCACCGTGGTCTTGATGCTCAGGTGCTCAAAAAGGGCAGTGACCAGATTGGCCAACAGCGCTCGGCGGTGACTGGCGGTCCTACCCAGCTTCTTCAACTTCCTGTTGTGTCGCATCGAGCTTCGTCCTGACCAAGATGAACTCTTACTTGGGCTCTTCCTGCAGATACGTGTCCACATCCATCCCGAAGTGCAAGCCTCTGGACTCCAGGATCTTGTTCAGCTCCTGGAGCGACTTCCGGCCAAAGTTGCGGAAGCGAAGCATCTCCTGCTCGTCCCGCCGCACCAGGTCAGCAATGGTCTCGATGTTGGCCGCTCGCAGACAGTTCGAGGCGCGCACCGAAAGTTCCAACTCCTCCACGCTCATCTTCAGCAGCTTGCGGATGCGCACCGCCTCCTCGTCCACCTCCACTGGCTCCTCTTCCTCCGGCTCCACCTCAAAGTTGATGAACAGGCGGATGTGGTCCTGGAGGATTTGGCCGGCGTAGGTGAGGGCGTCGTCCGGAGTGATGCTGCCGTCGGTGTCGATTTCCAGAATCAGCCGCTCATAGTCGGTGCGCTGCCCCACTCGGGTATTCTCCACCGTGTAGCGCACGTTCTTGATCGGCGTGTAGATGGCATCGATGGGGATCGAGCCGATGGGCTGGTCCGGAAGACGATTCTCCTCTGCCGGCACATAACCTCGGCCACGGCCGATGCGCAGCTCCATCTTAAAGTCGGCCTTCTCGTTGAGCGTGGCAATGTGGTGCTCTGGATTGAGCACCTCGTACTCCGCAGGGTTGACGGCGAGGTCGCCCGCTTTGAACTCGCGCGGCCCCTTCAGGTGGAGCACCACCTTGTCGGGCTTGCGGTTGATGAGCTTGAGGCGCACCTCCTTCAGGTTCATGACGATCTCGGCCACATCCTCTTTGACGCCGGGAATGGTCGAGAACTCGTGTTGCACCTTGTCGATGCGCACCATGGTAATGGCCGCACCCGGAAGCGACGACAGGAGCACCCGGCGCAGCGCATTGCCAATGGTGACGCCGAAACCCTTTTCCAAGGGTTGCACGATGAACCGGCCGTGGGTGTTAGTGTAAAGCGATTCGTCGAGCTCGATGCTCTCTGGCATCTGAAAGTTCGGTAAGCTCATGTATCTTCACTCCACAAATGTCTCTGCTACCTGTGCCGCCCCAGTTCGCACCTTCGTTGCCCGCTACTTGGAGTAGAGCTCCACAATGAGGCTCTCGTTGGCGGGCAACGGAATGTCGGCGCGACTCGGGATCTCCAGCAGTGTACCCGACATGTTTGCCTTGTCCAGCGCCAGCCAGGGCAGCTGTCTACCCTCGCGCATACGGCGCATGGAGGCATGGAAAATCTCCAGTTGTCGGCTCTTGGCCCTGACCTTCACCTCGTCGCCCGGTTTCAGCCGGTAGGAAGGGATGTCGACGACGCGATTGTTGACCAGAAAATGGCGGTGCCGAACCAGCTGGCGCGCCGCCTTGCGCGAAGGGGCGAGGCCCAGACGGTAGACCACGTTGTCCAGGCGGGTCTCCAGCAGCCGCAAGAGGTTCTCGCCAGTGATGCCCGCTTGGCGTACTGCCTTGTCAAAGTAGTTGCGGAACTGCGCCTCCAGCACGCCGTAGATGCGCCGCACCTTCTGCTTTTCGCGCAGCTGCAGGGCAAACTGCGACTGCTTGAAGCGACGCGCACGGCCGTGCTGCCCTGGGGCGTAGCCACGCTTCTCGAAGGGACACTTGGCGGTGTCGCACTTGGTACCCTTGAGAAACAGCTTCTGCCCTTCGCGGCGGCACAACTTGCAGTCCGGTCCCGTGTATCGTGCCATGAAAGACTGCCTCCAGTACTCCTGTTTTTGCTCTGAATCCTGCTCGCCTTTGTCAGACCCGGCGCCGCTTCGGCGGTCGACAGCCGTTGTGCGGAATAGGGGTCACGTCCTTGATGGCGACCACCTGCAGGCCGGCAGCCTGCAACGACCGCACCGCTGCTTCGCGTCCTGCGCCCGGCCCTTTGATCATCACCTCTACCCGTCGCAGGCCAAGCTCAAGAGCCTCCTTCGCTGCGGCCTCGGCGGCCAGCTGGGCCGCAAACGGCGTACTCTTGCGCGATCCCTTGAAACCTATGCGCCCGGCAGACGCCCAGGAAATGACGTTGCCGTAGCTGTCGGTCAAGGTGATGATGGTGTTATTGAAGGTGGCCTTGATGTGGGCCACACCATTGGCTTCAACGCTTGCGCGCTTGCGCGCACGCCTTCGCATTGCGCTCAAAGCTTACCTCCACCTGGCAGTTTCCACCACGTTGCTATTTCTTCTTCACGCCAACGATGCGGCGGCGCCCACGCCGTGTGCGCGCATTGGTGTGCGTCCGCTGCCCGCGCACCGGAAGGTTGCGGCGATGACGGAGCCCACGGTAGCAGCCAATATCCATCAGCCGCTTGATGTTCATCGTCTCTTCCGCACGCAGGGCACCTTCCACCTTGTACTCCGCGGCGATGATGGACCGAATCTTGGCCGCATCATCGGGCGAAAGGTCCTTGACCCGCACGTCGGGGTTGACCCCGGCCTTGGCCAAGATCCTCCGCGACGAGGTAAGACCGATGCCGTAGATGTAGGTCAGCGCCACCTCAATCCGCTTCTCGCGTGGCAAGTCAATTCCAGCAATACGTGCCAAAACGGCCTCCTCGACACAAAGTTACCACTCTGCCTAGCCCTGCCGCTGCTTGTGGCGCGGGTTCTTGCAAATGACCATCACCACCCCCTTGCGCCGGATAATCTTGCAGCTTTCGCAAATCTTTTTCACTGAAGAACGCACCTTCATTGCTCTACTCCGATTCCACACATACCGGTGGCACCTGACGGGCCGGTTGGCCCGCCGGACCGATCGTTGACGCCCCCAACCTGCCAGGCTATGGCGCCTACTTGTAGCGGTAGGTAATCCGCCCCCGGGTCAGGTCGTACGGCGACAGCTCCACGGTCACCTTGTCTCCCGGCAGAATCCTGATGAAGTGCATGCGCATCTTGCCGGAGATGTGCGCCAACACTCGGTGACCGTTTTCCAACTCCACCCGGAACGCAGCGTTGGGCAGAGTCTCAATGATCGTACCGTCAACTCGTATCGGTTGCTCCTTGGCCATGGACCTCCTACTCCACAACTACTTGACCAGGTCTTCGGTCAGAATCAACGGCTCAGCCTCGGTGATGACCACGGTGTGCTCAAAATGCGCCGACGGCAGCGTGTCTTTGGTTACCACGGTCCAGCCGTCTGCAAGCGTGATCACCTCGTGAGAGCCCATGTTGATCATGGGTTCAATGGCCAGGACCATCCCCGCCCGGAGCCGCGGACCCCGGTGGGGTGCGCCAAAGTTGGGCACCTGCGGCGGTTCATGTAGGTCCCTGCCGATCCCATGTCCCACCAGCGCTCTCACCACCGAGAAGCCCTCTCGTTCCACCGTGCTCTGGATGGCATGCGAGATGTCCGACAGGCGGTTGCCCACACGCGCCTGGGCGATGCCCGCGTACAGCGCCTCGCGCGTGGCGCGCAACAGGCGTTCCTTGTCCGGGGAGATCTGCCCCACCGCAAATGTCCGGCATCCATCCCCATAGTACCCGCCCATCTCGACGCCAATGTCTACCCCAACGATTTCGCCTTCCTGGAGCACCCGCCGTCCAGGGATGCCGTGCACCACTTCTTCATCCACAGACACGCAGATGTGGGCCGGAAAGCCCATGTAGTTTTTGAAGGCCGCCCGTGCCCCACGTCCCTGCAGGAACCGCGCCACCTCCCCGTCCAAGAGCTCGGTGCGGATCCCTGGCCGGATCAGCGACTCCGCCAGCGCCAGGGCCTCGGCAACCAATCGCCCACACTTCTGCAGAAGCTCGATCTCGTTCTGGCTCCTCAGCGCGATGTTGTGCTCGTGATGGCGCGCTTCACCGCCTCCTGAATAGCCCTCTGCACCTCAGCGATCGACCGGTCCCCAGCGATCACCCGCAACTTCCCCTGCTTCTGATAGTAAGTGCGAACAGGTTCTGTCTGCTGCTCATACACTCGCAGTCGCTCGCGCACGGTCTCGGGCGTGTCGTCGGCGCGCTGCACCAGCGCGGCCCCGCACGTCGGGCACACCCCGGCGCTGGCCACCTGGTCCAACAACAGGTTGAAGACCCTACCACAGCCCAGACAAACCCGCCTGCTGCTCACGCGCTTGACGATCTCCGCCTCTGGCACCTCCAACAGGAACACCAGGTCCACTGCCCGGCCCTGCGCATCCATCAAGCGGTCAAGTGCCTCGGCCTGTGCTACTGTGCGCGGAAACCCGTCCAGCACAAAGCCCCTGGCGCAGTCGTGCTCCTGCAAACGCTCGGCCACCACTCGGATCATGAGCGCGTCCGGCACCAGTTTCCCTTGGGCCATCACCTCTTCCACCTCTCTGCCCAGGGGTCTCCTCTTGGCGACCGCCTCACGCAGCATGTCGCCCGTAGAGATGTGCACCACCCCTAGGTAAGTGGCAAGGAGACCGGCCTGAGTGCCCTTGCCCGTGCCTGGAGCACCGAGCATGATTACACGCATGAGCTTGGACCGCTCCCGCTTGGCGCCGGCCTCACATGCGCCGTCGGCCTTTGATTCGCCCCGTCTTCAAAAAGCCATCGTAGTGCCGCATCAGCAGGTGCGACTCAACCTGCTGCAGCGTGTCCAAGACCACCCCTACCACGATCAACAACGAGGTGCCGCCGTAAAACGAGGCAAAGTCGTACGACACGTTCGACACCTTGGTGAGGAAATACGGGAAGATGGCGACGATGGCCAGCGCAATCGACCCGGGAAGGGTGATGCGCGTGAGGATGTGGTCGATAAACTCACTGGTCTTGGCACCCGGCCGTACACCGGGAATAAAGCCCCCATACTTTTTCATGTTGTCAGCCACGTCCACCGGGTTGAAAGCAATGGCGGTGTAGAAATACGTGAAAAACACAATGAGCAGGCCGTATATGAGCCAATACACCACCGAGGTAGCGGAGAACATGTTGTTCAGAGACTCCACAAACCCACTCCTCGGCAAGAAGGTGTGGATCGTCTGCGGCACAAAGAGAATCGACTGCGCAAAGATGATCGGCATCACCCCTGCCGTGTTCACCCGCAGGGGCAAATGGGTGCTCTGGCCGCCGTAAATCTTCCGTCCGATGATGCGCTTCGCGTACTGGACCGGTATCTTGCGCGTCCCTTGGGTCAGCGCAACGGTGGCGGCTACAGTCCCGACAAAGACTGCAAGCAATAACACTTCGGTTAAGAGGCCACGGTTTCCAGCCAAAGCCTGCTGAATCTCGTCGAAGATCGAGTTGGGGAACCGGGCAATGATGCCGATAAAGATGATGAGTGAGATGCCGTTGCCTATGCCCCGCTCGGTGATCTGCTCACCCAGCCACATGATGAGCACGGTGCCTGCAGAGAGGGTCAGCATGGTCAAAAAGGTGAAAAGGATAATCTGCCCTGTGGTATCCGCCGAGACCACCCGGAGCAGGATGCGCTCACCGGTCTTTGCCACGGTTTCCACAGGCGGAATGGAGCGGAGAAAGACAGAGACTCCATACGCCTGGAAGGCAGAGATGAGCACCGTACCGTAGCGCGTGTACTGCGTGATCTTCTTGCGTCCGGCCTCTCCCTCCTTTTGCAGCTTCTGGAAATAGGGCATTACCGCCCCCAGCAACTGCAAGATGATCGAGGCCGAGATGTAGGGCATGATCCCCAGCGCAAAGACCGTGGCGCGCTTCAGGGCCCCCCCGGCGAACAGATCGTAGAGGCCCAACAGCCCTCCTCCTCCCATCGCCGAGTCGATGTAGGCCGTCAGCGCAGGGCCACTCACCATGGGGATGGGCACGTGGCCACCGATACGGTAGACCACCAGAATGCCGAGCGTGAAGAGGATCTTTCGCTTCAGCTCTGGGATCTTGAAGGCGCTCTGGAATTCCCTGATCATAGCAGCGTCACCTTCCCGCCCGCACTCTCAATCTTCTCTTTGGCGGACTTGCTGAACGCATGAGCCGACACTTCCAAGGCGCGAGTCACCTCGCCAGTGCCGAGGATCTTCACGGGCAGCTTCCTCTTCTTTATCAGCCCGTTCTGATGAAGCACCGCCGGGTCGATCACCGACACTGACTGCAGGCGGTCCAAGTCTCGGAGATTCACCACCTGGTACTCCTGCTTAAAGGGATTGGTGAACCCTCGCTTGGGTACGCGCCGCTGCAAGGGCATCTGGCCACCCTCGAACCAGGCACGGTGCTTGGCCCCTGAGCGCGAATGCTGGCCCTTGTGGCCGCGTCCGGAAGTGCCTCCGTGCCCAGAAGCATCGCCTCGCCCTAACCGTTTCTTCTGCTTCCGTGACCCCGCAGGGGGTTTCAATCGCGATAGATCCATCGTTCCTCAGTCTCGCTTATGGCGCTCGCCGCGCGATTCCCACAGCAGGCAGCGCTACTGCTCCTCGACCTTGACCAGATGATTTACCTTGGCGATCATGCCGCGTATCTGCGGCGTGTCGCTATGCTCCACCGTTTGGTGGATCTTGCGGAGCCCCAAGGCACGCACGGTCAGCTTCTGTCGCCAGGGTCTGCCGATCGTGCTCCGCACCAAGGTGACCCGCAGTTTTCGCGTCTTCTTTACCATTGCTGCGTCCGTCTGCCACCTACTGATTCTGCGCTTCCACCGGAGCCTCACCCAGGCCCAAAAGCTCCCTCAAACTCATGTCACGCCTCTTAGCCATCGCGCGGGCGTCCACCAGCTTGCCCAGGGCTACCATGGTAGCCTTGACCACGTTATGCGGGTTGGAGGAACCCAACGATTTGGTCAACACGTCGCGCACACCTGCGGCTTCCATGATCGCGCGCACCGCACCCCCCGCGATCACGCCGGTCCCCGGTGAGGCAGGGCGCAAAAGCACTTTGCCCGCCCCGTACTTGCCGATGACCAGGTGCGGGATGGTGGAACCCACCAGCGGCACCCGCACGATGCTCTTCTTGGCAGCCTCCGAGCCTTTGGCAATGGCGTCAGTGACTTCGTTGGCCTTTCCCAGGCCCACGCCCACGTGCCCCTTACCATCGCCCACCACGACAATGGCGTTAAAGCTGAAGCGCCGTCCGCCCTTGACCACCTTGGCCACGCGGTTGACGTGCACTACCTGCTCTTTCAGTTCCAGTTCACTTGGGTTTATGCGCTCCAAACCAGGCTCCTGCTCTTTGCCAGTTCACCGTCTGCGCCATGCACGAGGGTGGTCAAAATTGCAGCCCACCCTCACGCGCGCCGTCCGCCAGGGCCTTCACCCGGCCGTGATAGAGATAGCCACCACGATCAAACACCACCCTCGCGATGTTGAGAGCCTTGGCCTTCTCGGCAATCCCTCTGCCCACGATCTTCGCCACTTCCACCTTGCTCTTGGCCTCGTTCACCGAGGGGCGAAGGGCTTCAGTCAGGCTCGAAACACCCGTCAACACCCGATGGGTGGTGTCGTCCACCAGCTGGGCATAGATGTGCCGGTTGCTGCGGAAAACCACCAACCTTGGGCGTTCCGCGGTCCCGTGCACCCGCTTTCTGATGCGCTTCTTTTTCCGTGCGCGCGCCTCTGCTTTAAAAGTCCTCTTCTTCATCTCGCACTTGCGTTTCGTTCGCTAGCTGTCACCACCTGTCCACCGCACGCTAGCCGGCAGTCTTGCCTGCCTTCTTGCGCACATGCTCGCCTTCGTACCGTATTCCCTTGCCTTTGTATGGTTCGGGCGGCTTGAAGGAGCGCACCTTTGCTGCCACTTGGCCCACCAACGCCTTGTCGATGCCCTTGACCACGATGTTGTTCGGCGTCGGCACCTCAAAGGTGATACCTGCTGGCGGCACGAACACGATAGGGTGGGAATAGCCGAGCTGCAACTTGAGCCGGCCATTCACCAATTCGGCCCGATAGCCAACCCCGACCACTTCCAGCCGCTTCTGGAACCCTTCGGCAACGCCCACGATCATGTTGGCAGTGAGCGTGCGGAAGAGTCCGTGCAGCGCCTTGGCCTGGGGAGCCTGAGAGACGACACCGACCACCACCTTGCCGTCTTGCACGGCGCAGGTGAGCGGTGCCGGCAGCTGCAGAGCCAACTCGCCTTTGGGCCCCTTGGCGGCCACCCGGTTGTCGACCACCGTCACCGTGACGCCTGCGGGCACCGGGATGGGGACTTTGCCTACTCGCGACACTTCAGTCTCCTACACTGAGCACCTATCACCACACATAACAGAGCACTTCGCCGCCGACTCCTATCTTCCCGGCCTCCTGTCCGGTCAGCACGCCCTTGGAAGTGGAGAGGATGGCGATACCCAGGTTGCTGAGCACGCGCGGTATCTCATCGGCCCCCACGTACTTGCGCTGCCCTGGCTTGCTGACCCGCTCAAGTCCGGAAATGACCGGCTCCTCGTTCTCGTCATACTTCAGATAAATCCGCAGGATCCCCTGCTTGCCATCTTCCACCAGCACGAAGCTATGGATGAAATGCTGCTCCTGCAGGATGCGGGTAATCTCGGTCTTGAGGCGCGAGGCCGGGATATCAACCTTCTTGTGCCCCGCACGCAGGGCATTGCGAATCCTGGTCAGGTAGTCAGCGATTGGATCAGTCATCGACATCTATGCTCTCCTCTTGCCCAAGGATCTGCTGCTCACCAGCTGGACTTGATCACTCCGGGGATCATGCCCTGGCCGGCCAGCTCTCGAAAGCAGATGCGGCACAGCCCGAACTTGCGCAGGTAGCCACGTGGGCGACCACACCGGTTACAGCGGTTACGGTGACGCACCGCAAACTTCTGGGGCTTCTTCATCTTTGCGATACAGGATGTCCGCGCCAAGCTCTACACTCCTTGCTTCGTCCTAGCTCTCACGCACCCTCTTTGCGCGCAAACGGCATACCGAACGCTGCCAATAGCTCGTAGGCCTCCTCGTCGCTCTCGGCAGTGGTCACGATGGTGATGTCCATGCCCCGGATCTTCTCCACCTTGTCATAGTTGATCTCGGGGAAGATGATCTGCTCCTTGATCCCCAGGGAGTAGTTGCCCCTGCCGTCGAAGGAGCGATCCGAAAGCCCGCGAAAGTCGCGTACCCGCGGCAGGGCGATGCTGATGAGACGGTCCAAGAATTCGTACATCCGCCAGCCGCGGAGCGTCACATGGCAGCCGATGGGGGAGCCTGCGCGCAACTTGAAATTGGAGATAGCCTTCCGCGCTCGGCTCATGGCCGGACGCTGGCCAGCAATGAGGGCCATCTCGTCCATGGCCAGATCCAGCAGCTTCCGGTTCTCCAGGGCATCGCCCACGCCCATGTTGAGCACGATCTTCTCCAGGAGGGGCACCTGCATCACATGCTTGTAGCCGAAGCGCTTCATCAAATGGGGCACAATCTCGGCCCGGTATTGCTCCAATAGCCTTGGTTTGTAGTCCATAGCGCCTTAGGTCCGCCTTTCAAACTATGAGCTCTTCACCAGCATCTCGCCACAGCTCTTGCAATAACGCACGCGGGTTGCCCGGCCGGTGCGGCTGTCGCTGATCACCTTCACCCCCACCTTGGTGGTTTCGTTGCACTTGGGGCAGATGACCATGACGTTGGAGGCATGAATCGGGGCCTCCTTCTCCACGATCCCGCCCTGGGGGTTCTGTTGCGACGGCCGCGTGTGCCGCTTGATGAAGTTGACCCCTTCCACGATCACTCGGTTCTTTTCAGGGAACACCTTCAGTACCCGACCGCGCTTTCCGCGGTCGTCACCGGCAATCACCAGTACCATGTCATCTTTTCGTACGTGCATGTCTTGTCGTGCCTTGGCTTTTCTCTCTGCGCCCCGGTCTCACAGCACCTCAGAGGCCAGGGAGACGATCTTCAAGAACTGTTTCTCGCGCAGTTCGCGCGCCACCGGGCCGAAGATACGGGTCCCCTTCGGCTCACCCGCGTCGTTGATCAACACCGCCGCGTTCTCATCGAACCGGATGTAAGAGCCGTCTGGACGCCGCGTCTCCTTCTTGGTGCGCACAATGACCGCCTTGCTGAGGTCACCTTTCTTGACGCTGCCGCCAGGGAGCGCCGACTTGACCGTGACCACGATCACATCGCCCACCGTTGCGTAGCGGCGCTTGCTGCCACCGAGAATCCGAATGCACATGACGCGCTTGGCGCCGGTGTTGTCTGCCACGTTGAGCCGTGTGTACGTCTGGATCATTGCTCACGCTTTCCTGTGCTATCGCTGTCCACAGATCTCACTACTTCGCCTTCTCCAGAATCTCTACCAGTCTCCACCGCTTCCGGCGGCTGAGAGGCCGGGTCTCCATGATCAGCACCTTGTCGCCCACATGACTCTGGTTGCCTTCGTCGTGGCATATAAAGGTGGAAGTACGCGTCACATACTTCTCGTACTGCGGATGCTTGACGCGCCTGCTCACAGCCACGATCCGGCTCTTGTTCATCTTGTCGGAGACCACCACTCCGACCTTTGTCTTGCGCGCGCCTCGCTCTGCCACCTCTGACTCCGCAAATAGTGTCTGCTGCACCTTACGCTCTCTAGTGTATGCTCAGCTCTTCGGCTTTCTGATGCCCAATTCGTACTCGCGCAATACCGTTTTCAACCGCGCAATGTCTCTGCGCAGGAAGCGTATCTTCAGGGGGTTGTCGAGCTGGCGCGTAGCGTGCTGAAAGCGGAGGTTGTGCAGTTCCTCCACTGCCTCCTCTAGCCGCAGCTTGAGCTCCTCCACCGGCAGCTGCTTGATCTCCTCCATCTTGATCATAGGTCACGCTCCATACTCAGCTCGTCCTACCACTTTGGTCTTGATGGGCAGCTTGTGCGCTGCCAGACGCAGGGCCTCGCGCGCCAGTTCTTCTGAGACCCCTTCCAATTCGAACAGGATGCGGCCTGGCTTGACCACGGCCACCCAGTATTCGGGGGCGCCTTTGCCTTTGCCCATCCGCGTCTCGGCCGGCTTCTTGGTCACCGGCTTATCGGGGAAGATGCGGATCCATACCCGACCGCCGCGCTTGATGTGCCGGGTCATGGCAATACGCGCCGCTTCGATCTGGCGCTGCGTGACCCACGCCGGTTCCAGCGCTTTGAGTCCGAAATGGCCAAAGGTCAGGGTCGCTCCGCGGGTGGCAATCCCTTTCATGCGGCCACGCTGTTGCTTGCGCCACTTGGTGCGCTTGGGCATCAACATGTCTTACGCTCTCCGTCAGCTATCAGCTATGTTCCACGGCGCCCGGGGCGCCCAAAACTTCACCCTTGCAAATCCACACTTTCACTCCCACCGTGCCATAGGTCGTGCGCGCCACCGCGCGGGCAAAATCGATATCGGCACGGAAGGTGTGCAGCGGAATTCTCCCCTCGCGGTACTGCTCTGTGCGCGCCATCTCCGCGCCCCCCAGCCTGCCGGAACAGATGATACGCACCCCCTCGGCGCCCATGCGCATGGTGGCCATTATGGCCCGCTTCATGGCCTTGCGGAACGACACCTTGGCGACCAATTGGCTGGCGATGTTCTCTGCCACCAGATAGGCATCCAGCTCCGGGCGCTTGATCTCCTGAATGTTGACGTGCACTTCCGTCTTGGTGAGGCGCTCAAGTTCCTCTTTTATCTTGTCCACTTCGGCCCCCTTGCGGCCGATGACGATGCCGGGGCGAGCCGTGTGGATGGTCAGCCTAATATGTTTGGGTGTGCGCTCGATCTCTATTTTGGAAATCCCCGCGCGCTGGAGCCGATTTCTGATGTACTTTCTGAGCAGCAGGTCCTCCGCCAACTTGCTGGCAAAGTCGCGCTCGTCGAACCAATTGGATTCCCAGGTTCGGGTGATCCCCACCCTCATCCCAATCGGATTCGCCTTCTGTCCCAAACTCTCCTCCTGCTGGTGACCAGGGTAACCAACCGCATCAGGCGCGTGCCTGGGCGCCTGTGTCAGCCACGACCACGCGCACGTGGCAGGTGCGCTTCCGGATCCTGCTTGCCCGTCCCATGGACCCCGCGCGATAGCGACGAAGCGTGAACCCGGCATTGACCTGAATCTCTTTGACGAAGAGGTCATGGGGCGCTACTTTTGCCCCTTCCTCCGTATTCATCAGGTTCGCCACCGCCGAGCGCAATGCCTTCTCCAGTGGCCGCGACGCCGCCTTGGGACTAAAGTGCAGTATGTTCAGCGCCTCTTCCACTCCGCGGCCGCGGATCAGATCCGCCACCTGGCGCATCTTCCGGGGCGATGTGCGCAAGTACTTTGCTATGCAACGTGCTTCCATTCGCTCTCTCCACTCCCGATGCCTTCGCCATCAATGCACGCGCGTGGCCTTTTCCTTCGCCTTCTCCGGATGGCCGCGGAAGGTGCGCGTCGGCGCAAACTCGCCCAACTTGTGGCCCACCATGTTCTCGGTGATGAATACAGGAATGAACTTGTTGCCGTTGTGGACGGCCAATGTATGGCCAACGAACTCTGGCGGTATGGTGGAACGCCGAGCCCAGGTCTTGATGACCTTCTTCTGGTTGGCCTTGTTCAGTGCCTCGATCTTCTTTAGCAACTTTTGGTCGACGTACGGACCTTTCTTTACCGAGCGCGCCATGTCTCCTCGCTTAGGCTTTTCTTCTCCTGATAATGAGCTTGTCAGAAGGTTTCCGCCCGCGGGTCTTCAGACCCTTGGCCAACTGTCCCCACGGGGAACACGGGTGACGGCCACCGGAGCTCTTGCCTTCTCCGCCGCCCATGGGGTGGTCCACAGGGTTCATCGCCACGCCGCGCACCTTAGGCCGCCGCCCTAGCCACCGCGAGGCCCCTGCCTTGCCCAAACTCAACGCATCGTGCTCCACGTTGCCCACCTGACCAAGGGTGGCCCGGCACTCCAACCTGATGAGCCGCACCTCTCCTGAGGGCAGACGCACGTGGCCATAGTCTCCCTCCTTTGCCACCAGCTGCGCATAAGTGCCCGCGCCGCGCGCAATCTGTCCGCCCTTGCCCGGCTTCAACTCCACGTTGTGGATGAATGTGCCCAACGGGATGTTGCGCAAAGGCATGGCATTACCGATCCTGATGTCGGGCTTTTCGCCAGAAATCACCTCGTCGCCTACCCTGAGGCCCACTGGCGCCAGGATGTAGCGCTTCTCCCCATCGGCATAGTGCAACAGAGCCACATTGGCCGAGCGATTGGGGTCATACTGGATAGAGGCCACCCGTGCCGGGATCTCCAACTTGTCGCGCTTGAAATCGATGATCCGATACGCGCGCTTATGCCCACCACCGCAGCGGCGACAGGTGATCCTGCCGGTATTGTTGCGGCCACCAGTCTTCCGTAGCGGAACCAACAGGCTCTTTTCCGGTGCGCTCTCGGTGATTTCGTCGAACGCCGAGACCGTGCGGAAGCGCAGCGTGGGCGTTACCGGTTTGAACGTCTTGATCGCCATCAGCTTCTCTCTCTACCTTGCTCGCTTCTGGGGTCAGCGGGCGCCGAACAGATCGATGGAGTCGCCCTCGCGCAGGGTGACGATGGCCTTGCGCCAATTGGAGCGCCTTCCGCGTGTCAGGCCCCGCCTGGTGTTCATGCGCTTGCTCTTGCCCTTCACATTCATGATGCGCACGCCTTCCACCGTGACGTCGAACTTTTTCTCCACCGCCTGCTTCACCGCAATCTTGGTGGCATCCGGGTCGACCTCAAAGGCGTACTGCCGATGGGTCTCCTGCAGCTTCAGCATCTTTTCGGTGACAATGGGCCGGCGGAGAATTGTGTGCGGCTTTCTCATGACACCAACACCTTCTTCATTTCATCCAGGGCGCTCTGCTGAATGAGGAGCACCTGGCAGTTCAGAATATCGTAGGTGGACACCGTGTGGGCCAGGCGAATCTGGAGATTCGGCAGATTGCGTCCCGCCCTGAGCAGCATCTGGTCGGCGTTGGCGATGACAAGGAGCGTCTTCTTGTCCGCCACACCGAACCCTTTCAGGATGCCGAACATGTCGCGCGTCTTGCCGCTCTCCACGGCAAAGTCTTCCACCACCATCACTTCGTTGGCTTTCATCTTGGCCGACAGAGCCGAAATGCGCGCCAGGCGCTTCATCTTCTTCGGCAGGCGCTGATGGTAGTCGCGGGGATGGGGCCCAAACACGCGGCCTCCGCCCACCCAGAGGGGAGAACGAATGGTACCCGCGCGTGCGGTTCCCCGCCCCTTCTGCCGCCAGGGTTTGCGGCCGCCGCCGCGGACCATCGAACGTGTGCGCGTCGACGCCGTTCCCTGACGCCGGTTAGCCAGCTCTGCCAGCACCGCCTGGTGAATTACACCCTCGTTCGGCTCGACAGCAAAGATCTCGTCTGGCACCTCCACCTCTGATGCGGCGGTGCTCCCATCCATCTTGTGCAGCGCAAGTTTCATGGCCTGGTCTACTTCTTCTTAATGATCACGATGCCATTGGGTGCGCCGGGCACAGCACCCTTCACTGCAATCAGGTTCTTCTCCGCGTCAACTTTCACTACCTTGACGTTGCGCAAGGTCACCGTGTCCCCGCCCATGCGACCTGCCATGCGCAGCCCCTTGAAGGAGCGCGAGGGAAACGAGGACGAACCGATCGACCCTGGTGCGCGGTGGCGGTCGCTCTGACCATGGCTCTTCGGGCCACCGCCAAAGTGGTGGCGCTTGACCACCCCGGCAAAGCCTCGACCTTTGGACACGCCGGTGACCGTCACCACGTCGCCTTCGCTGAACAGATCAGCCTTGAGCACATCTCCAGGCTTCACCTGCTCGGCCAGGGCAAAGTCGCGGAACTCCCGCAGCACGCGCGCCGGCTTGATGCCCGCCTTCTGACAGTGGCCGATGAGCGGCTTGGTTGCCACCTTGGCCCGTCGCTCGCCGAACGCCAGCTGCACGGCGCTGTAGCCATCTTTCTCCGGGGTCTTGATCTGTGCCACGTAGCAAGGGCCGGCCTCGATGACGGTCACTGGCACCATGTTCCCGGAGTCGTCGAAGAGCCGCGTCATGCCCACCTTTTTCCCAATCAATCCAAGCATGTCTTTCTCGTCAGTTGCCTGTTCGTCAGCTCGCCAATGCTCAGCCTTTGATCTCCACATCCACGCCTGCGGGCAGCTCCAGCTTCATCAGCGCGTCCACCGTCTTGGGCGTCGAGTTATGGATGTCGATGAGCCGCTTGTGGACGCGGGTCTCGAACTGCTCCCGCGATTTCTTGTCCACATGAGGCGAACACAGCACCGTGTACACCGTGCGCCGCGTGGGCAGCGGGATGGGACCCGATATCTCCGCACCCGTGCTCCGGGCCGTCTGGATGATCTTTTCGGTCGACTTGTCCAGCAGCCGGTGGTCGTAAGCTCTCAGCTTGATTCTGATGGTTTGCCCAGCCATTTACTCTCCCGCTTCGCGCGTACCGTCCCTGCCCAAGGTTGGGGTTGGCAAGCGCACGCCTGCCTACTCGATGATTTTGCCGACCACGCCGGCGCCGACGGTGCGGCCTCCCTCGCGAATGGCAAACCGCAATCCC